>Ga0137433_1000248_pt1 | contig 32014 bp, 51 predicted proteins | sample EasRivERMZT840_2_FD_102335 | JGI IMG/M metagenome (GOLD analysis project Ga0137433, IMG submission 102335) | Soil microbial communities from meander-bound floodplain in the East River, Colorado, USA - East River MetaG ERMZT840_2 | ecosystem: Environmental > Terrestrial > Soil > Floodplain ...
GCCGAACCATCGACTCCAACGCACGACGCAAACGGCGGACAATCGGAGCAGCGTGATGCGGGTATCACACACAGATCACCCCAACAGGTGTATAAGCTTGCCGCACCAGCCGTGTCCCCAACAGGTAGACACCTGATGCCCGCCCACGTTCGACGCAACTACGGCACCGCACACCAACGCACACGCCAAGCATGGGCACCCGCAGTAGCCACCGGAACCATCCGATGCTGGCGCTGCAACCAGTACATCACAGCACTCCAACACTGGGACCTCGGCCACCGCGACGCCCTCCCCTCCCACCCCGAACACCGCGAGTGCAACCGCTCAGCCGGCGCCACATACGGCAACACGAAGCGCGAACCACGCTCCAACATCTGGTGACGCAACACGTTCGGTTTTTTTCTGACGACGCACGCTCCCACACCCCGCTCTCGTCCGATACCCCCCTTGTGAATTTCGACGGAGGTGGGCTGTGACGGAGGACCGGATCGAGGCGTTGAACGGTTTGCTGGTCCTGTTGGATGCGGCGTTGGCTGGGGCGGAGCCGAGGGAGTTGGCGGCGTTGTCGCGGGAGAAGCGGCAGGTGCTCGGCGAGTTGGATTCGTTGGCGGGGACGCGGAAGGGATCGGCCGTCGATGAGCTTGGTAAGCGACGTGCGGATCGGCGCTCAACGGCCGCAGTGGGAGCACAGCCCGCCAAGCGTCGTCAGCAGCGCGGGAAGTGAAGCGGTCGATCTCGCTGCGGCGGCGGGGATTCTGCTGGATGACTGGCAGTGCCATGTGCTCGAGGTGTCGTTGGGTGAACGCCTCGACGGGACGTGGGCGGCGCTCGAGGTGGGCATCATCGTGCCCCGGCAGAACGGCAAGAACGAGATCCTGGCGGCGCGTGAGCTCGCCGGCATCGTTCTGTTCGACGATGATCTGATCACCCATTCGGCGCATCGTGCGGATACGACGTTGGAGCAGTTCCGCAAGATGGAGCAGCTGGCGGAGGAGTTCGACGAGTTCGGTCGGCTGGTGAAGCGGATCAGTCGGGTGAACGGGCATGAGTCGATCGAGTTGAAGGGCGGTCGCCGGGTCAGGTTCGTGTCGCGGCAACGGAACCCCGGCCGTGGGTTTTCGGGTTCGGTCGTGGTGTTGGATGAGGCGTTCGATCTGTCGGCGAAGGCGGTCGGGGCGATGATCCCGACACTGAGCACGCGGTCGATGGCGCAGGTGTGGTATGCGTCGTCGCCGCCCCACTCCGACTCGCGGGTGTTGCATTCGGTGCGGCGTCGGGTGATGGCGTGTGAGGGCGATCGGCTGGCGGGGTTCATCTGGGAGAACCCTGCCGATGTGGACCCGGCGGATCGGAACGCCCAGTACGCGGTGAACCCGGCGATGGGCAGGCGCATCTCCGAAGACTTCATCGATGCCGAGCGCGAGTTGATGACGGACATCCCCGAGGAATTCGCCCGCGAGGTGATGGGTGTCCCCGAAGACCTCGACGATGGCGAGGTCGAACTTGTCGTTCCGTCTGCTGTCTGGGCGGCGCTCGTTGATCCGTCGAGTGTGATCGGGTCGCATCTGTGTTACGCGTTGGATGTTTCGCCTGACCGCCGCTACGCGTCGTTCGCGGCCGCCGGTCGTCGTGAGGATGGCCGTCTGCACGTCGAGGCACCTGAGCGTCGACCACACACCGCGTGGGTGATCCCCTATGCGGTTCAGTTGTGGGAGAAGTACCGGTTGCCGATCCGCATCGACAAGTCAGGGCCGGCGGCCTCGTTCATCACATTGCTGCGTGAGGCTGGTGTCGACGTGATCGAGGTTTCGTCGGCTGAGGTGTCGCAGGCGTGCGGCCAGTTCCTCGACGCCGCGCTAAACGACGGTCTTCGCCACCTTGACGGGGTATGGCTCAACTCTGCTCTGAAAGGGGCGGTGTTGCGAACTTCTGGTGACGCCTCGTTGTGGGGTCGCCGCGTGTCCAAGGTCGACATCTCGCCGTTGGTGGCGGTGACAGTCGCCCTTGGTGGTGTCCCGGGGACTGAGGTTTACGAACTTCTCGACAGTGTCGGATAGGCGGTGACCGTGGGTTTGTTTCGCCGCAACAAGACGGCGCCGGTCGAGGCGCGTGATATCACGTCGGTGCCGTGGGATGTGGGCGGCCCGCTCGTTACTGCGGTGACGCAGGATCGGGCGCTGACGTTGGCGCCGGTGTATGCGGCGGTCCGGTTTCTTGCCGATCAGATTTCGTCTTTGCCGTTGCAGCCGTTTCGGCGTGCCGGGTCGGTCCGCGACAAGCTCGACACGTTGCCGCAGCTGTTCCGCATGTTGGACGACGACGGTGTGTTGAACGATTGGGTGTTCACGGCGGTGTCGTCGTTGGCGTTGCGTGGCAACGCGGTCGGTTTGGTCACGGCACGCGATGGGATGGGGTTCCCGACGGTCGTCACCTGGCTGTCGATGGATGACATCTGGGTTGACGACGCGAACTATCCGCGGCCTGTCTGGTATTGGAAGGGTCATTGGGTCGATTCGGACGACATCGTTCATATCCCGTGGTTCAAGATCGCGGGTCGGACGTTGGGGTTGTCGCCGATCGAGGCGTACGCGTTGACGATCACGGCGGGGTTGGAGTCGCAGAAGTTCGGGACGGACTGGTTCCAGCATGGCGGGTTCCCGCCGGGGACGTTCCGTAACTCGGCGAAGACGGTCGATGCCACTGAGGCGGATGTGATCAAGAACCGTTTGGTGGCGGCGATCCGTTCCCGTAAGCCGCTGGTGTACGGCAACGATTGGGAATGGAAGGCGGAGACGATCCCGCCGGAACAGGCCCAGTTCATCGAGACGTTCAAGCTGACCGCGAATCAGATCGCCGCGATCTACGGGATAGCCCCCGAGGAGATCGGTGGCGAGGCGGCGAACTCGATGACGTACATGAACGAAGAGCACCGCGAGTTGCGCCGGATGGCTGATTGTCGGCCGTGGCTCGACAAGCTCGAACGAAAGTTCGGGTCGTGGCTGCCGGAGCGGCAGTTCGTGCGGTTCAACGTTGATGCCCCGATCCGTGTCGATTTGAAGACCCGCCGTGAGGTGTTCAAGCTCGAGCGGGAGATGGGGTTCCGCAACATCGATGAGCAGCGCGCTCTTGAAGATTTGCCGCCTTTGCCGAATGGTGAGGGCGAGGACTACACGCCATTGTCGAAACCCGCAGCCTCTGCTGCACCTGCGAATGAACCTGCGTCGGCGCCGGCTGCCATGAACGGGCACAGCCCGACACCGGTCCCCGCCATGAAAGGGAGCACCACATGACGTCCGACATTGAACGCCGCTACGAAGTCAACGTGGTCGAGGCCCGTTCCCGCGACAACCGTCGCACGATCGGCGGGTACGCCGCGAAGTTCGGGCGACCCTCCCAGAATCTGGGCGGGTTCATCGAAATGATCGACCCGAGGGCGTTCAACAAGTCGCGGGGTGACGGCTGGCCCGATGTGATGGCCCGCTACAACCACGACGACGGCTTCGTGTTGGGCACCACCGCCGGCGGCACCCTGCGTCTCTCCGTCGACAAGATCGGGTTGGACTACGAGGTCGATGTCCCCGCCGCCCGGGCCGACGTGTACGAACTGATCGAACGTGGCGACGTGTCGAAGTCGTCGTTCGCGTTCCGCACCATCGAAGATGACTGGGGTCCATCCGATCAGGATTTCCCGATGCGGACACTGTTGCAGGTCGGTCTGGTTGATGTGGCCCCTGTGAACTTGCCGGCGTACACCGACACGTCGTCTGGTGTGCGGAATCGTGAGGTGGCGTTCCGGTCGCTCGCAGCGAAGATGGATGCCCCGTTCGACGACATCGTGCGTTTGGCGTCCGAGAATGAGCTGCGGAAGCTGTTCCGCCGCACCGATGGTGGCCCACCCGCTCACACTTTCGGGCCGACAGCGCTGATCGAGCTCCAAGCGAAACAAGATCCCGCCGTCTCCATTTGACGGCGAGCCCACAGAGGGGCCGGCCGGGCGCCACCCACCGGCCTCTCTGTGCGTGCAGCAGGCTGCACACCCCCATCCCTTTTGTGAGGCCGGCCGCCAGCCACCTCGCGCCCCCTTCAACACTTAGGAGCCATTGTGGAACTTCTCACACGGCTGCGCGACCAACGCCTCAACGTCTGGGAACAGGCCAAGGCGGTCGCATCAGCAGCCTCCGACCAGAACCGTGCCTTCACCGGCGAAGAGCAAGCCCAATGGGAAACGCTCAACGCCGAACTCGAAGCGCTCGACCGGCGCATGAAGTCGATCGCCGACGGCGAGCAGCGTGCCAAGGAAACCGAGGCCCGTTTCGCTGAGATCGAAGGCCGCCCCTCCGACAGCGGCAAGACGCCTGCGAAGCAGAACAGCATGAGCGAGCTCCGTTCGTTCCTGCTCGGCGAGCCCGGCGCCCCCCGCGCGTTCGAGGTTGAGGTCGCCGACCCGTCGACGGTCCCCACCTCGCAACGTGACCTGTCGAAACTGACGAACGCCGCCGGTGCGTTCACGGTGCCGACGTCGTTCTACAACCGGCTCGTCGAACACATGATCGAAGTGTCCGGTGTGTTGCAGGCCGGTCCAACCGTGCTGAACACCTCGGGTGGTGAGGTCATCCAGATCCCCAAGACGCTGACGCACACGCCGTCTCCGGCGATCGTGCTCGAGGCCGGCGCGATCTTGGAGTCGGACGGCACGTTCGGTCAGACCTCGCTCGGTGCGTTCAAGTACGGCCGCATGGTCCAAGTCTCGAGGGAACTCCTGACGGACACCGGCATCGACCTCACCGGCTACCTCGCCCGCAGTGTGGGTCGTGCGCTCGGCAACGCGTTCGGGTCCGATCTGATCATCGGGGGCGGCACCACCGCACCCCGAGGCATCCAGCTCGACGCCGCCGCAGGTGTCACCGGCCCCGCCGGCACCACCGTCACGTTCGGCAACCAGGCCACCGTCGGCCAAGGTTTCGACCTGATCATCTCGCTCTACCACAGCGTGATCTCGCCGTACCGCTCAAGCCCGTCGTGTGCGTGGGTGATGAACGACACCACCGCGTCGCTGGTGCGTCGGATCAAGAACACCGCCGGCGACTACGCGTGGCAGCCGTCGTTGACGGTCGGCAACCCCGACCTCATCTTGGGCAAGCCGGTGTACATCGATCCGTTCGTGCTGTCCCCGGCGGCGTCGGTCGAGTCGATCTTCTTCGGTGACTGGTCGCAGTTCTTCGTCCGCTACGCGGGCGGGATCCGCTTCGAGCGCTCCGACGACTTCGCGTTCGCGAACGACCTCGTCAGCTTCCGGGCGCTCCTCCGGGCTGACGCCGCGCTCGTCGACCTCACCGGCGCCATCAAGTCGTTTACCCACAGCGCCATCTGAGCCGTGTTGTCGCCGGGGCCGACGTTCGATCCGGAACGTTTGGCCTCGGCGTATGCACGGTTGCCGGGGTCGGCGTGGGCGTTGCCTGTCACGGACAACGACGACGTCAACCCCGGCTACCAGTTCGCGCCGCTGATCCAACAACGCGTCGCCAAAGACGCCGCCGCGCTGTTCGCGTTCGTGCTGGTCGAGTTCGCTCCGGTGTGGACGGCATGGTTGGCGAAGGTGCCGGCGCACGGTTTCATCGGCCCACACATCGACGAAGGTCCGTACCGCGAACGGTGGCATGTGCCGGTCCTGCCTTCCGGCACGTTCGACGGGGTCGAGGTACAGGCGGGGGTGTCATTCCCCGTGGCTCACTGGGTTGTGCACCGGGTTGACAACCCGACGGACTCTCCTCGGGTTCATCTGGTTGTTGATCGCGATGTGTGGGTCGATGTTCCGTCGGCCCCGTTCCAACGAATCGAGGTAACACGATGAAGGTCCGCATGTTGGTTGCACGGACGGGGACACATAACGGTGTGCCGTACCCGGAGTACGGCGCTGTCGGCGAGGTCGATGATGACCACGCTGCGCAGCTGATCGCGAAAGGGTTGGCGGAGAAGCCGTCGGTGGGCAGCGTCGGCCCGCAGGAAGAAACCGAAGCGAAAGAAACACACGACGACGTCCACGAGTCCCAGGTGGAGGAACGCCCCGCACCTGATGTGGCTGAGACACGGCCGGCGATCACGCGTGCCCGGTCGAAGACGTCGAAGCCGAAGCGGTGACCTGTGGCGATCCTTACGCTCCCGGAGTTCACCAGTTACGTCGGCTCCGAGATCGTCGCGAACCAGACCGATCTAGCCGTCGACCTGGCGGCCGCTGAGTACGCGATCGGGAAGCACTGCCAACGAAAGTTCTTCGTGTCGTCCGCTACCACAGCGCGGGTGTACAAGCCGCCCTGCTACGACGACGTGCTGTACGTCGACGACTTCTCGACGACTGTGGGGCTGGTCATAACCGACAACGCTGTAGCCGTCGCGTCGACCGATTACCAGTTGGAGCCGTTGAACGGCATCGATGCGGCCGGTGAGGTGGTGCCCTACACGGCGATTCGCCGTATCGCGGGGTCGTGGTACTGGTCCGGTGACAAAGCAACAGTGTCCGTCACAGCGAAGTGGGGGTGGGCTGCGATCCCGGCGGATGTGGTCGAAGCCTGCCGGATCTTGGCGAAGGATCTTGCTGCTCATCGCGACACCCGGTTCGGTGTTGCGGGGTGGGGTGAGTTCGGGTTGGTTCGGTTGCGTGCGAACCCGACCGTGCTCGGGCTGCTCAACGACAACATGCGCCCTGACCGGGTCGGAGTCTGACCGTGCATGACGCGGCGTGGGCGTACGTGTCCGACACCGTCGCCAGACGCGACCTCGACGGCGGCGACATCCTCGATCTGGGCGGCCGTGACGTGAACGGCACCACCCGCGCCCTGTTCCCGAGAGCGAACGTGTACATCACCGTCGACATCGAACCTCACCCGTCCGTCGACTACGTGGCCGACGCCGGCGACCTCGAGCTGGATGACCGGTTCGACGTCGTCGTGTCCACCGAATGCCTCGAACATACGAAGCGGGCGCCGGACATCGTCCGCTCCGCCTGGCGCCATCTGCGTGACGGCGGGGTGTTTGTGGCGACGATGGCCGGCGAAGGCCGTGAACCGCATTCGGCGGCGGGTGGTCCGGTCGGCGACGAGTACTACCACAACGTCTCCTCCGATGAGCTCGGCGAGTGGTTGGAGGCGGCCGGGTTCGACGACTGGACGGTCGACGTCGCCGGCACCGACATCCGCTGCATCGCCGTCAGAGGAGTGTGATGGCGCTCAACCTGACCGTGATCCGTGAAGCGTTGGCGGCGCAGATCACCGCCGGTACCGGCCGCGAGGTCCGCGGATACCCCTACCCGACAGGGTCGATCAACGAACTGCCATGTGTCGTGGTCCGCTGCGACGACGACTACGTCAACTATCACGCTACCCAAGGCGAAGCCGCCGACGTCGGATTGGTGATCGACGTGATGGCCGCCTGTCGGGCGTCGATCGAAGACGGTCTGCGGGTGTTGGATGAGTTGTTGTCGTCGGCTGCTGGTCAGCCGACGAGTGTGATCGACGCGATCGAGGCTGACGATTCGTTGGGTGGTGCCGTGGAACGTGTCGTCGTCGGGACAGCCGGTCAGCAGACAGGGTTCGGGACGGTGGAAGATGGCCGCCCGATCGGTGTCATCGCGTCGGTGCCGGTCGAGGTGTGGGTGAACCGTTCGTGAAGGTTCTGATCGTCCACCCCGGCGCCCACTACTCGGTCGCCGACGTCCACAACGGTCTGGTCCGAGGGTTGAAAGCGAACGGCTGCGACGTCGGCGTGTTCAACCTCGACGACCGCATCGAGTTCTACACCCGAGCCCACGTCCAACAAGACGACGGCACCTACACCAAAGCGTTCTCCGACAACGACGCGATGCTGATGGCCGCCAAAGGCATCGAAACGGTGTGCTACGAGTGGTGGCCCGACGTAGTGATCGTCGTGTCCGGGTTCTTCATCCCGCCGCAGGTGTGGGGTGTGCTCACCCGCCGCCCCCATCACGTCGTCTACTGGTGCACCGAATCACCCTACGAGGATGACAGGCAGGGGCAGCCCGGCCGGTACGTCGACACCGTCGTACTCAACGACCCCACCAACCTCGACCAGTTCGTCGCCGACATCAACCCGAACACCCACTACATCGGCCACAGCTACGACCCCGACGTCCACCACCGCGGCGGGCGGCGGCCGTCGCTCGCCTGCGACTTCGGATTTGTCGGCACAGCGTTCCCGTCACGCATCGATTTCTTCGAGGCTGTCAACTGGGATGGGATCAACGTCAAGCTGGCCGGCAACTGGCAAGGACTCGAGCCGTCTTCGCCGCTGACCCCGTTCCTTCACGACGAGCCGGATCGCTGCATGGACAACATCGTCACCGCCGACCTGTACCGATCGTGTCGGGTATCGGCGAACCTGTACCGCAAAGAACACTCCGAGCATGGGCACGCCGAGGGTTGGGCGATCGGGCCGCGTGAGATCGAGCTCGCCGCGTGTGGGACGTTCTTTCTGCGTGAGCCCCGCCCCGAAGGCGACGCCTTGTTTCCGATGTTGCCGACGTTCACCGAATCAGATGAGTTCTCCGACAAGCTTCGCTGGTGGCTGGCCCGCCCGGAGCTCGCCGCAGAGGCCGCCACGCAAGCGTGTGCGGTGATTGCCGACCGGACGTTCACGAACACCGCAGCAGAACTGTTACGGATCGTGGAGCGGGTCGGCACCAGACGCGCCGCATAGGCGCACCCCACCCGGCCCCGGCCGCAAACAAAGGGAGTCCCATATGGCTCGCATCGCCGGCCGCCAAGGCCGTCTGTACGCAAACCTCACATCGGGCGGCACCGCCGAACCGATCGCGTTCCTCACGAACTGGTCACTCAGCGCGACGACGAACAAAATCAAGGTGACCGCGTTCGGTGACACGAACGAGGTGTACGTCGGCGGGATGCCCGACGCCCAAGGATCCCTCAGCGGCTGGTACGACAACGCCACCGTGCAGTTGTACACCGCCGCCGTCGACGGGGTGGCCCGCAAGATGTACCTGTACCCAGACAACACGCTCACCACCCAGTATTTTTGGGGGACAGCGATCTTCGATTTCTCGGTCGACATCGGTGTGGATGGTGCGGCAGCGATCTCGGGGTCGTGGGCTGCGGCGACACCGATCCTCAAGGCCGGCTGACCGGTGCCGGACGACACGTTCGCGTCGTTCGGTCATCGGGTCAACGTGTTCGTCAACGGCATCTCCGGCCCCGAACTCAAAGCCGTCATGACGAAGCTCGGCGTCGAAGCGAAGAAAGATGCGGAGGCCGCCGCATCCGGTGACCTCGGCGGCGACCCCAAGTTCTCCGGGTGGGCGCCACGGCTTGACACACGGTTCGATCATGCGGGTGAGGGACGGATCTCGTTCCATCCGTCGAAGTCCGGGTCGGGGCCGTGGACTGTTGCCGAGTTCGGCCGGCATTCGGCGGCTGGGCCGCCGATGACCGGACCGAAGCTGACAAAGTCCGGCAAAGTGTCGAAGGCCAAGACCAAGAGATGGAACGGCCGCACCCGAGGTAAGGGGACGGCGACGACAGCGTTGGCGAAGATCGAGAAGGCGACGCCGGACCGGTTCGAGGCGGAGTTGCGTAAGGCGCTGCGGAAGGCGTTCGACTGAACGGAGAGGCGGCGCCCGATGGCCAACAAAATCTCCGTCCTGATCGACGTCGCAACCGACAAAGCCGTCTCCGGGCTGAAAGGGTTCAAGGCGTCGATCAACGACGCCGACGGCGCAGTCGGCAAGATGAAGGCCGGGACGGGTGCGGCGTTCGATTCGATCAAGGCGCACGCCGGCCAGTTGGCTTTGGCGGGCGGGGCGGCGCTCGTCGGGTTCGGTGTCAAAGCCGTAGCCGCGTTCCAAGACACCGCCCTCGCGGCCGGGAAGATGGCCGACTCGTCCGGGCTCGCGGTCGATGAGGCGTCACGCTGGATCGCTGTCGGTGACGACATCGGTGTGTCCGCCGAGACGATGTCGAAAGGGTTCAACAAGCTCAACATCGAAACCGCTAAAGCGAACCCGCTGCTCGCCGAGTTGGGGATCACACAGCAACGCAACGCCGCCGGCCAGGTCGACGCCAACAAGACGATGCTCCACGCGATCGACGTCATCAAAGGCATCCAAGACCCCACCAAGAAAGCGCAGGCCGCCCAGGCAGCGTTCGGTAAGGGCTGGATGGAGATGGGCGAGCTCATCAACATGGGCTCGACCGAGATCGCTGCCGGCATGGCGAAGGTGTCCGACGCCCAGGTCATCGACGACAAAGAGTTGGCGAAGGCCCGAAAGTTCCGCGACGCCCTCGATTCGTTGCAGGACAAGTTCAAAGACATCGCCACGGAGGTCGGCGAGAAACTCGTGCCGGTCCTGTCCGATGTCGGGCCGATGTTGGAAACGATCGGTGACGGCATCGTCATCGTCGCGTCAGCGACAGGTAAGTTCACCGGCGCCCTCTCCGATGTCAACGAGGCCGCCTACGACCTGGGCGCCGGGCTGGGCCGCGTCATTCACGGCACTGACGAAACAGTCGAGAATCTGCACGACGCCGAGCAGGCAGCCCGCGACATGTTCGACGGCCTCGCGTCAGGCATCACGACCCTCGACGGGTTCATCGCCGTGTTGGATGAGAACAACGTCCAGTACACCGAACGCGCCCTGCTTATCAACGAGTTCATCGAACAACACCCGAAAGAATCGGCGGCGTACAAAGAGAAGGCCGCCGTTGTCGGCATGTACGTCGAGATGCAGGAAGGGTTGAAGGGTGCGCTCGAGGACACGGGTGAGGCGACCGAGGATCTGGCCCGCGAGAACGACCTGTTGGCGGATGCGATCCAGCGGACCCAGGATCGTTACGCCGACCTGAAAGGCGAACTCTCAGACGAGGAGGCGTTCCACACCGCCGAAGGGATGTGGACCGACCTCAAGCAGTCAGCGATCGACGCCTATACGGCGGCCGGTGAGAACGCCGACGACGCGGCGGCGAAGGCGTACGATCATGCGGGTGCGGTGATCGCGGCGAAGCAGCAGGTGGTCGAGCTCGGCGAGAAGTACGCCGATCTGCCCGAGGAGGAGATCACCCGCATAGTCGCGATGATCGACGAGGGCCAGTTGGCGGAAGCGGAACGCCGGTTCAACATCCTCGCCCGGAATCGCGAGATGCGGATCTCTGTCATTGCCTCCGGCGCGTCGGGCAACTTCAACATTCCGGTGCATGGCTCGATCTCGATGGGTGCGACTGGCGGGATCGTCACGCAGCCGACCCTTGCGGTGATCGGTGAGGCTGGCCCGGAAGCGGTGGTGCCGCTGAATCGGACGCCAGGTTCGTCTCCGCTTCCGGCCATGAACGGCGGGACCGCTCCGATCAACGTGACGGTGAACGCGGGGTTGGGTGCGAACGGTCGTGAGATCGCCGATGTGATCGTCGGGGAGTTGAAGAAGTACACGCGTCGTAACGGGCCGGGGTGGATGGGCTGATGGGGATCGTCGCACCTGTCATCACCGCCTACTTTGACCTCAGCGCGCAGGGCGGCGAGTTCTTCACCGTCGAAGACCCGCTGCTCGGCCGGTTGGACACCGGCGGTGTTGACGGTTTGGCCGGCGATATCGCGCAGGTGATCGACGGCTACGGATACGACATCAACATCAACCGTGGCCGTGACCGCGACCTCGACGAGATCCCGGCTGGGACATGCCGGATCACGTTCCGTAACCAGGACCGCAGCTTCGACCCCGCCTACACCGCTAGCGCGTTCTTCCCGAACGTCACCCCCGGCAAACGAATCTCGGTGTCGATCTACGGCGCCACCATCTTCGACGGGTCGGCGGAGGATTGGGAAAACCAGTACGACCGATCGCTACAAGCCGACGCCTCCGTCCTGTGCGTGGATGCGCTCGGGTTGCTGGCACGCAAAGACTTCGACGCATGGACCACAACCGATCTGGAGACAGCAGGTGAGCGGATCGGGTCGGTGTTGAACCGCTCCGAAGTGAACTATGCGGGTGGCCGCGACCTCGACGACGGGGTTGAGCCGTTGCAGGACGACGCCGTGTCGTGGGGGTCGAACGTCCTCAACTATTTGCAGCTCGTAGCGAAGTCCGATCTGGGCCGTCTGTTCGCATCACGCGCCGGGGTGCTCACCTACAGGGACCGAGTCTCGTTGGCCGGGTCGACAGCGGTGTTGACGTTCGCCGATGACGGCACCGGGTTGCCGTTCCACGGGGTGACGAAACGGTCAGCGTCCGAACTGCTGTACACCCGTGTTGGTGTCGACCGTGAAGGCGGCACCCTCCAAACCGTCACAGACGCCACCGCAGTCGAAGCGTTCGGAGTCCGCACACTCTCCCTCGGCGGGCTGCTGTTGAACACCGACGCCCAATCGGAGGCCCTCGCCGAGTTCCTGCTCGGCATCTACAAGCAGCCCGACGACCGCATCGCCACCCTCGCCATCTACGTGTCCGGGTACGAGTCGCAAGCCGATCAGGCGGCGGTCGCCGGCCTCGAGATCGGTGACCTCGTAACGGTGGTGTGGACCCCGGCAGGTGTTGGTGATCCGATCGATGAGTTGATGGTGGTGGAGGGTGTGGCGCATCAGTTGCGGTTCGACGACGGGCATTGGATGACGTTGTCGTTGTCGAACGCTTCGCAGCAGTCGGCATTCATCTTGGACGATCCGATCTTCGGGATTCTGTCGCCGCCTACCAATTCTGTGTTGGCTTTCTAAGGAGCGTGCTGAGTGGCGATTCACACGTTCGTTGCCGGTGAGGCGTTCACCGCCGCACAAGCCAACTTCATCAACACCGGCGCCGACACAGGCACCTACACCCCGACGCTGACCGGGATGGCGATAGGGACCGGCGGGACACCGCTCAACACGGCGTCGTTCTGCTACATCGGCGGCGTCCTCGTCGTGGAGGGCAACATCCAGTTCGGGACGTCTGGGCAGACGTTCCCGACCGCACCGACGTTGACGTTGCCGTCGGGGTACACGATGACCACGTTCTTCTCGGCGCGGCCGATCGGCAACGCGACGTTTAACGATTCAGGTTCGGGCGGGTTCGCCGGCCGGGTGTTCGCGGCGACATCGTCGACGGTGGCGTTCAACGCTGAGAACGCGGCGGGGACCCATTCGTCGCTTGTCGCCTTGTCGACGACGGTGCCGTATACGTGGGCGTCGAACGACGGCATCTACTACGAGTTCGTCGTGCGGGCGACAGCGGCATGATCGGGAGGCACTGATGGCCGGGTCGGGGTACCGCGATTGGGTTGCTGGTGATGTGCCGACCGCAGCGCAGTTCGACACGTATTTGCAGGAGCAGACGGTGATGGTGTTCGCGTCGGCAGCGGCGCGTGACGCCGCGTTGACGACCGTCAAGGCCGAAGGGATGACCTGCAAGCTGCTCGATGAGAACCGGGAGTACACGTACGACGGGGCGGCGTGGCAGCGGACCGGCTGGTGGGCATCAACCGGGCGGACCGGTGTCACCGCCCTCCGCAACGCTGCACAATCGATCGCGAGTGATACGACGACAGCGATTTCGTGGGATGCCGAGACAGGTGACAGCGACGGGTTCCTCACCCCGACCTCGACTACGGTCACGATCCCGTCCGGGTTGGGCGGGTTGTACGCGATCACCGCCCGCGTTGTGGCATCCGTGGGTCTGACCGGTGTCGCGATCACAGCAGGCGGCATCGCGTACTCAGTCTTCGTCGACAACGCGATCGGCGACACACACGCCTACAGCTTGACGATGCCGCTCAACGCGGCGGACACCATCCAGTTCTCCGTCCGCCACATCACTGGTTCACCCACGAACGTGACCGGCGCCATGTTTGTCTACCGGATCGGGTTGTGATCGAGGGCCGGGAGAAAGGGCGAACTAACCACCGGCCCCCGATCGGCAACGGATGCTAGTCGCGGATAGGTGTCCCAGGCGGGGCATTGCCGGATCCTTCGACACATCCGGTCGGTGCCGACACCAACCCTTGCTCTTCGCAGTCGCGGTACACCCATCCCGGCTCGGCCGGCGGGGGCGGTTCCGTAGTGGAGCAGGCGTTCTCGTGGAACTCGCAGGTGTACGGCACACCATCAACGATCGGCGGCGCCGCCACCGCGGGAGCGGGTTCTGGTTCGACGACCGCTTCTGGGATGTCGACCTGTACGACGGGCGCCGGCTGACGTGTCGGCGTTTCAACGGCCGGGCCGACAGGGTTCCGGGCGACAGCACAACCGCCCCCAAGAACAGTGATAGCGAACAGTGTGAGGATGCTGAGGAGCTTCATACCTTCACCCTACGCCCGCACGGTGGGATGTCAACCGTTTTACGTGGTGGCGCACCCCTTTCAGCTCCTCAGCATCGGGGATGCGCCACCAACCCCCTGATCGTAGACCGCCGGGAGGTCCCGATGGCGACCATCACTTTGACCATCCCCGACGCTGTCCTGCCCCGCGTGAGGGCCGCTCTCTGCACCCAAGCCGGACTCCCCGACTCGAACGCCAACGCCAAAGAGGCCGTCATCATGTGGATGAAAGCGACGGTGCAGGCGGTCGAGTATCAGGCGGCTGTCGCTGCCCGGGCCGACGTCGTCCAATCCGACGTCACAGACATCGTCACCTGATGCCCGCTACCGTTCGCGCAGGCGAGAAGGGCGTCGACTTCTCGTTCGCCAAACCGCCAGCGGCCCGACTGCTCGAGCTCGGCTACACGTTCGTTGTCGGCTACATCTCGATCCCGCCGGCGACCGCAGCGAAGAACCTGTCGAAAGCCCAGTGCGACGGCTACCTCGCCGCCGGGTTGAAGGTGTTGTTGGTGTGGGAGATGTCGGCGACCAGGCCGAACCTTGGCGCCTCTGCTGGTGCGACCGATGGCCGTAACGCCGCCTTCCAGGCCGCCGAGCGTGGCTATCCGCCTGACGTTCCGATCCTGACGGCGGTCGATACGAACACGACTGCTGTCAACGGTGACGCCCACCAGGATTATGTGGAGGCGTTCGCCGATAACTGTTCGCCGTATCCGGTCGGGGTGTACGGCGACACCGACATCCTGACCCGCTGTAGCGGCCTGTGGCGGATCGGGTGGGTTCCTAACGCCTGGTCGTGGTCCGGTAGCTCACGCAAAGACGCAGAGGCCAAAGCGGCGACTGTAGGGGCACATGTGCTGCAACGCACCGGGTTCCACATCGACGGCCTGTGGGCGGTCGACCCGAACGACGCCATCGCCGACTTCCCCGCATGGGGCGTCGCCGTCGAACCACCGTCACCACCAACGACGCCGCCGGCTGAGCCGGTCGACGAGGAGGACCCAACCATGAGGATCAAGGCGGCAGGGCAATGGTTCGAGAAGGTGGGTGTGGATTTGCGGGCGATCGCGAACGGCGCCGAATACGCCGGGCTCGGTGGCAACGAAGTCCAGTTGACGAACCCGGAGATGGAGCAGCTGTTGGCGACGTGCCGGTACACGTACGGGGTGGCGAAGCCGGAGATGGGTGCGTCGTTCGTGGCGTTGTGGAACACGAAACGTGAACCCGCCCCCGGCTCGGGTGGTGGTGGTACCCCGGCGGAGTACACGATCCAGGGTGTAGCGCGACCTGTGCTCTGACGGCCCGGTGGCCGGGGTGACGGATCCGACCGCCCCCCGGCCGTGACCAACCCCTTGATTGGAGGAGTCGGCCAATGCTCAACGTAAACCCCCTTGCCGAAACTGTCCCCCGATTTTCGTCGTCGACGGCCAAGACCTCGCCGCCGGCCCCAGTCTCCAACCACCAGGCGGGTGGTGGATCCTGATGCCGTCAATAGAGGAGCGAGTCATGGGACTCGAAACAGGCATGGAGAACGTCACGGACGACATCCGCGAAATGAAAGACGACGTCCGTGCCATCCGCAACCAGTACTCCGCCCGCCCAAGCTGGGCGGTGAGCGTCATCATCACGATTCTGTCGTCGGCTTCCGTTGGGCTCGCTGTCGCGTTGGCGACCACCCGCTGATGACGCATGACGAACTGTTCCTAGCGGTTGTGTCGCTGTTCGTGGCGTCGATCTTGGCGCCGATGATCATCGCCTGGTGGAACACCCGGCTCCGGGTTCATGAACGCCAGTTGGAGCGGGCACGGCAGGAAGGTGCGGCGGAGGCGAGACGGGCAATGGGCGCAGGAGGCGACACCTGATGACTGACCGGGCTCCGTCCTCATCGCAGATGCCGCCCGGTCCCGGTGTCGACGCCGAAGGCCGACCCGTCATCGACCCGACCGCCAACGTGATCGCGTTGACAGATGCCGCGGTGAAACGGATCGACGACCTACGCGACGCCGAGGCCCGTTTCGCCAAGGCTGAGAACGCCCACATCCGCGAAATACTCGACCTCATCGGCACGTTCACCGCGCAGCTCCGCGAAGCCGAATCGGGACGCATCGACGCTATCCGAGCCGTCGATGTCGGCAACGTGCAACGTGCCGCAGAGGTCGCCGGGGCACAGGCCGAAGCGCTCCGCAACCAAGTCGCCGCCGCCGCCGCGGCGGCAGCCACCGCCCTGTCCGCCGCGCTCGACCCCATCCAGAAAGACATCGCCGATCTTCGGCGGGCGCAGTACGAGGCGCAGGGCAAGCAGGGTCAGATCGTGGAGGCCCGTGGCATCACGGGTGCGGCGATCGGCCTCATCGGGCTCGGTGTCTCGATCCTGATGGCGTTGGTCGCCGTGGCGGGCATTCTGATCGCAACCCGATAGGAGGCGCCCGATGCTTGTCACGATCCTCGTCATCCTCGCCATCGTCTGCCTCATCCTGTACATCGTGAGGCGCTGATGTTGCGCCTCGAGTGTGATTACTGCGATCACCACATCGGCCGCTCAGGCGGCAACTGGCTCGGAGTCGACCACGCCAAGTTGGACGAAGACGGCAACCTGACCGAACCGGAAGCCGAATACCAGTACCACTTCTGCTCGTTCTCGTGCCTCCAGAAATGGGCGTTCGAGCGTGAGTACACCTCACAATCGAAAGGCAACGCCACATGACGTTCATCAAGGCCAACGCGAAAGCGATCGCAGGGTTCCTCACACCGATCGTGGTGTTGGTGTTGACGTGGGCGGCGAAGCAGGCCGGCGCTGACTTCATCGCGGATGAGCCCGCGGTTGAGGCGGCGATCGTCGCTGTCCTCACGTACGTGTCGGTGTGGTTCACACCGAAGAACGTCCCGGCCCCACCGGAGTAGCTGATGGCTCGGGCGCCGGAGGGGATGCGACGGATCACCGTCAACATCGACCGGGTGCTGGCCGACTGGCTCGACGAGTACGCCCGCGAACGCGGCCTCGGCCGCGAACACATCGTCGAAACCGCACTCATGCAACTCAGGGAACGGGGGCCGCGATGACCGATGAACGTTTCGAGACGTACGCATCGTTCCTGGCCATCGTCGCGATCGTCGCCGCCTACCTCGCAGTAAGAACCCTCTAAGGAGAACATCATGTTCGCTGCCATCGTGGAAGGGGAAACGGCCTGGTCCGAGTTCCTTCTTCTCCTCGCCGTCATCCTCTCGCTGGTCGTCGGGTTCATCCGACGCGCATCGGTCGACGCTGTCCTCATGGCCGTCGCTGTCGCCTGCATCGCCGGCGCACTCCTCGTCCTCTAACCCTAAGGAGACAATGACATGGCGAAGTTCGCCTCAGACACTGTGATGGACGCCGCGCTCGGTGTCGTCGACAACGCCACCCGGCTCGTCGTGACCTCCGCGCAGCCCGCGAACTTCGCCGGGATCGCCGCCGTCGCGCTCGCCGACGTCACGATGACCGCGGGTGCCGGGAACGGCGACTACACCCTCGCGAACGGTGACACCTCGGGCCGCAAGCTCACGGTCGCCGCACAGTCGGCAGTCCCGATCGACAGCTCAGGCACAGCGACACATGTGTGTCTCGATGACGGCACCACGCTGCTGTACTGCACGACCTGCACATCGCAGGCGTTGACGGCCGCCGGCACCGTCGACGTACCCGCCTGGGACATCGAGATTGCCGACCCCTCCTGACACCGACGACGACCCACCCGAAGAGGAGGTGGAGCGTCCGCATTACGTGTTGGAGGTGCAGTCGTCCGTGATCGGCCACACCGGCACACCGACCTGAGAGGGGTGACGGGTGGCGTACACACACGACGACTTCAACCGCACCACCCCAGCCGGCCCCGGTGGCGGCACCCACGGCAACCCCTCCTACGAGCTCGGCGCCGGTCACACCGCATGGAACGCGTCGGCCTCGTCGAACGGCTGCGTCATCTTCGACGGGAAGATGACCCAGTTCGAGAACTTCTCGTTCCACACCGTCGACATCTTCGCGACCGCATCAACCGGCGACGACCAGGCCGTCAGGTTCCAACTCAACAACTACAACGAACAAATCTGGGTGCTGCTCCGCGTCCACGACGACGTCATCACGAACGGCCCCGCCGCGAACATGGACGTCGATGCGGCGACCGGCAACGGCGCGATCTCGGTGCGGGTCCAGATGGAACAGGGCACCCCCGGCCAGGTCACCACCATCATCAACGGCAGCTACCAAGGCCCCGTCGACATCACCGGGTCGACCCGGTTCAACGACTCCACCCCCCACATCTGCGAAGTCCGTGTCATCTCGAACACCGTGTCTGTCCTCATGGACGGTGTCGAGGTGTCATCGCGGAACAACATGGGGACGTTGCCGTCGGGGTCGACCCGCCGTCACATGGGCATCCAGTTCGCCGGTGACAACAACCCGAAGTACCTCGAGAACTTGGAGTACGGCGACTACCCGCTGACGTCCACGGCGACGGAGGACATCACCCCGTCGCTGTTCGCTGCCGGCGCACTGTTCGCTGCGGCGACGGGGACATCGATCACGCCGGTCATCCCCGCCAGCGACGCCGCCGACGACATCCTCGTGATGCAGGCGTTCTGCAACGCGTCGTCAACGTTCTCCACCCCGACGAACTGGACACCGATCCTCGACTCTGGCGGCGGATCGACCGCTGTCGACTCTGCGAACCTGTCCGCCGCGTGGTTCTGGAAACGGGCATCCGGGTCGGACGGCAACCCGACGTCGACCACGTCGGCGACCGGGTCGTCAACGATCGGGCTGTACGGCCGGATCTGGGTGTACCGCAACTGCCTCTCGTCGGGCACCCCGTACGAAGACGCCACGGTCGCGGGGACACCGACGTTGTCGACGACGCCGCAGTCGGCGTCTATCGACACCACCGGAACGTTTCGGCTGGCCGTCTGCTATGTGTCCGTCGATGACGACAACACGCTCGGCACGAACTATCCGCCGAACCTGTGGTTGCCACACGCGACGACGTTCGCTCAGCCCCGCCTCGCGTCGACCACCGGCGGCGACGGCATGTCCGACGCGATTCAGCGGTGGATGCCTGCCTCCGGCAACGTCGCCGCGGTCACGGTCGGCACGATGGCGTCGGACTACTGGCGCACACTCACACTCGCACTGCTCCCCGACGCCGGCGGCACCCCCACCCTCGTCGTAGCTGACGCCACCCACGCCCACAGCGCAGACAACGTCGCACTCACCCAACACAACGCGTTGGTGGTGGACGACGCGTTGCAGGCCCACACGGTCGATGCGGTGGCGCTGGTCCAGCACAACCTGTTGGCGGTCGCCGAAACTCTCCACGGCCACACCGTCGACAACGTCACGTTGACCGTGGGCGCCGGACTCGTCGTCGCCGACGCGTTGCAGGCGCACACGGTCGACAACGTCGACCTCACCCAACACAACGTTCTCGCTGTCGACGACGCGCTCCACGCCCACAGCGCAGACAACGTCACGTTGACGGCAGCGGGCGGCCTCACCGTCCAAGACGCCCTACACGGCCACACCGTCGACAACGTGGCGCTCACGCAACACAACGTCCTCGCCGTCGACGATGCCCTACACGGCCACACCGTCGACGAGCTCGGGCTGACGCAACACAACACCCTCGCAGTAGCTGACGCCGTCCAGGCGCACACGGCGGATGCGGTGGTGCTGTCTCAGCATGTGGTGCTGGTCGTCGCCGAAGCCGTCCACGCCCACACAGTCGACGCGGTAGCGCTCACACAGCACAACGTGCTGACGGTCGCCGATGCGTTCCACGCCCACCTGGCGGAGCCGGCGCTGTTCCAAATCCCGATCATCGGCGGCGTCGCCACAGCGACCGTCATCTGGCGTGACAACGGCACCACCACCGCCGCCTCGAGAGACACTGCGCTAGCCACGACCGGCGCAGCCCACAGCGCCGCAGGAGGAATCAGCCAGCCATGACCATCCAACGGGTTCTCGCCGGCAACGTCGTCGAATCCACCGTCACGTTCACCCCCGAATCCGGCACCGTCGCACTCGCCGACGTCACCGCCCGCCTCCGCAAACACGACGGCACCGAAGTCGTATTGACGACAGCCGTCGCCGGAGTGTCATCCGGCATCTCCGGCGCACACCCCACGTTCGAGGTCGAATGGACCTCCGAAGACGACGATCCCACCGGCGTCTACCGGATCCGCTGGGAGAGCAACTTGCCGTCCCCGAAGATTGTGTTCGAGGACGTCGTCCACATCATCGGTTCCACATTCGCGGCACCATGACCGGCTAGTTTCGTCTGTCAGCGCATACCCGCCCCGCCCCGACCGTCGCCCCAGTTGGCGGCCCGGGGCGGGGCATCGTCGCGTCTACCGTCATGACAAAAACAGCGGTGGACTCAGGTACCGGAGCTTTCGGTCCCGAATGCCCGCTCTATCGCCGCGACGGCCGCGAGCTCACCGACGTCGGTGCCATGCCCGTAGATATCGGTCGTCGTCGACGTCCGCGAGTGGCCGAGCCGTTTCGACACGGTCGTGATCGGCACCCCTTCATCGATGAGTGTGGTGGCGTGGAGGTGGCGCAGGTCATGCAACCGGATCCCGGTCGCGCCTTGTTTGGCGCAGAGCTGCCGCCACCGCAGCGACAACCAGCCCGGCCGCCGCGGGATCTTGCCGTTCGGGTCGACGCGCAGGTCAGCCCAGATCGGCCCCGCCGGATTCGGGACGGTGCCGAGCTTGGCGGTGACGGTCTCGAGGTGCGCCCACTGGACGGCGAGCACGGCGACGGCGAGCGGTGACAGGGCGATGGTGCGCGGCTCACCACCCTTCGGTACTTCTTTGACGCCAACGCCGCCGCCGGGTTTGTCGTAGACGGTGCGATGCACCACCAGCCGCCCATCCGCGACGTCCGGCCATGCCAGGCCGCAGAGTTCGCCGCGTCGTAGTCCGGTTAGCTGAATGAACCTGAGCGCTGTCGCCAGGTCGCCGGTGGCTGACGCGATGATCGCCTCCGCTGCCGCCACTGTGGGCGGTGTCGCCTTGTACCGGCGTGCTGTCGGCGGCGACGCGTTGAACGTCGCGATCCGCTCCACCATGTCCCACTTCGCCCCGCGTCGCAGCATCGCCCGGAGGACGGTGTGGTACTTCCCGATCGACTGCGGGGTCATCCCGGCGTCGAGCAGTTCGCCGTACCAGCGGTCGAGGTGGCGGGCGTTCAGGTCGTTGAGGAGCATCCGGCCGAACCGTTCGTCGATCACCCTGGCGATCCGCTGGTAGTTCGGCCAGGTGGTCGGTGACACCCGTCGCCGACGGTCGTCGAGCCATTCGTCTACGAGCTGGCCGACGGTGCCCTTGCGTTGCGCTATGCCGGTGAGCTCGGAGCGGATCCTGACGCGGTGCTCGTCGGCGATCTTGTTGGCGGCGCGGCTGTTCGGCGCACGGAACGTCTTGGTGCGGGACGTGTCCCGACCGGTGCGCGGGTCAGGTCCGGCGTACACCCGTAGCTGCCACCGGTCCCCGCCGAGGTGTCGTACGCTGCCTGTCATGGCCTCACCGATCCGTCCACCTTGGCAGCCTCCCTTGGCTCGCTGATGTAGCCGAACCGTATCACACCTGATGCCCCCGTAGCTCAGTCCGGATAGAGCAACGGCCTTCTAATCCGTCCGACAGATGCCGACTGCCGACGTGTCGAGGTCGAATAGTGGCGTGACCTGCGACTATGTCTAGCCCGGATCTGTTAAACACCTGCTCAAACAGGCCGTAATCGTGGCTCGCTGTCGTGGCTCGCTTTTCGGGCCCAGCCCGTACCCCGTGGGGGTATCCGGCTGGTCACCACGACGAGTGAATAGCCGGACATAGCCCTTGCCGACGCCCCCCCCTGGTGGCATCATCGACAACGACGACGACCCCAGACCTCGGCCGCCGCCGGTCAGCGCGAACACGGCTCCACACAACCCGGTGTAGTTGCGAGTAGAGCCCTGGACGGGAAAGGCCCTACCACATGGACGGGGAAATCCTGCGTCACCTCCAAGCCGTCGACGACCACCTCGCCCACGTACGGCGAGTCATAGGGCGGAAGAAGTCTCTTCTCCGCGTCGTCGTCCCGCGTGAGTGTGTGACATCACAGCCAGATCATCCAACGTCTCGGCCATGTCAGATAGTCGCGATGCGAACGCCTCCTGTAGACGCTCGACGCGCTCAAGCCTGACCGCCAGCTCATCGAGCTCGGCCGGAGGTTCGTCGGCGAGGATGGTTGGTTCGTGGCCGGCGACGAGCCGGTCGTACCAGTCGCGGCCGACCCAGAGTGCGTTAGAGACGCCGAGTTGTGTGTCGGTGCCGGGTGGGTGGCGGCCGGCCTCGAGGTCGTACCAGGCGGTGCGTGAGATCCCTGCCAGTTCTGAGGCGCGTTTCACGCCGAGTTTGAGTGTCTGTCTGCGGGCCTTCACCCATGCGCCTACCTGCGGATCTGTCACGCCCCTCAGTATGAACGGACACGGTCTGACACAGCAAGCAACTACAAGGAGAACAATAAGCCGACCCTTGTAATTACGCAGACGAAGTCTTGCTTGTCAGATCGTGTCCGATAGTGTACGGTCTGACACATGAGGTTGAATCACTCCGCACTCCGGGTCATCCGCGAGCGCAGCGGATACGGCCAAACGCAGATCGCTGAACTGGCCGGAATCGACCGCCCGAACTACGCGCACATCGAGGCGGGTCGCCGCCCCGGCACCCCCGCGCAGATCAAGGCGATCGCCGTCGCGTTGCAAGTACCCGTCGACGCCCTACTCGGCCCCGAACTCGCGGTCGCGTGATGCCCGGGGTGTTGCTCACCCAGCTCGAGGCCGCCGCGTACCTCGGCAAGTCGCGAGACAAGGTGCGCGAGTGGACAAAGGCCGGGCTCATCCCGGTCATCTACGACCCGCTGTCGACCCGCGCCATGTACCCCCGCCCCGCCCTCGACGCCTGGATGCAGGCGCTCGGCGAAGCCACAGCCCGCAAGGCGGCGTCGTGAACGCCGTCCTGTTGTTGGTGGTGTTCGCCGGGCCGATCCTGGTCGGCTGTGTGTTGGGTGTGTGGGGTTGGTGGAGGCCGAGGGTTCATCTGGCCCGGGCATTCGCCGCCGGCAGGGCGGAGCACATCGCCCGCCTCCCCGCACCCGTCGAGCCGATGCCGACATTCCCGCTCGAGGACGTCGCATGAGCGAGCACAAGGCAGCTAGTCCCGTTCCGGCTGCTAGCCCGACCGTCGGTGAGGTGCTGTGGAGGGCGCTGCAAGGCACTGCCATGATCGGACCTCAACCACGCAACATTGCCGTCGCTCTCGGCATCGACCCAGACCTACCCATTGAGACGCTGAGGCGTCGACTCGGTCGCCCCCTGATGTGTGAGCACTGCGACAACATCACGGGTGTTACTTGGTGTCCCAACGTCGAAGACGACGATGTTGTGCCCCTGTGCTCTCAGTGTCGAGGCATGTTCCTGAGGTCAGACAACACGGATGGTCCGCTGTGAGGCGCGTCCTGCTTGCAGCCGTGTTCGCGGTGTCGGGTGGGTGGGTGGGTGCGAACGACCAGTGCCGGGACCGCACCGAACGAAACGGGGACAAACCATGCCAGACAACGACCACGTCGTCTTCGACTACCACGAGCACACCCACTACCTCGACGACGGCACCCGCCTCGACCGTCCCCTCCTCAAGCACGACCACCAGCACGACCACTACCCCCGGCACACCCACGACGTCAACGGATCCATCTGCTACTACTTCCACAGCCCCGGCAACAACGTCGCCCTCTACCACCTTCCCGGCGGTGCCGGCCTCATCGGCGAATCCGGCTACGACATCACCCACCGCACCCCCCGAAGCGCTTGACCGCCTACCCGACACCGGGTACCCGATCCCGTGGTGGGTCGGTGTGACGGTGATCCTGTTGGCGTTGGGTGGCGGCGCAATGTACGGCACACGGAGACAACCATGAGAGCAGCCCAGTTCGATTGCACGGTCGAGCTGCTCGCCGAGGTCCTGCACATGCCGCCAGGCGCGCGAGTCATCGGCGCTGAGATGTCGGACTCGATGCGGTCAGTCCGGTTCACCGTCGATGATCCGTCGCTGCCGGAGGCGCCCGACCCGTACCTGTGCATCCCGGTCATCACGCGTGAGGCGTTCAAGTGGGATTGGAAGGTGCCGTCGTGAGTGTTGTGCCGTTGACGGATCCGGTGGATGACATCCATCGGTGGTCGTGTGCGGAGGTGGCGATCATCCGCGGCCACTATGCGGACGCCCAACGCCGCGTCGACGCCGAATACCGCAAGTTCGCCGCAGACATCGAACACATCGCCGCACAGGTCCAACCATGACCTACACCGTGGGTTCGCTGTTCTCAGGCATCGGAGGGATCGACCTCGGCCTCGAACGCGCCGGGATGACTGTTCGGTGGCAGTCCGAGAACGACCCGTACTGCTGCCGCATCCTCGCGAAGCACTGGCCGCACGTCCCGAATTTGGGTGATGTGACCGCGATCGATTGGAGCACTGTTGAACCCGTCGACCTCATCTGCGGCGGCTACCCCTGCCAGCCGTTCTCCCTCGCAGGGGCTCGAGCCGGAGAAACCGACGCCCGACATCTTTGGCCGTTCTTCGCCGCCGCCATTCGCCACCTACGACCCCGATACGCGTTGCTGGAGAACGTCCCAGGGCACCTTTCCCTGGGGTTCGGACGAGTACTCGGAGACTTGGCCGAGTGCGGGTACGACACGGAGTGGGATTGCATTCCGGCTGCCGCCGTTGGTGCCCCGCACCTCCGCTACCGCGTCTTCGTTGTTGCATACCCCCACCGCGAAAGCGAACCAGGCTTCACCGTCGATGCGGTCACGGGACCCAGGGTCGTGGTTCCCAACACCAACGGCCACACCGTACGGCAGCAACCAGTCGCCATCTTCGGGCGCCGCTGTGCGACCGTCGCTGCAGGCAATGGCAACAACTGGGATGTGGCCGACACCTCGAGCGTCCCCGAACGAGAATCGGCAGACCAAGCCGACCCCGTCACAGTTGGCCGGGAAGCACGGGCGATCGCTTGCGGCGGAGGTGAACTGGCGGACGCCGAAGGCGAGCGATGCCGCTCACTCGGGCCGTACAGCGCCGGCGAAGCCCGGGCAGACAACATCGCTGGACATGCAGGTGAACTCGCAGGAGGACACGCCTGGGCAGTTGAACCCGATGTGGGTCGAGTGGCTGATGGGGTTCCCCATCGGGTGGACCGACTGCGAGCCCTCGGCAACGCCGTAGTCCCCCAAGTAGCCGAACTCATCGGCCGGCGCATCCTCGAGGCAGCCGCGTGAGCGACCTGGAGCGTGCCCTAGAAGACCTGGAGGCGTCGCTTGCTGCGGTGTGGGAGCAGGCCGACGCCGAATATGTCGCCCGCCACTACCCGTGGCACCCCAACGGCGACCGCTGCGACCAATACCCCGACCACGTCCACGCCGCATTGGGGCGTATCTACTACTGGCCCGACCAGATCACCATCCACCCACCCGACGAGGCCGAGTCGTGAGCGACCCGAGTGCATTCGATGTCGAGGACTGGCGCACCTGGCCGATCCCGATGCACTACGTCGCCGATGGTCGCACCTGCACGGCGTGGGTCGAGGGGTTCGACCAGGCGCTCCGAATGACCGACCACTTCCACAAGCACGGCGAATGGCCCACGGAACGAGACAACACGGATGGTCCGGCGTGAGCGTTTTAGGCCGTGTGGCGTCCCTCCCAGCGTCACGCGTGGTGCATGTACCCGCGGCTCCCGGTGTCAGGCCGGTTGAGCTGCGGGACAGCACCCACACCGAGGAGGCGTCGTGATGCGGCTCCTGTTGTCTTTCGCCGTCATCGGAGGCGTGGTCGGCGTGTTCGGGTTGTTGGTGTGGTTGGCGGCCGGCATCGCCCGCGTCGAGGAGCACCGCTCCGACGAAGACCGCCGCATGATCGCAGCCGTACAACGACTCGACCGCGAAAACGGGCAGCCGTGAGGACTATCGCGGCTGTCGTGTTCATCGCCCTCTCAGCCGGGCTGTTGGTGTGGATGAAGCTCGGCGCCCGCCGCGAATTCCCCGCCGACGGCGTACACGCCCCCAGATCGATCAACAACAACCGGAGCCGGCGATGACTGTTCTGCGTGGTCCTGCCGACGCCGACCACTACCGGGTGAAGGTCGGACGTTACGGCGACCGCTGGTACACCGACCCGTTGCCGTCGTGCCCGATCGCGGAGGCGTCGGATTGGCAGGGTCCGTCGTGGTCGATCGTGAAAGGCGCCGCCGGCAAAGACTGGTCGTACGTCACCAACAAACGCAACGGCCACACCCCCACCGTCGAACTCCACCGCATCGCCGACCTCCCACCCGATGAACGCACCCAGGCGTTCAACGCGATCAACCGCAACGGGCTCAACCAGGCCGGCGGACGCGGCACCATCGTCCACCTGTGGGCGGAGGATCTGTTGGCCGGTCGGACACCACGCGACTTCACCGGGCCAGCCCTGTTCGCGCTCAAGTTGACACAGGCCGCCTACAACGAAGCCCTCGAGTACCTCCCGGCGCTGTCAGCGTTCTTCGATCACTACCAGCCTGAAACGGTGATGGCCGAATACGTCTGCATCCACCGTGACCTCAACGGCTACGGCTACGGCTGCACCCCCGACGTCATCGCCCATGTTCAAGGACAACTCGTCGGCATCGACTGGAAGTCGCGTGGCGCCGATTCCGACCACGGCGCCTACCCCGAGGAAGCCGCACAGATCGCCGCCGGTGCTCGAGCCCAATACAGCATCATCACCCACCCCGAAACCGGCCACCCCGTACGCGACCGCATCCCACCCATCGACTGCGGACTCGTCGTCTCCATCAAACCCGACGGAGCACGCATCTACCCGACCGACATCGACCTCGGCTTCGCGCATGTCGAAGCGATGCACGCCTTCTGGGTTGCCCGCCTCACCGAAAAGGCTGCGATCGGGAAACCGTGGCCCCCAACACCAACAAACCAGGAGGCACTGTGGTCGTCCACTTCCACATCGACGGCGACAACCACACCTGGACCGCCACCCACCCCAACTACCCCCAACCCCACCACCACCAACACGGCGCCGACGGCTGGGAATGCATCAACGACCCCTGGCCCACCGAACAACGACTACACCGTCACCTCCCGTGTACTCGCCCACGCCATGACCGAATGGACACCTGAACTCCGCCAATACCTCAAAGACTGGTGGCCCGACGGCTACCCCACCCCCGGCACCGTCCGTAGAGGTGAAGCCGTATGGACCGAAGAACAACTCGACCAAATCGAACAACTCTGCGATTTGGGTGACGCCCCATTCTGGCAACCAGCCACACCCCAACCCCGATAACCCAACAACACAAGGAGCAATGACAATGGACATCACAGAACTAGCAAGTGGCGGCCCCGCCATAGACCTCGACGAAGTCGGTCAAACGATCGAAGGCACCCTGCTTGCAATCCGTGAATGGCGCGACATCACCGGCAATTTCGGCACCGTCAGCAAAGCCCCATTTGACCTAATGGTCGACGGCGAAGAACGCACCCTATGGGTGAAAAAGAACAGCCGGTTGGCAACCGTCTTGGGAGCCGCGTTCAAGGAAGCAGGACTCACCAAGATCACCACAGGCGGGGTGCTAAAGGTGCGTCGTGTGCAGGACGTGCCGACCGGCAAAGGGAACCCGATGAAGGACTACCAAGCCAAATACACCCCACCCGCCGGCACCGGCCCCGAGCTCGACGACTTCTGAGCACAAGCCCAGTGCCGATCTCACCGACGCAGCTCACCCTTCGGCACCTCCGCGCCGAAGGGTGGCCGCTCGTCGAAGTCGTCGAACACTGGAACCCCCACGCCCGCATCCGCCAAGACCTCTTCGGCTTCATAGACGTCATCGCCGTACGCCCCAACCACACACTCGCCATACAAGCAACCACCGCCCCCAACGTCGCCTCAAGGATCACCAAGATCGCCGACCACCCCAACATCGGCCCCGTACGCGAAGCCGGCTGGCAGATCGAAGTCTGGGGCTGGAAAAAGGTGAAGGGCCGCTGGACGCTGCACCGACGAATCGACATCTCATGAGCCTCGAGTACCGGATAGGCGACGTCTTCGACCGGCTCGCCGAAATCCCCGACGGCACCATCGACCTGATCGTCACCTCGCCGCCGTTCCTGGCGTTGCGGTCCTACCTCCCCGCCGACCACCCCGACAAAGGCAAAGAGATCGGTTCGGAGGCGACCCCGGCGGCGTTCATCGACACCCTCCTCGAGCTCACCGCCGAGCTCGGCCGGGTGCTCGCCCCGCACGGCTCCCTCTGTGTCGAACTCGGCGACACCTACAGCGGGAGCGGGGGAGCCGGCGGCGACTACAACCCCGACGGGCTACGAGACGGCCAGGCGAAGTTCGACGGGTCTGCGTCACGGCACAAGGCGAACACCACCCGCTACACCTACGGCGAGAAGGACGGCAGCCGTATCGACGCTGGGCCCAGCAGCTCGCAGATCCGCAACGGCGGCGGCTCCGGTTGGCCGCTCGCCAAGAGCCTCACCGGCATCCCGACGCTGTACCCCTGGTCGCTCGCCTACGGCCGCAACCTCCTACGACGACCCCTTCTAACTCAACACCAGGCAATGACATACGCAGGAGTGATGGGCGAAACGGTCGGCTGGCGACGGGCACGCAACTTCATCAACACATTCGCCCCGGACCGCCACGACTTCCCGCCGTGGCGGATCCGCAACATCATCGTCTGGGCACGCCCCAACCCGCCCGTCGGGGCGCTCGGTGACAAGTTCCGGCCCGCCACCTCATACATCACCGTCGCCTGCAAAGGCCCCCGCAGGTTCTTCGACCTCGACGCCGTACGCACCGACAACCCGCGCGTCAACGAAGACCCAGGCGGCTACCGCATGGTGTCGGGCGAACCAACCCACAACGCCGGACCGCGATCACAGAACCCGGCTGGTGCGCCGCCGCTCGACTGGCACACCGACCTCGAAGACGGCGACTGGCTCTGGAAACTCCCCACCCAACCCTACAAAGGCTCCCACTACGCCACCTTCCCCCTCGAACTCCCCACCCGCCTCATCACCGCAATGTGCCCGTTGAAGGTTTGCACCGTGTGCGGGAAACCGAGTGAGCGGATCACGGATGCGGAGTATCACTCTCAACGCAATGGAGGCATGAAGGACGGCGAGATCATCCCGCCGGGCGGATGGCGATCGGGACGAGGCGGCACCGACAGCGGCTTAAGCACCGGAAAGCTGATGGCGACTAAAGCTATTAAAACTCTCGGCTGGTCGGATTGCGGACACAACTCCTGGCGCACCGGCGTCGTCCTCGACCCTTTCGCCGGCTCCGGCACCACCCTCCAAGCCGCCCAGAACGTCGGACGCCACGCCATCGGCATCGACCTCGACCCCCGCAACGCTGATTTGGCGCGGGACAGGGTCGGCATGTTCCTCGAGGTCAACCCGTGATGGACGTCGAACGCGAACCCGCCCTCGGCTTCGGCCACCAAATCGGACCCCTAGAACCCCGCTACGGCCCCGACTGGGCGCCACTCCAATGCGACGTCTGCAAAGCCACCTGGATCGGACCCATCGGCGAATGGTGCTCCTTCTGCACCACCTGGAACGAACGCGCCGAACGCAACCAAATCCCCAAACCCAAGGCCAAGGCCGACTTCACCTACGAACAACTGTTAGCCGTGTTCGAAGCAGCCGGCCCCAACGGCCACAAACCCGGAGACATGGCAGGCGACAACGAGCTCCGCGCCCTCCTCATCAACTGGCCCCTCTTCTGGGCCAAAGACCATTCGGAAGCCGAATGGCTCGCCGAACCCCTCATCCCATCAGGCCGCAGCGTCGCCCTGTTCGCCCCCGGCGGCACAGGCAAATCACTCCTCGCGCTCTGGTTGGCAGCCGGCATCGCCACCGGCACACCCATCTTCGGCACCACCCAACCCCCCAGACGGGTCCTGTACCTCGACTACGAAATGACCGAAGACGACCTCGCCGAACGCCTAGAAACGATGGGATACGCCGATGTGGACCTACAAAACCTGCACTACGCCCTCCTGCCTTCGCTCCCTGGTCTTGACCAACGGGAGGGTGGTGAAGCTATATGTCGACTGGCTGAACTGTGCGACGCCGAGCTGGTCATCATCGACACCTTCGGCCGCGCCGTACACGGCGACGAAAACGACGCCGACACCGTCCGCGCCTGGTACCGCTTCACCGGCATCCACCTCAAAAACGCCGGCCGCGCCTTCGTCCGCGTCGACCACGCCGGCAAAGACCTAGCGAAAGGGCAGCGCGGCACCAGCGCCAAAAACGACGACGTCGACATCGTCTGGCAAATGACCGTCAAAGACGACTCGAGCTTCACGTTGACCGCGAGGAAGCGGCGCATGAGCTGGGTCCCTGAAACCGTCAACCTCCACCTCGACGACAACGACCTCCTCCACTTCGCCCGACTCGACATCCCACCCCCACCACCCGGCACCAACGACACCGCAACCCTCCTCGACCAGTACGGCGCCGACCCGGACATCACCGTCAGCCAAGCCGTCCAACTCCTACGCGACCACGGCACCGCCACCCGGAAACAGGTCGTCGCCGCAGCCGTCAAACACCGCCGCCAAGCTGTGGAAAACCTGCTCGGAACCTGTGGACAACCAGCGGGAACCGCTGCCGGAACCGACCTCCCCCCAAAGTGGTCAGGAACCGACATCGGAACCGCCTACGACCCCAAACCAAACACCCTGCTAGACGACCTGGGAACCGAAACCGGAACCGACGGGAACCGTTCATCCGGGCAAGGGGGTTCGGGTGGGTGGTTACCCGTAGGGGAACCACCCGAACCCCGCCCCAACCCCATCGACCCACTCGCAGACCTCGAGGAGTTCTAAATGACCCTCCCGCAGTACTGGTGGTGCCCCCGCTGCAACGCCAGCTACACCTCCCCACTCCCCCTCGAACACCCACCCACCCACTTCTGCCGACCACCCACCGGCCGCTCCGGGCTACGCAACTTCGAACTCACACCCACAGAGCCAGCACGATGAACGGCCCCGGGAAACGCATCCTCACCACAGCCGTCGCCGTACAACACCTCGCCCTCGCCGCACGCCACCGCCTCGACACAACCATCCCCCGATTGTCTTCCGAACTCGACGCATACGACGGCTACCCCCCAACCGCCTCCGGATCCGACACAGGCGGCCACTCCCCGTACATCCCCCACGGCCCCAACGCCTCCACCAGCTCCACCGAACGCGCAGCCATCGCACCCGACGAACGCAACAACACAGACACCTGGGCCATCGGAGCACGCGCCGCACTCACAGAACTACAGGACTACCTCGACGCCGCAGTACACGCCCTCGAAACCGTCATCCGAGAATGCGACCGCCGCCACCCACCCATGAGCGTCATCGACATCTCACGCCTCCGCTGCGCCACCATCCCCAAAGGCACCTGCACTCAATGGGCCGACCCCCAACGTTCGGACGGATACTGCATCGACCACGGCCGAACCATCGACTCCAACGCACGACGCAAACGGCGGACAATCGGAGCAGCGTGATGCGGGTATCACACACAGATCACCCCAACAGGTGTATAAGCTTGCCGCACCAGCCGTGTCCCCAACA
>Ga0137433_1000252_pt1 | contig 31660 bp, 22 predicted proteins | sample EasRivERMZT840_2_FD_102335 | JGI IMG/M metagenome (GOLD analysis project Ga0137433, IMG submission 102335) | Soil microbial communities from meander-bound floodplain in the East River, Colorado, USA - East River MetaG ERMZT840_2 | ecosystem: Environmental > Terrestrial > Soil > Floodplain ...
AATATTCATTCCGATCGAGCTGAAATTTCTATTCATTTCAACCCGGAATCCATTATTCACATCCCCGGAATCCTTATTCACATCGTCCCGGAATGATTATTCACATGGCCCGGAATACGCACTTATATGCGGCGGGCGCATCCGCGTTGCCTGCTTCAGAATTACTCCCGTACTACAGATAACGATTTGACTCCGGTCCTGAATTCCATTTTCGGACGCAACTCTTCCACGGCTTCGCCGCGGCTTGCCCGCGAATTGTCCGCCCGCCCGTAAGCGACTTGCTTTCAGGCCGTTCCGTTCCGACTAGTACCGAAATCAACCAACAATAAGAAGGAGAACGAAATATGAATCGAGAATTACTCGAAGGACCGTTCACGCCTGAGCAGATCAAGCAAAGGCACAGCACGAATGGAGACATGCTCGACTACATCGAAGGAAGCGCCGTTATTCAACGACTGAACGAGTGCTTCGACTCGGAATGGATCTTCGAGATCCAGGAACACCGAACCTACGATGACGAAGTTGTTGTCCTCGGCAAACTGACGGCGCAAGGAGTGGCAAAGAGCCAGTTCGGCAAATCAAGGATCACGAGATCCCGCGTCGACAAGTCCATTGTCTCGCTCGGAGATGACCTGAAGGCGGCTGCTACGGAATGCTTGAAGAAATGCGCAACACTCTTCGGAGTCGGCCTCCATTTGTACTTCGACGCACCCAAGGTTGTCAGCCACAAAAATAATGGACACGACAGTCGTGTACACCATTCGGCACATTCTGACTCAAGAGTGTCGGACGGTGGCCGTCTCACGCCAAAGCAACTGTCGGCGATCTTTGCATTGGCAAAGGCTAGAGGCTGGACAAACAACAAGGTCCGCGACTTCACGCACGAAATGTTTGGCCAAGTGCCAGACACTCTCAACAAACGAGAAGGTTCCGCCGTGATCCAGCACTTGCAGAAGCGCTCCGATAATTGAGGACCAAACGACACATTCGATGTGACTCACGTCCTCTCGCGAGCCGCGGAGTCAAAAACCATCCTCAGGGTGCCCTCGGCAACCATGGATGCGAAGTATTTCGCTAATTGGTCCGCAAGCGCGTTGGAACGGATCACGAGACCAACTTCGATATTCCGCCGCTGAGCCGCCTCGGTGAAATTGGCTGAGCTTATGAAGACCCGGGCATTGTCGACGACGATGATCTTGGCGTGCATGGCTGCGCGTTCAGCCGATCGTTCCTCAAGCGAGGCGGGGAAATAGAACAACTCCGGAAACGGCCGGTCCGGCGGCCAATCATGCTGTCGAAACCGATCACCGAATCGCCGCACCACTTCGCTGTCGGCGGACGTGTCACCCGGACCGCGTCTCACGTCGAGGAACAGTTGAACCTTCAGTCCCGGCTTCATCTGCATGCGATCTGCGAGAGCCTGAAAGACACGTTGTCCTCGATGGACCGCGTAACCGGCAACAAGCACCGATTCCTGAGCATTGGCGAAAAGTTCCCGGACCACGACACTTGTGTCGCGGTTGGCGGACGCGCCGGCGTCCGGACCGGTGGTAACCAAATCGAAAGTGTTCTCCGGCCTCGGGCGCTGCGCGCGGTCCTTTAGAAGAACATCCAGGAGCATCGCGATCTGGACTACACCAAAACCTTGATCATGGAGCGACTGCAATTCCTGGACAAGCGGTTCGCTCACCGTGGTCGATACGAATCTTTGAAGTGCGACCCCTCGGAATGGTGGTCCCAACCGGCCCGAGCGTAGCGCGGCAGCCACATTGCGAAGGTCGTCGTCGCTCAGAGCCAGAAGAAATGTCAGGTTGTCGGCCACGGGAAGAACTCAGCCTTCTGGTTTTCAACCGTCGATACGACCAGGGCGCGGTCGAGGAAATCGTTGTGATGTTCACAGGAGGTTTCAGCAATCAGGAGACATCCGTGACAAGCCGCTCCATGGAGAAAGCGGTTTTCATGTTCGTTCTGCGGATCGTGCTGAGAGCAAACCGGATCATTCGAGCATAACTGGCCCATTTCCAGTGCCGAGCGAACATGCTCATGAATCCGGCGCCCGACCTGGATTAGTCCACCCAAGGTCCCTTCGGCATCGGTAGTAGCGGTATACAAAAGAAGACCGTAGCCCACTTGTGGCAATGCGTATATCCGCTCGCGAATGGAGCTGGCGGGGTATCCACATTCCAGAGAGACCGCGGTAATCAGCAGATGAGAGAAAGAATGAAGGAGAATGTACGGCAAACCTGGAAACTGACGGCGGCTGGCCTTTTGCTCCTGGAGCCACCGGGCGAACCCTGCCTCTAATCGTTGGCCGTGCGCCTGAACTTTCGGATTGAAGAACCAGGAATTGATGGCGTCGCTACTAAACTGGATGAAGACACCTTCGCCTTTGTTCTCGATGGCCGGAAGCCACGTGATCTCGCGAGCCAATGACGCTCGACGCACCCCCAGTTCGAGTTCCCCCTCGGTGTTGGGGCTGACCGCTTCGAATCGCGTGAATCCAGCCAGAGCCAGCACTTCTCGCAAGCGATGTACGAGGACAATCCGCTCGATGGGTTTCATCCATGGCGCTTCCCAGCCTTTTCTCGGAAGTGTTCGAGCGTAAAAGTTTCCATCCGGTCGATCATTACCAATTTCGTCGTCCGCGAGCACCAGCGTTTCAAGTTCAGCTTGTTTGACGGATTTCTCCGGCTGCATGTTCCCGCCCCGCCGGGTCTGGATTTCCTGATACACCTCCTCCTCTGTAAGTCCCTCAAGTGCGGCATTCACTCTTGCCTTCTTTCGTTCGTAACGAAGTTGCTCGATGTCCTGAACCTCGGACAGGAATTCCCACACCGCATCGACAGCTTCTTTTGCCTTTTCCTCCCGCTCCGGCAGCGAGATGACGCTCATGACCTGGGGGAAATAGGCATTGCTTGCGGTCCGGATCAGCAAGCGGCTGACATCGCCACAGGATTCCTTCGTGTACGGGCCCAGCCATGGCCGCGATCCATCACAATTTCCGAGAGCGCGGTTTTGCATGATGGCAGCCTGCGCCATGCTCTTCTCCAGCTTGCACTCGCAGCGAATATAGACTTCAGTGAGATCGCCGCTGGTTCCGCGTTCATCGATCCACAGCCGCCGCCTGCATTCGGTTTGATTGCCGTGAACAAAGGCGTGCCAATCAATGTCTCCGATGTGGCCGGCGCGGCACGCTCTCACAAAACGAACGGGCACCACCTGGCGCCGATTCTTATCGAGATCGATAAACTTGCCACGGGTCAACTCTTTGCGATGAACAAGCATTCGGGACCGAGAGCCGGACTGGCCGTCGCCTGTACGGACATCCTGTGTGATGAACCACTCTGGAAACTGCCACACGGTTACTCCCGTTGGAGGGGCTGTCGGATCTTCAGTGTCGGGCGGCGGAGTTCGCAACTGAATCGCCGGGACATCGAGCAGGATCCGGAGTTTCTCTGTCAACCTTGGTTCGTAGACATCCTGGCCACCCGACAGCCAGTAGTCGAGTCCGGCAACAAGAACAGAGTAGTTTGGAAGATCGAGCATGGCTCCAGGACCAAACGTCGTGATCAATTGGCTTTGGCGAATTTCGCCATGGGGCCGCTTTCGCCTGGCAGACCTGCTCATTCCGCCTCTTCCTCCTCGATCTCCACACCGTCAATGGTTCGCAGCCACAGATTAACGTCGGGCTCCACGTCGCGCATCGAACGATTCGCACGAAACTTCCGATGCCGGGCCGGAAGCATCTTAAGATCGGAGTGCAGGAATTCGTAGAGGAGCCGCTGGGCTCCGCCGGTCTCTAACTGGTACTGGAGTTGCGCTCCGACGTTGTTCAACTCCATGGCGATCTTGCTCCACTCGTCCAGCAAATCAAGAGATCGCTCGCGAACTCGTTGCCGCAAACGATCGGCCTCATCCTTCGGCAAAACAGAGTGCGATTGGGCGCGCTCAGCAAGGGCATCCACGACAAAGTCGAGCTGAGGACGGTGACTCAGAATCATTTGGGCGCCGGTCGGCGGAGTCATCGTGTCGTGGCCTTGCCGTGCCAATGCGACCAGTGTTCCAGCCAGAGCCCGATCCAGTGCGCGAGGCGAGAACGGAGTCACGCTTGTCACTTTGACAGCCCGATAAAAGGACTGGTGATACGCTGCGAACCGTTCGTAATGCGACCGATCCCGCGGTTTGTGAACGTTGAGCACCGTGACGACCAGTCCGGGCCGTTCGTGGTCGCGGCCCACACGGCTTGTGGCTTGAATGTACTCGGCGCTGGTCTTCGGTTGGCCAAACACGACCATCAAACCCAACCGCGTGATGTCCAAGCCGACGGAAATCATGTTGGTTGCAATCGCGACATCCACATGTTCCTTGACGTTGAACGGCAGCGCCAGTCGTCGTTTGTATTCTGCGACCTTATCCGTGGCGACGCGGCTGGTCAGTTCGACGACATCGTATTCGATCTTCCGGCTCTGAAAGAGGCCGTCGGCCTCGCTGACCCGTTTTCGGCTGGAATAGCCGGCAACACGATTGCCGACTTCATCCTCGATCAGCCGTCGCGCCCCTCCAAGCTCCCTCAAGCTGTTGAAGTAGCCAACCAGGGACATGTAGGGATCGGCAGCATTCGCAGCGTCATTCTTCTTGCCCGCCGCGTATGCCTTTTGTGCCGCTGCCAGAAGGGCGAGATAGGTTCGCAACATGACGACTTTGGGACTGCGCCCTTGAGCTGCGACACCCAGGTACATTCGGGCGTTGCTCTTTGCCGTCGGATGAACTTCGGCGAAGAATGAATCGTGGCGGTCGGGTCCCGGCGGGGGAAAGATGTCGACGAGATGGTGATTGAAGAGCGCTCGAATCTGATTGTCAGCTCGCCGCACCGTTGCCGTCGAGGCAACGATCTTCGGGCGGATCTTCTTCCCATCGACCTGCCTCTCACACAATCGTTCCAGTGCTGCTTCGTATAAGCCGAACACCGTCCCCAATGGGCCCGAGATCAAGTGCAACTCGTCCTGAATGATCAGGTCCGGCGGAGGGAGTTGATCCGTTGGAAGACGGTCTCCGGTCAGCGGATCACACGCACCGTAGAAACCGTTCTTATCGTAGCGGCGAACGCGACCGAAAAACTGGCCGACGCTGCCGGTCCACGGCATCGCTGCAAACTTATCCACCGTCGCAATCATGAAACACGGCAGTCGGCGATAGATCGGTTCGTCGACCGCAAGAATCGGGAGCGAGTTGTCGCGCGTGAAAGCACAATTCCGGTTCACACAAATCACACGCAGATCGTTCGGAGAATCGGGGTTGGGTAGAAGCTGGAATGAAGCAGCTTTGAACTTGGTGCCGCACCAGGGACACTCTTCCAACGGGATTGGAGAAGGCTTGCGGTCATCATTCTTGAAGGCGATGGTTCGTGCCCGTGCCGAGTCGCTATTGGCGTCTCCCTTCCGCCCCATGACGTTCGGTGTCGCTGCTTTCCCTACCCATAGACCGATCTCGAACGGCCACTTGCCGAGTTTGTCAACATCGTTCTGCCTTTCGATTTCGAGCGCACAAATGAGCGTGGCGGCCCGGCCGAGTTGATCCAGCGTCAACAGCCGCAAGGTATACCGCATGAGTACAGACAGGCCGGCAGATGCAATGCCAGGATTCCGCAATCGCCGCAACAGCAGCGTAAACGCCGCCAAGCCGAAATAGGCTTCGGTCTTACCGCCGCCGGTCGGAAAGAAGAGCAGATCCACAACTTCCCGGTCATCGGAGGCCGGATCGACAATGCCCCCGAGATTCATGAGCAGGAAGGCGAGTTGGAACGGACGCCACGCCGCCTGGACGGATTGAGGATCCTTCCCTTGCATCACACCAAGGCGTTGGCGCGCAGCAGAAGCCATGGCCCGGTTTGCGAGTTGAAATGCGGTAAAAACCGTAGGGTCGGCTAAATGCTGGATACCTTTCTCAATCCGGGTTGCGGCGACCTGAGCTCTGTTGAGGAGTTCCTCGGCGGTTTCCCGGCGGCGTTGTGGAGAACCAGGGATCCTGGACCTTTGTGTTTCGATCCATTTCCGATATTGAGCAACAAACCCCTCAAGCTTTCGGCGAACTTCAGCGAAGTCCGTAAGTTGGGAAAGAACATCCATCGAAAGCTCGACGTCCTTGATCTCGGCGGGCGCGACCCGTTCGACTTCGGCCTCCGGAACCCAGGACGTGCGGACGATTCGACAGGAACGATGTTGTTGGGGCAAAGCTTCGGTGGCGACGTTGTGTCCAACCGCAAACTCGCACGCGTCGCGATACTGCAGGTCGGCAACGCGATTGTCCCATTCTTCGCTTTCCAGGCTTTGCAGATCCGGTCGTGGAACAAAAGAGTGGCTGGATTCGATCTGGAGTTGCGCCTGAAAGGCGCACGCCTGATCGCGGATTTCATCTGGCAGGGGCGTGCGCCGGTTGACCAGAAAAATGGACGCCGATCGCGTGCCCGCAGGCAGGCCGATCTCGCTGGTGTTAGTAATGACAGGACGCAACGACACCACCAATCGAAGGCCTTCGCTCTTCGGAATCGGGATTTCGATCGGTTGATCCGCCCGTGACGGTAGCTCGACCGGAACGAGTTCCTCCCGTTGCGTCCGAATCCAGACGAACGGACCGGGTTCATTGTCGCTGGATTTGCGAGCCTTGTAGTCTCCCCAGCGAGCCGTGACCTGGAGCGACTTCGTCTCCGCGGCAACCAGAACGCTGACACCAATAGACGACGGCAAATATCGAACACGGGCGGCGGCAGGCTCAGGCGTAACAGAGTCGTCCTGCGCGTGGCTGTCGTTAATGACGCCCACCTCATCCGTACCCTGCTCGTCCGTCTTCTGCTCGGGAGCTGCGTCCAGCGGGACCAGGAACCCGGCGAGGTACCAGGTGGATGGCCGTTGCGGGAGAATCTCGGCAAGATCTCCAAGAACCCGATTGGCCGGGCCAAGAACCTCACCGGAACCGATCAGATCCAATCGGAGAGCATTGACGAGTTGTGCGCGAACATCGACAGAATTCACGTTAAGCGACACCAGCACCAGTTCCAAATTTGAATGCGCGACAGAATATCACTGCTCCCGATCCCGCCGGATAGCCAAGCTCAATACCGCGTGTCAACCCAGAAGCCCTGTCTGCCGGCGCACGGATAGCCACTCTTGTCCTTGTGGGGATTAAGAGCCGGATTCTGGTTTTTGTGATTGAAACGTTTGCCGCAAAAGGAGCATTCATAGATGTACGTTGGCCGGCCTCCATAAGCGGACATTCCAAATCGACTACCGTGTTTCTTTGAACCTGACGTGCGGAACGTCGTCGTCGCGACCGAAGGCCCACGAGTTGTAGTTGGCGCGATTCCAAAGGGACCAGTCGGCGACAGTTCAACCGCATACCGGGGTACAAAGCTCTGTTCCGTGACGCGGACTCCAGAGATTCGATCCACGCGGTAACTTCGAGATTCGCCCGTGTCAACTTTGACCGCATGAAGGATGATATTGTCATCGAGGGTGCGCCGCAGCGAATACGCCTCAATGCGTCTCGTTGAGCCTTGGTAGTCAAGATCGATGCAGAGGTGGTTTGAAGCTGCGAACCGAATGACCTCAAGGTGAGACTGAACTGCCGACGGAACAAACGAGCGAAGGGAACGCGACCTGATGACCTCTTCCCCCTCAACTTTCGCGTAAGTGGCGGGAATCGGTGGCGCGGCTCCCCCTTTAAGCCACACGAAAAATGCGGGGAGTTCGCTCCAGAATGTTTCGATGGGAGGCAGGGCGGGCAACTGATGCGCAAGCATCGTGCTCCATCCACCTTCAAGAGCAGGCCTGTGGGGTTCGAGATCGGTCAGATCCGGCACACGAATGCCTTTAAACTCACATTTTTGCCGGAGGACGTCGAGTAGCACAGCGGCAGCCGGGCGTGCATCGCCGTTTCGAAAGAGATTCACGACATCGTAGAGATCGCGTGGCCGTGCGCGTTCTGCAAGAGCTCTGACCTTTTCAGCAAAGGCTTCCTCGTACGCATAAGAGTTCACTGCGATGGAATCTTCCGGAGCGTCGCTATAGGGATGGAAAACCGGCGAGGAGACCGGTGGCAGGACAACGCGTTCATCGGCCGTGAGGTCCAGTTTGATACGGGGGATGCTCTTTCCGCGCGGCGACACCGGCCCTTGATAACCGATCTTTCCCTGACACGACCTCATGCCTCGCGGGTTGTCGTAGATCTCAAACTCCTGAACAGCCGGTGGAAATTCGATGCCTGTTTCTTCGTAGATGCGTTCCCCGATTTCAGCGAACACTGGTTTGAGAAACGCCGCATCCAAATGAGCAGGGTCCGTCAGGGTGAAATCGAGGTCCTCCGAAAAACGATACGTTTCAAAGAAACATTTTTTCAGGCATGTACCGCCCTTGAAAATCCAGGTTGCCGAAAGAGCTTCGTGATTGCTGATGCCCCAAAGCAACCAGCCGAGAACATAGTCCTTTTCGATCACGTGGGGATTCAGACCAAATGTCGTGGCCGCATCGAGGATCTCCCGCTTATCGATCATGCCACGGCGCCTGCTTCCCACGTGTCTGGAACCCAGAGTCTCCATTTGGAAATCAGGCGTGGGCATTTCAAGGAGGGATCCAGTTTCGAATTGCCTTTGGTGAGACGGGACTGACACGCCTCGACCAGTTGCGAAGCGCTGGAGTGCCGGACTGCAAGGAAACCGAGTCGCTTGAACACCGCGCCATTCTTGATGCGTTCGGCATATTCGATCAGTTTGCTGTCATCGCGATCCGGGCGTTTTAGGTAAGCGTTCAGGCAATCCGCCACATGTTGAATTCCCCCGCCCAGCCCTGGGTCGTCCAGCATATCCACGATGGTTCGATGAACGTCGGAAATCGGAACTTTTGAACGGCCACGCCAAATGGATCTGGTTCCGAATATCTTCGTTTCGGGGACATGGCGAAGAACGAAAGCCGCACCATGCCTTGTTTGTCGTTTTTCACGAACGGGCTGTGCGGTCATCACAAGAGTTTCGCGGAACAACTGTTCTGTGAGATCCCAATGTTGCGCCGCCGTCCACCCTCCAATGTATCCAGGTGAGTAGAGAGCCGGCACCAGCACCCAAGGGTCGGTCAGGACATGCTCGCTACCGAGGGAATCCAGCGGTGCCGGTGCGTACGCGCCGGGGCCGACACGCCGCAGCCAGCCCTGACGAGTCCAACGTGAGAGCAGCTTCGCGGCGTCCGAACGACCGACGGAAAGAGTCGTCACAACATCCCCAACTTTAATGACATCGCCCGCGGCCCTTACCACAGCCACCAACCGCTGCCTTCCAGCCGGCAATTTAGTCGCTTGCAAAGTACACTCCATCCACAATAATTCCCATTTATGGGGAAATATCGCAATCATAATATACTTATCGGTCACGGCGGTGCAAGGTGAAAGACTACAGCCAATCAGCAAAAATTCACAGTTTTAGCGAGTTTTTACGGATACGCTGGACTGTTGCTCGGGAAGAGCCTATTTTTTCAGCGAGAATAGGCCTGAAAAAAGATTCGAACGCGGAGCACTGCCAAATAGCTACTAAACAAGAGTTGCGTTACGGGCAACCTCGGGTCTCTTTTGATCTCTGCTCATCGGCGCCAGCACAAATAGGGCGCGACGTTGTCCTCGTGAACAGACCCAACGCAACATGTGGTCGGACCGCCTAAACCACACGGACTGCTCACCGGCGTTTCCGTTCATTGCCTGAGTTATAGCGGCTTCAAAGCCATCTGGATCGTCCCGCAGGTCCTGCTGGCGGCGAACTTGACCATATCCCCAAACGACCTGCGCATCTTCGACTTGAAAGATCGAAGTGCGACGTAACTGTTGACACCGGAGCGCTGTCGCCATTACGGAGGTCCCAAAATCTCGCGCGAGTTGATAGATATGTTCGGGGGTGACTGTGTCGCCGAGGCGGTTTTGAAAAACAGCTCTGGGCATTAAAAACTCCGAAGCCAACATGTCACAAATCCGTTCAAGCTCTTCTCCGTAGCGGGGACAGTTGGGACCAGTGGTCTCGAAAAAAGCGTGCCCGAGTTCATGAGCAATGGTGAACCTCCGGCGTCCTGGCGACAGGGACTCTGAATGAACAATTCGAAGGGCGCGTCCATCTCTGCGCAATTCACCCGCTATCGGAAGACCGGGTACAGAATCTATGGATTCCACATGGAGTCGATCCTTCAGTGTGTCAAGATCGGTCGGAGGACAGGGGATTCCATCCAGAAAGCGCCGTGCAATAACGGCCACGGCTTCTTCTATGCTTGCGACGTCGCCCGCGACTTGGCTGATGCGTTGCGCGGCGGCACTAGTCCAGCGTTTTGCCTTCCTTCTCATGCTTCCTTGTTCACCATTCGCGATGCCGAACGGCGACGTTTTTCTTGGCATCCCGGACGACATCCTGCCAATAGTTTCTATCGGGCTCTGAGCGGCGACCCCTAAACTTCCGGCCCAGCGTCTCAAGCCTGGCTTCATGCAGGCGAAGCGCCTCGACGCGCACCGAAGACGATTCGCCGGTGAGTATAGTCTCGGCGCCTGACGGAATTCTGTCTGAAACCTTCAAGCTCTGCCATCGTGCCTCATCGGCGTTGTGATCTTCGTCCAGGTCCGCCCAAATCTGGGCCGCCTTGTCCAGTTCGGCCGATGAGCGGCCCAGAAGACCTTTCTGAAAGTGGGCCCGGGCCGAAATCTCGGATCTCTCTGCATCATCCGTGCCCGCGACGGCGATAGCTTCATCGTAGAAGTTCGTTGCCGCGGCCTTGTCCCCTCTAGCTTTCGCCAAATCGCCCAGCAGAATCTGGAGATCCGCATAGTCCTTAGATGTCTTGTCGGTGATTCGATCAATCGCCTTGCGCGCCGCGTCCTCGGCCTTAGCCAAGTCCTTGGCGACAAGGTACGAGCGGCCCAGAAGGCTAAAGCAATCACCGACCTCGGAGACTCGTTCCGCTTCACCTAACTCCGAGACTTTCGGGAATCCGGCTATGGCTTCTTCAAGATTCTGGATGCTTTCCGCCAGAAAATCCTTGAACTTCGGGCTCCGAGGATCGCGCTGGGCTTCCATGCGATAGAGCCGGCCGAGGCATTTCAGGCAATAGGCGCTGTTGCGATCCCAATCGATGTCCTTTCCAAGTTGCAGGCTTCTTTCGCCGTCAACTCGAGCCTCGCCTAAGCGATCGATCCTCTGGTACACCCAGGATCGTCCACATATCAACGCGACAGCTTCGCACTTCGCCTGCACTTCCGTCCGCGGTTGCTGCTGAGTGGCCGCAATAGAGAGGTTCGCGACCTCGAGAACCAGGTGCTTGTCTCCTGTCCGCTTGAGCAATTTGTCCAACTTCCAGAACAGCCCTGAAACGAGCTCGGGACTATCGAACTGGCAGGCTCTACCCAAGGCGATCGCGTTCGCGACTTGCGACCATCCGGCTTCATTTTGTTTGTTGGCCCTGATGAATTCTAAGAGCTGCGATAGCGCCCGAGCGATCAGCGTGGGGCCATTGTCGTGAGCCAGTGGCGGTTTAAAGGGAGCTACCGTCCACAATCCGTCATCACGAAACAGCACGCGCTGATCAATGTGGCTTGATATCGAGTGTTCCAATTGAACAACGGTACACTGAACGGCCGCAGCCAGAGGTTCGCTTGGCAATCCCGTCGTACAATTCTGAAGAATGAAGATCGCGCCTGAAACAATCGGATCAAGATCGCACGATTCAAAAACCGGCGGCGGATAAAAATTGATGTCAGCTTTCCGTGCTTCCTCGATCAGATCCCTGATCCGGAACGTTGCTCGCTGTTCGATCCCTTTGTGGAATCTCGCAAAAAGAAGGTCGTATAGCCGCCGGCCGTCTTGATCACCGACCAAATGCCGTAAGCGAAACCAGATGTCGCGTTCCAGCGTTTTCGAATCACATGGAGTCAGTTGAATCCGCAGAAGTGATTTGTGCGGGTTCGTCTTTAGACGCGACAGCACGAGATCGAAATCCTCGTTCGACTCCACCTTGACGAACCATTTAAATTGCTCAGCGTCGCCGCTTGCCTCATGGGCAATTCGGCGTAGCCGTTCTATAGCATTCAGTACGGCCGGGGCGCCGCGGCCATGGAACAGTTCGAACCGAAGGTCTTCAGTCTGACTCGATGCCGATTCGACATACTCGAGCCACTGCAAAAGCTCGTCGCGCTTTGGACGGGATTTGGCTTCCGTTACCCTGGTCGGCGGCGAAATGCGGACATCCCAGCAGGTTACCGCGCTTCCATCGGTCACCCGGGGCTCCATCGAGATGGTTCGCTCCTCCAGCGGATTGACAAGGGCAGACGAAATAGACTCCAGAGCCTGGAAGACCGCGAAATCGACCTGGTAATTGAAGCCGGCACTGGCACCGGGACCTCCTGCAGCACCAGACGCGACGCGCCGTGGCTTGCCGCCATTCTTGGCCATTGTCCTGCCTCGCTTGAATTGGAAGAAATCTCGTGGCGGTGACGATTTTAGCAGAGTTCCCTTGCGGCCCGGTCTGTTGCGGTCCATTCGGTCGGATGAACTGCCTGGTCACACCTCGAAGCGCCCATCCGCGACACCGGTTAGGGGTTGCCTGGGCGCATCCGCCCACCCAAACTTCGCGAGGATCTCTATCGTCACGTCGAGGGCGATTTCACGGTGACGGGATTCAAGCTCTTCGGTTGAGACAACCTTCGTCACGGCGATGTGGTCATCCTGGCACCAGCAGCGGCCTGGAACTCTGTCCTCTTCGGGTGCCACGCTCTGTGGCCAGCTCAATTCGCGGCCGGCGACGCTGAACAGCTCAACGGTGACGGCCGCACTTGGGTGCAGCGCGCCTTCGCGAGCCATGCGTGCGGCGAATGTGAAAGCGCCGCCGACCGTGTCGAGGATCTCGAGGACATGGACGCGCTTTCCCATCTGGGCAATCTCGTTCAACGCCGCATGATGGACGAACTGACCGCTGCGGAATAGGTTCCAGCGTTCGATGTGACCAACCGTTCCTGATTCTTCAGCCTCACCGGCGATCCACTCCTCTTGCATCTCCAGACGATCCTCCTGAAAACGAGGAAATGATTTCATCACGCTGTTCACCCTGACGTAGCTGGAACGCATGAACTGTTTGCAATGTTCTGCATTTCGGAATCGGGCCTTCTTGAACTCAGACGGACGAATCCAGACCTGCCAACGCGGCCTGGAAAGAATCGCTTTGAACGCCGGTGTGTCGATCGGCAATTGTTTGCGTTGGTTCCAGTACTCCTCTGGATCGCGCCACTCGGAGGGCGAGGCTCCTCCAGGTGGTGCCCCTGCCGGTCGAGGTGGAGCGGGATCGGTTCGGGGGCGAACAACTTCCAGGATTTTTCTGACAACCGTGTCCATGCCATCCGATGAACGCGCGGCCAGGCGGCCCGCCAGGATCGGGGAGAACCGAGCCACGCCCGGCTGGGAGACTTCATGCCAAATAGGAAGGATTACCTTTCTTCCGTCGACCTCCAGCGCATCAAGGCCATCAAGTTCCTTCCGGGGCCAGTCCTTTGCAAAGAAAGCCTTACTGAGCACCACAACGCCATATCGTGATGCGGCAAGACCTTCGTCGATCTTTTGGCGAAGACTATCTCCCAGGGTCAGGGTCAGTTCGTCGTACCACACAGTAAGCCCCTCCAGCCGGAGACGTTCGACAAGAGGTCGAACGAAAGCTTTTTTGTCCTCTGAAGCGTGGCTCACGAAGAGGTCCCAGGTTTTCTGTTCTCTCCGAATCGCTTTCGGAGGCGGACCGCCTTCGAATTCGGCACTTTTCCGGAGAAGTTCGCCTGAAGGTCTCGCGAACTCGTCGTCCACCTCCATAAAGCCTTCGGCCTCCAATATCTCGGCAGTTTGCAGAAGAATCCGCACCTCCGTCTTCAAGTACGCCGCGTCCCAAGGGTCGGCAATCCACACCTTGGTGTTCTTTCCGCCCTGCTTGAAGGCGAGCCAATACACCTTCGCTCTCAAGAATTCTCTGATCTCGTCAGGCAAGGCAGGCTGCGGCTCCGGTTGAGGTTCGATCCAGGGAAATTCCGAAGGTAGCGCCTCCCTGGGATAGAAAGTGACAGCCGACAAGTCCATGCTGTTTCTGAATCGATTCGTGAACGCCATCGGAATCGACAACGCAGGTGTTTGCTCGTGCTGGAGGTGGGTCATGACCAACGGACACTTCGTGACGGCGTCCGCTTCCCGAAGATTGGTCGCTAACGCCAAAAGGGATACCGCAGCGCGCAGTCCACCACTTTGCCCATGAACGCGTGCGATGGGCCACTGGAATTCGATTCCGATTGGCATTCCCGATTTGCACATGAAATAGTTCGGAGATGCGTTCTGAAATCTTCTTTGAAGAACTCTGAGATACGCCGAAAGCTGAGCCTGACTATCTGCGTCGCTTTGAATTTGAAGCAAGGCCGGTCCCGTGAGAGTCAGATCCACATCTTTCGCGCCCTCGGCAAACTTCAAGTAGAAGGCATCCCTTCCCTCGAGGCGATAAGCTTCCCGCAGCTCCAATCGGAAGGACTCGGCCATGGCACGGATTTTGTCCAAAGCTTCCTTCACGGTGTCATCCTCAAATACCACTCAGGGTCGGCTGCTGGTCGTCTCGGGAGCGTTTCCTTCGCTTCTTTTGGAGACTTGCCTTCTTTGCATCGCCTGTGGCGCCGGCAAGGCGGTCTTCTTCGGCGTACTGTTTGTTGAGTTCGAGGAGCCGGGCAAGGATTTCATCGCGAAAGTCTTCTGCCCAGCGGTAGCGCCAGGGCTTCTTGCGCTGGCGGGGCTGGGGCAAGTCCTCTTCATCATCTTCGAAGTCCAGCAGGAACTGACAGGTGGGCTGGAGGTCCGTCCAGCCGTATGCGTCAAGGACGGCACGGTCCATGGCGGCGTGCAGTTCGCGCAGTCTGGCGATTTCTGGAGACAGTTCGTTAGGGTCGTGGAAACGGTTGTACGTCCTCGTCAGGCCTTCGTCGTTTTTCACCATCAGGTTCGCCCGGAACTCGTAGTAGATGCGACCTGCTCCTTCCAGTTTCGCGTTTGATTCGAAGTACTTCGGGAATGGGAACGTCTCGAAACAGTCGGAGGGAGTGTAGCGGAGATCGTCCTTCATCGTCGGTCCGAGAAACGCAGACCAAGTCTGGTGGACACGAGACTGAAGTGTGCAGAAAGCAGAGTATGTTGTGAGAGGGAAAACGACGAGTGTGTGCGAGAAGACCGCCTTGCTCGAAAGAAACGCTAACGCCTGGACATTGGAGGTCTGCGGCATCACCAGTACTCGGTCCAACTGTTTTATCGCAGCGTAAAGGTCTGGGCGGTGAGCTTGATACGCCCACCAGCGGCGCTTCAGGGGCACATTGTTGGGATTTGATCCCAGAAGCAGGCGCTCGGGCTTTACTTTGTCCTCAACTATTCGCTTAAGCTCTGGCCAAGCACGGAGGCTTTCTTCATCTTCAATGTCAGACAGAAAAATTACATATCTATCGGCACGCTGTTGAGGGTCGGAGTTGACGTCTTCGCCCCCAATGTACGGCGGAATCCGCTCAATCCAATTCGGATGCGTCGACAAAAGCCTGTCGCGTTCACTGAGTGGAGTGCAGTTTGGATCGTTGTCATCAAATAAGAAACCCTGGCCATAGATCTTGCTGCCTAAGGAGAAGTATGGGTTCCGCGCTAGCCTAGCGGGACTGTCGTCCTGAGAACCCTGGAACAGATAGGCACTGACACGGGACACTTCCTTGCCATCGAGCAACACTGGATGAACGTTTGCACTTTTTGCGACGTGGACGATACTGACGACAACCGCTGCTTGACCCGGCCATTTGTAACGGCGCGTGGCCGCGTAGATCTGCCCTCCCGACCTCAGGATCGTGAGAAGCCCACCTTCACGGGTATCGCCCTGAGCAATCGTGTTTGTGGCAATGAAGCCTACGCTGCCTCCCGGATAGAGAAATTCGAAGGCTCGGCGAAAAAAGTAGGCTACGAGATCGCAATGATGCTCACACGGTGGATAGAACCCCACGAGCCATTGGAAATAGGCCATGCCGGCTGTCGCTGACATTCTTGTCCCACCGAGAAATGGCGGATTTCCCACAAACGCATTAAACCCTGAATGCTCTCTTTCGAACACTTCCGGAAACTCGATCTCCCAGTGGAACGGTGCGATGGGACGGCCGCCGGATCGGAGGGAGGCGACGCTTGCGGTCAGGGTGGCCTCAAGAGCAGGATTCAAGCCCGCGCTCATCCATGCGGAGACTTGTCCGAAGAGTTCGTCCCGCCTGCCTTCCCGCGCTCGATCCGTATCGCCGAAGAAGAAGGCCGAGACGGCGACATCCCCAATGAGGCGCGGCACGATGATAGCTTCCTCTGCCAGAGCGAGATGCTGCTGCAGCAGCAAGTACGGTGTGTCTTCGGCGTTCTCCAAAATCTTCCGGCGGTACTCGGTGGCGCGCTCGACGCGCTTGCGAATCAGGTCCTCGCTCAAGGCGCGCTTCATCTCCGGCTTCCAGTGAAATGCAATGATCTGTTCGCGGGTCAGGCCGACGAGGGAGTCGCCGCAACGCAGGGAATGGTCGAGAAACGTGAAGGGATGATCTTTTGCCAGCGTCGCCAGCCACAGGCTGAGCTTGGCGAGATCGACGGCCATCGGATTCCTGTCGACGCCGTACAAACAACGCTGCGCGATGAGCCGACGGGCGTGGAGCACTTCATCTTCGTCCGGCGGAATCGAAGGCAGGCGCCCGTGAACATGCCACGCTTTCACAAGTTCGTCGCCAAGCCGGCGGCATGCTTCCACAAGGAAGGCACCGCTACCCATGGCGGGATCGCAAACCTTCAGGTCGAGAATCTGTTCCGGCGCAGGTTTCTCCCCAAGTCGTTCCAGGATCGGCCGGAGCGTCGTTCGCACGATGGGCTCGGTCAGCGAACGCGGCGTGTAATGCGACCCGCTGCATCTGCGTTCGTCCGAGGGCTGAAGGACCATTGCGCCTTTAGGCACGACGTTGGGCGTCACGGTGTTGGCGACTTTGCGTTCGAGCGCGTCGAGAAGATCGTTGAGTGTCTCCGCGGACTGAAGCTTTTCGAGGGCCTCGCCCGTGAGCGTCTGATCGGCGTGGTCACGAAGCCATTTCAGGCGGTCCTTCGGTTTCGCCGCCAACAATTCTTCAAGATTGATCGTCGCCGGAGCGCCGTTTGTCTTCGCAGCCTTGATCGCTATCGAGCGTCCCTGCGCAACTTCAAGATTGAATCCCATGATCGCTTCGTAGACGCTGCCTATCTGTTCGACATCCAGCGTCCGGTAGCTGAGGCGCTCGCTGTCGAGGATCAGCAAGTTCGACAGGACACGGAAAACGACGCCATCCGAGACGCGCGGCACATCGAGCTTCTCAGTCTGGCCGCGATCCTCCGAACGCCCTTCGACAAACGGATAGCGGTCCGGATCGAACAGATAGCCCTCGCGAGCGGGAATCTTCATACCGCCGTGCCGGCCGCCGGCATGGATCATTCGAAACAACGTCAGAAGCTGACCCCACGCGCCGAAGCGGAGATCCATCGTATCCGGATGGTGTCCGGCATCCTCACGGAGGCGTTCGAAAAGGCCGGTGACGGCATAGTGATTGCGATAGACCGGATCAGCCGGGAGCAGCCCGCGATCTTCCGCGTACAGAATGAACACGAGCCGCATGAGGACATTCAGCAACCCCGCGTACACCTGATTCGGATCGTCCTGAAGCACGGAGCGCAGCAGGTCGCCGCGACGGTGGTCGTTGGCGGTCTGAAAGCCGCGAAGCAATTCGTAAAGCGCGCCCAGCACCTGCTCGGCAAGCTGCGTCGAGACGGTGTTCTGATACTTGCGGCTTTCAGCAAGGATTGCGGGCAGCCGTTGCTTTTCAGGAAGGCTGAACAGCCGCTCGGCGGACAGCAGGAGATGAAGTCCGGCGAAGATTGGGCGGCCCGCCACCTGAGCCATCTCCGCAAAAGAAAACGTCATGTAACCGCTTGTCTCGCCCCGCGGCGCGTACACGAGGCGGAGATGCGTTTGATTGAACAGCAGGCCGATGGCAACGCCGGTTTCGCGCAACAGCCTTTCGAACTTCGCCTGCGGACTCGCATGCCAGCCCCGATCGATTTCGGCGATAGGCTCGTCGAGATTCGTATTCGAGCCGAGCTCTCGGACCAGGATCATCGGACGCCCGCTGTCCGAAACGACGTGCGTCGGGTGCAGCGTTTCGTGATACTCGGGCAGAACGATCTCCAACGAAGCGAACTCGCTGGGAAGCGCGCCCTCTGCCGGCGCGGAGGGCAGGGCCATCAGGTCGCCCGGTTCCCAACCGAGCGCCGTCTGTGTGAAGCCGGCAAGATCGCGTATCTCGGGAATGATTTCATCGTTGTTGTTGCGCGGCAAACAGAACAGAAACCGCTGATGATCCGGCACGATGTTTCGATTCACGTAGGCCTGGGCCGCGAGAAGCGCAGGCACGGACACGACTAGACCGACCGGCTGAACGTAGCCGAGCCATTCCTGGTGTGCGAATTGTTCCGGATCTTTCGCCATGAATCTATCCGCTGACTGGCCAGAGATAGACGACGCCAACCGGTTCGATGCGCCGCGCCTTCACGTCATAGACTTCTCGAATACGGGCCGGCTCGGACTTCAACTCTCCGTCGATCATGTCGAGGCGCTTCGCCCAGTGCCGCTTGTTGGCTTCAAGCTGCCAAAGTTCATTCTCATCGTCACCAAACTCCAAACGAAGCTGCCGGGCGTCCATTTTCTCCTGACGCTCAACAGTCGAGGCGATGTGCTTCTTCTGAGTCTCCAGGATCTCGCGCATGGCTTTTGCTTCCGCTTCGCCACGCTCTTTGAGTTTTTTCTCAGCGTCCGCAGCGTACTCTTCTCCGCGCGTTTGCAAAAAGGGCAGGAGTTCCTGAATATCCCGAGGCGCCGAAGCCTGAAGCTGCTGGCGGACAATCTCCGCAATGGCTTCGCTGTGGGGTTGCAGTAGAGATTCTTCCAACAGGCCAAGGGTTCGTGTTTCCGCATCCCGAGCGTACGGAGTGACGGGGCCTTTCCGAATCTTCGGATCGGTCCAACGCGCCGTTACCGGTATCAATTCTTCATGAAGACGCGCCGCGCCTGGGCCATAGAGACAAAGGCGTCCCAGCAGGATCACTCGTGGAATCGCGTCGGTCGTTTGGGCCAAGCAGGCGCGCGACAGGTCGTGGTGAACGAATCCCTGCGCGGTAAACCGGCCAAGGAGCCGCTGGACCATCCGCTGCTCGAGATGTAAATGCACGACATCGTCGTCGATCGTTCCCCGATCCTCAAAGACGACGGGACGGATAGGCGTCGTCCGCCGCCATTCCCAGAACTTTTGGTCGCGCTTGCGGGGCGTCCGCAACGTATCCATCGTGTCTGCCCACGAGGGATCTGCTCCTTCCCGCTGGTCGAGCGCCGGAAAGGTAAACCGTGAAGGAGCGGAAGACTCCACGTCGGCAGGAAGCGGCGGTAGCGGTTTAAGGGGCACCGAACCTACCAGTTCCAACGCGCACGAAATCGCCGATCGGAAGTGAGCTTCATCGAGCCCGATACTATCCTCGGACTTCTTAAGCAGATCCCTCAGCCGATCGATCTGTTCCCGCAGGAATTCCTGCCGTTCCCGCACGGCCTCAAGTTCCTCTTCGACCGTTCGACGGTTTTCGGACTCCAGGTCGGCCGATCTTATTTCGGTCTCCAGCCGATCGATGTCCTTGCGACGCACTCCATGAGCCAGGGTCTTTGCCAGTTTAGAGTCGATAACCTGGGAAAGACTTCCCAGTTGCTCCCGAATTTTCTCCGTCTTCCGAACCAGAACCTGAAGGATGCGATCCTCCGGACGCTGTTTGTAGACGAAGTAATGGCAGAACACCGTCTCCTTCGGCTGCAGCTTGCGGTCGATCCGCCCGTTGCGCTGCTCCATCCGGCCGGGATTCCAGGGCACGTCGAAATGAAACAAATTCCAGCAGTGCGCTTGCAGGTTCAAACCTTCGCGAGCAGCATCCGTCGCGATGAGAATGCGCACGGGATGCCTGGCGGGATCGGCATTGAAGGCGGCCTTGATCTCCTCGCGCTTCGCAGGTGGCGTCGGACCGTGATAAATAAGGATTCGATCACCGGCCCGGTCCGAATTGGCAATGGCGGCCTCAAGTTGCTGCTGGAGGTAGCGCTTCGTATCGTCGTATTCCGTGAAAATGATGCAACGCGTGTGGTTCCACTTCGCCCCGGACTTGCCGAGTCCCGGACACATGTTGGTCCGAATCCACTCCACGAGTTTGCGGATGCGAGCGTCCTGCAGGTCGCGCGCCGATTCTGCGAGTTCGGTCATCTGATCGAGCAGACGCTGTTCACGGGTAAAGAGATCGCGGGCGGCGGCGTCAGTCGTGGGACCAATCGTGGCTGCGGTTGCGGCTTCGAACTGAGCATCCTGTTCTGTCTGGAGATCTTCCTCATTTAAGGTAGCGCGATCGTCGTCGTTGCCGACAGGCTGGGTGAGCAACTCGAATGATGTCGGCGCGCTTCCGATCTCTTCTTTTCCGGCTTGGCCGCCTTCCCACTGCTTTTGCACGGTCCGCCGGTGCACTCGGAGCGTGCGAGCAAAAGCTTCGATGGATGATAACAACCGTTGCTGAAGTCCGGTGATCAGAAGCCCGGCGGCCGCCTGCTTACGTTTGCTCTCGCCCTTCAGCCGCTCTTCGCGTAGCTCGCGGTATTCATCAAGCAGCTTCGAAAGCAATAATTCCGGCGCCTCTTGTGGAAGACCTTCGATGTCAACCTGAACCACTTCCCGTTTCGGAAAACCTCCCTGAATCTGCCGGATGTCATCCTTCAGGCGGCGGACAATAACTTCATCCCGATATTTGGGCGTTACCGGGATTCCTCGGCAAAAACGCTGCGGGTCAAGAATCTCGAGCAACGCTGAGAAACTATTCGAATGCCCGTTATGAGGGGTCGCTGACAGAAACAGCCGATGTTCGAATCGGTGGGCGATGTCCCGGACCGCCCTTGTAATCTGCGAATCGATGGCGTATTTCTGGCCGCTGGCCGGCGCGGCGTGGTGGGCTTCATCGAGAATTAGCAGGCTGCCGCTGTGAAACGTCCCAAGCCAATCCCGCAACGGGCCGACATACGCCTCATCGATCAACAGCCGCTGGGAAATCAGGAACCGCGAGTGTGTGCTCCACGGATTCACGGCAAATCCGCGCTCCCGGCGAACACGTTTCATGTAGTCTTTGTCGAGAATCTCAAAAGTCAGGCCGAATCTATTTTCAAGTTCCTCCTGCCACTGGAAGAGCATTGAGGGTGGACACGACACCACAATCTCCCTCACCTTCTTGCGAATCAGCAGCTCCCGAGCAATCAGGCCAGCCTCAATCGTCTTCCCGAGGCCTACATCATCAGCGATAAACAGATTCACCCGTGGCAAGCGGAGGGCTTTTCGCAGCGGTTCAAGCTGGTAGGCGTCGATCTTGATTCCGGCGCGAAACGGAGACTGGAACAGCCGCGGATCCGTCGCTGTAACGCAATTCCACTGCAGCGTGTTCAGATATGCAGAGAAAAGCTTCGGCGGATCGAATCCTCGCTTCGCAATGGACTCCCACGCTTCGCCAGAGAGAACTTCCGGATTGATCTCGCGCTCCCAAAGGACTTCGAGCGCTTGCCCCTGGTTGTCGTCATCCACGCATGACAGTCGCACGAGCGTGCTGTCGTCGGGATTGGGGGGCGGCACAATCTGTTCGACAAGGTATAGTCGCTGCCGGACGCGCGCTATCTGCCCGGGAGTCGGGATTCTGGCGTCAACGTTGTTTTCGAAGGATCGGGTCACGATCCAGCGCCCTCACGAAGTGTGTCCGCGGTGAGGCCGTAGTAACTGTCTTTGTCCCGTTCGACCTCTTCGTCCCAAACAGCGCGGATGTGGGGGGCCTTCAGATACGAGAGAACTCCTCGACACCAAGCCCGCCAAACTACCGGGTGAATGTAACCTTCCTGATAGAAGAGAAATTCTTCGCTGCACAAGTTGAAGTAGTCAATCAGCCTCTTACGCCCTGCTTCATCAACTGCGCCTTTTCGTGCCTGGATATCGTAGAGGTCGTCGTTCAGTTTGTCGTACCGTTCATTAAACGCTGTAAATAGGTCCTTGAAGAGTTGTGTCTCCGCGAGCTTTTGCTGTTGGACAAAATAGCAGAAACCCAAGGTCCCAGTTACCAGAGCACCAACGAGTGTTAAGCGATCTTCTGAGGCTGCAAGGATGTGAATCGCCCAGCCTCCTCCTGCTGCGACTACAACCGCAATCCACCAGTAATGCCGAAATATGGGCTTCATTGCCGATCTCCAGGGCGCATCATCCAGATCTTATCCGTTGAGAAATCCAACCTCTTCGCCACGAGTGCAATTCCGCTCTGGAATACTCCCCACTCTTCCGGATCAAGACTCTTTCCTTCTTTCACAACAAGGTTTCTGAACTTGTTGATCATGAACATCATCTCCGCGACCTGCGGATCAACGATCCCCTGACCTTTGAGACGGGCCAACTTTTGAGCGAAAAACTCTTTGGTGGACGGAGAATGGTCCAGACGATCCAAGGCCTTGTTCATCGTGGTGTGAGCCTCAACTAAGGCAACGATTTGACGCGCGCGTTCAGGGGCCTGATTCGTTGTCGTACTGACCCGGTGGCCCGTGTGATCGATTTGATTGACCCACTTGCTTTTCTCACCTTGTGGTCCCCCACATAGGTCCTTCGTTCGCGCTATGACTCCTTCAGTTGCCAGCACGGTACAAATCTGCCGCACCGTCTGCCTCGGTCGAATAGTGGTGAGATCCGACAGACAGTCATCACAGAACCTCTCGACGTTTTCCCGAAGGAACCGCAGTATTCGGTCTCGATTGGTTTCACGGGTCATAGATCAGAGTGAGCCCATTTCACAGATTCTGAACGTCAGCAATGATAGTCTCCGCTTCCCTTGGCGTCAGTTCGCTCACGGCATTTTCGCAGAGAATAGCACTTGATCCTTAGGTTTAAGCGCCAAGGACGGACCAACCGTCAAACTCCTCCCGACAGGACCTTCCAGAACTCGTAGTGATACTGCTTAAAAAAGGCATTCTCGATCCAAGCGGCCGGGTTTCCTATTTGGTTGGACAGATTTTTCGCGGAAATCACCCTCATGCCTAATTGAGAGCCGCGCCGGGCGCAACCGTCCAGACATTCCCGCTGGATAAGCGGCAGATGGAAGATATGGGATGATTTCCAAACCTGTGACATTCATTCTAAAGCCCACCCAACGCCTGTTTGGACCGAAGGCCGCTGCAAGATATCTCGGTATTTGCGAGGACACGCTCAAGAAAATCAGCGATCTGGGGCAACTCATGGCTTTCAACATGAATGGCCGACGCGCGTACCGCATCGAGGATCTGGAGGCTTACGTCGAGGCGTTACCCGGATGGTATGATTCGACCGGCGAGAAATCCGCAAAGGTTGTGGGGGACAGGAGAATCTCATGATCTTTGAGGAAACAGAGAAGAGGACCGGCAGGAAATTCATTGTCGGTTCGAAGTATTGGCCTGACGGCACACGGTTCCGCCGCCGGTTTTCAAGCAAAACCCTAGCGAAACGCGTTCTCCTTCGAATCGAGAGCGCAATTGGAATGGGAACCTGGAAGGAACTGAGAAAGGAGCTGGCGGGAGAGGAAGAGCAGCAGGACTACACGATCCGGGAATTCGCGGATGTGTATTTTGAAGAATATTGCAAAATCCGCAACACGCGGCCCGATTTCAAGGAAGAAAGATTAAAGACGATCAAAGAACTTGTCGGAGATCTAACCTTGCGGGAATTTACGAGCGCTCACGCGGCATTTTTCGAGAAGGAGCGCGCAAAGGGCGTGAACCACAGGACGGGGAAACCGATTTCGAAGGCAACGATCAATCGAGGACTAGCCGTGCTCAGTCACATGTTCACCTTTGCTTTGAAAAAGAGATTGATTGGAGCACATCCCATGACGCGATACGGACGTTTACGCGAAAACGAAAGGGCGCTCAGGGTCATGACACTCGGGGAAGAGCGCCGACTGGTACAGAAAGTCATGGACGAAAATCTGATCATCGGCTGTTACGTCGGGCTACTCGGCGAAACGGGTCTTCGAAAATCGGAAGGGCTAAGGCTGAAGTGGGATTACGTCGATACGGGGCGTCGTACGCTGACAGTAGAAGCCTCGAAGAACGGCAAGACACGGTACGTTCCTCTTTCGGATCATGCTTTGGAGTTGCTCGGCAAGTTACCGCGGATAGAAAAGTGTTCCTTTGTTTTTGTTTGGCCGGAAACGAAGCAGGCGGTCCGGGACCCTCGTCATTCGTTCATCGAGGGGCGTCGAAAGGCTGGATTAGATTGGGTCGGGTTCCATGATCTACGACATTTTCGAGCCACGCAGTGGATCATGCGGGGTGTCGATATCCGAAGCGTCCAGGGCCTGCTTGGGCATCGGAACATCAAAACAACGGAGCGGTATGTGAAGTTCGTACCGGGTCACGCATCGCAGCGGGTGATTGAAGCCCAGCGGCTGGAGGACCAGGAAATGGCTAATTCTCATAGGCGACAAATAGGCGACACAAACGGGTCGAAATCGGACGTCCTTGTAACTTGTTGAAAACACTCTCGCCTGGGTGGCGGAACTGGCAGACGCACCGGACTTAAAATCCGGAGCCCCGCAAGGGGCGTACGGGTTCGACCCCCGTCCCGGGCATTGATCCATCGTCGTCAAGATGACCAATAGTCCGGCAAGCCGGCCTTGGTATCGCGGACGATTTCGAGAATCGCGGTTCGGTCGGCATCGGAAATATGCGCGAACTTTGGACTCTGATCCCTGCCACTCAACACATCGAAGAGCCTCTGGTAGACGCGATCACGCGCCGGCGCCGGCATCGCATCAAAAATCTCGCTGTAGATCATGTAGGAGAGCGGATAGCGGAACAGCCGCCGCTGCAGGTCGAAATCCCGTAGCGACCGTCCGTGCCTGTCCCGTGGGCCGCGTTGCGCAAAAGTACGGGTAAAACTCGACACGCCCTGGACTGGATCCCGCAGCGGGGCTTCATCGACGAAAAGCATATAGTCGACGATCTGATCGATGGTCCGATCCAGACTGTTCTTCGACTTTGCAAGCGTCCCCTTGTCTGAAGTCAGCCGGAATTGCCGGCTCAGTCCGTTAATGAGGTTCGTCATGTGTGTCTGATGCTCGATTGTCATCAAAGCCACAATATCGCTGGTCGAAGTCAGGTATTTCGACGGATCGATCCTGCTTGCCAGGCTCCAGAGATTCTGCGTTCCCGACTCCTCGAGATCGCTGGGACGATCCGGATCCGGCGCTACGGCATTACCCATATGGTGCATCGATCCGTGAGTTCCGGAAACGTACCATCCTCCCCACCTGTGCTCGATCGGAGTCCGATGATCGACGCCTTCGAAAAAGGTTCCCGTTATAAGCGGCGTTCCGTCCGCCGATGGAAAAACAGAAGTCACTACCAGGCCGCCTGACGGAGCGTGGCAAATCAGACACTCGTTGGATTTGCGTTCGAACCGTGGCGTCTCGGTCCTCTGCGTATCCATCGTGTAAAAGACGAGGCCCTGTGATGGATCGAGCGATGTGAATTCATACACGCTCCCTTCCTGAACATAGCCCACGGAGACATTGTCGTTGAAGTAGATCGCGCGCGGGGTTTTGGGAGAGATCTTCGTGAACTGAAGGCTCGTCTTGGAAAAGACGAGAATTTGCGAATCGACATTGATGCCGAGGTGATTCAACACACTGGGAAGGTATCCCCAGCCGTCGGCACTGTAATCGAGCTTCACTTCACCGCGCTCGATCTGCTTTTGCAACAGCGCAACGGGATCGTTCAATGCCGAAGTGCGAAGGCCTTGTCCGCCCAGGACAGCGCCGGAGCCGATGACGAGAACCGCGCCAAGAAGAACCCAAAGCCGTTTGTTGGAATCGATGACGCTCATTTTCCCGTCTCCTTATTCGCAAAGTGCGCGGCGGAAAAGAATATTGTTCTCCAGGTGAATATGTTCCATGAGCTCGGTTTCGAATTCTTCAAGCCGCCGGTACAACGCGGCCCATGTGGCGCAGGCTTCCGGCGGAAGCGTGAGGTTCGAGGTCAGGTCGCGTATCATCCGCAGGCTTTCACCGTGATCTTCATGTTCGATCTCCATCATGTGAACCGGCGCAGCGGCACGTGATCCGGCTCCGGATTTGATCATGGGAAAAAGGACCGCTTCTTCTTTGAATAGATGTTCGAGCACCGAGATATGCATGAATTCGAGGTGGCCGGCGAGACCGCGAGGACAAGCGGCCTTTTCTATGTGAACCTGTTCCACTCGTGAGGCCATAGCCACAAGGAGTGGAAGTTCTTCACGGAGCCGTCGATGGTAGTAGTTCACGATGTAGGCGATAACTTCGGCTAGCGGTCTCTCTTCCCACCGAGAAACTTCGCCGCCCTTCCGCACTTCGCTTTCAATCTCAGCAAGCACGGATTCCGGGGCCAACCCGTATTCGTCACAGGCCTCTTGAAGCGGCCGATTTCCATGGCAGCAGAAATCCAGGCGGTACCGCTGGAAGACCTTGGAAGCGGCGGGTTCCTTCACGGCAAGTTCGGCAAGCGTCGTTTGGGTGGTTAACATTACTTTATACCTCACGACTCTGTTTTGCATTTTGACGACCCCAGATTTAACGTTTATGTATCAATGACTTACGTGAGTGTGTAATGATTTAGATAACTGCTGGGCGTTATGGAAAACACAGCATCGTTATCAAATACACAACTGCAGGCTTTGCTGGAAATCGCGCGGGATCTGACGGCGTCTCTGGTAGCCGAGGATCGGTATGCGCGTTTGCTGAACGTGATACGCGGGCTGATTCCGTGCGATGCCGCGTGTTTACTGCGGCTCGAAGGAAGGGACCTCGTTCCTGTCGCTGCTCACGGTTTGGTTACGTCGGCGATGACCTGCCGGTTCGACCGTCGTGAGCATCCGAGGCTGGACGTCATTCTGAGTTCTAAAGACCCCGTGCAGTTTCCCGCCGATAGCGCGCTTGCGGATCCCTTTGACGGACTTCTCGATCTGCCGGGCCATCCCTCGCCACTGCACGAGACGATTCATGCCTGTCTTGGATGCGCGCTGACCGAGGGAGGCGAAGTTGTGGGCGCGTTGACTGCCGATGCCCGCGATCCGCATGCTTTCGATGATCTCGATATGAAATTGATCGCTATGCTCGGCGCGCTGGCCGGTGCGGCAGTGCGCACGACGACGTTGATCGAGGCTCTGCGGCAGCGCGCGGATCACAAAGGGCGTGTGGCGCGGGAGGTCGTCCGGATTGTGGCTCAGGGCGCCGGCGAAATACTGGGAACAGGACCCAGGGCCGTGCGTCTTCGAGAAGAGATTGCGATGGTTGCCGGTTCCGACCTCGCCGTTTTGATCACGGGCGAGACCGGAGTCGGAAAAGAGCTTGTTGCGCGCCATATCCACACGCTGTCGGCAAGGGCGGATGAGGCGCTGATTGAAGTGAACTGCGCCGCGCTGCCCGAATCGATTGCCGAGAGCGAGTTGTTCGGCCATGTCGCCGGAGCATTTACCGGAGCGACGCGCGATCGCGCGGGAAAGTTCGAAATTGCTGACGGCGGTACGCTCTTTCTGGATGAAATCGGCGAACTGCCGTTGACCGTTCAACCGAAACTTTTACGCGCCCTGCAGCATGGCGAGATTCAGCGTATCGGATCCGATCGCGTGCATCGCGTCAATGTTCGAGTGATTGCAGCGACAAACCGAAATCTCGACCATGAAGTCGAGCGCGGCCGCTTCCGCGCCGATCTCTTTCACCGGTTGTCGGTGTTTCCATTGCACGTTCCACCGCTCCGCGAAAGGCGCGAGGACATTCTGCTGCTGGCTACGCATTTCGTCGACGTCGCGCGACGGCGGCTGGGAACGGGCATTGTGCGTCTCACGCCGGAAGCCCACGACCTGCTCTTCAGCGCCGAATGGCCTGGTAATGTGCGAGAACTGGACAACGTCGTGAGCCGCGCTGTGCTTCGAGCCTCGTTCGGCCGCTCACCGGACGAAACGATCATGGTGGGAGTCGAGCATCTCGCTCTGCCTGGTGCGCGACTGCAATCGCCGGCGTTTCCGTCACCCCGGGCGGCAGGTGTGCCCATTCCGCTTCGCCAGCAACTCGAAGAATTCCAGCGACGCGTGATTCGGGAATCTCTCGAGCGTCATGCCGGTAAATGGGCAGCGGTAGCGCGCGAACTAGGTCTGCATCGGTCGAACCTGCACACGCTTGCAAAGCGGCTGGGCCTGAATACGTGAGTGATTACTTGATCCACCGAGTGCCGTACTCGAACGGCATCTCGCAGGTGAAATTCTTCGCATCGTCGGTACTGCCGGTCCCGGTGTATTTCGCAATCTGGGGATACATGCAAAGCGGGCGGCTGCGTACGACCTGATTGTTCTGCGTCCGCGATGCGACGATCCTTTCCGGCGCTTGTCCGGATTCGACCCACTTCACAAGCTCGCCAAACATGTCGAAGCTGCTCGGTCCGTTTCCTCCACCGCAGTGACCGACGCCGGGAGCAAGAAACAAGCGCGCAAAGTTCTGGGTCTCCTTCAGTCCACCCATTCTGTCCATCACACGCTCGTAGTAGTCGATCGTTCCTTCCGGGAAGATGAGTTGATCGGAGAGACCGTGCCATATCAAAACCTTTCCGCCCTCGCGCCGGAACTGGCGCAGGTCCGGATCGTCGGAACCGACCACGCGGTTGAAGAGCGCGCGTGATTTCTGGAAGCCAGACTCGAACGAGGCGTAGTCCAGTTTGTGCCAGTCGAAGTCTTTGTCGCGCTCCAGCCAGTAACGAAAATGATCGGCGGAAATGCCGAACGCATTCGCTCCGGACAGAGCGGCCGTCGGAGTACCTCGCGTCATCCCGTACCACAAGCGGTTGCCGTCTGAAGATCGCGGACCGTCCCAGACTTTACGCACCGCGGCGACTTCTTTCTGCGTCAGGCAACCACAGTCCGGAGTGGCATTCGCTGGACACTGCAACGCCACAGGATCAAAACGGCACTGGCGCGGATCTTCCAGGACTCCATCGATGACTCCATCGAAGCTGTCGCATGCGGCTATTGAGGCATTCGTCGCGGTGGTGAATTTACAAGCCGCGACGGGGCCGCCCGCTTCTTCCTTCATCGCGATTTGCGGCCACAGTTCAGCAGGAATGAATCGGTCCCAGTTGATCGCAGGCGCTGCGGCGAGGATTCCGTCATAGCCGCCGGGCAGGCGTTGCGCCTGGATCAGTCCCTGCCTGCCGCCTGTAGAACAGCCGTTCCAATAGGAGTATTTCGGCCGTTCGCTGTAGAACGCCCGGATCAGTTCCTGAGACTGAAGCGTCAGCTGTTCCAGTGACCGGAAGGCGAAGTCCTCGATGAGTTGGCTGTTCACTGTCCCATCCGCATTGAGCGCGAAGCTGCCGCCTGGCTGAGTCCCACCGTTGTGACCCGTATCTGTGGAAGCAGTGGCATATCCACTCCGGATCGCAGTCGCCAGCGCGGCCCATGAGATTGCACCCGCGTAGCCGCCACCGCCCACGGCCTGAAAACGTTCGTTCCAGGACATCGGCAACCATACTTCGATATTGATCTGCGGCTTGATAACGAGAGACACGCGACAGAACGCGGGCAGATTGTTCAGAGCCGCACTGCCGGGCGGAGTGAATGTACCGGCCGCTACGGACTGCGCCGTTATAGAACCGGCGTCCTTTATTTTGATGCTCCCCAGTTGCTCACAGGTGATTGCGGGTTTGCGGCTGCTTGCCTGAGCGGCCGCGAGGCCTGTTGCGGAAAGACCGAGAAAGGCTACGCAAAATGCAATGAGTGTCCGTTTTGGTCTCATCGACAATTCTCCTGTCTGCGCTCAAATGAATTTGTACATGCGATTGTCGTACGGGGCGCCGAGCATCGGGCCGAGCGCTTCGCGGAATTGCAGCGTGTGCGGTTTCGTTTCGTGTGATGCGAAGGCGGCAGCATCGGACCAGACGGCGACGACGGTGAAGTGGTTGGTGCGAGGCGCCAGTTGCTGAAAGATGTCGTAGCGCAGGTTTCCTTCATCCCGACGGCTGGGTTCGACGAGGTTTCTCAGCAGGATCTCCGTTTCTTCCCGGCGCGGCGGAGGGACGTCCACATGCGTGACGACGCAGAGGCTTCGATCGTCAGGTGTGCCGGCGGCCGTTGAGACGGAGAAATCCTGATGGACGCGTTGATCATAAGGACAGAGCTGAATTGTTTTCAGCGCCGATCGAAACTCGGAAGTCGTCGTTGAAGTCTCGTGCTCGCGGAACGCCGGCTCGTCCTTCCACGATTCGAGGATGACAATGCGATTGTGTCGAGGTGTCTCCTGAACCGCATCGACACCGGCATTTCCTTTTTCTGCTCGACTGGATTCGCAATAGCGTTTCGCCAGCGCGATAGCTTTGCTTGTGAAAACCGATTGAACTTCAAGATAGGTCGCGATGCTGATCACAATGCCCGGAGTATAACGGTGGCTCTTCTATTTTCCAATCAAACCGGGCTGCAGACGGACGCCGGCGCCGGGTCCAACCGGAATGTCGCCGAAGTAGAAGACGGCGAGAATGGCCACCCACACGACCCAGAATGGAATAACGAAGATGCTGAGCCGCGCGAGCATTGTTCCGAGAGTGCCCTCGGATTCGAAGCGTTTGGCGTAGTCGAGGATGACGTAGATGTAGGCGTTCAGTGGCGTAACCGTCTGGGTCGTCGAATCGCCGATCCGATATGCGGCCTGGATGAATGCAGGATCGTATCCAAGGAGCATGAAGGCGGGAATCATCACCGGCGCCAGCAGCGACCAGAGTGCCGAGCCGGAAACGATAAAGAGGTTGGCCACAGTAGCGACAAGTACGAGGCCGATGACGCCGGCGAAACCTGTCAGATGGGCCTTCTGAAGTGCTTCAGCCGCTTCCACGGCGATGAGCGTTCCCAGATTCGACCACGTGAAGAGCCCGATGAACTGCGACGCGGCGAAGATGAAAACGATGTACCCGGACATGTCCTTTACCGTTGCTGCCATCATCTGCGGCACTTCGCGCATCCGCCGGATCGTTCCGGATGAGAATCCGTACGTGATGCCGGTGACGAGGAAGCCGCCCATGATGAGCGGGATCAGGCCTGAAATGAATGGTGACGGGATCAATCTTCCCTGCGGTCCGCTGAACGAAATTCTCCAGCCACCATACGATGCCGGCGGTCGAAAGGATTGCGCGAACGGGTATGACGTTCGTATCGCCCCGTATCGTGACGGTCCCGCCCAGTGCCGCAATGATCGTGCTGGCCGCCACGAGCGCGACAATGAGATACACAAACAACATGAACGGATCGGGGATCCTGCCGCCGAGCCGTTCGATCCCATGGAACAAGCTGTCGAGCCGTGAGCGTTGAGGCATGTTTACAGGCGCGTTTCGCCTCCGGCGTCGATCAGCAAGGGAGGTGGCTCGTAATCGATGAGATATTCAAACTGCTTCCTGAAGTCGTCCAGCGACATGTGTACCGT
>Ga0137433_1000253_pt1 | contig 31551 bp, 39 predicted proteins | sample EasRivERMZT840_2_FD_102335 | JGI IMG/M metagenome (GOLD analysis project Ga0137433, IMG submission 102335) | Soil microbial communities from meander-bound floodplain in the East River, Colorado, USA - East River MetaG ERMZT840_2 | ecosystem: Environmental > Terrestrial > Soil > Floodplain ...
AAGCTAGCATCGTAGTGCAAGATATTGGACCGTCAGGAGCACCAGTATGACAACTAAAACTGTCGGTGGAACTGTCAGGGATATTACCGGGACTCCAATTGAGAACGCTGAAATCAGAATTCACCTGCTTACGCAGGTCGCGTTCAGGACGGTAGATGATTCTTCAGTTGTTACTGATTTGACACTCTTTACGGCCGCGGATGGAACTTGGTCGGCCACGATAGAATGCAACGATACAATCACGCCTACCGGGACGTTGTATGAAGTCAAGGAAGATTACGCTTTCGGCGGATGGAAGACATATCTAATTCAAGTTCTAAGCTCTCTCCCTGTAGGAACTAATCAGGTTCTAGATCTAATTATTCCTGAAATGTCCCCTGTAGGGATTGTTAACGCATTTCTTACACAAGCATTAGCAGACACTTTATACGAACCCCTCGGAGGAGGTGGAGGAGGTGGTCCAGTCGTGACTGAATACACTGAAGACGATGTTGCCCCAGCAAATCCAACTGGGCCAACAGTTATAGCAATTCGAGCAGATTCTTTATCTGCTCAAGGTTCTGATGGTGACTGGGTTGCGCTACGGGCAACAGCTAATGGAGAACTTTATGTCAAGGTCGTTGATTCTATCAATGTTCTTGGCCCATTAACAGATGCTCAGCTTAGAGCTACGCCTATACCTATTTCTGGAGCTTTGACCGACGCACAACTAAGGGCTACGCCAGTACCAGTTACGGGCGGCGGCGGAGGTACTGAATACACAGAAGGTGCTACAGATGCAACTATTACTGGGCAAGCAATGCTCTGGGAAGATACAGCAGACACTCTTCGAGCAATTTCCGCAGCAAAACCCCTCCCTGTAGGAATTATAGGTACTGTTCCGACTTCTGGTCCTCTAACAGATGCTCAACTTCGAGCAGTAGCGGTTCCAGTATCATTAGCATCTATTCCCTCCCATTCAATTGATGAGCTTCCCACAGCAGCGGCTCTTGCAGATAATACTGCAAACCCGACAACTACATCTATTGGAGCGCTTCAATTAGTTTTTGATGGAGCAACTTGGGATCGTGCAACTCAAGCATTAACTGATACTCAGTTGCGTGCTACTGCTGTTCCAGTATCCGGTCCACTTACGGATATACAATTAAGAGCAACCCCAGTTCCTGTAACTGGTGGCGGTGGCGGAACTGAATATACAGAGGATGCAGTAACTCCTGCTGATCCTGTTGGAACAACAGTTATGATGCGTAGAGATGATTCTCGCACCGCTGCTGTTTCAGCGAATGGTGATTGGATTGCATCTCATGGAACTTCAAGTGGTTCATTGTGGGTTGCTGGTGATCCTGATTTTCCATTTAGTGTTGCTGGCCAGCTTGAAGGGTACGAAAATACTGACCTTCCGCAAGCCGCTGGCCTGGTCGGGATTTCTGCGAGAGCTTCTGCGGCGGCTCCTGCTGATGTTTCGGCTGACGGGGATCAAATTCAAATCTGGACCACAAGAAAGGGTGCTGTAAATATTGCAGACGCCGGTGGCTCTATTACAGTTGATGGAACTGTTGCAGTTTCCGGTGCTATTGATACTGAACTTCCAACAGCGGCCGCTCTTGCAGATAATATGGCTAATCCAACTGCTCCCGCAGTTGCCGGGCATAATATGGTTTGGGATGGAGCAACTTGGGATAGACAAGTCCCGCCCCTTACAGATACGCAACTGCGTGCTTCGGCAGTTCCGGTTTCTTTAGCATCGGTTCCATCTCACGCTATTGATGAGTTACCCGCTGCCGCAGCATTAGCTGATGCTACAGCAAACCCGACTACAACTTCAGTTGGTGTAGAGAATCTTCTCTTCAATGGAACAACTTGGGACCGCGTGCGAGGAAGCATTGCTAATGGGATGCTGGTCGATATTTCTCGTCAACCAAGTTCTACTTCTGCCACAGTTACTCAGGTTGCGGTTTCTACTACAAGCGCTCAGTTGCAAGCTTCTAATGCTGCCCGAAAGGGATTGGCTATTTTCAACGATGCTGCTACGGTTCTTTTTGTGAAGTTTGGAACAACCGCATCTGGAACATCGTTGACAGTAAAGATTCCAGCGGCAGCAGTTTATGAAATTCCAGGAGCAGCAGGAATGTATACTGGACGAGTGGATGGAATCCTTGCTTCTGGAACTGGTAATGCATATGTCACGGAGTGGTAATGCCCCGATTAGATACTCAACATTGGCTCACAGCCCCAGGAGATACTTGGGCCAATGTAGCTAGTCAGGTAGGAGTCTCCCACCAACAATTAGGTCGAGCTAACAACATTACTGTTACAGGACCTAATACTCCTGCCTTAAGTACGAATGACCGAGTAATCCATATCCCTTTAGTGGGTCCGTGATGACGGTAGCGGTAGCTGAACAAACACGAGGATATAACCCTGCCGATGCGACAGTTTATGCTGTTGGGTCTAATACTCCACCTGCTAGTTCTTTTCTAGTTCTATTTACTGCTACTCGTCACGCTACAACTGCTCCTGCCAGTACGCCTGTTAATGCTTACGGTGGAACCTGGGTAGAATTAATTGGAGAGCAAGTTGATGGAATTACAGCAATTGGCGCCTGGGGGTTACAATGTTCGGCTTCACCCGGAACTGCCGGGTTTAACGTTAATATTGATGGCGGAATCACTGCAATTGGTTTTTCTCATTCTCTACTCGCTTGTACCGGACACGATCCATCGGGAACAGTTGTTCAAGCAGTTGTAGGGCCTACAGGAACAACCTCGGGGACTTCTTCTATTACATTCCCCTCTCTAGGTTCTGCTACAGATGCTCTCTTAACGTATCATATTCACAGAGGTAATACTGCTTCTACTTCAGAAGCCGGTTGGACAGGTGGAACATCTCATCAGGACACTGGACCTAATCATGGGGGCCGGGCAGAGTGGCGAACAGATAGATCCGATTTAACTGCCACGATGACTTTTACTTCTGTTCGTTGGCAGACGATTGGAGTCCAAATTAAAGAACTAGTCTCTGGCGTAGCACCCAAGTTATATGTTCCTCTTGTTCGCAGAAACCACCTAGGACAAATGACAGGGAGGGCTTAGATGGACCCCACTCATAAAGAACTCGAAGCCGAATTGGAAGAGATGTGGACGCAAGTGACAGAACTTGCTTCTACGCCCGAAGGGCTTCAAATGATGGAAGAAGAGCGGGATAAATATCAGGAGCATGATCAATAATGCCCCGAATAATTACTAGACAAGAGGGCGGTATTGTCCCCCTCACGCATACAACTGCAAGAGTTCAGCGTCCTTCGATGTGGCTGTTAGTTCACCATGTAGGAGAATGTTCTGGAACTCCCCGCTCGGGTTGGTCTGATGCTCAACATATGGCAGCATTACAATCGTATGCTAAGAATGTTGGGAAGACTTGGGAATACAATTATGTCATAACCGCTCCGAATTATTACATTTGGGAGATGGGCGGCGAATTTCAGGCTGCTCATTGCTTGAATGCTAATTCTTGGTCCTATGGCGTGCAGTTCAATATTACGAACTGTAATCAACCAACTCAGGGTTGGATGGATTCATTCAGGTGGCTGAGACAAGAATTGGTGAATAGGGGGCAGCTTCACCCAAATCATCAAGTTGCTCCCCATTATCGTATGCGCTCTACAGGATGCTGCGCTCCTGAATTAGCGGAGAATCCGCGTGGAGGTTGGAATTCGCCTACCGGACAGGGAGCATTAGGAAATGTTCGGCCAGAACTCTTAGTTCCTTGGACTGAATTTCCTCCGCCCCCTGTTCCTGAGCCAAAGAAGCCACACGAAGATGATGACGGTGGTGGATGGTAATATGCCCCACGTCTTTGATTATTCAACGGGTCGCCCAAATCATGCAACACTTGTTTTAGTTGGAGCACTTGGTGTCTGCCGTTATTTGTCGAAGCACGGAGTCGATCAATCACGATGGGCGTTTAACGACGCAAAACGTATTCGCCCACCCGAATATGAATCTCTTGAAGCGCACAGAATTCCTATCACACTTAATTGTCAGGTAGACAAAGCTGATTGGCAGGGTGGTTATTCACGGGGAGTAGAACACGGCCGAATGGCTTTGGCACAATGTCGTGAATTAGGTCATCCTCTTTCTCGGCCAGTTATTTTCACTGTGCAGGATTCAGGAATTCCATCTAGTAGTCTTCATCTGGCCGTCGAATATATGCACGGATGTATGGACGGCAACGAACGTGGACCGCAGCCTCTCTATGGCGGCACCACAGTTATCAATGCGTGTGTTGAAGCAGGATACGCAACATGGGGATGGTTACCCGAGGATGCAACATCGTGGTCACCAAAACCAAGCCCCTATATAAGACTTGTTCAGCACGGTAGTAAGTCTTACCCGCAACTAGGTGTCCCTTATGATGAAAACACCCCACTTCACGAAGATTGGGGACAGTACCCACTACCATCAATCCCTCCGAAGGAGGAAATAATGGCATTCCTATCAAAGAACGTAGCAGGTTCGCCTATTGTTGTGGCGGCAGATTGCAGTAGCTGGTTTTACGCTTCTGCTGAATTAGCCGGTGCGCTGACAAAGGCAGGCTACGAGACAGTTCCGATGCTGCAATCAGACATTGATCGAATTCCTTATGTTCATAGTCTTACGCACGCTCTAATCGCTGCCGTACTACACGCTGCGGACAATGTAGACTTTACACTTACTCCTGAACAAATTCAGGTAATTGCGGATAGTGTCCAGATTGGAGATGCACAACTGGCAGCAATCGCTAAGGCAGTAGCGGACGAAGATCACAGGAGGTCGTCAGAATAAATGGCAGAAATGGCGGAAGGGTTAACGGGTTTAACCCCTGTACCTGATCCTACTGTTCTTACAACTCAGCAACTCCTTCGAGAGATGGCGAAGCAGGATGCTTCTCTTCAAAAAGAATTGACTGCTTTCCATCAGCTGATGGATGAGAAGTTTAGATCAGTAGATCAGCAACTTCAACTTGTTGAACGGCAAAGAGTTGAACAAAAATCAGATACGAAGGCGGCTGTTGATGCCGCCTTGACGGCTCAGAAGGAAGCTGTTAAAGAACAGACTACAGCTACAGACAAGGCGATTGAGAAGACGGAGAAGGGAACAAACGAGCAACTGAAACAAATTACAATCAATTTCAATGCTAGTATGACTAATCTTCAAGATATTATTAATGATGTGAAGGAGAGATTAACTAAGATAGAATCTTTCAGAATCGGTGATTCTGAAAACAAATCTGGTAATCAAGCGACAGCGGCAATTGCTGTCTTAGGGGCATCTCTATTAGTTTCTATTGTCGCAGTAGTTATCACTTTAATTTTAAGGGGGTGAAATGCGTAGTGTTCCGTCAGCAGTATGGATCGTTCTTGCTGTAATCGTAGCTCTGATCCTGTTCTTCTGGTTCCTTCCGATGGTTTTCGGAGGGGACGGAATCAACAATGGTACAGTAACAACACTTCTACTTTAAGGAGAGCAAATGTTTAGTGCATATTGGAAAGCCATTGCCGCAGCAGTAGTCGCTGCTGCCGGTACAATTGCCGCTGTTTGGCAGGCTGCTCTTAGTGATGACACGATTTCTTCGGACGAGTGGGGACTGATTGTTTCCGCTGTGATTACCGGAGTTGTTTCGGTCGTTGCTGTTTGGGCCGCTAGGAATAAGCCTGTAACTGAATAATGCCTAGAAAAGCAGCCCCCATAACATTTGAGACAGTAGCCGCTTCGCTCGTTCAAAGTTTGCGGAATGCTGTTCAACGTCCATCAATATTTGGATATCATCCGATGGATCACCAGATTCAGTTCCATAAGTCTCCTGCTAAGGGCAGAAGCTTCATTGGAGGTAACCGATCTGGGAAAACTGTCGGCGGGGCTACTGAGAGTACCTGGTTCTTGACCGGGAAGCATCCATATCAAGAAACACCGGAACCCCCTGTTCGTTTACGGGGGGTTTCGGCTGACTGGCCCCATGGTTTGCTTCAAATCATGCTTCCAGAACTAGCGAAATGGATCCCGCCATCTTTTCTTGTTAACGGATCTTGGGAAGATTCCTATAATAAGGCGGAAAAGGTCTTGACCCTAGATAATGGGTCCACAATGGACTTCCCTACGCACGAAATGCCTCTAATCAAGCACGCTGGGACAAGTAGGCACGCTATTTGGTTCGACGAAGAGCCGCCGAAGGCGATATTTAACGAAAATATGGCTCGTCTGATTGATACCGGTGGAAAATGGTGGCTAACAGAAACTCCGGTGGAAGGTATGACCTGGGTATATGACGACATTTACTTAAAGGCCCGAACGGACCCTAATATGTTCGTCATTGAAGTCTCAATGGACGACAATACGTATCTTTCGACGAACGAAATTGATATGCTTGTCAGTCTTATGGATGATGAAGAGAAACAAGCTCGGCGAGCAGGCAAGTTCGTTCAGATAGGCGGATTGATCTACAAGCAGTTCGGTCCGGGGTGTATTATTCCTCCCCTCCCTGTAGAAAGTGAAGAATTTACGTCCATGCTTAAGCATTGGACCTTCTTTAACGGAGTTGACCATGGGTACAATAATCCTACCGCTTGGTTATGGGCTGCGGTATCAGGAGATGGTGTTGTTATTGTGTTTGACGAGCACTACGCTAGCGGTATGTTGGTTAAGGACCACGCTGAAATCGTCAAAGAAACGAACCGAAAGTGGGGAATAGAGCCTCTCTATAATGTAGGCGATCCTTCAATGTCTCAGACGAATCCCCTCACAGGAACTTCGGTGCAAATTGAATATACGCTCGCAGGTGTTCCGGTCATCTCAGGAAATAACGATGTTGATGTGGGACTGCAAGTCGTGGCGTCAGCTTTCAAGAATCATCAATTGTTCTTCACACAAAATTGTGAGAAAGCCATTTGGGAACATGGCCGTTACAGATGGGCGACTTACTCTAACAAGGTGCTCGCGGAAAAGCGGAATGTGCAAGAGAAGCCCAACAAAAAGGACGATCATTGCTGTGACACGCTCCGTTATATGATGTGTTCTCGTCCTGAGCATATAGAGAAAGTTAAGCAGAACCTAGACAATCTTCGTGGACTTGCCCCATCTTTACCTCCCGACGGGGTTAGATATGACAACGTCCATGAAGAAGAGCTAGTTAGTTATTCAGACCCTTGGGTCGGATCGGAGTTTTAAATGTCGAAGGTTGTTCTTGTAGTAAATGGTAAAGAGACAAAGGTTGGAGATTTTGATACTCTCCAGCGAGTTCTTGTTGCTGGTTCTACGGGCCAGGCTCAGTATCGACTTGATCCTTTGCAGGATTCTCTTGTGAAGATTGTTGTTGATGGCGAAGAGGGCGTAGTCGATCGAGACCGTGAGGCAGTAGAGGCGGCTGCGAAGAAGTGATTACTAATCCCGTAGTCGAACAAATCCCCACTAGGCTGCCGGGAACCTGTGCAAGTTGCGGAGCGGCTAGTTCTTCTCCAAGAGAATGGTTCCTAGATACAGATATCGATTATTTTGATACGCCGTTATACGCTATCATTCTTTGCGATATCTGTTTTGACCTCCTGGCTAACACTTGTGGGTATATCAAGAAGGGCGAAGAAGTAGAGCAGTACCACAAGAGAATTGCCGAATTGGAGGCAGAACTACATGAACACAGAGACGCTAGTCGTGCTATTGATTTGCTCGGTTTTGATAGCGAGCGTATCAATAACCTCCTTGCTGACTGTGCGGACGATGTACCGCAAGTCGATGGAAATGCTGACGAATCTGGCCCAAAGAAGCGAGCAAGAACGAGAGCGACTTCTCAATCGTCAGGACGAAAGGGAGAAGGACTTTCTGAATCGTCTGATGACGAAGGAATGGCAATCGTACGCTCAACTAGGGACGAACCAGTCAGGCTCAATCTCTGACTTTGTTAGTCCGACAGAATCAGATCATGGTACAGGAGAGGTATTGATAGACCTTGACAATGACTGAAATGCCTTCCAATTTAATGGCAGCAATGGGATCTGAGCCGGCCCAAGTTCAGCCTGCTCCTGCACCAAAGAAGCAGAAAGTTCTCTCTGCTAGAGATACTCAGAAAGTTGTTGAGTGGGCTCAAAAGCAAGTTGATATGTGCGTTCAGCCTCGGCTTGCTTTTGAGCAACAATGGTATCTCAACATGGCTTTCTACTTTGGTCGTCATTACGTCGCCTGGGTTCCAGGTGGATCTTCAACTTCGCTGACGAAACTATACGAGCCTGCGGCTCCCCCGTATCGAGTTCGTATGATCGTCAATAGGTGCCGACGAATTGTCCGCACCGAACTTACAAAGGTGACTCGGCAAGTTCCTCAATTCTATGTCCTTCCGAATACTACAGATGAGAAGGATAGAATGGGAGCACAGGCGGCTAGAGAAATTGCCGAGTATGAACTTCGAGAACTGAATTTCAATAAGAAGCTTCGTTCGGCTGCTCACTGGATGACTCTCTGTGGCACAGCCTTCATGAAGACTTATTGGGATGCTGAAAAGATTGACCCTTCGGGAGTTCCTGGGACAACTCAATTTGATCCTGTAACTCCTTTCCATATCTACGTGCCTGATATTCAGGAGGAAGATATCGAAGGGCAGCCGCATGTTATCCATACGATGCTTCTAGAGTCTAGTGCTATTGAACAGACTTATGGCGTAAAGATGGAGCCAAACGCGGAAGTTCGAGGCGGAGCATTAGAGCAGCGATTCTTCTCGGCTATGGGAATTAAGAGTAACCAGTCGACGAAGAACAAGGTTCAATGCTATGAGATCTGGGTAAAGCCCTGCCTTAAGTATCCAGAGGGCGCTCTAATTGTTTGGGCAGGCAAGACGCTTCTCTCTTTCCAAGAGACTTGGCCTTATGTCCGAACGGACTTCCCGTTCGCTAAGATTGACCATATTCCTACAGGGAGGTTCTATGGAGAATCAACTCTGGTTGACCTGATTCCTCTGCAAAGAGAACTGAACAGGTCCCATTCGCAGGTAATCGAAGCCAAGAATAAGATGGCGAAACCACAATGGACCGCTCAAAAGGGTTCTGTGGATGCCAACAAAATGACATCGGAGCCAGGTCTTGTTATTCAATTCACCCCAGGATTCCAGGAACCAAAGCCGGTCCAACCTCCTTCCCTTCCGACTTACGTCATTGATGAACTTGAACGTATCGGTCGGGAAATGGACGATCTCGCTGCAACTGGCGAAATTACAAAGGGATCGGTCCCTCCCGGCATTACGGCTGCAAGTGCAATTTCTTACCTACAGGAAGAGAATGACAATAGATTTGCGCCGACTGTTGCCTCAATCGAAGAAGCAACTGCAAAGGTTGGCAAGTGGATTCTCTCCTTCGTTAACGAATACTGGGTCGAATCGAGGAAGGTCAAGGTAGTCGGCGAGAATCGCCTCACTGCCATTCGAGAATTCTCCAAGCAAGACATTGCTGGAAATACAGACTTCACAGTGGAAACTGGAAGCGCTGCACCGAGAAGTCGGGCGGCACGGCAAGCCTTTATTATTGAGCTTGTCAAGATGGGCATGGTTGATCAGATGCAGGGATTGAAATACCTAGATATGGTCGAGACCACGAAGCTTTACCAGGATATGCAGGTTGACCAACATCAGGTTCAGCGTGAAAACGTTATGATGAGTCAGGGTCAGCCGGTTGTTCCTAATGAGTTTGACAATATCCCGGCCCATCTGCAAGGCCATGCCGATTATATGAAGACGGAGGAATTCAGTTCTCTTCCGCCTGAAATTCAGCAGATACACCTTATGCACTATCAAGGGACCAAGCAGCAATTGCTTATGCAAGCGCAAGAGCAAATGATGCAGTCGATGATGATGCAACCTCCGCAAGAAGAACAGGCTCCGCCTGGACAACCTGTTTCACAAAGAAATGGACAATCACAATGAGTGACACGGCTCCCGATTCGGGACAACCTCCTGTAGAAATCAATTTTGGTCCGGCCGGAGAACCTGATGCTCCGAGTCCTGATGATCTTGCTAATCCCTATCTGTCGAGTATTCCTGAGGTAGATCGTAACGTTGTTGCGAAATACATCAAGGGCTGGCAGGGAGAGGTTACTAAGCGTTTCCAGTCGATCCACGATCAATATCGTCCGTACAAAGAACTTGGCGATCCCCAGGAACTTTCTCAGGCACGCGCTTTGTATAATCTGATGAATGAGCGCCCGGAGGAAGTCTTCCGAGTTCTTGCGGAATCTGACCTTCCCGAAGTTCAGCAATACTTCCAAGGTCCGCAACAGTATCAGCAATCGCACCAGGGGGAATTCCAGAACCCCTGGGAAGGTGAAGTCCCCGATGACTTTGCAGAGATGATGGTCAAGCAGCAGGAAGTTATCGCCGCGCTTGCCGACAAAGTCCTAGGGTTCGATAGTAGCCGACAAGAGGAACAAGAAGCTGCTGAACTCGATAATGTTCTAGGGCAGCTTCATTCCCAGTTTGGTGAGTTTGATGAGGAAGCAGTTCTCCTCAAAATGTATCACGGAATGGACCCCGTTCAGGCAGTTCAAGAATGGGAACAGTCTATTCAGCAGGCAATCGACGGTCGTCAGAGCATTAAACCACCTCCGAGAGTTCTTGGAGGAAATGGTTCTGTTGCACACGGCGGGGTTGATCCCTCTAAGATGGGGGATAAGGAAAGACGAGCATATATTGCTCAGCAACTCCAGGCCACAATCGACAACTCATAGGAGGTTTTAAATGCCTGGCGCAACAATGACAACGGTCAACTCCATGCTCAAAGAGATTTATGAGGGCAAGATCGAAGATCAGAAGAACGAGGAAGTCATCGCTGTAAAGCGAATCGAAAGTTCCTCGGAGAATGTGGTCGATACGGTTGGTGGCAAGTATGTCACTTTCCCGATTCGCACTCGTCGTAACACTGGTGTTTCCTACCGTGCAGAAGATACGGCACTTGGCGCTGCCGGCCAGCAAGGTTATGCGGCGGTCCAGGTTCCTCTTAAGTACGGATATGGTCGATTCCGTGTTACTGGTCAGGTAATGGAACTTGCGGAAACAAACCCGCAGGCTTTCTCGTCTGCCCTCGATGAGGAAATGGACGGACTTAAGACTGACGTTGTTAAGGATGAGAACCGAATCGCTTATGGTGTTTACCAGGGCGAGAACGCTGCTCTTGCTAAGGTTATTGCAGCTTTCACGGCTACCACAACGATTAACGTTGATACTGTTCAGTTCCTTTCGATTGGTGAGCAGATTGACATTAGGAACGTAACAACGGGGTCTGTGGCAACTGGTGTTGCCAACGTGACGATTACTGATATCGTTTCGCCTACCCAGATTACGATTTCTGCGGCAACAGCCCTGACGGATGCGAACTCTCGTATCTATCGTGAAGGTAACCGACTCTTGGAGCCGACTTCCTTCTCTGATATTACTTCTGCAACTTCTGTTCTGCATGGTCTTGATCCTGCTGTCCAGAAGGTGTGGAAGGGAAACACTGTTGCAATTGCAGGTGCTTTGTCTGAGCTTAATATGATTAAGGCTTGTGACCTGGGTCGTGTGAATGGTGGAAAGATTTCGGTTATTTTCACTACGCTCGGTGTTCGCCGTTCCTACTTCGTACTGCTTACTCAGCAGCGCCGCTATGTTGATACGAAGGCTTTCCCTGGTGGTTTCCAGGGGCTTCCGTTCAACTACGGAACTGAGATTCCGGTGGTCGAAGATCCTGATTGCCCGTCCAATGGAACCGCTCCTAATACTGGACAGATGTTCTACATGGATGAGACAAAGATCAAGAAGTACCGCAAGCGTCCTTGGTACTTCTCGGATGTTGATGGTTCTATCTTCAAGTGGGTTTCTGGCTTCGATGCCTGGGAAGGCATGATGAAGTGCTACTTTGAATATGGGACTTCTCAGCGTAACGCTCACGTCCTGCATACAGGCGTACTGGAATCGTAAACTTGTGGGGGGAGTGATGGTGGATTGCTCCCCCCACTCAATCGGAAAGGAACTTAATGCCAACTGGAAACAACATTCCTTTCATGCCTGGCGATTATCCTGCCCCTCGGGGCGGAACCCCTAAGCAGAGTTTCAACAAGCATCGAAATGGAGTAGGCGCTAGACTTTCTGATGGCGCACCAGATTTTAAAATGGGTCTTGCATCCGGTGGTGGTCAGGGAGATGGTTCTGCTGCACTACAAAGGGCTGCTGGGAAAAGATTGATGCACGGTAAGCCCGGAGCATTCGCAGCTAATTACGCTCGGAATTCTAACAATTCCTCGTAATGCCGTTCAAGTCGGAATCACAGCGTAGATATCTCTGGGCTAATCACCCAGAGATAGCTAAGCGCTGGACTAAAGAGTATGGAGGTAAAGTGCCGAAGGGTCGAGGAAGAGGGAAATATTCTAGGGCTGCCGGTCGTCGCCTTGGGTTGGATGGTGGTAAAGGTCCAAGAGGGGAAAAAGTGGGCGGACCATCAGAAGATGATGGCTATGCTGATTTTGTAGACGCTCAAACTGGTGGAAACCGTCGTCAGCCGATGCACAGAGCAGTTCCCGGTGATGTTAGGAAAAAGAAGGGACAAAGATATGGCTGATAGGGATACGAAAGGAGCTTCTGGTCCGAATAAGGGAACTGCTTATGTAGATAATACTGTTTGGAAACCGGGAACTCCACAGTCCCCTGCGTCGAAAAAAGCACAACGCGAAAGGATTAATGTGACTAATGATCAAAGGACGGGATTTCGTCGCCCTGGAATTATTTCCAAAGGCGCCGCTGGTCCTGGTAAGGGGGCAACAGTAATTTCTTCAATGGCTAGTGATAGAGATCCTGGGGCTGGAACGGATAGAACTAAATATCTTGGTGGAGCGGCCGCTAAGAGTGGTAATTCAATGATGAGAAGGGCTGCTGGTAAGCGTCTTGGATTTGCTAAGGCAGAGGATTCTGCTAAGGGACAACTTAGTGGACTTGGCCCGAGAAGGCCAAAGCCTAATGCCGGTGCCAAGCGAAAGGGCTAGATCGTTGTACCCATCAAACCTCCCAGATGGGGCAGCGGGGAAGACGAAAGGGGACTAGGAGTTGTGGGGGCTTTTAGTCCCCTTTCGCATTTAGGAGAGAAATGATAGTGCATGAAGGTAGAACAACTAGAACAGAAACCGGGAGCATTTTAACAGCTACGGATCTTCTTCAAGCCACCCCCGAAGCGTTAATGCGGGAACAGAGTGACGTCTTTCGTATCGTGGAAAAAATTCGAGCATACGATTCTAATCTAGATATTGCCTATCTAGAGCCAGGCAAGGGAGAATTGGCGGACGCTCCTTATATCATCTTTGAACGTTGTCGAGATGGAAAAGCTCGAGTTGTTTTCTCTGTCTGGAAACTTGACGATTCTGTAATGGATAGGGTCAAGGCCGCCGATACTACGATCTTCGATGTTGAGGGCGCCATTGATCTAGCCAACGCTCGGGCAAGAAAGGCCCAGAAGGATAAGCAGGCGGAATCGTTTGGCGAAGCTAAGGACGTTGTTAAGCATATCGTGGCGAATCCGAAGGGAACTTATTCATTCCCCAACTCTGCGGGCGAAGTTGTAACTCTGCGGGATGATGAGGGAATTACAAAGCGTAATGGAAAGTCGGTGACGTGAAACTCTTTGAACTCAGACGAGAAGAAGATATAACAGGTGTTTCTGGTACAGGAACTGTCGCAGGTGGAGTTATTTGGCCTGACGGTCGAGTCGCTATGCGCTGGTTTACTGATATCAATTCCACTGTTCTATACGACAATATTGAAGCCGTGAACCATATTCATGGTCATGATGGTCGTACGAAAGTGGTACTCCTTTGAATCTTGGAGATGTGATTCGTCAGGTACAACGTCTATTCGGTGACTCTTTCGAGGTTCAGATCGAAGTAGGCGATATAAAAGACTGGGCCAACGAAGCAATCATGCAGGTTGTTCGTCAGGCGGAAACTGCACAGGCTGAGTTTCAAGCCACTTATGGCCCGACTACTGACGGAGTCACTCTGCCGACACAGTTCATCGGTGAGAAGCGCGTAACTTTTGATGGGGTTCCTTTGGAACGGGTCACCATCAATGAACTGGACGATATTGGAGTTCTCCCGTCAGACATTGCTGGTAGCCCCTGCAAGTTTTATGTCTGGGGGGATAAAATCTACCTTTGGCCTTTGCCCGCAACGAGTGTTACCAACGGGTTGAAGGTTTGGTATGTTCAGGCTCCGGCTAGAATAGATGATCCGAACGTTCCATTGCCCCTCCCTGTAGTATTCCATATGGACGTAGTCCGAATGTGTATGGTTCGTGCTCGTGAACTAAACGAGGATTATGAACAGGCCCGAGTATTGAAGCAGGAAGTGGATGCTAATCTCGGTGCTGTACGGCATGATCAAGAGAATAGGATGCGAGAGACATTCCCCGTAGTGCGGGATGACCCGGCAGATTGGTGGGGGTAAATGCCTATTCCTCGTGAAGATCACAAGACTATCAGCACCTTCAAGGGTGTTAATGTTTCTGATCCAAATCATGTAATTGATGACAAAGAATTCGAGACTGTCGAGAACTTGATCATTTCTGACACTGGTGATTTGGTTAGAAGGAAGCCACTGAGATATTTCGCCCTCCCTCCTGATGCTCCGGCAGGTCATGTAGGAATGCTTGGAATCTTCTTTAGCCGAATTCTATACACTTCTGGTGATACTATCTATCTCACTCCGGTAGACACCGATCTGTCTAATACGGACTTTGCTTTCTCCGGCGCAGGGGAAGATGCTCACTCGGCTGTTCTTTACAACAAGAACGTCTACGTCTGGTCTAATTCATCGGCTCCATCATTAACAGGCTTTACTGTTTCTGACTGGACGGTTGATGCTCCTACAATTGGAGCAGCTACCCTAACGGGAACCCCTCCCGATGATATTATTAAGTCAGTGATTTTCAAGGATCGTTGCTTTGCAATTAAAAACCCTCAGGCACAATCTAGCCGAGTGTTCTTCTCGGAAATTACTGATCCAGGAAACTGGCAGGCGAATGGTTTCTTTGACGTTGTTCCTGGTGACGGAGATTACATTACAGACATTCTTCCATTTGGAGAACGCCTATTCATCTTTAAGAGGAACGCAACATACTACCTAATCCCGGCCGCTTTGCCTGCTTCCTGGATTGTGAAGCTTTTCGATAATGGAATTGGTGCAGCAATTCCCTATGCAGTTCTTGAATATCGTGGACTAATCTATACGCTGAGTCTGCGAGGGTTGTATAGATCAGATGGAGTTGTTTACGATTATGCTGGATATTCTATTCAGAAACGTTGGGAAACACACCCCATTAATATCGATTTGGCTGGTGCTTCTCCTAATTTCTTTATCACTCTGGTTGATGATTATCTCTTTATTTATACTGGAACAAGTGGGATTGGGCATTGGTTCTATAACCCAGTTCAAAATGCCTGGACTGAATGCATTTTTCCTTCCACCCAGATTGCTGAGGGTGCTCTAGCTTACGGTATCCAGGGATATCTTAAGAACGGGACAAGAGGAACTTGGTTTGGCTGGTTGCATGGAACCAATGCAAATGTGCTGTGGTTTGGATTGCAAGATCCAGACCATCCCGCTAATGCAGACTATTCTGATTATGTCCTGCACCATGCTACTCCCGGTTCTAGAGTGATTACTCCTATTCATACTACGTTTAAGTCGAAATCTTGGGATAATGGTGCTTTCTATCGAGTGAAGCGTCACAAGTATTCCACCCTTGAAATGACAGTTCCTGCCCAAGAGGTAGTAGGAAATGGTGAGTTTAGAACCCACCATAATTTTGATTTAGACCAGGTTACTAATCAGCACGAGTTCCTGGTTCTGCCTAATCAGAGGGGGACACTGGCGCACAAGATTCCTGGCTGCGGTTATAATAGAAGACTCCAATTGGAATTTGATTCCGATACTGTTCTGGAATATATTATAACCGGCTATGACTTAGACTTCTTTAATAAGCGCACGCTGTCGGAGAATCCGCAATGAGTGATTTCGACCCAAATCAGAATGAGCGTGAGGGTCACTCTCATAGAACTCAGGAAGAACGCCGTGCATTAGCCCTTCTATCCGATTTATCTAAAGCATTAGATGTCCAGCACCATGATACTTCGTTACGTCATACTTTCGGTGGAGCGTTTGATTCTCCTGTGGCAGTATCAGATATGGCTTCGATCGGATCTATAGGTATGGCGGACAGTCCGGCACGGTCAGATCATAGCCATGGACCAGAGATACCGGTTTGGATAACACCTACATTTCTTAACTCATGGACAGATTTCGGCGGAGGAACTCGAACGGCCCGATATACAAAAATTGGTGGAGTTGTTCATATTCAAGGTACAATTAAAAGTGGAACGATGACACTTCCTGCTTTCGTACTTGATGTGGGTTATAGACCTTCCGGTCAAATGCTTTTTTCTCAACTTGATGGGCTTAACTTAACTGGTCGATTGGACGTTACTTCTGTCGGTGCAGTTGTGCCTGTCACGGGGAATAACGCTCTTTTCACTATTAACTGTTCATTTGTTCCAGGATGATTAGGAACTTGACGATGTATCAACCTATGAAGTCAAATACACTCCGACAAGGGAAGAGACTCTATGGGTTTAGTGGCACGAACTCCCCTAATTTTAAGGGGGCAACTGCTGTTAGACCCGACGATTCTTTTAAAGACCTTCAACGAACTTTAGGTCCTATTAAATACGAACCCAAGAAGCTCCACAGAGCTATTGGGAGGAGGCTAGATAATGGCTCTACAGGACGTTCTGGCAGGATTTACTAATCCCGCTTCTCAAAGATCTGCAATCCTACAGCGGTTGGGTATTGATTCTAACCGAGCCGCAGGGTTCGGAGGAAACACGCAGTTTGATCAGTCTATGTCGGACTTGTATCGGCAGGGACTTCAATCATCTGCTCAGTATGATACAGAAGAAGGAAACCTGAATCGGACTTATGAGCAGAACTTCGCTCAGTCCGCAATTGATCGAGATAGGGCTTTGGAAGCCCTTAAGGGCAGCTTTGCTCAGAGGGGGCAGAGTTTCTCTGGCGCCCATGTTGATGAAGTCGGTCGTACTAACGCAGACTTCGATCGTTACATTGCAAACCTCGGCGCAAATCGTGATTCCGGTATTCAAGGGATTGGAAGGAATCGTCTCAATTTGGAGCAGGGTTTGACTTCTGGTCGAATGGCTGCGGAATCGGGTTATGGAACTGATTTGCAGGCGTTCCTTCATCAACAGGCAATTGATCTGTGGAACTCTGTAATGCAACAGAATGCAATGCAGCAGCCACAAGGTGGTGGAGGTGGATATTCTGCTCCCCGTCCTGCACCTTCTAGGAGTTCGCCTACTTCGGCTCCCGCTAGATCATCTGCTCCCGCTCCATATAATCCTATGCCAGCACCGGCTCCTGCTCCGGCAATTCCAATGCGTCCCGCTCCAACTAGTATTCCTCCGAAGCCTGTGCTTAAGGGACAAGGTTATGGAGGGCGGCAATTCTAAATGGCAGAGATTTCTCAATGGGTTAAAGACGCTAGAGCTTGGACGTCTGCAACAAAGGGTAATGCAGCTAAGGCTGCTTTTGGTGGTTTGCCGCCCGAAGTTCAAGACGTGGCTGGAAAGATTTCCGATCTGTACGAAGGACTTAGGTATGGAGCGGAAGATGCAGTAGATCAGTATGATGCTCGGTCAAATGCTGCCCGAGAGCAAATGATGAGCCAGTTTGCTAATACTGATGCTACTGTTCAAGCTGGTTATCAGAACTCTCAGAACTATCAATCTGAGATTGCTAAGCGTCTTGGGCTAGAAGATGCCCTAAAGGGTCCTGGTGTTGAGAGTACGAATCAACAGATGAATCAGATTCTCAACATGAACAAAGCCAATCGTACTAATCAGATGGCTTCATATGATCTTCTAAAGGGCGGTTACGGAGAACTTCTTAGGGATCGTCTTGGTTCCTTTGACGTTCAAGCGGGAACATCTCTAGCTAATCTTCTCGCTCAAATGCAAGGGCTACAAGCACAAGCCGGTGGAGGTTCTGGTGGCGGTGGCGGTGGAGGGGGCGGGGGAAGAAGTGGCGGACGAGGAAGGAGTGGAAAGAAGAGTGGAAGTTCTAGTGGAAGTTCGCCAGGAATGCCTGCGGAACAAATGGCTTTTATTGCAATTAATCCTTACAATCCCCCTTCTGGTTCTACTTACTCGTCAGATTATGTCCGCCCAGAAAGACGAGGCGGGATGGCTCCAGTAAAGACTTCAAAGAAGACGAGTAACGCTAAGAAGATTACCGCCACTAAGGGCGGAGCGAGGCGCCCTATGCTCCTAAAAGGAAGGCGCTAAATGCCCAAGCCAGAAGCTAAAGAATCTGGCGCTCCTATTCAATATTTCACATACAAGAAGTATGCGAAAGAGCCTGATAGTCGAGCAGCCAATGAACGGGCGTTGGCCAAGGCTAACGAACAGATTTTGCTGTGGCGGGCGCAATACAAGCGGGATAAGGGTGTTGACGTTCCCCAATACTCTAAGGCTTCTACTCCTATACCCCAAATTAAGGCTCCCTATCGTCCTTCTAAGCCTGGCGAAACTCGTAGGGCTAGAGGGAGTGGAGTGGAAGTTGGCGGTGTAAATACATCGACTCGGAAGCCTACTACTGAGCGCGAAGAAACTGAATCTCTTAAGCAACGACAAGAGATGATTAAGGGGATCATCTCTCAGCTAGAAGCCGACTTCAAAACGGGCGTAGCACCTGATCTTGACCGCTTCAAGCCAAAGAGTTTCTGGCAGAGGAACATTGCGGACAAAGCAAAAGCAGTTGGAGAATCTGTTGTCGGAGATGTTGCTGGTAGGGCGCTTGATTTAATTGGTCGTCCAGGGAATGCAGCTGTTGGTGGAATGACGGCACTTGTTGAAATGGCGCAAGGTCGTCCAAGCACCGTAGCAGAACTTCGTGCAGAAGGAAAGAAACTCTCTCCGGCTCAGGCTGCTGCCGCTCAGGCCGAATACGATTATTGGGAAAAGGCGAAGAAACAAGGCCCCATTAATCGTATATGGCAGGGATTGCAGGGTAGAGAAATCTATTCCTTCATGGAACCCTTCACGCAGGAGTACGTTAGGGCTAATGATTATCAGCCTCTAACGGGTCCTCAGAAGATAGTTCCTACTGCCGCTGGTTTCGCAACAGATGTTGCAATTGATCCGCTAAATGCTGTAACCGCGGGAGTTGTAGCCAAAGGCGCAAACGTTTTGCGTGCTCCTAGAAATGCAGAGCATGTTCTTGAATCTGCTAGGGCTACTTCACTTGCAACCAAGGCCGCAAGAGATACACAAGATGCGGTTAAGGGTGCAAAGATTGCTGATAACGTATTAGCTCGCCTGGCGGATGAAACCCCCCATGATTGGGCGGCACCGAGAGAACTTATGCCTGGTCCGAGAGTAAAGGAACTCGGTACTGGACTTCCTGGGCGTGGATTTGAATTGACAGATGAAGTTCAATCCGCAGCAAGGGTAGAAGAAGTTACGGCTAAAGCTTCCCAAGCCGCAAGAATTACTGATGCTTCCGAGCCGGGATTCCGTGCGCTCCGAAACGAAACTGCAAAAGCCGCTCGGCAGGTTCAATCCGCTAAGTCTTTGCTTAAGAAGGGCAAAGGCTCCGAGGACAATTTGGCCGCAACAGTCGCTAAGCATGACGAACTTCTTAATAGGATGACGGCTGCTCAACACCTTAGAGATGTTGCAAGGGCCACCCCTGTAGGATTAGGTAAAATTGCCGGGCTTGAAAAGCGAGTTGAGCGTTTGAACAAACTCGTACAAAAGAATCCTGGGAACGAAGCTTTAGCTCGAAGAATGACTGCTGTTCATAGTGAGTTGCAGGCGGCTAGGGTTGCCGCTATTCCAGATAATAGTGCTCAGATTCTGACATTTGCAGAGAAGATTGCCAGAGGCGAAGCAGTAAGCACTATTCCAAAGGCCACTAAGGAAGCTATTGGTAATGCATCTCCTACAATCCAAGAGCAAATCATCGCTCTAATGAAAGAAGCAGAGGCTAGTGGCCCTAAAGTTGCCGATGGGGTTGGGGAATCACTAAAGGGTGCAACTCCGCCTAAACTTTCTGATGAAATCTCACGTATGATTGTAGAGAAAGAGAACGCCACTACTCATGCCGTTGCGGATACTGCTACTGTTAAGCAGGCCGCACAACAAGTTCTAGCCGATCCGGTTAATGCTCAGCAAACCGCCATTGACATTCTAAACGAAGCGGGAATTTTTGGCCGCCCGCTTACCAAGGCAGGGATCAGATCTAGAGTTGCACAAACAGCGCTAAGAATGGTCGGAGAGGAGGGAGTTCAGGAAGCTGCACTTGTCCGAACTCAGGCAAAGGTTGGCGAGCTAAAGAAGGCTGGTAAGGTTCTAACTGGTGCAGAGCAGAGAGCTAAACTATTCGATGAGTCTTTGCTCGAAGAAATTCTGCCCACTACAGAGGCGATGACTAAGATTCTCGAAGAGGGTATTGGAAAGCGCTTTGCTATTCGGTTCAATGGGAAGGACTTAGGAGACTTTGCCCCTATCGGGGCTGCTTTGCGAGGAATGTATGTCCCCTTTGAACTGGTAGGTAGATTAGGTGCTACAGGGCCGGGCGGGACTTTTGCGAAGGCTTTCAGAATGGGTTCTCACTTCCCGGACGAGACTAATTACATCCGGCAAGCGGCTGAGAACAATGGATCTGCCACACATATTGAGTTTGCTAACAATGTGATGAAGACTTTCACTAACACCATCACTCATGCTGAGTCTAAGCAAATCCGGCGGGCGATAGAAGGTGGCTACACTCTAGAGAATCCTCATTTAGATGCACTTAGAGTCCAGGCTATGAAAATGTCTCAGGATATTTTCGATCAACAGGCTGCTCTGGGTAAGTATGTGCCTGGGGAGAAGGTGGAGAACTATCTCTATCACTACTATCACTCCCGGAATAAGAAGGCTATCAAAGCTTTCAAGGACGCTCGTAATGTTGACATAAAGGCTGGGCGAAAGGGAGCTACGGTAGATACTGCCGCTAAGGCAGGACTTAAGCCAGAGGATCGTATTGACCGAATCCTTATCATGCAGCACCGAGATTATGTCCGTGATCTCCAAAGAGCGAACTTTCGCCAGGGAGTTATCTCTAACTTCGGAGTTAAGACAGATAACGCTGCACTAGCTAATGGACTTGGATTGGAAGAGGTTTCCGGCAAGTCCATGAACAAGCCCTTTCAAGATGTAGCAGCAGCAGAGAACGCTAAGTGGTATCTTGCTCCTGAAATCCATGACACTTTCAAGACTATGGATAACCTCATGGGTATCGGGCATAACGTGGAAGCTGATGGATTCCTTGGCGCCTACGATGCAATGGTTAGAATGTTCAAGACTTCTGCCACAATTGCCAACCCTGGGAACTGGGTCAACAATACTATCGGTGACTTCTTTCTAAACTATATGGACGGTGTGCGTAGTCCGTCCTGGTATAAAAAGGCCGCTGGGATTCTCCATGTTCAGGAACAAGCGCCGCTTCGTTCTGTTAGTATTGCGAGGAGAAATGTTGATGCGGGACAGATCTTGGATGACTTCAAGCGTAAGGCTCCGTCCGGAGGGTTTATCCGATCCGAAGGAATGGGACACATTTCACGACTTGGTTCTAAGGGCCTACGAGGAATACCGGGCCGCTTCGTTAGAGGAGGTCAGAATCTTTATGAAACACGAGAAGAGTGGGTAAGGTTTGCTCACTATCTCCATGCTGTAGATGATGAAGCTCGGAGACTTGTTGGTCGTGGATATAAGTGGGACAAGGCGTATGAAGGTGCCACAGAATTAGCGGCTAAGCGAGTAGCCAAGTGGAACATTGACTACACAGCGATTACTCCCTTTGAACGAAACATTCGTAAGCGGTTTGTTCCGTTCTATACCTTCATGCGTAAGGCTACCCCACTCATGCTAGAAGGCATGATCACTCGTCCCGGTAGAATGGCTCACTATGATCGTTCCAAGAGAGCCGTTGAGCAGTTATTGGGAGTCCCTAAGGAAGAGGATGACGGAACGATTTGGCCGTTCTGGGCGAAGCAGCAAGGAGTTACTAGACTCACTGACGAAGCTGAGCCTTTGTATCTTCGTGATCCAACTCCGTTGAACGTAGTTAACCGTTTACTCGGAGGGGAGTCTATGCGGGCACCCTTCACTAACGCATTGAATCAATTCGCTCCACCAATTCGCGGCGGAATCGAACTTGCTTCTGGTAAGACTCTGTTCAACGATAGAAAGATTGACCAGTGGGGGGATTGGATCTTAGGCCAGGTTCCTACTGTATCTATTGGTGCAAGAATGGCGGGTCATCCTCTTTCGCCACAAAAAACTAGCGCTTCGGAAGGACCGGGCACCGCTATTCTTGAACGGCTTGGAACAATTGGAATTCCGATCGGTCGAATGACTGAGCAGAGACAACAAGCTGCTCTCCAAGGACAGATTGATCCGATCGAAGGAGTCTTTAAGGAAGTCAACGACGCTATCGCTCCGTACAAGATTACTAAGACTACATCGAAGAAGAACGGAACGTACTATCTCGTGAAAGATCCTTCGGGAGAAATCATTGCGAGAGAGCATGACTTCATCACGGCTGTCCGCAAGGCCAGCGGAGGCTGAGGATCTCAGTCTATGTTAAATTCGTTTTAGCCTCTCGTCAGAATGCACTTGTGGGGGAAGTGGCCGGGGTGCTAGGCTCAACCCAACAGGGAGCCACACAGACGGCAACGGGAGGCTTGTACGATGAGCACGGATGGCGAGGGATGGTCCCCGCCTTGCTTGCATAATACGGATCTTTTCTTTGTGGGGGAAGATAAGGTCAAGGAAATAGCCAAAGCTAAAGCCATTTGTATGAAATGCGCTAGGCGGAAGGATTGCGAGGCTGGCGCCATAAGGCGTGATGAACAATACGGGGTTTGGGGCGGTTACTCGTATTCTGAGAGATTGGCTCGGGCGCCTTTTCTGGAATATCAGGAACCCACAATTTATGCTTCACCCCGTAGAACGCTAGATGCGCTACAGCGTCAAACGTATGACGTCCCTTTGCCCCCCGCTTATACTGTGCCCCTAGAAATCCGTATCCTGCCGGTTTCCGAGTATTCGGCTGCGCCTCAAACGTCCAATTATTCACCAGACACAGAAGCCGTAGTGCTCCAATTTGCCGCAAGGAAATCCCTTTATCCCATTGATGATCATAGCCAGAACCTCCCCGATTCTTCGGCCGCGGGTCAATGATGTAATCCTCGCAGACTAAAGTTGCTTCGTAACTAACACCCATTCGAGAAACACACCACTCATCAAATGATTTCTGACTCATCTCCTGAACCTCAGTGATGGTAAAAGTTCCATCCTCGATTGAGCCGGCCGCGAAACCGATGTGCTCTCCTGGATCAAAGCCATAAAGAATCATGCGTGCAACACCTTCCACTCAACATGGAATGGAATGCCGAATTGTTCGACAGTCCAGTTAGTCATTACGTCACAGACCTTCTGTGGATCTTCTCCTTTAGGGTAATTGATCCAGATAGAGTCGTGAACCTGGTTACGAATATCAATGCCTTGCTCTGCTAACGTCAGCATAGAGCGCTTAATGATCTGGAAAGATCCGCCCTGAATCAAGGAGTTCCACGCATCCTTACATTCCCACTTGTTCTTAAAGATTCTCAGCCGCCCATCCCAATAGCGAATCCACCCACGAGATTCTGCTAGTTGTTGGCATCTCTTAGCCATCGCAAAGATTTCATGGTACTCCTTCTTATAGTCATTGATGATCCGCTGACCTTCCTTGCGAGGGATTCCGTACTTGTGGTAGAGAACTTCGACACCACCTAAGTAAATGATGGTGAAGTTCACGTTCTTCGCAATTGGACGAGAGATATTGAGTCTCTGAGCAACTTCTGCATGAAGGTCGCCATTATTTCTAAAGATTTCCAACAGACCCTTCTGGTCAGCATAGACAGCACCTAGTCTGAACTCGACAGTTCGATAGTCAAATTCGATTAAATCATGCCCTTTCTCTGGCATAAACAATTTCTTCACGTCGCCATCTCGGGGGAACTGCTGAGGGTTGGGGTTCTCCGCAGACAGCCTATGAGTGACGGTGCCGTGCTGCTTAAATGACGGGTGAACGTATCCGCCCTGGTCAGCCTTGTCGGGCAGTCCTTGAAACCATGTTGACGTAGCCTTAGCCAATCCTCTATACTCTAGTAAGAGACCTGCCTCGGGATGGTTGATGCCTTCGAGCACCGACTCATCGACACTTGGCAATTGACTAGGAGTTTTCTTCGATGGCTGCAAACCTAAACCTAATGGAGCGTCCCCAAAGAAACGCTTCCGCGCTTGTGAATCTTTCGCTGGATCAAATGGTAGATATGTACGAATCTGATCCATGCGAACTTTGGATTCGGCTGCAAGCCGCAGAGACTCGGATTGATCTAACAGAAGTCCGACTTCTTCGATCCGCACTAGGAGTCGCATAAACTCCAAATCGATTTCCCAAATAGAAAGCAAAAGCCATTCCTCCATTTGTGGAAGGAACAACTCATAGAGTTGGTAGGTGGAAACTACGTCGTTGGAAGCGTAGCCAGCCATCACAAATGGGGGAACGGCTTCCATTCCATAGTCTTTGCGGATCACCTTAATCTGTTTGACAAGCGCTGCCTTAGTGTCTTTCTTTAGAAGGGCCTTCTCTAAGGCTTCTAGCGTATGTCCAGGCCATCCCTTCGGGGGATGGTAAGAGTCTAGCAGATGATGCCAGAGCATCGTATCTATAATGTTCCAGGAGAGAAGATCAATTCCTGTCTTGCGTAGAACCTTCAAGTCGAACTTAGCGTTGTGAAAGATCAGGGTACAGTCAGGATGAATGTCCTTGGAGAAATCCCAGAGGGGTACATTTTCTACAGGGATGAAGGGATGTTCATGGCCGAACGGAACATACCAAGGATCGTCACCTTTAGCGTAGAAAGAGGCACCGACTAAGAATCTCTCGTGATCCAAGTCAGTCATATTTGTCTCGGTATCTATGGCCAAGATTCTTTGGCGGCGCAACCAGGTCCGGAAGATTTCAACGTCAGCGTCATCTTGTACGAGAGTCACACGGTCACCCCTTTTTCTCCCATCTTTATCTGCTCTCCCTGTTTATCCTGGGACTTCGATTCGCCGGTCACTAGTGAGTAGTGACTCGTATCGTAATCTTTAAACACACGAAACTCATCTCCAAGTTCACCGGACCTATCCTTGTTGACGTGAATGATCGTCTCTTTGCCCTTCCCCTGATCTTCAAGGATGATGCAGGTGTCAGGAGTAATTGACCAGTGACGGGAACCGTATAGGTCATCGAGTTTATAGGCAGCTTTGTTTCCTACAGGGACCTTCCTCGTATGAGTTACTAGAAGGAAGGAAACCTGGTAATCATTGACCAGATCTTGTGCCCAGTTTAGAAAGATCTGGGCCGGAACATCTTCATTCAACGTGGGAACAGCCCGGCCGATAACATCAATGCAGATTACGGCGGCACCTGACTCAACCAGATCTGATTGAACCTGCTCTTGAATTCGTGTATCGGTCATATCCATACCAGAGCCACGAATCAATAGCGTCATGTTCTCGTTAATAAGATCTTGCTGTTCTTTCGTATACGCATTTGACTGTTGCATACGAATTGAGCGAACTCGGCGTGCAGGCATATCCAATCCGAGGTAAGCGCATTTCCTCGGCTCGCCTACTTCCTTGCCAATAAAGTCGGCCCCACAGGAAATACTGTCTAGTATGTCCAGAGCGAATCTAGATTTGCCCGATCCAGGTTCTCCCCCGACTACAAGGATGCCTTCCTCGAAGAAGATATGCTGCACAAGGAACTTATCTTCTTCGGTAGCGAGGAAGAATTCCTTGTTACCGCGCCAGATCTGATAGAGAGGCTTCTCTTGACGGATTGGTTCAACTGTGCCGGTCTTTTTCCGAGCGGCTTCGATTACTCCCTGTAGAACACTAACTTGATCGTGACGATCGGTGAATTTGTGGAGCCTAGCATCTTGATACTGTAAAAGTTGAAGGATTTGATCATCCCTCAACCTCATTCCAACCAGTTCACAGGCGGTATGATAGATAAGTCCGGAGCGTTTTTCTTTTGTCCCTTCGCCGGTGGCAGAGAAGATAAGGTCCCGAACTCTCTGCGTAAATACAAGTTCTGCGAAGAGAGATTCAATGCTTCCCCCGCCTCCATCTGTCTTTCTATCGTGGCTCTTGTAATCGTCAACGTGGACTTCTGAGAAGGTGAAGGTATTACTCGTATCACTTCGTCGTATTTGCGTCTGATGATTACTTCGCCTTCGATTATAAGATCCAGGGGGACGTAGAAGTTGAGTGCAATCCCATCCTGATTTGTCAGTATTATATTGATACGCAAGGGTTCGGTTGATCGCTTCGATTTCCTCGGCTGGACGAAATCGCTCCAATATCCAATAGGCATGGTATCTCTCCGGGCTTGTTTCTAACAGGAAGTTTGGTTCTTGCTCGAACTCAGGTAGGCCGTCGTCACAATCTACCCACACACAACCAGCGCCAGCAACATTAGACTTGATAGCCTTAGTCTGTCGCTTATAAAAGGCGGGCGAGAAATAGAAATCGGCTTGATCGTTCTCTTGATGCTCTTTGATCGCCGCAATTAGTTGGTTGGGATCAGAGTAGAACTTAGGGTAAGCCTTCTTAACAGGCTTAAGAATTCTCGCCCCATAATACAATGTCCCGGGGGGAGCGTACTGAAAGAGAAGGCTGAAAAAGCCTTCAATGTTTGACTCCATCACCCTACCCTTTCTCAGACAGAGTGGGGAGAGAAGAAGTGCCCTTGCTGATGTTGTTGTAGCAACCATCGCAACTAATGAGAGTGGACTAAGCCGCTTCCATTGTTAGGGGTTTTCCCTCTCTCCCCACAACTTGTCAGATGGACGAAGCCACAGGAGAGTCAGAGAGAGCGTAGTATTCTACGATCGTTGACTTAATTCCCTCAGTAGGTCCACCAGGCTTTGGGTCTTTCAAGGGGTAGGATTCTGTGGTAGTGGTAACCATTGCTTCAAGTCCGATCCACTCATCCGAATCGAAACTGAAATCTTCGTCATCAAGACTCTGACCGGCAAAGGCTTCCATCTTGGGCTTAGTCCGCCACAGGCCAGATTCCATGAACATCCAGTTATCGGTAAGCTGCCGAGACTCGGCGAACTCTCCGTCACTGATCATCATATCAACCCTGGACCACGGACCCTTACCGGAATCTTCATCGGTGAATCCGGTAATCCTTACTCGGTAAAGACCATCAGGAACCGGCTCAAACAGGTTCTTGATGTTCTTCATGTCAAGATTTAGTTGCACTTTTCTTCTCTCCAATCAATTTCCACAAATCGGAAGCGGGGAATTCGGCGGGCAAATCAAACCTGTTCTTAGCTTCAATGATGTTGGTAGGTCTTGCCCGAACAGTTCTTATCTCGGTCTTTAGAAGCTGGTTAACTTCCAGCGTCATAAAGAGTTGTGCGTTTACCTTACCCGTAAGTTGGTTGGACAACTTTGGCGGGAGGTCTGGTCTGATGGTTGTTCGTTTAGTTTTCTCGTTGGTTTCCTCCAATCGGTGAGCGAGTACCACGACATTACACGGATAGGCTTCCGCTTCAAAGTCGAGGAAGAAGTTTCGCTCAAAGGTAGTGGCTATCAGGTAATCTTCCTGAATGGGAATTGTGACTCCCGCCCGATCACGTCCAGTCTTAAGTTTCGTTGCCGAATCTCTAAGCTGAGCATGAGTCAGGTCAGAAAGATTATCCAGAACTAGAGTAGCTGGCTTAAGCTTCTTCGCCTTAACATCGAGAAGAACAGAAGCCACATCTTGCGGTTCCGGGCAGAAATGAACTGCTTCCGGCTGAGGAATGTCTCCCATATCAGGGAGTGAACTAGTGTAGGCGAGAATCATTGTCTCGCTACCAGTGTCTATCCAGTGAACAGGAGGCGGAGCATACGCACAAAGCGAAGTCTTTCCAACTCCCGGCTCACCAAATAAACAGATGAACCAGTTGCCTACTAGAGCTTTAGGTTGACCTGTCTTATAGGTCATAAGTAGTCAGCGCCTGACCAGTAACTTCTAGACGGACACCTTCCTTAATCCAGATACGAGTCATATCTTGATCGGGAGGATCTTCTACAACAGGCATTGCCTTGGCGTTATATACCTCACTAGCAATGTCGTTAAGCAGCTTACTAACCTGCTGAGTCGTCAGCATCTCTGTCCTTTCGTTCTGTCCAGAATATTTCATGGGTTTCAATTCGGCCCCCCCATTTACTAAGTCCCTCTTTATCGGTAGCCTCGTAAGTGTAGGATTCCCTATAGTATCCGGCCCCCTCCTGTAGTGTAAAGGTATCTACCGTGCCGTCGGCAAAGATTAGGGTGACACTATGGACGGGGCGTATTTGCATGGTATTCACTCCATCCATCTTTTTTCTTGAAGGCGAGGTCAAGGATAGGTCCATCATCAATCCCCTGTTGAGACATTAAACAAGGCTCCCGGAAGTTACAATACCGACAACCCGGATCGAGTGAGCGAAGGAATACTTGTTCTTCGATCATCTGATCTACTACTTGTCCATACCAATCCATTGCTGCTTGGATTTGTAGATCGGTTCGGTAAGTAGGAGTGACTCTCATCAACTTATCAATTGGTTCCTGCATGTAATTCTTATATGGATAAGTGATGAGTTCATTAACTTCTCCCCGGAATACCGGGATGCCTACGGTTCTCAGCCCGCCTATATACGTAGGCTGCTGTTGATCATACTCGGTCACGCCTTGCTTGCGAAAGTTGTTGGGTTTACCTGTTGTCTTATGGTCACGAACTCTAATCTGTCCGCCGATTGAGTATAGCAGATCAACGTATCCTTCAAGGATAAAGTCTCGACCCTTAGGTGTTCTAAGGGGAGCCTCGAAGTGCATTTCAGACTCGATGATTTCAATGTCTACGTCTACCCCAGGGGAATGCTCTCGAATGTATCGAGTCATCATTTGAATACAGCGGGAAACTATCTCTCCATTGGAACCATCTTCAAGAATATCCTCTAGGATATTGGTTTGCAATGCGTCTAACAGTTCCTCCGGGTCCTGAGTTTGGCGGAGCAACTGATAGTATATGTCTAGCTTACCATGACAATAGTCGCCCAACTCCATTGCTTTGTTCCGCTCTTTGGGCATCCACTTATCAATGTAGGCGTATTGCCAATTCTTCCTACAGCGGAGGAAGGTTTGGACTTGTGAGTGGGAGACTTTGGGTACATCATTCATAGTTCCCCGGACTGGATTCGATCCTACCTCTTTCAGGGTCCGGGGAGTTATTACTTATGGCCGCTTAGGCCAGGCCGTGCCAGAATAAATAGGGCTGAGGCAGTACGGGTACAGGTTGCCAGGCGAACCCGATGAACCCCACGGATCAGGATTCCACTCCCATTTCCAAGAACCACTAATGTTGTCCTTCAAAGAACACATCACCAGGACGTAACCAAGTTGTCCAGCGAAGTGTGCCCACGGGCCTTGCATGATGGCGCCGTTTTGAAGAATCCAACGGTAACAGTTGGTGGTCGTACACCCCGGATTAGTAAGGTGAGTATGGGGTGGTCCTTGTGCTCCAAATGAATGAGCTTCTGCGGGAGAAGTAACTCCCAATGTTCCTGCTGTAATTGCACCAGCGAGAAGAATTCCCGCCATTCGCTTCCTCATATGTTTCCTTTCGTTGAGGATCATTCTAGACTCGTTGCTTCGGCAGGCATTGCCTCGAAGTAAGCGTCAGGAAAAGAGGGACGCAGGTATTCAATGATTGCGAAGTTAGCCACGTCCAGAAGATACTCCCTGTTATGAGTGTTCTCATAACGAGCTAATCTTGCTCGGGCATTTCGTCGAGCATGATGAGGAACAGGATAGTTGCTTTCGAGCGGTCCATATTTCTGCTCGCTAAACGCCATCCTGTTCAGCATCATTTGTAGGGCATCTGCGAAGTCTTGATTATCATAGACTCGACGCAGAACTAATGGGCCGGCTTGTCTAGCCATTGAAAGCCTCACAAGCAGCAGCCATTGTTAGATGAGCAGCGGACAAAGTAGCAAGAGCATGAACTTGTGCCCATTGAGCTTTAGAGGGATTGGGGTGTTTAAAATCTGCTACTTTATCTGCCTGATCGAGATACTCTGCTGCCTTCTTAAGATGGCCCTGAGTGTCAGACAAAGCAGAGTTCCTTCATCTCTTCGACAATGTTATCGAAGGCACCGGCTTCAATCTCTGCCCGAAGTTCCTCAACCATCTTAGTTTCCTTAGAGGTAAAGATCCGTACACGATAAATCTTCGCCGTGGAAACTTCCTTGGGAGAAGCTTCGACAAGACCAGTCCGTTCGAGAATAGTCTTAAGAGTTCGAGTTGCCGTTTCCCTAGAGGGAGAAATAGCAGCAAATCTATCCCAAGCAATGATGAAATTCGTAACGTCGTATTCTAATTCACCGAAATACTCTGCCGCTGCCTGGTGTGAACGAACTTGTCCACCGGAAGCAGCATTCATCACGCAACCATCCCAAGAAGCGTAGTTGAATATTCCGCCTCGCTGAATGTAGGCATAGATCTTCTGCCGGGTGGCTATTGAGAACTTACTTACGGTTCGGCGTAGATCATTGGGAATAGAGAATGGTTGCTCGAAACCGGGCTTTCCCCAGCGACTTTCAGCCATCAGAATCCTTCTTTCTGCCGATTAGATCGGCCAGTGTTCTTGCAATTTCTTGGGGTGGCTTAGCCTTTATTTCTTCCTTGATCTTCTTAGCGACATCTATTACTTTCTCGAAGTCTTCGCCTTGCCGCTTCCATTCTACTGGATCAGAGAAAGTCTTTATCATGGAGGAAATAGTTCCCCACATTACACTTATCTCTTGAATTGCTACCCCTCTAATGTAAGCCATGCCTATTTCATTTGGATCGTGGGGCTTGGTGAGAAGTTCAATGAGACGATGCAATTCTAAAATCATCTGAGTCTTTCCATCCCATAAAGAAACGCATGAACTATGCCAATCTTCATGAAATTCCGACCCAGGATCTAGTCCGCATTCGCAAGTGGGGGTTGCCATATTCTTTCCTCTCGTTAGAAATATTCAGGAGAGATAAAAGCTTAGCGGCCTCAACATCGGTTGAGGGATTGGCTAAGGGTACCCCTTCTATCTCTCCCGCCGGTCTATCGACCGATGTTCCTTAGAAGATACAGGCGTACCTGTCCTCTTTGGCATCCCAGGGTTGTTACGGATATCTCCGCTTTTTGTCCTGGTTCTTTAGTCCTTGATGGGCCGGGCGGTATGTCCGTTGTGGCCGTTACTCCCGATTACTTCCCGGACGTGGAACCCATCACGATTCCCCGGAGAGAAAGACTAGCATCTAACTCTCCGGTTAAGTACCTCTACAC
>Ga0137433_1000254_pt1 | contig 31528 bp, 25 predicted proteins | sample EasRivERMZT840_2_FD_102335 | JGI IMG/M metagenome (GOLD analysis project Ga0137433, IMG submission 102335) | Soil microbial communities from meander-bound floodplain in the East River, Colorado, USA - East River MetaG ERMZT840_2 | ecosystem: Environmental > Terrestrial > Soil > Floodplain ...
CGGCAATGGTGAAAACGCCGACGCTCGTCGTTCCGCCGCTCAGGATTTCCACGACGGTTGTGACTTCTGCGGGTTGACCGAAGTCATCGGTCATCGCGATCCGATGATGCAGGTCGAATGTGAACTTTCCGCCTTTTCGCGTGTACGGCAGCTTGATCAGGACACCGGATACCGGTTCCCGCGTGATGACAACATCGTAGTAAGGCCGGCCGGTTGTTGTCCCTTTTCCCATGATGAGGTTCTGTTTGGCCCGGATCTCGAAATCGATGGATTTGTATTCCTGGGCGAGCGGCAACCAGCCTCCCAAAAGCATCGAAATGAAAGCCAGAATCATCGTGGAACCTCCAAAGGTCCCTAGACTATAACACGAAGCTCTATGGGAAGGACTTCCCCGTCAACGATGCGGAAAGCCGCGGCCTGCGGGTGTTCCAGCCGTTCCAGCGAAACAATCAAATGCGCTGCCTCCGGATACCAGGCGCGCTCGACATCCGTCATCGAGGGCTCGGCAGGACCATGCGGATGAGAATGGAAGATCGCCAGGAGTTGTTCGCCCGAGTCGCGGAAACCGCGCAACGCCGGAATCAACTCGGCGGGATCTATTTCGTAGTGCCGCGGATCCGGCGAAATGTTTTTCGTCGGAATGAACCGGTCCGCCTGGTCTCGGCCCGCAAGGAGCCCGCAGGCTTCATTGGGCCAGACACTTTTTGCGTGCTGGATGACTTCTTCGAGAATGCCGGGCGCGAGAAGTAGATCCATAAGACCTCACGGACGGCTGAGCGTGTAGACCGTAACCGGATCCCTGAAGCCTCGTATCGCAACCTGCCGCTCGGAGTGGAAAGTCAGGCGGGGTTCGTCACCAACCGCATTTCGCACCGCCTTCGAGACAACGATGGACGTCGCCTGCGCCTGACCGCAGAGACGGGCAGCCAGATTGACCGTGCTTCCGATCGCCGAATAATCGAGGTGCTCGGGAGACCCGATATTTCCGATCACGGCGCGGCCCGTATGGATACCGATGCCGAACCGCCGGATGTCGTCGGGCCCCGCAGAACTCTTGGCCTGAGCACCTTCCAGCATACTCAGCGCGCAAAGACAGGATTGAGCAACCATGTCGGGACCGTCGAAAATTGCCATAACACCGTCTCCACCAAACTTATCAACGTATCCGCCGTAGGCGTGGATTATCTGCACCTGGTCGGCCAGAAGTTCGCTCACAAGCGAAAACAGTCGCGAGGGTTCTGTCTCCTCAGAAAATGCCGTGAATCCGCGGATGTCCGTGAAACAGATGGCAAGATCTCGTTCTTCCGGCGCGGGCATGGCTTCAGACATCGGCGAGTTTTCGATCGCATCGAGCGTGCGCTTTGAAAGGTACTGTTTGAGAATGCGTCGAACGCGATCCAGCCGCTGGAGATATTCGAGCTGCTGAAGATGCGTCCTGAGCCTGGCGCGCACGGTGATGGAAGTGTATGGAGCTTGAATGAAGTCGTCCGCGCCGACTGTCAATGCCTTGTGCAGCGCCGCTTCGCCGCCCTGGCCCGCCAGCAGGATGATCGGCGCATCCCGGTATCGATCAATCGACCGGAGTTCCTGGCAGAGAACGACGCCGTTCATCCGGGGCATCTCGAGACCGATCAGAAAAATGTCGATCTGCATGGCGGTCGCGAGGGCGAGAGCCTGGTCGCCGGAATCGGCCTGAGCGACGTTATGACCTTCCGCTTCCAACAATTGCTGCAGGGCGGTTCGCGCCACCTTGTCGTCGTCGGCAATGAGAATCGTGCGTTTCATGTTTGAGAGGGAGTCGGTGGTAATTCGGGGACGGAGTCCCCGAATTACCCCGCCCCCGGGAACTGCATAGTCTACTTCTGGGCCCGTCGAAGAAATGCAGGAATTTCCAAATCGGAGGGGGGAACCGAAAATTTGTTTCCGCCGACCGCTGCGGCGGCGGCAGCGGCGGCCGTACCTACGGTTGCGGGGACTTCCTGGCCGCGCTTGTCGAAACCGGTTGCGATGACTGTGATCTTGATCTGGTCTTTCAGGGTTTCGTCGAGAACGGCTCCGAAGATGATATTGGCTTCGGAGTCGGCTGCGTCGTGGATGATGCTCGACGCCTCGCTGACCTCATGCAGCAGCAGATCGGTGCCGCCGGTGATGTTGATCAGCACGCCGCGCGCCCCCTGAATGGAACAGTTCTCGAGCAGGCGGCTGGATATCGCTTTTTTCGCCGCTTCAACTGCGCGATTCTCGCCGCCTGCGGAACCCGTTCCCATCAGGGCCATGCCCATGCCTTGCATGACGGTCTTCACATCGGCAAAGTCCAGGTTGATCAGTCCGGGAACGGTGATCAGATCCGAAATGCCCTGGACCGCCTGCCGCAGAATGTCGTCGGCGATGCGGAATGCGTCGAAGAGGCTCGTGCCGCGTTCAAGTGTGGCGAGGAGCCGCTCGTTGGGGATCGTGATGACGGTATCCACGCAGTCCTTCAAGTCCGCGAGTCCGCGATCGGCCTGCAGAAGGCGTTTCTTGCCTTCGAATGCAAACGGCTTTGTAACTACCGCGACCGTCAAGGCGCCCAACTCAGCCGCAAGACTGGCGACGATTGGCGCAGCTCCGGTTCCGGTTCCGCCGCCGAGGCCGGTCGTGACGAAGACCATGTCGGCGCCTTCGAGCGACTCGATGACTTTCTCTGTGTCTTCCAGGGCGGCCTGTCGTCCGATGTCGGGGTTGGCGCCGGCGCCGAGACCTTTGGTCAGCTTCGCGCCGATCTGCAGCTTCACAGGAGCTTTGGATTGCTTGAGCGCCTGCACGTCGGTGTTGGCGACAAGGAAATCAACGCCATCGAGGCCGGCATCGATCATGCGATTGACCGCATTCGACCCGCCTCCGCCAACGCCGACTACCTTGATGTTGGCTCCGAGCCGCACGCCTTCGTCGAATAGAAATTTGATGGAAGTATCTACAGGTAAGTTCGTCATAGAAAGCTCCTGAATTTCGCCACGAATTTTTTTAACCCCGTATTCGAAGTGTTATGGAAATCGTGCGCGGATCGCCGTCGATCTCCATACATGACCAGTCCTGTCGCTGTCGTAAACTCCGGTCCGGCCAGCCGAGGCATCTTCTCCAACGCATGCTCCGAAAAAGCCGAGGGTGCGCCGATCCGAACCGGGAGATCCAGAATGTCCTCCGCGAGCTCGATGAAGCCATGGAGCAGCGAGCCGCCGCCGGACAGCACGACGCCGGCGCCCGCCTGCCGCTCATAGCCCGAGTTGCGGATCTCGTTTCGAACGAGGTGCACGATCTCCTCGGCGCGCGGCTGAACGATGTCGGTAAGCACGGTTTGCGCGATGGTTCGCGGCTGGCGCGAACCGATGCCGGAGACTTCAAACACCGCGTCGTTCTGCGCCATCGACGAGACGGCGCACCCGTGTTCGCGCTTGAGGCGTTCGGCTTCCGGAATCGTGGTTCGAAGGCCAACGGCAATATCGTTGGTGAAGAGTTCGCCTCCGAGCGGAACGACAACCGTATGGCGGACGGCCCCGTGGTGGTAAATCGCGACGTTTGTCTTTCCCCCTCCAATGTCGACGAGCACGGATCCGAGTTCCATCTCATCTTCGGTGAGAATCGCCTCGCCGACCGCGATCGGTTCGAGCACGGTGTCTCCAACAAGAAGTCCGCTGCGATTCACAGCAGTGATCACGTTCTGCGCCGCGGTCGTGGAACTGGTCACGATGTGGACGTTGACTTCAAGACGAGTGCCGAACATTCCGAGCGGATCGCCGATGCCGTACTGGTCGTCGACAGTGAATTCCTGCGGCAGGATATGAATGATCTCGCGGTCGGGAGAAAGCGCGACAGCCCGCGATGTCTCGATGACCCGCCGGACGTCTTCCTGGTCGATCTCGCGCGTGCGGGTCGGAATCGGCGTCACGCCTTTGCTGTTGAAGCTCCTGATGTGTGGTCCCGCAAGCCCCACGTACACGGACTCGACTTCGCAACGGGCCATCGCCTCGGCTTCGCTCACGCTCTTCTTGATCGAATCCGCGACCGATTCGATATTGACGACGGCGCCTTTCTTCAGACCGCGGGACTCTGCAATACCCAGACCGACAGGCTCCAGACCGCCTTCGCGCATGACGGCGATCAGCGTGCAGACCTTCGTCGAACCGATATCGAGACCTACAATGTGTCTTTCTTTTCGCCCCATACTATTTTTTCTTCGCCATCGTCCGCCCTCAACTTGACGATGACCTGGTTCTTGAATCGCAGATCGACACGTACAGCCTGCGGATACTGCTCCTGAATCTGCGGCTTGAGCTGCAGGTACTTGATCCAGCGGTTCCGAAATTCCACGAGTCCGAGGTTGACGGCCAGCGGATCGCTGGACGCGACGACGGTCACGTCGCCGGTTTCGCTGATGTGTACTTCCGACAGCGATGTCTCACCGATGTCGTCGACGACTTTGCGATATGCCTCGACCTTCAAAAGGTTGCGGTCGTGGTCGCGCGGGCGCAACCCGTCGAGAATCGGGAAACTCGAGCCGCCATCGATGTCGAGATCGAGAATCTTCGCGTCGACGTCGAACTGGTAGATCTCGCCTTGTATGCGGGTCAGGCCGATCGGCTCGCGTTCAGCGATCCTGATGATGATCTGATCCGGCAGGACGCGTTGAACGGATGCATACCGGACCCAATCGAGTTCCTCGACACGTTTGCGGATTTCATCGAGGTTCGCCCGAAACACGTTGGTTCCCAGCTGAAAACCCGCTTTTGCAAGCACTTCGTTTTCCTGGACCCGTTTCAGGCCGGACACGGAAAGCTTCTGGACTTCGAAGCGTGGGGCCGTCCTGAAATAGACCATGACCTTGTAAGTCGTCCAGCCGAGCCCCGCCAGAACCAGCACGGCTGTTCCGATTTGAGCGAAGCGCATCAACTTTGCCAGATTCGGTTTCATGCAGTCCTCGAAAAGCGTTGAGACAGGATGTCCGACAGTTTCGTGACGCTGCCTGCGCCCATGACAACGACCGCGTCACCCGGTTTCGCGTTGGAGATGATGTAGGATTCGATCGTTTCAAAATCCGGAGCGTAAACGGCGTCCTTGTGACCGAAGCTCTTCAACTTCTCAATCAGCGCCGGCGACGTGATTCCTTCGATCGCGGTCTCGCCTGCGGGATAGATATCCAGGATCAACACAACGTCGGCGAGGTTGAAAGCCCTGGCGAAATCGTCGAAGAGATGAAATGTCCGCGTGTAACGGTGCGGCTGAAAGACCGCAAAGATCCGTCGGAAATTGCCCGCCTTCGCCGCGCTCAACGTGGCGCGAATCTCGGTCGGATGGTGCGCGTAGTCATCAATGACCGTGACTTCGTCGCGGGACTTGATCTGGAACCGGCGATCCACACCAAGGAAACTCTCGAGACCCGACGCAGTGACGCCGGCCTCGACACCGAGTTCGCGGGCCGCCGCAAACGCAGCGGTCGCGTTCAGTACGTTGTGCATGCCGGGCACACCAAGCTTCAGCTTCTGTGTACTGCCTCCGTTGTAGCGAACGGTGAAGGTCGCGCCCAGGCCTTCGAGTTGGACCTCCGTAATACAGACGTCGGCGGTAGCGGCCGTCCCATACGTCACGATGCGCCGCTTGATCTGTGGAATCAAAGACTGGACCGGCGCCTCGTCGATACAGAGGATCGCGGCGCCGTAGAACGGAACCTTATTAATGAAGGAGAGGAACGCCGTCTGGATGTCTTCGAGGTCCCGGTATTGATCGAGATGATCGGCTTCGATATTGGTCACGACCGCGATCGTTGGAGAAAGCATCAGGAACGAACGATCGCTTTCGTCGGCTTCGAGAACGATGAATTCACCCTTCCCGAGTTTTGCGTTACTGCCGATCGTGTTCAGCAGGCCGCCGACAACAACGGTCGGGTCATTGCCCGCGCGATCCAGCACGGTCGCGATCATGGAGGTCGTCGTTGTCTTGCCGTGTGTTCCGGCGACCGCGATCGCGTACTTCAATCGAGCGAGTTCGGCGAGCATCTCCGCTCTGGCGATCACCGGGATCTTCCGGCTCTGCGCCTCCTCGATTTCGGGATTGTCTGCGCGGACGGCGGAGGACGTCACGACCACGTGCGCGCCCTTCACGTTTTCCGCGGCATGCCGTGGATAGACCGTCGCGCCGAGTCTTTCGAGCCGGTCGGTGATCGCGGTCCCGCGGATATCCGATCCCGTCACTTTGTATCCGAGATTCACCAGAACCTCGGCGATACCGCTCATGCCGATGCCGCCGATTCCGACGAAGTGAACGTGCTGTATCCGCTTAAACACGCCTGCGCTCCACTGCTGCTTCCACGAGGTTCACGATTCGCTGCTCGGCATCCAGGATCGCGATTCGCCGCGCGTTCGTCTCGATCTCTTCGAGGCGCTTCGCATCGCCGAGCAGTTCCCGCATGGCGTCCGCCAGCCGCTTGCCGCTCAGGTCGGAACTCGCGATCAGAACCGCAGCTTTTTCTTCGACCATGGCGCGCGCGTTCTTCGTCTGGTGGTCGTCGGTTGCGAACGGAAATGGAATAAGGATCGCGGCTCTTCCAGCCGCTTTGATTTCGGCGACAGTGGTTGCGCCGGACCGGGAAACGATCAGATCCGCCGCCACATACTGTTCATGGAAGTTGTTGAAGAACGGCCGGACGTCGGCCGAAAAACCTTTCTGCGCATAAGCTCGCTGGACTTCTTCCACCTGGCGCTCGCCCGTTTGATGCACGAACAGCAGGCGGTCTTTCCAGTCCGCGAGGCTGTCGAGCGATTCGATGACTGCGCGATTGATGGACTGAGCTCCCTGGCTTCCGCCAAAAACCAGAATCGTGTAAGGCGGCGTATGCGGTTTCGGCGGGATCGATTTGAATTCGGGCCGGACGGGATTTCCTGTGACCACGGCGCGTGTTCCGAAATACGACTGCGTGCGGGCATCGGTAACGGCTGCGAAATCGACCCATTTGCCCAGCACACGATTGGCGAGTCCTGGAATCGCGTTCTGCTCCATCACAACGCGTGGATAGCCTGCCATGATGGCCGCGCTCAACATCGGAAACGACGCGTAGCCCCCGACGCCGATCACAACGTCCGGGTTGATCTCGCGAAGAATTGTGCGCGCCTTGAAGACGCCGTTCATCATGCCGATCAAGTTCCGGACCTTGCGCGCAACGCCGAGGCCTTTGATGCCGCCAACCGGCAAGGTCCGCAGCTCGAAGCCTTCTTTTGGAACGATTCTCGTTTCAATTCCCTGCTGTGCTCCAACGAACAGGATCTTCGACCCCGCATCACGGCGCTGAATCTCCCGCGCCACCGCGATGCCGGGAAAGAGATGACCTCCTGTTCCGCCGCCTGCAATGATGACTTTCATGCGTCCCAAATCAGGACCAACGTCAACCTGCTTTCTCGGAAACGTTGAGCAGGATTCCAACACCGGCAAGCATCACGACGAATGAACTGCCGCCATAGGAAAGGAAGGGCAACGGAATGCCTTTCGTGGGCATGAGCCCCAGCACCACGCTCATATTGATGAACGCCTGAACGCAGATCATCATCGTGATCCCGAGCGCCAGATAAAACCCGAACACATCCGGCGCGCGCATCGAAGTTCGCAGCCCGCGCCAGAGAAAAACGGAGAACAGCATCAGAACGGCGCATGTGCCGATGAGACCTATCTCTTCGCCGACAACGGCAAAGATGAAATCGGTATGCGCTTCCGGCAGGTAAAACAGCTTCTGCTTCCCTTCCATGAAGCCGAGCCCGGCAATGCCGCCGGACGACACGGAGTACAGCGACTGGATGATCTGGAATCCTTTCCCCTACGGATCCTGCCAGGGATCGAGGAACACGAGAATGCGCTCGCGACGGTATCCGACACGCGACACGAGAAGGTACAACGTGGGCGCCGCAACGATGATCGACGCTGCGATCCAGCGCGCGTCAAGGCCGGCGATAAAAAGGAGCACTCCGCTGATCGCCAGCAGTGCCATGGCGGTTCCGAGGTCTTTCTGAAGCTCAACCAGTCCGGCAAGGATCGCAACAACCACGGCGATGGGAATCAGCGTGTATCGCAGGTCGTTGACTTTGCCTTTGCGCTTCTCGAGGAAATACGCGAGGAAAAATATGAGAGCGAGTTTCGCCAGTTCCGACGGTTGCATCGAAAAGCCGGCGAACTGGATCCATCGATGGGTATTCGCCGACGACGGCAGAAAGAAGACGAGGACCATCAATGCCACGACGATTGCCAGGCCGGAAAACACAACCGCGGGATGGCGGTAAGCGTGATAGTCGACCTTCATCACGACAAACATCACCGCAAGGCCGAGCAGGGCGAAGATCACCTGTTTGAATGAGAAATAATTCGGGTCGCCGTATTTTTCCTGGGCAACGATCGCGGACGAACTGAACACCATCGCAACGCCGAAGCCGACGAGCACCAGCGTCACGAAGAACAGGATGCGATCGGATTTGAGCTTCTTAGCCATCGATCATCTGAGCTTCAGGGTCGAGAGACTGAACAACGCCAGGATTATCGAAGCGATCCAGAAGCGAATGATGATTTTCGATTCGCTCCAGCCGGACAGCTCGAAGTGATGATGCAAAGGGGCCATTTTGAAAACACGCTTGCCGCGAGACTTGAACGAGATCACCTGGATCATGACCGAGAGAGCTTCCGCTACGAACACGCCGCCGATGAAGAACAGCAGCAATTCCTGTTTGATGATCACGGAAAGTGTTCCGATCGCGCCGCCCAGCGCCAGCGATCCGACGTCGCCCATGAACACCTCGGCGGGATGAGCGTTGTACCAGAGAAAACCGAGACTGGCGCCCACCATCGATCCGCAGAAAATCGTGAGTTCAGGTACCTGCGGTAGGTACTGAATATCAAGGTAGTCCGAAAGCGTCAGGTGGCCGGTGATATAGGTGAGGGCCGTCAGCGCCGCGGATGCGATCACGGTGCAGCCGATCGCCAGACCGTCCAGGCCGTCCGTCAGATTCACCGCATTCGAACAGAACGTGATGAACAGAGCCACGAACGCAAGAAACGGCAGGTATCCGAAAAACCAGAAGGGCGTGGAAAACAGCCGGTCGATCAGCAGATCCGGCGCGAAATCCTTGAAGAACGGGACCGTCAGTCCGGTCGAATAGATACGCGGACTGATATTCATCCAGTAAAGCAGCACGATGCCGACGCTGAGGCTCGCCAGAATCTGGAATCCGAGTTTCTCGCGGGCGGTGAGACCCAGCGACCGTTTCTTGACGATCTTGATGTAGTCGTCGGCAAAACCGATCGCACCGTACACCACCGTCGACAGCAACAAGAGCCAGACGAACCGATTCCGGAGATCGCTCCAGAGCAGAGTGGGAACAAAGATCGAAACCACGATCAGGAGCCCGCCCATCGTCGGCGTACCGGCCTTCTTCTGATGCGACTTCGGACCTTCTTCACGAATTTGCTGGCCGATCTGAAACTCGCGCAGACGCGTGATCAGCCACGGGCCGAGCCACAGGCTGATCAACAACGCCGTGAGGCTGGCATAAGCCGTCCTGAACGTGATGTATTGGAAAACGTTCAGGACTTTGAGCGGCTCCCAGTAGCGGCTCATCGGATACAGGAATTCGTAAAGGATGTGATAGAGCACGTTTAGTTAAGGCTCCAGACTCGAAAACGTCGCGCGCAGTGTGTTGATGACCTGGTCGAGCTTCACACCTCGCGACCCCTTGATCAGAATGACATCACCTTTCTGGACTGTGCGCGCAAGCAGGTCACCGGCCTGCACCGCATCCCGCACGAATTTCAGATGGGCAAGATCCATCTTCGCCTGCCGGGCGCCCTCGAGCAGTTCCCTGGCCTGCCCCTGAACGGCGATCAGCAGCGACAGACCGGCGCGCGACGCTTCACGTCCGCACTCCCGATGAAGTTCGGCGCCTTCCGGCCCGAGTTCGAGCATTTCTCCCGCGACGAGGATCTTTCGCTGGAAGCCCTGAAGCTTGCCCAGGAAACGAATGACTTCGGTCAGAGCGCGAGGATTCGAGTTGTACGAGTCGTCGACAACGACGAAGCCTTCGCGAAACTTGATGACCTCGCCGCGCATTTTCTCCGGCTTCATCTCGCCGATTGCTTCGCGCATCTCGTCCCATGACACTTGATGCGTCGCGCCTACCGCGATCGCAGCGATCGCGTTCGCGACGTTGTGCTGTCCCAGCATCGGCAGAACGAACTCGAAGTCCTGCTGGGTATGCCGGACTGTGAATGCAGTCCCCCCCAGGCCGAGGTCACGGATCTGCTGGATCTTGAAAGCTGCGGCCGACTTCACTCCGAACGTCACGGACTTTCCTGTGAACCCATGCGCCATGTTGCGGACGCGCGCATCGTCGTTGTTCAGATAAGCGACTTTCGGATCGTGCAGCGACTGAACGAGCTCGGCCTTCGCTTCGGCAATCTCGTCGATGGATTTGAAGAACTCCAGATGCACCGGGTTGACGTTCGTAACCACGCCTTCATTGGGCTCCGCGATCGACGCGAGCTTCCGGATCTCACCCTTTGCGGACATGCCCATTTCGAGCACTCCCATGTTCTGGTACCGTTCGACCCGGAGCAGGCAAAGCGGCAGTCCGAACTCGTTATTCAGATTCCCGACCGAGCGTAAAACCGTGAATTTTTTCCCGAGAACCGCCGCGATCATTTCCTTCGTAGTTGTCTTGCCGGCGCTTCCCGTGACGCCGATGATCGGCATTCCCCACTTCCGGCGGACGTCGCGCGCAACGTTCTGGAGCGCTTCGGTCGTGGATGCGACGCGTATTGCCACACCTTCAACCGGTCGCTCGACGACCACGGCTGCCGCCTTCTTCTGAAACGCCTGCTGCACATAATCGTGCCCGTCGAATCGCGGACCTTTGATCGCAAAAAAGACTTCGCCGGGTTTCAGCGTCCGGGTGTCGATCGAATAACCCTTGACCTTCACATTTCCGGCCCCACTCAGGGTTCCGCTAACCGCGGCGTTAATTTCGTCCAGCGTTAAGTTCATGCAGCAGCTCTTTCGCGACAAGCCGGTCATCAAATGGAAGCGACGTCGTTCCAATTGTTTGATAGGTCTCATGGCCCTTGCCGGCGATGAGAACGGTGTCGCCTTCCTTCGCTTCAGCCAGCGCCATCCGGATCGCTGCGCGCCGGTCGGGTTCGACGCGAAAGGCGGCGTTTTTCATGCCCTCCAGAATTTCGCGAATAATGGCGTTCGGGTCTTCGCCACGCGGGTTGTCGGACGTCACGATCGCAACGTCGCTTCCCTGAGCCGCCGCTTCTCCCATCAAAGGGCGCTTCGTCCGATCCCGTTCTCCTCCACATCCAAATACGAGGATGAGACGGCCCCTCGTAATTTCGCGGGCGGATTTGAGCACCTTTTCCAGAGCATCGTCCGTGTGGGCATAGTCGACGATGACGCGAAACGGCTGGCCGGCGTGCACGGATTCAAATCTCCCGGGCACATGACGTAGTTCCGCGATGCCACTTACGATGGCATCGGCGGGAATTTCGAGGGCGATCGCCACTCCGATCGCCGCGCCGATATTTAAGAGGTTGGGCTTGCCCATCAGGGACGTGCGAACCTCCAATTCGCCGACCGGCGTCCTGTACATTGCGTCCGTGGCTTCCCAGCCAAACTGGTAGCGAGCAGGATGGATATCAGAAGCAACTTGCATGCCATAGCTGATGACCTGCGACGGCGCGATCGATCTCAAATCCTCGTATCGCGGATCATCTGAATTGAGCACCATCCGGCGCGGCCGCTTTCCGCTCAGACCCTGGAAGAGTTTTCGCTTCGACTGGAAATACGTTTCCATGTCGCCATGAAAATCGAGATGGTCGCGGCTCAGGTTCGTGAAGACCGCAATCTCGAATTCAAGTCCGGCAACTCGCTTCATTTCGATCGCGTGCGACGATACCTCCATCACGGCATACTTGCAGCGGGCGTCGACGACCTTCCTGAACAGTTTCTCCAGATCCGGAGCCTCCGGTGTCGTTCGTTCTGCCGTGAAATCAAATCCGGGCCCTCGATACTCGATGGTGCCGAGGACGGCTGCCGATTTTCCTGCGGCCTTCAAAATGGATTCGACGATGTATGTGGTCGTGGTCTTTCCGTTCGTGCCGGTCACTCCGATCAGATGAAGAGATCGTGTCGGGTGATCGTGGAAATTTCCGGCGATGACAGCCATTGCCGCGCGCTCGTCGTCCACCTGAATCCACGGCATGGCGAGCCCTGCAACGGGCGCCAGGGCCGACACAATTCCTGCCGCTCCTTTCGCGATGGCCTTCGGCATGAAACGATTGCCGTCCATTCGCGTACCGCGGATCGCAAAAAACAAGTCACCGTCGGATACCTGCCGGGAATCGTAGGCAAGACCAGGAATTTCAGTGTCGAGGTCGCCGGTCACACTACGGGCGTTCAAGCCGGAGAGCAACTCGCGCAACCTCATAAATAGCGGGGCCGGACTCCCTTCGTCCCTACTTATCGACTCTACTCGAAAACCTTACCTGGACGCGCGTACCCGCGCTGACATTTGTGCCCGGCGGAGGCATCTGCGCGATGGCTGCGCCGGAACCGATCGATTGAACTCGCAACCCGGCCTTCTGACTATCTTCCGTCACCTGCCGAAGTGACTTACCTCGGAAGTCCGGTACTTCAACATCGCCGAACTCCGGAGTGTCTGCCGGCTGCATCGCCACCACCTGCGTCAGGCGTGGCGTTACCGCAGGCTCCTTCCGTCGAGGCTGTTTCTTTTCCTTAATCGTGTACTGGGGAGCATAGGAAGGCATGTCCGGAGGCACCGACATGTAGCGCAGCACATTCTCCGCAATCCGCTTGAAGACAGGCGCCACATTGCTTCCGTGGTGCCGTCCGTAGACCGGCTCGTCGACCATCACGATGATCGATACTGCAGGATTCGATGCGGGAGCGAATCCCGCAAACGACGCGACGTGTTTTGTCGGGGAGTAGCGGCGTGTCTCCTCCTCGATCTTCTGGGCCGTCCCCGTCTTTCCGGCTGCCGTGTATCCTTCGAGCTTGCCCGACGTCGCCGTTCCGTCCGTGACGACCATTTCCAGCATGTCGCGGAGTTGCGCAGCCGTCTCGCTGGAAATCACTCGCTGCCCGTGAGCCTCGGTCGTATTGAGGATTCCGTTTTCCGAGTGCTGAACTCTCTTCACGACGTAGGGTTGATAAAGAATTCCGCCGTTCGCGACAGTGGAAACCATGCGAACGATCTGCAGCGGCGTCACTCCGATTTCCTGCCCCATCGCAATGGACCCCACGGAACTCTTGTGCCAGCGCGATGCCGGCTTCGAAAGCCCCTTTTCCTCGCCGGGCAAATCGATACCGGTCGGCTTTCCGAAGCCCATGCGGTCGATGTAGTCCGCAAAGCGATCATTACCGACGCGCAACGCGAGTTTGATGGCGCCGACGTCCGAAGACTTCTCGATAATCTGTGAGACCGTCAGCAACCCGAATGGCTTGTGGTCACGGACGATCCGCCCGAAGACATTGATCTTGCCCATCTGGCAATCGATCAGTTCGTTGGGGTCGGCCAGGCCCTCTTCCAGCGCCGAAGCGGTCGTCACGATCTTGAAAGTCGAACCCGGCTCGTACGTATGGTGGACCGATCGATTGACCCATGCGACGGGATCGTAGTCGCCATACTGGTTCGGGTTGAACGTCGGATAGTTGGCCATGGCCAGGATCTCGCCGCTCTTCGGATCCATGACGATGGCCGATGCGCCCTTCGGACGCATGTGAGCGACGGCCGCCTTCAGCTCTTTCTCGACGATGTACTGAATGTTTTCGTCGATGGTCGTCACAAGGTTCGCGCCCGGAGCAACCGGCTCTTCAACGCTGTTGAACCTGCGGCCGCGCGCATCAGTCATGAACAGGACGCGTCCGGCCTCACCTCGGATACTGCCGTTGTACTTGTACTCGAGACCGCCCAGTCCCTTCTCGTCGATGTCGACATAACCCAGAACGTGCGCGGCCAGTTCCCCTTTCGGGTAGTAACGCATGTCCTCTTTTTGAAAATAGACCCCGGGCAGCTTCGCTTTACGGATGGCCTCCGCCTGCGAGCCGCTCGCCTTTCGCTTGATCCATACAAAGGATCGGGAAGAACGCAGCTTCTGGGTGAGTTCGGCCTTCGGGACCCCGGTCAGTGCCGCAAGCTTAACAACGGTCTTGTTGAGATCTTCGATTTCGTTCGGAACGGCAAAAACGGAATCGACCTTGATGCTGATCGCCAGTTCGTTTCCGTTGCGGTCATAAATCACGCCGCGGCGTGGACTCACTTCGAGCACTCGCTGCTGCTGCCGCTCGGCGGCTGCCTTGTAATCGGCGGAATGGACCACGTGAAGAAAATAAAGGCGCGCACCAATGGCCGCCGCCCACAACCCCATGATGACAATTACAACGTAGACTCTTTTTGCCAGGAGCTTGTCTTTCTTCATTGCAGCTACCTCTTCGATGCAAGCGCGGCGGGTTGCGGCTGAACAGCATCGGCAGACGCCTCCTGCGGAGGCACAGGCTGCGGCGGTTGCGGAACAGGTATAGTCAACGGCGCATCCGCTCTGAGCGTGACAAGCTGACCGGGGGCAGGCACGACCATGCCAAGATCCCGGCGTGCCATCGAGTCGATCCGCTGGGGACTGCGCAGAGAAGCGCGCTCCAGCAGCAACTGCCGTCCAACTTCCGACAATTGCTCCTTTTTCTTCTGCGCTGCCTCAATGCGGTAACCGTATTGATACCATCGATAATGCTGCCAGCCGTAAGCGAAGAGCCCGAGAAGGAAGACTGAGGCCATCACCGTGACTACGATGTAATCACGATGACTCTTCGCGTCGGGCTCACGGACCACGTTGTTGTTGCTGACTATCCGGTTCCTGTAATCGATATCGATCGGCATCAGCTTCTCTCCCATGCGCGCAACTTTGCGCTCCGAGCGCGAGGGTTGCGCTGCACTTCTTCGTCACCTGCTGTAACGACTTTCTTTGTGAGGACGCGGCCGGTCGCGGTCGCCGCGCGAAATCTCTGCTTCACAATCCGGTCTTCGAGCGAATGAAACGCGATGACCACCAGACGACCGCCCGGCCGGAGGACAGCCATGGAGGAGTCGATGAATTCTTCGAGGCTGGTCAACTCGTCGTTGACGTAGATGCGGAGCCCCTGAAAAGTCCGCGTTGCCGGATGGATCTGCCCGTAACGCTTTCCGCCCGACACTCGCTCGATGGCGCGTACCAGGTCCGTCGTCGTGTGAAGCGGCCGGGAGCGGACAATCGAGCGAGCGATGGGCCGCGATCGCCGCTCTTCGCCAAAGTTATAAATAATGTCGGCGATGGCTTTCTCCGCGTATGTGTTCACCACGTCGGAGGCCGTCATCGCCTGATTTCGATCCATCCTCATATCGAGAGGTCCTTCACGCATAAACGAGAACCCTCGAGATGGATCGTCCACCATCATCGATGAGATGCCGATGTCGGCGAGCACGCCGTCGCACGATGCAAATCCATTCGCTTCGGCTATGGCTCGCACGGCACGAAAACTCGAATGTTCGAAAACGATCCGCGACCCAAATGACTCCAGCGTCGCCTTCGCGCTCGACAACGCGAATTCGTCCTGATCGATCGCCAGCACCCTGCCGTCCGGAGCCGATCGTTCGAGAATCGCGTGGGTGTGGCCGCCGGCTCCCAGTGTCGCGTCGATGAATCGACCGCCGGGCTTCGGATCCAGAAACTGGATAACCTCGTCCAACAAAACTGGAATGTGCGCGGGCATGCATTTGTCAGATTCCTAACTGGCTCAAAATTTCCTGATCTTCCTCGGTGAACTCGTGATCCTTGATCCTTCCGAGGAAGCGTTGATGATTCCAGACATCCAAATGATCTAAATAACCGAGGACAGCGACTTCTCCCGTCATCTGGGCTGATTCCCGCAGTAACACCGGAATCAGAACCCGGCCGGACTTATCTGCAGCGGTCACCTGGCCGTAAAAGTTCGTACGATCCAGGAATTTCTTTTTCGTGGGATTAAGTGAAGGAAGCTTGGCGAGTCGTTCTTCAATTTCTTGCCAGATTTGAAGGGGATAAATCAGCACGGATTCACCCGAGAGAGACGTGACGTAGAAGTCGCTGCCCCAGGACTCATCGATGTGGGAACGAAAAACAGACGGAATCTTGAGCCGCCCCTTTTCGTCAATCGTTGCCGGTTGGTTCCCACGTAACATCGACAGCAGTCCCTCAAAGGCCAATACGGTACATATTTGTCCATTTTTGGCCACCTCAGACTACTGAGTGAGCTAATACGTGTCAAACAAAAAAATTGAAAACCGATGGTGTTAGGTGAAAAGTTCGTCCGCCGGGATGCGGATCTTCGGCAGGACCACCGTCCGAGTGTGGGTTATGCTTACAAGATTGCGTTATGAGAGCGGGAATTATAGGGCTGCCTTCGGTTGGGAAGACCACCATCTTTAATGTGCTGACGCAGGGGAAGGCTGCGGCCGGACCTTCCGCCAGCCGGAAGCTCGAACCGAACGTCGGCATCGTCAAGGTGCCGGATGCGCGACTCGACTTTCTGTCCTCGAAATTCAATCCCGAGAAAACGACGCCTGCCACCGTGGAGTTTGTCGACGTGCAGGGTCTTGTACGAGGCAAGGGCCAGGATATGGCGCTTGCTCCGGTGCGGACCGTGGATACGCTGCTGCATGTCGTGCGCGTGTTCGAGGATGAGTCGGTACCACACTCGGAAGGATCCGTGGACCCGGAGCGCGACAAACGCAACCTCGACTATGAACTAATGCTGGCGGATATCGGCACGATCGAAAAGCGGATGGAGCGGCTTGAAAAAGATCTCAAGAAATTGAGAAATGCCGCGCTTGAAAAAGAGATGGCGTATCTGCAACGCGCGAAAGCATGGCTCGAATCCGAGAAACCGCTGCGCGAAATGGAAGAGATCACCGACGAGGAGCGAAAGCTCGTCAAAGGGTTCGCATTTCTCTCCGAGAAGCCGATGATCTATGTCGAAAACATCGGTGAGGATCAACTTGAACGGCTGAAACATCCGGACGTCCATGAGGGTCTGCGGCCGAATACGGCGAGGACGATCATCTGCGGAAAGCTCGAAGCGGAAATGGCGGAATTACCGCTGGAAGAATTGAAAACGTTTCTCGCCGATTACGGCCTGACCGAGTCGGGTGCCGAACGCCTGATACGAACGACGTATCGGCTGCTGGGATTGATTTCATTTCTGACTGTCGGAGAAGAAGAGTGCCGCGCATGGACGATCACCCGCGGCACCAATGCTCAGAACGCTGCCGGCGTGATTCATTCGGATCTCGCGGATCACTTCATTCGCGCGGAAGTCTGTCATTACGACGATTTCGTGAAGCACGGTTCGATGCAGGCGTTGAAGGAGAAAGGTCTCCTGCGACTTGAAGGCAAGGAATATCCCGTAAAAGATGGCGACATCATGAATATCCGGCACAGCGGATGACCGCCTTCGGCCAATCGATCGCATTTGCTCTTCTCGCGGCTCTCGCCAACATCATTGGCGGATACATCGTCACCTCCCAGAAATGGGCGAGACGGTCTCTGCAATACTTCATCGCCCTCGGCTCGGGCTTCATGCTCGGCACGGTTTTTCTGGAAATGTTTCCTGAGAGTCTCGCTCTGACGAAGTCCGCTCCCGTACTGGTCCTGCTGGGCTACGGCATCGTTCATATTTTCGAACACACGTTTGCGTCGCACCTGCACTTCGGCGAGGAAACGCACCACGACGAACTGACGAATCCCGTCGTCGGGATCTCGGCGCTGGTTGGAATGCTGGTCCACACGTTTTTCGACGGCGTCGCGATCGGCGCCGGATTCCTGGTTTCGGAAAGCGCGGGCATTCTCATTTTCCTGGCCGTTTTTCTTCACAAAATCCCGGACGGTTTTACGATTTCATCCATCGCGATCACCTCCGGACGCTCGTCTCGAAGCGCGATGGCTGCGGCGACAGCGCTTGGCGTGTCGACGCTGGTCGGCGTGCTCGCCGTTCACGTGGTCGGCGGCAGTGAATCCTATGCTCTGCCGATCTCGACGGGCTCCACGCTCTATGTCGCAGCTACGGATCTGATGCCTGAGGTGAACAGAGAAAAAGGTGTGAAGATGGCGTTCGTAGTATTTGCAGGGATGGGGTTGTTCCTTTTACTGAAGATGATCGCGGAACCCTGAAGGCGGCTGAGTAACACAAAGGCGCAAAGGCACAAAGAAAGGCCGCTTCAAAAGTGTTAAAAGCGGCCTTTCTTTGCGTCTTTGCGCCTTTGCGTTACTCGGATTCGTCTTCCTCCTCGGTCTTCAGCATTCCCGCCATGACCGGGCGTTGAGTCGTACCTTCGCGCTCGGCCTCTTCCTGGCACTGAATGCAGAGCGTGGCCCACGGTACGGCCAAAAGACGTTTTTCATTGATGTCTTCGCCGCAGCGCACGCATTCGCCGTACTCGCTGCGATCCATTCGCTTCAATGCTTCCTGAATGGACTTCAAACGCTGAAAATCGCTTTCATGGAGGTTATAAAGGAGTTCCTTATTATGACTGATGGTAGCGAGATCACCTTCGTCTTCGGTGTTTTCAAGCTTAATTTCTTCCTCGGCCAACCTGTTTCGATTAATCGAGCGTATGAGCTTCTGATATTCCTCTAACAGTCGCTGCCTGAATTTTTGAGTCTTCTTTTCGTCCATTTGGCCTCTCTATCCTCCAAAGCCCTTCACGGTTTCGCAATTGGGAATGGGAGTATATGCTTCGTGATCGCCCTGTCAACTAGTGTCTATTTGACGACTCACCTTCCAGAACAACTACACTCGGCAACGTCTTTTTTCGACGTCCCGAGCAAACCTTAATTCACTGAGCACGAGAATCGCCAGCGCCGGAATCCATCCATTCGGGCGTCGCGAGCGTACCATCCTGAGCAAGTGCTGTACCAAAGTCAAAGAGATTTATCGAGGTTCTACAAAGACCCTGTCACTCAGGCCGAAGATGCGCGTTGGGCAGTTCCGGCTAAGGCACTGCCAACCGTCACGAGTGGCTGGGTTACGGTAAAAATTGCCGTGGGTACGCGGTTACCATCGGAATCTTTTCCCGCTATGCCGCGTACGGTAACCATCGACAAGTTCTTTGGAATCAATATCTGTCAGAGGACTACGGACAGTTTGCGAAAGAGGGCCGAAATTGCATATTGGTGCCGGTTGCTCGTTATTTTGCTTCTCATTTTCTTCTGTTGAACCCAAGGAAATCGCGTTGAAACGAGTTACGCCGAGAACCAGCGCAATTCTTCAAGATACCCTTGCCCTCATTCTTGCCGGTGGACAGGGGGAACGACTGTACCCGCTTACCAAGCACCGCGCTAAACCGGCGGTGCCCTTTGGCGGGATCTACAGAATCATAGATTTTGCTTTGTCGAACTGTATCAACTCGCACCTGAAGAGAATCTGCATCCTCACCCAGTACAAATCCGATTCGCTCGACCGTCATATCCGGCTCGGGTGGAACATCTTTTCGTATGAGCGGGGCGAGTTCATCTTCACGATACCCCCGCAGTTCCGCGCATCCGAGAAGTGGTATCAGGGGACGGCGGATGCGGTTTACCAGAACATTTATACGATCGAGCGCGAAAGTCCGGATTACGTGATCATTCTCTGCGGCGATCACATCTATAAGATGGATTACAGCGAGTTGCTCGAGTTTCATGTCGGATCCGGCGCGGACGTGACGGTTTCCACGATCGAGTTTCCACGGAGTGAAGCGAGTCATCTCGGAGTGCTGGAGATCGATCGAAACCAGCGGATTGTTGGGTTTGAAGAAAAGCCGAAAGATCCCAAGCCGATGCCGTCGAATCCGAATCTGGTACTCGCGTCGATGGGCATCTACGTCTTCAACACGCCCGTTCTAATCCAGGCTCTCCTCGAAGACGCAGCGAAAGATACAAGCCACGACTTCGGACGAAACATCATCCCCAACCTGATCGGGGACAAACACGTCCTTGCTTTCAACTTCAAGGACATGAACCAGAAGGATGCCAAGTACTGGCGTGACGTCGGAACGCTCGACGCATACTTCGACGCCAATATGGATCTGATTTCGATCGATCCGCAGTTCAATCTCTACGACAAGGAGTGGCCCATTCGCACGTATGTCCGATCGTATCCGCCTGCGAAAACGATCTGGTCGCTCGAACACGAAGGCCGTGTCGGAGTCGCGATCAATTCGATCATCTCGCAAGGCTCCATCGTCAGCGGCGGGCGCGTGAAGAACTCGATATTGTCGCCGGAAGTGCGGGTAAACAGCTATTCGAGCGTTGAAGATTGCATCCTGATGAACGGTGTGGACGTGGGCCGTCACGCAAAGCTTCGGCGCGTCATCGTAGACAAATATGTCCGTATTCCACCGGGCGTGGAGATCGGCTACAACCCCGAAGAGGACCGGCGCCGTTTCAGCGTGACGGATTCGGGCGCCGTCGTCATTCCTCGCAATGCTTGTTTCTGGGATTAGAATGTTGCGAGGAGAAGTCAATCAATGGCAGATCAGACCGATATCGTCGTATTTCCAAACGGACCGCTTCGCATCTCGGGAAACTTCGTGATCAAGGATGGTCAGGGTAAGGAATTCGATCTGGCAGGACGCACGGCTATTTCGCTTTGCCGCTGCGGGATGTCCGACAACAAGCCCTTCTGTGATGGAAACCACAACCGGAAAGGATTCCAGTCCGTGTGCGAAGCGCGGGCGCTACCGCCTCCGGCGCCTAAGCCGTAACAGGCTGTAGGCGCGATCTATAAGCTTGAGGCTGCGCCCTGCCCGGCTTGCGCTTCGCCGACCGCGCCTACAGTTAACCCGCCATGCATTTCTTGTGAGTGATGTGATACTCGAACTCATCCCGGTACTTGTTGATCATCGCCTCGACCGGCATCGCGCAGGCATCGCTTAGAACGCAGATCGTGACGCCTTTCATATTCGAGCACATGTCGAGGATCATCCGAAGATCCTCCATCTTCCCGTGACCGTGCTCGATCCGGTGCAGCACCTGTTCCATCCACCACGTGCCTTCGCGACATTGGGTACACTGCCCGCAGCTTTCTTCCGCATAGAAACGCGCCGTGCGAAGCGCCAGGCGGACCATGCACGCCGTCTCATCGATGACCATCATGCCGCACGATCCCAGTAGAGTTCCTTTGGCGGCAAGCGAATCGAAATCCATTCGCACGTCGCACTCGTCTGGACGGAGTATCGGCACGGATGAACCGCCGGGAATGACCCCTTTCAGCTTCTTTCCATTGCGCATGCCGCCGCATTCGTCATTGATCAAATCCATCAGGGGAACGCCGAGCTCGCGCTCTACTACTGCCGGCTTCTTCACATGACCGCTCACGCAATACAGTTTCGGGCCGGTGTTCTTTTCATTCGAACCGATGCTCTTGAACCAATCGACGCCGCGATTGAAGATGTGCGGAAGATTCGCAAGGGTTTCGACATTGTTCACGACGGTCGGGCAGCCATACAAACCCTGCACGGCCGGAAACGGCGGCTTCTGACGCGGATGTCCGCGCTTCCCTTCCAGCGATTCGATCAGTCCCGTTTCCTCGCCGCAGATGTAGGCGCCCGCCCCGGAGTGCAGCACGATTTCGAGATCGAAATCTGAACCGAAGATTTTCTTTCCGATAAAGCCGCGCGCCCGAACGTCTTCCAAAGCTTTTTCGAGAACGCGGTAGCCCAGCGAAAACTCGCCTCGAATGTAAATGAAAGCCATATGGCAATCCACGGCATAGGCCGCGATCATGATGCCTTCGATCAACTGATGCGGATCGCGTTCCATGATGACGCGGTCTTTGCAGGTTCCGGGCTCGCTCTCGTCGGCATTGCAGCAGAGGTAAATCGGTTTGCCCGTGTCCTTTGGAACGAAACTCCACTTCATTCCGGTCGGGAAACCGGCGCCGCCGCGGCCGCGAAGGCCGGTCGCCTTCGTCATTTCGATGACGTCTTTCGGCGTCATCTCGGTGACGACCTTCTTTGCGGCTTTATACCCGCCAAGTTCGATGTATCGATCGATCTCCTTCACACGCGGATCGTGGATGTTCTTAAAGAGGACCAGCTCGTAAGGCATAAGTGAAGAATTGTAGCGTGATGAAAAATGGGGTCGTAGCCCTATTTTCCGGGCGACACACCGGCTTCGGCGGAGGAAACCTGATCGAGGAGAACACGGAAAGACGGGAGCAGGTCCATACGGCGGCGTTCGAGTTCGTTGATGCGTTTCTTGCGGTCCGGACGGTTTGCCAATTCTTTCGCCGTGATGACCTTGTAACCTCGCTGCGAATGTGTCACCACCTGAAATTCACCGTGAGCAAGGTCGAGGTAGAGCCAGTCGCCGGTTCGGATCGCGGCAAGACCTCCGCCGTCGAATGCTTCAGGCACGACATGACCGATCGAGATACCGTCGTGCTGAAATGAAACGCGGCCATCGGTCACCAGGACGCACATGCCGTTCAGCGGATGAGACGACGCATTCAGCGCAAGCTGCAGTTCCGGCATTCCGGCGGCATGCGGTCCGGCGCCCGCGACAACGATCATGGCCCGCAGCAGATTGTGAGACACCAGGTAATCCCAAAGCTTGACCTTATTCCACTGAGACAAATCCGGCGCAGAGCCGTTTCCGGAATTCGACTGCCAGTTCATCAGCCAGGTGTAATAGAGGTCCTCGCGCGACACCTTTCGCTTCAGCCGATCGAGAACGCCATCCAGCGCGGCGAGATCAGTCTGCAGTTCCTTCTGGCCGAGATAATAGATTGCGAGATACACCTTACCGTCGAACTTCTCGCGACCGCCATTCCGGTTATGCGGCCCGAGGCGCGCGATGGCGGCGGTGCACATATTTCCGGTCATACCGACCATGCCGCAGGTCGGCAGAAACGGCGTCATCGTTGAATAAACAAAATTGCCGTTGGCGGAACGCGCTTCCATGATGCGTTGCATCCACGGTCCATCGAGCGTGGGTGCGCGATCTTCGATCAGCCGCTTTTCAGCAAGCGTCCGCATGATCGTGTCGATACCGGAATTTCCGCCGTTCTCGTTTTCAACCGCCATCGAGTACACGGAATTTCCCGACGCATCGTTGATCGCGAGAATCTGCGGCACCTTTTGTGTCTTCCTGGAAATATCGGCGATCGACAGATTCTTTCCAATCGCGTCCGCAAGATAAGTCAGGTGCAGCAGCCATGCCGGATGTCCTCCGGTCGCGCTCCACACAGCGGCGGCGTTCGTCAGGTTGTATCGCGTGAGACTGGCGACGCTCATGCGCCGTTCTCTTTTTTGAATTGCCTGCATCAGGCGCTTCACAACCTCTGAAAGCTGCTCGTCTGTCGGCGCCTTGACCGCAATATCGAGATGCCGCGGCACCAGCCCGAGCGACGCGAGGATCATGCGATGCACCATCGATGCTTCCGACGCTCCACAGTTCGCGCCTGGAACCGACGCGCACTTTGCGATCGATCGCTCCAGTTCGTCCTTCTCGCCTTCCTGAACGATCCTTCGATGAAAACATCGATCAAGCAGCGCTTTCACCTGAGCATAAATATGCGGCTTCATCGGCTGGTGAAAAAGGTGGTCGAGCTCAGCGCGTTCGGCTTCCGTCAACCGATGACGCAGCGACTCGAACTTCCGTCGATCATCTTCGGCGACATAAGTCTCCCGTCCGATCAACGAAGGAATCAGCATCGAAAAGATCGGACGCGCCTTCCGTCGTTGATGCGCAAGGTCTGCTTCGATCAAAGCGCGCAGGCTGCCCACCATCATCTTGTCGCACACGCCTAACACGATTGCCCCATCGTAGCCGTGAGCTTCGATGAGAGCTGCAAGGCTCGCCGTGCAGAAGTTGCGCGTCAATAACGCATAGTTCATTCCTTCCGTTCCGTATGAGAGTTCTTCGCAGGGAGAAGATTGAGAGACCTCGAAAGGAATGCCGCCGTTGGCCCAGATCTGGCGGATCATGCGGCGAATCGTTTCTTTGGATCCGACGTTGGGTGGGTGATCGTCGCCGCCGTGCACGATTGCAATTCGCGGCTGGCCATTCATAAATCGATCGATGATGTGATCACGTATAACCGGCACTCCGGCCATGCGCAGCGTTTCATCGACGACCGGTGTAATGATCGTCACCGGCTGCGCCCGGCTGATCAGCGGATCGCGGAACTTATTGGAGTGCATTCTCACAAAGTGGGCGCAATATACAATAACTGTACATGCGGTTCAATGCTCAATGTTCAACTCCACGCACACACTTGTAGGCTTCGCGATAGCTAAAACAGGCGCTGGCAAAGGGGTTCGTTACGGGACGTTGACTGCTGTCATCGCATCGAATCTGCCGGATATCGACAGCATCGCCGGGTTCTGGGGAACCGCGGCATATCTCGAACATCACCGCGGAATCACACACAGCATCATCGGAGTTCCAGTCCTTGCGTTTTTGCTGGCCGCAGTAATGTACGTGTTTGCCGGCGAGTTCCGGCGAACGTTTTGGATCGCGCTGCTCGCAATGGCGACACATCCATCGCTGGACTATCTCAACCCGTACGGTTTACGGCCGTTCCTGCCCTGGAACGGAACGTGGTACTACGGCGACCTTTTGTTCATCATGGATCCGTATCTGGACGCTATTCTGCTGGCTGGACTGATCGCTGCGTGGATGCTGCCGCATCGCTCGCGTGTTGCCGTTATCCTGTCGATGCTCGTTGCGACAGGCTACATTGGAGTCCGCATCCAGCTTCACTCCATGGTGGTATCGTCCATCGAAACGGTCGCTCAGAAGTTCAATGACGCAAAGGTCGCTGCCCTGCCGAACATGTGGAACCCTCAACGCTGGGACGTGATGGTAGCGACTCATTCTGAAATTGTGCGTTTTGATCAATGGGCATGCCCCCAGATAGACATCGACGCCGATACTATCGAGATCGAACACGAGCCTGCCGACATCATTAAACGAGCGGCGCAGTCGCATTCCGCGGAAGCTCTGCTGAATTTTGCGCGCTTTCCTGTCACTCAAGTTCGACAACTACCTTCCGGATATCGGATTACCTTCTACGATGCGCGATTCCGCAGGCGCGGGACGGTACTGGGTTCGCAAGTAGTACTGAATCAGCGTGGACAGGTCACAGAAGAGAATCTGTCTTTCGTTTTAGTCCCCGAAGCTGACTGAGGGCTCCGCCTTGGCTTTAGTGGAAGATGACTTTTAGGCGCCAATCGTGAGTTCGGCTTAGTGCACCGTTTCAGAAATACGCACACGATTCTCAGGCCGTCGTTTACCCTCAAATGTTCATCGGGGGGCATATTCCGATATGCCGACTATTTGTCCAAGTGGATCGAATCGTAAACACTGCAGCGTTGCTCGCGAGTAACCGTGCAGGACATTTCAGGTTTTGAAATCCGAATCTTTGTTCTCTCTAGCTAAATGTTTCCGGTATGTTAGCCCGATGTGGGATGAACTCGCGTTCACGATGCGGCTTCTGCGTAAGTCACCGATCTTCACCGCTGCGATCGTGCTGACACTGGCCCTGGGAGTTGGTGTCAATACAGCTATCTTCAGTGTCGTAAACGCATTGATCCTGCGGCCGCTGCCCGTCAGAGACGGCAACCGCCTGGTTGTGATCGCCAATCAAGACACATCGGACTCCGGCCTCCACGCGGTGTCGTTCTCTGATCTCCAGGATTACCGCGCTGCCACGATTGACGTTTTCGAGGACGTTACCGGCTACAATGCCGGCTTTATGGGTCTCGCACGTGAGGCGGGCCGACCTGAACGGGTGCTCGTCACCGAGGTGACTGGCAGCTATTTCCCGCTGCTCGATATCCGCCCCGCCCTTGGACGCCTGATCCAAGCAGACGAGGTTGGAAGCGGTCGCACCAACTCCGTGGTTGTCCTCGGGCACTCGACATGGCAGCGCCGATTCGGTGGTGATCGCGCGGTGGTGGGAAAGATCGTGAGGGTGAACGGCCAACCTTGCACGATTGTCGGTGTGGCGCCTCCAGATTTTGCCGGTACGTTCGCGTTCTCTGATTCCGAGTTGTATCTGCCTTTGAACTGGCGTCCTCGTGTTGACCTGGACAAGCGGGAAGCGCGTGGTCTGCACGCCATCGCCCGACTCCGGTCAGGCGTCACAATCGAGACAGCTCAAGCGGCGATGAATGTTGTGGCAGAGCGATTGGCGCGCCAATATCCCGATTCGAACTCAAGCGTCATGGTCCGCGTTGTGCCCGAACGTCTTGCCCGTCCTGAAGAAGATCAATATCGAACGAATGCGCAGGGTGCCACGATCATGCTCGTTATGGTGGGTCTCGTCATGATCACTGCCGTCGGCAATGTGACCAATCTTCTACTGGCACGGGCAACGAGTCGCCTCCCGGAGCTTGCAATCCGCGCTGCACTCGGCGCCGGCCGTGCTCGCCTCGTTCGACAAATGGTGACTGAAAGCCTCGTGCTTGCCGCGCTAGGAGGCAGCGTTGGTTGGGTTCTCGGAACATGGACTGCCCGCGCACTGGCAACGATTCGTCTTCCGGGTGATCTCCCGGTCCGATTTGACTTCGAATGGGACGGCCGCGTCCTGGCATATACCGTTTCGGTCGCAGTTGTCTGCGGTCTACTTGTTGGTCTCGTGCCGGCGATGCGGATATCCGGTGCCGATCTGGATTACGCATTGCGGCAATCGCGATATGGTTCAGCAGGAGTCCGTGGTCGTCGTATCCGCGGGTTCCTCGTCTCGACCCAGATTGCCGTCAGTTTCGCGCTTCTTGTCGCAGCCGGCCTCTTCGCGCGCAGTATGAGGGAAGCCGAACGTGCCGATCTTGGCTTTCGACCGGAAGGTGTCCTCAACGTTCACATGGATGCTGAGCAGCTTGGGTTCACGGAGAAACAGGGTCGCGCCTTTTTCGAGGAAGTCGACCGGCGCGTACGGTCCATTCCAGGTGTTCAGAGCGTGAGCTTCGCGTTCACGATTCCGATGGGTTACATCCGAGGCGGCGATCGTATAGAGGCCGAGGGAAGACCGGTCAAGAGCGCCGAGCATCTTTCCGCGGGGAAGAACATTGTCAGCCCGGAGTACTTTCAGACGATGGGCATCCCGCTGGTGAAGGGCCGGATCTTCAGCAGCGGCGATGACCCGCAGTCGCCCCGCGTGGCAATCGTGAATCAGCAGCTTGCCGACATAGTGTGGCCCGGACGAGACCCGATAGGCCAACGTTTCAGTTCCGGCGGGTCAAAAGGGCCGTGGATCGAAGTCGTGGGAGTGACGAACACCGGTAAGTACGAGTCCCTACTCGAGGCCCCACAACCATATTTCTACGTGCCGATCGCGCAGGAGTACACGGGCCTGCGGGTGTTACAGGTGCGATCGCCAATTGCTCCTGAAGCACTGGCGCCCGCCATCGAGCAGGCGATTCGAACTTACGAGCCGAATCTTCCGCTCTATGATGTGCAACCCATGACACAGGCGCTTGGAAGTGGGCTGGGCTTCTTCCCAGTGCGGGTAGCTGCGTTCGGCGTTGCAGCATTAGGTCTGCTCGCGTCTGCCCTCGCCATTGTCGGTGTTTACGGAGTTGTTTCGTACCTGGCAAGTCAGCGCAGACACGAAATCGGCATACGCATGGCGGTCGGGGCCACTCGATATGATGTTGAGCGACTCGTCTTACTCGATGGTCTGCACCTCGTCGTCTTCGGGCTTGCCGGCGGGCTCGTCTTGATCCTGGTGACTTCCCGAGTGGTCGGTGGCTTTCTGTTTGGAATTTCCCCTCGCGACCCACTTACGCTTCTTGGTGTCGCAGCGATTCTTGGTTGTGTGGGCTTGATTGCGTGCGGTATTCCGGCGTGGCGAGCTGCTCGTATCGATCCCACGGTCGTGCTCCGTTCAGAGTGAGATGTGGGATCGTCTTGAACCCACCGGCCAGAAACCCGTAAAAGTGCCGAAACAGACGAACTGCCCGATTACTCGCGTGTAGTCGTTAGTGTTTACCTATCTCGTGCGACCAGCTTTCAGTGCCTGATAAACCGCGATACCGGATAAGTGGTTTTGCGACGTTTCGGAATCGGGAACGGAATACGTGAGCGTATTTCTGAAACGAGCCACTTAGTGGCCGTTTCCGTTGATATCTCTTCTGATAAGTTGGTCAACCAGAATCGTCAGGTTGGCAATGCGCCCATCCACTTCGGCGCCGCGCTTGCCCGATTCCTCGATAAATCGGTTTAGCAGAACAGTACCGTTCTTCTGCGCCGCCTCTAGCTCCAGATGGGACTCAGCGATTCGTTGAACAACTTGCTCAAGCCGCTCAAACCGTTCTTTCACATCGTCTTCCATGGCCGTTCCTGGTTCCATCTTACCATCATGGAAACCTCACCCTATCCTTCGTCCTAGTCCCCGAAGCTGACTGAGGGTTCTGCCGCGGCAGACCTGGTACCGCGCAACCACAATTGAAGACGCTCTAAATAAAGGTAGATGACCGGCGTGATGTAGAGGGTCAGCAACTGCGACACCACCAGTCCGCCCACGACGGCCAGGCCCAGCGCCTGGCGGGCGTCTCCGCCTTCGCCGTATCCCAGCGCGACCGGGAGCGTTCCGAATAACGCGGCCATGGTCGTCATCATGATGGGCCGGAACCGGAGGACGCATCCCTGGTAGATGGCCTCTTCAGGACCCTTTCCCTGACGCTGCGCTTCGATCGCGAAGTCGATCATCATGATGGCGTTCTTCTTAACGACACCGAACAGCATGATGAGACCGACGAAGGCGTAGAGGTCCAGTTCCTTATGAAAGAGGGTCAGCGTCAACAGAGCGCCGAACACAGCCGAAGGCAGACCTGAAAGAATCGTGATGGGATGGATGAAGCTTTCGTACAGTACGCCCAGCACAATGTAGATCACGAGGATCGCCACGATCAGGAGGATGGAGAGGCCCTGGAACGATTCCTGAAACTCTTTCACCGTTCCCTGGAAGCTGACCGCAACACTCACCGGCATCCGCAGATCGCGAACCGCCTCGTCGACACGTTGCGCCGCATCGCCTAACGAAAAACCCGGCTTCAAGTTGAACGAGATAGTCGCGGCCGGAATCTGTCCGAAGTGGTTCACGCTGAGCGGTCCCACCGCACGCTCGACACGCGCCACAGCCGCGAGCGGAACCAGTTGGCCATTCGACGACCGCACGAACAACTTGTCGAGCGCTTCGGGCGACCCCTGATACTCCGGCTGCACCTCGAGGATCACCGAATATTGATTCGCCGGCGCATAGATATTCGACACCTGCCTGTCGCCATACGAGCTATACAGAGCGTTCTGAACCTGCTCCGGCGTCACTCCCAGCGCGAGGGCGCGATCGCGATCGATGTCGACCCGCACCTGCGGGCTCGCAATCAACAGATCGCTGCTGACATCGACAAACCCCGGCAAGGTTTGAATCCGCTGCGTCACCTTCGGAGTCCATTCATAGATGTCGTTCAGGCTCACGCTCTGAAGCGTCATCTGATAAACGCTCGTGGTGAACTGGCCGTTGATCGTAATCGGCGGCGGGTTCTGAAGAAACGTCATCATGCCCGGAACTTCCGCCAGCTTTGGCCGCATCTGCTCGATCGTCTGATCCACTGTCAGCTCGCGCTGTCCGTGCGGCTTCATAAGCGAGAAGCCATAGCCCACGTTGCTCTCCTGAGAAAACGAGAGCGCCCCGACAACGTTGGGATCTTTGCTCATGATCTCGGCCACCATCTTCTGGCGCTCCGCCATCGCATGATACGAGATGTCCTGACCGGCCATGCTCACAGCGAAGATATAACTGCCGTCCTGGCTGGGAATGAAACCGGTCGGCATGGTCATGAACAGGTAGACGGTGCCGGCAAGCGTGCCGAGCGCGACAACCATTGTTGCGAATCGATGACGAAGCACGCCTCGCAGGCTGTATTCGTAGACACGAGCGATCAGGTTGAAGCCGGACTCGAGCCCTCGATAAAGCACGCCGTGCTTCCGGTTGTGCGGCGGCAGATAACGGCTGCCGAGCATTGGCGTGAACGTGAGCGACACGAAGCCGGAAATCAGGATCGCGACGATGATCGTGACTGAAAACTCATGCAGCAGCCGCCCGACCATCCCGCCGAGGAACAACACTGGAATGAACACTGCGATCAGGGACAGCGTCATCGACACGATCGTGAAACCGATCTCCTTCGACGCCAGCAGCGCCGCCTCGTAGCGGCCTTTCCCCATTTCCATATATCGCACGATGTTCTCGAGCATGACGATCGCGTCGTCCACGACAAAGCCGACCGATAGTGTGAGCGCCATCAACGACAGCGTGTTCAGACTGTATCCGAGCAGATACATGACGGCGAACGTGCCGATGATGGAGAGGACAACCGCTGATCCCGGAATCAATGTGGCGGTCAGATTCCGCAGGAACAGAAAAATCACCATGACGACCAGAGCGATGGTCAGAACGAGCGTGAACTCGACATCCTCGATGGAGCCGCGAACGGACACCGACGCGTCATATAAAAGGTCGAACTCAACGGCAGGAGGTAGCGCAGCCTGAAGTTCCGGCAGAATCTTTTTGACGTTATCGACGATCTCGACCGTGTTTGTACCAGGCTGCCTCGACAGCGCGAGGATGATGCTTCGCGTTCCGTTGTTCCAGGCAATCGTCTTGTTGTCTTCGACGCTGTCGATGACGTTGGCGAGTTCCTCCAGCCGCAACGCATTTCCATTGCGCCATTCGACGATCAGAGGACGATAGGCCGAGGCCTCCGTCAGCTGTCCTGTCGACTGCAGCGTGAACGACTGCTTCGCTCCACGGAGCCTGCCTGTCGGCAGATTCACGTTGCTCTGCTGGACGGCACGCTGGACTTCATCGACGCCAACGCGATGCGCCGCGAGCCGGTCCGGATCGACCTGAATGCGCACCGCGTACTTCTGCGCGCCGAAAACCTGCACGCGTGAAACGCCGCTGATCGACGACATCCGCTGCGCGATCATCGTTTCCGCATATTCGTTAACCGTGTAGAGCGGCAGCGTCTGCGACCCGAGCGAAAAATACAGAATCGGTTGTTCCGACGGATTCTGTTTCGCATATGAGGGCGGCCGCGGCATCGACGGCAGAACAGCCTGCGCGATCGCCGATTGCACATCCTGCGCAGCCGCATCGATATCGCGATCGAGCCCGAACTGAACGGTAATCGTACTGCCGCCCTGGGTGTTCGATGAACTGATGGATCGGACGCCCGCGATCGTCGAGAACTCACGCTCGAGCGGTGTCGCGATGGAGGAGGCCATCGTCTCGGGATTTGCTCCCGGCTGGAAGGCGGTCACCTGGATCGTGGGATAGTCCACGCTCGGCAGCGCTGCGATCGGAAGAGCCCGGAATCCGACGATTCCGAAGAGCAGGATCGCAAACGTGACGAGCGTCGTCATCACGGGACGCTCGATGAAAATC
>Ga0137433_1000259_pt1 | contig 31232 bp, 31 predicted proteins | sample EasRivERMZT840_2_FD_102335 | JGI IMG/M metagenome (GOLD analysis project Ga0137433, IMG submission 102335) | Soil microbial communities from meander-bound floodplain in the East River, Colorado, USA - East River MetaG ERMZT840_2 | ecosystem: Environmental > Terrestrial > Soil > Floodplain ...
CCGCCCTGCATGGCGTCACTCGAGTGGCCGACCATGATCTCCATGCCGCGGTTCCATCGCACGATCCTCCGGTTGCAGTCGATGGTGAGGATCCCGTCGCCGGCGCCCGCGATGAGGCTCTCGAGATAGTCCCTCGTTCGCTCGCTGGCCGCGGCGCGCAGCGAGGCATCGATCGTCATCTCCAGCAGACGGACCATCGGCGCCTCGAACCCGCCCGTCTCTGCCGCCTCGACGGCGATTCGCCTGCCTTCCTCGGGCGATGATGCGGCGCTCATGCGGCGTGCAATGTCTTCGATGAGCCCAATCAGCTCGAGCGTGCGGTGCGCGGGCGTGTCTTGCATCCGTCGGCTCCTGAGTGGCATGGGCGTTATCCTGCAGGGTCGCGCGGCCAAAGATGGCCCCGGAAACAGCCGAATACCAGCCAGGAATCATGTCAGGGTTTTCTGCGGCGGGCGCGCGGCCGTCGTGCGGGCGCGCAGCGGTGGCGCCGTCAGCGCTGGAGAAGCGCCGCGATCCGCCTCATGGTGACGCGCAGGCTCGGTTCGTCGAGGTTCGGGCCGCCGTGGCCGAGGGCGAGCAGCTCGGCGCGGATCTCACTGGTGGATATGCTGAGGACGCTTCCCCCTTCACGACGGACCCTGTAAAGATGCTGCAGGAGAACCCAGGCGATGTCCCTGGCGAGAATCCCGCGCGGGTCGTCACGCCAGGGGCCGGAGGTGGCCCGGCTCTCAGGCGGCGCCGAGGAACCGCCAGAGGTTGGCGCTCTCCCAGCGTAAGGCGGACCGGTAGAAGCGGAACTGCCTCTCTTCCTCCCGGAACCTCGCCGAATGGAGGGATCGTCGTCCATTGGACGCCTCCCGATACCCGAGCGCGGCGTGCAACATCTCATGGTATACCACGAATTCGACGAAGAAACGGGGCACGAAGGGCCGGTCGAGCGAGGGGTTGACCCGGATAATCCGCTTGGTCCGGTCGTAGGAGCCGAAATCGATGGAGGTCCTGCGCCGGCTCGCGTTGGACTTGCCCCAGGTGATCGCGACTCTCAGCCGGTCATCGAAGTACTTCTCGTTGAGGCGGTCGTAGATCGCCCTCAGGTCGTAGCAGAAGCCCCTGTGGGAGAGATTCAGCGAAGAAACACGACGGCGGGGGCGGCCACCGATCCGGTGAGCGTTCACCTGGATGTAGTCGTTGAGGTGCTTGTGGGTCTCCCTGGTCGGGCCCCGGACGAACGACGCCAGGGATCGCACGACATCGGGCGGAGCCTGCAGGAACATGTGGTGCAGCCTCACGCGGACCAGGCCGCTGCCAGACGGGCGCACGTGGACCAGGGAGCAGAGGTTGTCAGTGATGACGAGGGAGATCGGCTTCCGGGTGAGTCTCTCGAGCCGCCGTCTCAGTGCGATTTCCACCACAAACCCTCCACCGGAGTCTTGTCCGGCCCCCTGGCTGACGCCCGCGGGCGAGGCTTCCCCGCCTTCCCGGAGGAAATCCGCAGGAAGCAGGTGTGCCGTCAGCGATGACCGGGATGAGGGGAATATACAGCATGATCCCGCGGATCGGCAGGGCGGGATTGTGGTTCTTTTTCCTATTGTAAACACTTGTGGATAATAGAGTTATACGATCAAGCCAGTGCCGCGCAGGAGCCCGGGAAAGGTCAGAAAAGCCAGACAGCCGAGGCCGTGGCGCCCCAGTCCGGAGACCCGTCGGCCAGCCCAGCCGCCAGGCTGCCGCGGAAGCTGAAGCTCTCGTCGGCCCGGTACTCGACACCCCCCAGAAGGCGCGAGTCGTTCTTGAAGCCCTCGATTCTCTCGGTCTCGAGGGCCCATTCCCCGGTCAAGGCCCACTTCGCCCCGACCGGAACGATGATCGCCAGCCCGGCAAGCACCGAATCCTCGCCTTCGAGTTCGATGATGTCCTCGTCGAACTCAGGGTCCTGATTGATGCGCACGCCGAGGTTGCCGGCCACCGTGAAGCTGCTGAAGTCCTTGCGCATGCCCGCGAAGAATTCGATGTCCAGCTCACCCGTTCCCATGAACTTCGATTCGTCGGCCGTAGGGACCTTCACGAGGATGCCCAGCGCGATGCTCACCGGGTCGGAGACCACGGAGACCTTCCCCCAGACGTCGAGATCGGTCAGGCCCGTCTCGCTATCCCCCGAATCGGGATCCCAGTAGGCCAGCCCAATCCGGCCGCCGAACTCGAAATCCTCGGCGACGTTGAAAGCGAAGACCGGTCCCACGGCCAGGAGATCCGCCTCACCATCACCCCCCGAATCATCCACGGAGGGGAGCGAGAGGTCCAGTCGTGCCTGCCCCTCCAACCAGTAGGAAGGGACGATCGCCGCATCCTCCGCGAAGCGCAGGAAGAGCCGATGCTCCGCGTCGACACTGGTGGTCTGCTGCTGGGCGTTGAGCACCGGCGAAAACACGACGGCGAGCGACAGGACTCCGAGCGTCGCCAGAGTGGCGCGTGGTCTCATCATCATCCTCCTGGAGCAGGCAGGTTCCACAGGGGGATCGGACGGACCGTGTCGATCCGCGATCCCGAAGGGCCTGGCTGGTTTTGACTGGGAGCGGGAGCGCCGGCGTCGTGCGAGCCGGCGGTCCGCCGACGATGCGCCCCACGACCATGACGGGTCGAAGGCGGCCCTATCTTAGACGAAAAATGCGGTGAGCGGTTCCGCAGTCAAACCGGGGGCGACGCGGGGGTTTTCGCGAAACCGGTGGTTGCGTCAGCAATCCGCTACGGGGGGCAGCACTCGAGCAAGCCGGCGTTCCGGCAAGGTGCGACGATCGTGCTTGCGTAACGCGTGAGTGCCGCGCGGCTTGCGGTGAAGCTGAGCGCGCAGCTTCTTTCTGGCCGTCATCTCGATCTGCCGGACCCTCTCGCGGCTCAACCCGAGCTCCAGGCCGATCTCCTTGAGGGTGGCGACTTTCTTTCCTGCCAGGCCGAACCGCCGCGCGATGACAGCCTGCTCCTTGTCGGTGAGACAGGTGAGGCTGCTGGTGAGCCGCTGCAGGCTCTCCTGCTTGATGATCTCCAGCTCGGGATCCCGACTGCTGTCGTCCACGAGCACTTCGATGACGCGCGCATGGCCATCCGCGCGGGTGAGGTCATCGAGCGAGACCGCCTTGAACCGCGGTCCCTGCGGTGTAGGCAGGCAATCAGGACAGTCGCGATCCGGGATGGTGTGCCCATGCTGCGCCTGAAGCGCTTCGTTCTCAGCGCGCAGGCGGGCCACCTTCTTGCGCTGGTAGCTCGGCACGCGGATCATCGAAGCCTGCTCGGAGAGCGCCTTGAGGATCGACTTGCGCACCCACCACGCCGCGTAGGTGATGAACTTGATTCCCTTGCGGTGATCGTAGCGGGAGGCGGCGTGGATCAGGCCGATGTTTCCTTCGTTGAGGAGATCCTCGAAGGGAAGGCCCATGTTCTGATACTCGCTGGCGATCTTCACCACGAAGCCCAGGTTCGAGAGCACGAGCTCTTCCAGCCCGCCATGAGCCCCTTCCGAGATCCGCTCCCCGATGATGATCTCCTGCTCCTTGGAGAGCAGGGGATATGACCTGATGTCGGAGAGATACCGGCTGAGTGCTGAACCCTGTCGGGCACGACTGGCGCGGTTCATGTGCCTCCTGCGCAATGCGGGGTCATGAATCTCACCACGATCTCACCATAGAGTGAGTGGCTACAGAGTGTCTTTGGAATGAACTCGCTGTAACAATGCGGGGCTATCTGCGTGTGCGGGAGCCGGCACCTCGGATGCGACCCCCCTGCCAACGGCGACCAACAGTGGCAAGGCCCGTGCCATCACCATGGACGCAGAACTGTTTACGCCCAATCCACTGAACCGAAAGACAGATCCACTCGCGGGGGGAGAATCGCGCGAGCGCGGGCGACGCAACACAATACGTGGCCTCACGTTCGCGGATTCAGAGCGCGATCATCCAACGCGTTGCAGACGATGGATATGCGGCAGACTACATCAATTGTTGGGAAAACGCCACAGATAGTTGGCAGGCAGGTATGTGCTGACCATTTCTACCGCGATCCGGAGGCTTCGTCAAGAGTGTGTTTCGCTTCCGTTACCGAACCGCTCATGGAGCTGCGCAGCCGGGCCCGCTCACCCGGCTGCGTGACAAGACATCAGCAACAGGGGAGGAGTTGGCTGACCGATCGCTGCATGAGGAGCTCACCTGCAACCTCGCCCCCCTCGTCCCAGCCGGCAGCGTCCAGGTTTTCGATCATCATCAGGAGGAGGGTGGTGCGCGCCAGCGCCCTGCGACCATCCTCCGTATCCCCATCCACGAGTGCGGTGTGGGTGGTCAGGTCGAGCATCTCTACGAGACTTCCGCGCAGAGTGTTCATGTCCGCCTCCTTTCGCACAGTGCCGTGGTGGTCCGTGATGTGCCAGTGTCACGCTTCACAACTGCACTAATGCATGTCGTGTGCCAGGGGGGGCGCAATGGCGGGGCTGGGGCCATATCTGCTTAATACACAATGAGTTATTCCTTCGCAGAAGCCCCCCGCCCACATGCCTGCCGTCCACTCTTGGGGAAAAAGCTTCCGACAGTTGCAGGTTTTTCGCCGCGCGCCGGCAGCCGAAATCGGGAACCCAGCCTACTCGGACAGGCTCCTGGGCCCCGCGTGGTACCCTCCGCCCCATGTCGTCCCGAGACCCGCGCTTCCGGGCGGGCCTGATCCTCGTCACGCTGATCGCGGGGATCGTCCGCTTCGTGAAGCTTGGGGACGTCCCCGTGGCGCTCTACTGCGACGAGGCGTTGGGCGCCTACGAAGCGTGGAGCCTCCTGCTCACGGGTCGCGACATCCACGGCAGGTTCCTGCCCCTGTTTTTCGACATCTTCGGCATCGGGTGGGCTGAACCGTTGTACGTCTACCTTTCCGTGCCGGCGGTCGCGCTCCTCGGGCTGACGAGCGTCGCGGCGCGATTGGTGGCGGCCATCGCCGGGACTCTTTGCGTCGCCGCGACGGGGCTCATGACCCGGGCACTGCTCGGCACGCGCGTTTCACGCCAGATGGCCAGCTTCGCGGGGCTGGCCGCGGCCGGGTTGATGGCCGTCTCTCCCTGGGCGGTGCACTTCAGCCGCATCGCCTTCCAGGCGAGCCTGCTGCCGCTGACCCTCGCCGCGGGATTCTGGCTGACCACGCAGGGCGCGCACGCGAAGACGCCAAGGTCAGCGGCAGGCCTGCTCGCAGGCGGCGCCGTGGTGCTGGGGCTCTCTCTCTACACCTACCCCGTGTCGCGTCTGGCCCTGCCACTCCTCGTGGCTGGCTTCGCTCTGCTGCATTGGAAGTCTCTCGCGAGGCACGCCGGGGCGATGATGGCCGCGGCTCTCGTGCTGGCAGCGCTGGCCGTGCCGATCGCCGCATTCTCGCTGACCCCCAGAGGCCAACAGCGCTTTTCCAGCGTTTCCCTCACCAGCAGGGCCGACGTGGCCGCAGGAGGAGCGCCGGCGCTGATGCTCGCGGCCATGGAGAACTACGTCTCCTACTTCTCTCCAGGCTTCCTGCTGACCCACGGAGACGCGAATCCGAGGCACTCAATCCCGCGTCACGGGATGCTTCATCCGCACGACGTGCTGCTGGGGGCACTCGGCCTGCTCGTGGCGATCTGGCTGCGATCCGCGGGATCGCTCTTTCTCGTCTGGTGGCTCGCGGCCTCTCCTATCGCCGCCTCACTGACCGTGGATGCCGGCCACGCCGTGCGGTCGATCCCGATCCAGCCGGGGATCTACGCGCTCGCAGGGCTGGGGGCCGCAGCAGTCTGGTCGCTCCTCAGGATGCCCGGGTCCGCGGGGGCCGCGCCCGGCCGGCGGCGCCGCGCAATCATCGCCCGCGCGCTGCTCGTCGTCTTCATCGCGGCGTCTGCGGCCTCGATCGGCGTGTACCTCCACGACTATTTCAACGTGTATCCGATCCACTCCGGTCCCGCGTGGCAGTACGGGCTCAAGGAAGCCTACGACTTCGCGGAGTCCTCGGGGAAGAGTCACGACAGCGTGTACGTCACCCGTAACGAGGACTACCCGTGGATCCAGATGCTCTTCTACAGGAGAGTGTCACCGCGCGACTATCAGGCGACAGGGCTGGCCGGCACGCGCTATCTGTTTGACCAGGAGGTCTTCTACCGCGGAGCGGACATCCCGGGCAGGAGCAATCCGATGTTCGTGCTGAAGCCCTGGGAGGCCGATCCGCGTCTCACGGGGCGCCACGTCATCCACTACCCGGACGGCTCGGAAGCCTTCGTGATCGCGTGGTAGATCGGGCCTCGCGCCGGCACTACTTGAAAGAGGTGCCGTCCACCCGCGTCCTGGCGCGGAACAACTCGACCATCCTGAGGAACATCGGCCCGGGCTTGCCGTCCCCCACGACGCGCTGGTCGATTTCGGTCACCGGGATGAGCTCCGCCCCGGTGCCGCAGAGGAAGACCTCGTCGGACCTGGTCAGGTCGTGGACCACGAGCGTCCGCTCCGCCCACGGAATGCCGTTCTCCACGCAGAGGTCGATGAGGACGCGGCGCGTGATGCCATCCAGCATCCCGAGATGCGTCGGCGGGGTGTAGCACGTTCCCCCCGCCACCGCCCAGAGGTTCTCGGCGGTTCCCTCGGTGACGTAGCCCGCCTCGTTCAGCATGATGGCCTCGTCCACGCCGGCCTGAATCGCCTCGATCTTGGCGAGAATGTTGTTCAGATAGTTCAGGCTCTTGATCTGGGGATTGAGGCTGTCGGGCCGGTTGCGCCGCGTGGACGCGATGGTGCAGCGCAGGCCTCGCTTGTAGGTCTCGGGGGGGTAGAGGGAGACGGAGCCGGCGATGATGTAGACGGCGGCCTTGGCGCATTTGCGCGGATCGATCCCGAGGTCGCCGGGTCCCCGCGACACGACGAGCCGGATGTACGCATCATCGAGCCCCGTGCGTCTCACGGTCTCGAGGAGAATCTTGTTCAACTCCTCGCGCGAGTAGGGGATCTGGAGCTGGATCCCCCTGGCCGAATCGTAGAGGCGGTCCATGTGATCGTCGAGGCGGAACACGCGGCCGGCGTAGGCGCGGATCCCCTCGAAGACGCCGTCTCCGTACAGGAACCCATGATCGTAGAGGGGAACGAGGGCCTTTTCGCGCTTGTCGAGGTACTCCCCGTTCAGAAAGATTGAAAGCGCCATGGCGGCTCCTGTTTCGTGCGCTTCGGCTTCATGAGTGGCACTCGCACACGCCCTGGCAAGCACCACGCGTGGATTGCGTGCGGGATGTCGGCTCATGGTACGAGAAGCGGCGGGAATGCGTCAAGACGCGCCGCCTTCGAGCTCCTTCTCCAGGATCTGAAACCCCGGCTGCTCGAAGCCGAGCGACGCGAAGAACGCTCCGAGCGAATCGCCGGGACGCACGAGGCATTGTACGAACGGCAGCCCCATCCTCCTCAGCACGCTCAGGAGGGATTCGGCGAGCATGGTGGCAACACCGCTGCGGGCGTGCTCAGGATCGACTCCGATCGCGACGATCCGACCGTGGCGCGGGAGGCCGAACTGCCATGACTGCACGTCGCCGATGATGAAGCCGACCACGCGGGGGCTTCCGGCCGCCGTCTCCGCCACCTGGCAGAGGTGATACGGCACCGCCGGCGGCGGGGTCTCCCCCTCCCCCGCCCCGGGGAGCTGGATCGAGAGGAGCCCCCTCCAGAATCCCGCCCGATCGGGTCCCCTCTTCCCCGTGAGCCTGGCGTCGATGGCGATGATCGCCTCGATGTCCTTCTCCGACATGGGTCTGACCCTGTATCCGGTCATTTCTGCGCCTCCTGTAGAAGCCTCATGGCGCGATCAGCATCACGGCCAGCCCCGTAAGGGCGATCAGGCCGCCGCTCAACGCCTCCCCGTAGCGCGTCAGGAACGGGCTCGTCAGCTTCGAGGTGCCGCGGTATCCGATCAACGTCGCGCCAACCATCGTGAGGACCGTCGTTGCCGCGAAAGACGCCGCCACGGCCACCACCGTAGCCCGGCTCATCTGCGCCGCGCCATAGACGATTGGCGCGACCAGTATGCACGGATTGAACCCCACGATGAAGGCGAGTGCGTAGCCCGGGAAAGTGCGGCGCGGGTGCGCCGGTCCTCGCGGCGCCTCGCTTTCCTCTTCGGCGTCGTGGTGGGGGTGCATGCCGAAGGAATGGACGTGCCCCCCGCGAAGGAGGAACCACGCCATGTACGCCAGGCCAAACGTGACCAGCACCCAGCCCGTGAGGGAGCCGATCTGCGCGGCGATCCCCATGACCGCCTGCTCGGCGCCGCGCCCGAGCGCGACCACCAGAAGCCCCAGAGCGATGGACACGGTAACGTGCAGCAACGCCGCGGCGGTCGTCAGAAAGACCGTGTGACGCACCGACCACCCTTCGACGCGCGCGACCAGGACGAAGGGAAGCCAGTGATCCGGAATGAGGGTGTGGATGATCGCGGTGATGATGGTCGTCGCGATGAGCGCCAGCCCGGCCTGACCCAAGCATTCCCCCTGGGAGCCTGTCGGCTCCGCGCCATCACGCCGCTGCGGGGGGGAGCACCCGGGACGACGGACGGCCCATCATGGTACAGCAGGGTGCCGGGAACGTGGCCTCGGCGCCCGGCCACGCCTTGAAGGCCCGCCTGCGGGACGCTATTCTTACGCCCGCAACTCAAATCCCGACGCGGACCTGGAGTCTTCCCTATGACGCGATCCCCGCTCTTGCCGGCGCTCTGTTGCGCCGTCACCTTTGGCGCGCTCAGCATCGGCATTACCGGCGGGGCACTCCTCGCTCAAGGCACCGCCCAGCAGCTCAAGGAGAAGCCATCCAGCGCAGCCGAGCGTCCCCCATGGCATGACGACCCGGCCGTCACACCGACCCAGGACGCCAAGGCGCGCGAGATCCTCATGAAAGGGATTCAGGCGCTCGGCGGCGCCGACGCCATTCTGGGACGCGAGACAATTCACATGAAGAAGAAGGTCATCAACCACGAGTATCCCCAGCCCATGGAGGGGACGATCCTCCTGTGGTTCAAGCGCCCGGACAAAATCCGCAAGGAAGTGACGTTCCCCGATCGGCACCACGTGGAGGTCTACGATGGCAAGACCGCGTGGGTCGACACTGGCACCGGACCCCGGGTCAAGGGCTACGCGATGACCGCGGCGATCATCGACGGGATGAAAGAGCTCGATCTTCCCGTCAACTTCCTGGACGCCGAGCTCACCTATTTCAACGTCTCCCAGGAGCTTCCGGGCAAGCTCGCCCACGTCGTCAAGGTGCGCAAGAACGGCTACACGCGGGAGCTGATGTTCGACGTCGATACGTTCCTGCTCGCGGTCTCGGGCGAGTACGAGAACCCCTGGGGCGCCACCGACAAGATGATCAAGTTCGACCGGTACCGCCCCGTGGGGGGTGTCCTGACCCCGCACCACATCGAGTACTGGCGATCCAATCGCATGGTCAGCGAGACCGAGATCACCGAGGTCACGTTCAACGCCCCGATAAACGACGAGATCTTCGCCTACCACCCCAATCCTCAGGAAAAGGCCGCCCTCCCCTAGTCCTAGCGGCGGCTGCGATTGCCCTGCGGACCGAAAGCGCCTTGTGGAGGCTCTCGCTGTACTCGAGTTCGGGATCCGAGTCCGCGACGACTCCCCCTCCCACCTGAAGCCAGACCGAGCCTGAAGCGACGATGGCCGTGCGGATGACGATGCTCAAGTCCATGCTGCCGCAGAACGAGAGGTAGCCGATCGAGCCGGCATAGACACCCCTGCGGGTCGGCTCCAGATCCTCGATGGCCTGCATGGCCCGTGGCTTGGGCGCCCCCGTCATCGAGCCCGCCGGGAACAGCGCGCGGATGAGGTCCGCGCGAGTCCTGCCGGCGGCAAGCTCACCCCGTACGATCGAGACCAGGTGATGGACCGAGGGGTATGTCTCGAGCCTGCAGAGCGAGGCGGTCTTCACGGTGCCCGGCCGGCAGACGCGGCCGAGATCGTTGCGCACGAGATCCACGATCATGACGTTCTCGGCCCGGTCCTTCTCCGAGCGCAGGAGGCTGCGGGAGAGACGCCTGTCTTCTTCGGCGGTGCCGCCGCGCGGCGCGGTGCCCTTGATGGGACGGCTCTCGGCGGTGCGCCCGCGCAGACGCAGGAATCTCTCCGGCGACGCCGAGACGATGGTGAACGGGCCCGCGCCGATGTACGAGGAGAAAGGGGCCGGACTGTGGCGGGCCAACGCCTGGAACAGGGCCACCGGATGCCCCGGAGACGCGAGACGGAGTCTCTGGGAGAGATTGACTTGGTACAGATCCCCCGCCGCGATCATGCCACGGACGCGGCGCACACGCTCCATGTATGCGGTGCGTGTCAGGCTGCTCGCCCGAAGTCTGGCAGGCGCTTCCTTCTCGACGCGCGCCGATGCGGTCTCGCGGCGCGCGTCCTTCAGCCGTCGCGCGATGCGATCCGCCTGCGCCCGAGCCTCCCTGAGTCGAGTCTCACCCCGCGCGGGAAATCCCGTCGCCAGCACGCACCATTCCCGCCGCACGTGATCCCAGAGGACCGCCCACGCGTAGAGGCCGAAGAGCACGTCCGGCATGAGCGCCCCGAGGGGATCGCGCCCGCGCGCCGGGGCCGGAGCTATCCGCTCGACGCTGCGCCCGGCGTCGTAGCCGACGTAGCCGATCGCCCCGCCAGCGAACGGGAGGCCACGGGGGGCGAGACAGTGGTACGGCGCCATCCACTCGGCGAGCGCGTCGAAGGGGTCGGTGTGCTCATCGGATGACCAGACGAATCGATCGAACGGAGAGGACGACAGGATCGACCATCGCGCGTGCGGCGGCGGGACGCGGCCGGGGGCAAAGCTCCTGAGGAGCACCGGCATCTCGTCTTCCGCGAAGAGCGGGAGAACCGATTCCGGCGAGCGCCAGCCGGCGAGCGGATGGACATGAGCGCGCGGGAGTCTTCCTGCGCCGCTGGCAGGCGGGGCGATCACGAAGGACGCCCGGACGCCCGCGCGCAGGCCAGGCGAGCGTGTTCCCGAAGCCTCCCGACCTCTTCGAGGGCGACGCCGGAGCTTCCGGGCTCGCCGCCCCTGCGCCCCGGGCCGTGATGGTCAGAGCCCCCCGTCGGGACCACCCCCAGCCTCTCCGCGATGAGGAGCAGGCGCTGGCGCGCGGTCTCGTTCTGCTGCGGGTGCCACACCTCCACGCCATCGAAACCGCAGGAAAGCAGCTCTTCGATCTGCTCCATCCCAAGATTCAACGCGGGGTGCGCGACAACGAGCGAGAATCCGCTGGACCGCGCAAGCGCCAGAGCCCGATCCACCGGCACGCCATTCCGGGGCACGTGCGCGGGGCGCCCGTGACGCAGATAGCTGCTGAAGGCCTCGTCGAGGGATCGCGCCGCGCCATGCCGCACGATCGCCGCAGCGATGTGCGGGCGTCCGATGGAAGGATCGGCCGGCGCACCGGATCCGCCCGCGATGGCGCCGATCTCCTCGAGCGTGACCGGGATGCCGATCGCGTTCAGACGCGTCACGATCTTGTGCGCCCGCGTGCGCCGTTCGATCCGCAGGGCGGTGAGCACCTCGTTCACCGCGGGGTCCAGCGGATCCACATCGTAGGCCAGAAGGTGAATCTCCCTCCCGCGCCACGCGGAGGACAGCTCAACACCCCCGATCACCTCCAGCCCGGGGGGAGCCGCCGCGCGCGCCGCGGCGACCCCAAGCAAAGTGTCGTGGTCGGTCAGCGCCATCGCCTTCAGTCCGGCCGCATGCGCCTTGGCGACGACCTCCGCGGGCGCATGGAGGCCGTCGGAATGGACGGAGTGCAGATGAAGATCTGCTTCGACGGGAGGGGGCACAGTGGTCAACGCGCGTAGTTGACGGCGCGCATCTCGCGGATGACGGTGACCTTGATCTTGCCGGGGTAGTCCATCTCCTGCTGGATCCTCTGCGCCAGCGTCGAGGCCAGCAGCGCGGACTGGGCATCGTCCAGCTTGTCCTGCTGAGCGATGACGCGGATTTCCCTCCCCGCCTGGATGGCGAAGGACTGCTCCACCCCTTCCATGGAATTCGCCAGCGTCTCGAGCTGCTCGATCCGCCGGACGTAGTCCACGGTCGTGCGCCTCCGCGCGCCCGGACGCGCGCCGGAGATGGAGTCCGCCGCGGAGACGAGCACGGAGATCGGGCTGATCACCTCGACGTCCTCGTGATGGGACGCGATGGCATTCTGCACGACGAGGGGCTCGTTGTACTTCTTCGCCACCTCGAATCCGATCTCCGGGTGCGTCCCCTCGCGCTCGTAGTCGATCGCCTTGCCGATGTCGTGGAAGAGTCCCGCACGGCGCGCCAGCGGGCCGTCCAGACCGAGCTCGGTCGCCATGATCTCGGTCAGGCGCCCGACCTCCTTGGAGTGCTCCAGCACGTTCTGGCCGTAGGAGGTGCGGAACCGCAGGCGCCCCAGCAGGCGCACGATCTCCGGGTGAACCCCGTCGATGTGCATCTCGCGCAGCGTCTCCTCCCCGATCTGCTGGATCATCTTCACCATCTTCCGCTTCATCTCGGTGGAGACTTCCTCGATCCGCCGCGGGGTGATGTTCCCCTCCCTCATCAACTTCTCGAGGCACATCCCGGCGATCTCGCGCTTGATCGGATTGAACCCCGACAGGACCACGGTCTCGGGCGAGTCATCGACGATGAGCTGCACACCGACGAACTTCTCGAAGGCTTTGATGTTCTTCCCTTCGTGCCCGATCAGGCGCCCCTTCATCTTCTCCGAGGGGAGAGGCACGGCCGTCACTGTCTTTTCGTTGGAGTAGTCGGCCGCCTGACGCTCGATGGCCAGCGCCATGATCTTCTGCGCCTCCATCTCGGCGCCGCGCTGGGCCTCTTCCTTGATCTCCTTGATCATCCTGGCGGCTTCGAAGCGCGTCTCGTTCCTCAGGTTGGACAAGAGGACCTTCTTGGCCTCCTCGACCGTCAACCCCGACACGCGCTCCAGCCGCTCGTTCATTTCCGCCTTGAGCCGCTCGATATCACGCGCCCTGGCCTTCGCGGAGGATTCCTTCTCAGAGACCTGCCGCTCGCGATCGGCGAGCGACTGCTCCTTGCGCCTGAGCTCCGTGGCCCGTTCCTTGAGCGCGCTGCCGGCCTCCTCGGCTTCCGTCTGGGCCTTCTGAAGCCCGGCCTGGCGGTCGCGCAGCTCCTTCTCGAGACGCTTGCGGGTGGCCGTCCACTCGTCCTTGGCGGCGACCACGGCGGCGCGATGGTCGCTCTCGGCCTTCCGGCCGGCTTCCTTGAGGAGACTCTCGGCCTCGGAGCGGGCCGCCCGCACGCTGGTGCTTCCCGCCCTGCTGTTGAGGTACCAGCCGATGACGCCGGACAGACCGATGAGGACGACAGCGGCCAGGAGGATTGCTGTGGAACCGGCCATGCAGCCTCGCCCTTCCCCGAAGGGGGATCATCGCAATCGCGCTTTGCCGGGGCACGCTGGTCGCGACACCCGGGGCGTTTCGACGATCGAGGCTGCAGAGGAAGCGATTACGGCTCGTGCGGAAAAACCGGTGGTCCTGCCCTCTCGGGGGTACCCGCCCGGGCGGCGGGATACACTCCGCGCGCGTCGTCTGGAAACCTATGCGGGCCACTCGTTGATGCCGAGGTCACTGGATATCCCATGATTCCCATCCGGGAATGGAATCCATCCTCAGTTCGGGTAGGTTCGATTCTCCGCCGGTGCCGACCTCTGATTGCCACCCCGAATTCCCCGGGCGGCAGGGCCATGCCCCGACTGTCTCGCAATGTTAACGCCGGTGACAATTTAGCACCGTGCGCGTCAGAGGCGCAAGAAGGAGACGCTTCGGCGCGAGGATTTCCCCCCCCGCGAGGGAGACACCCAGGGGGGCTGGAGAGGGTCTGGCAGGGTGCTAGAGGCCGCCCGCGGCGCCTACGGCGCCCGCTGCTGAGGCGCCGGCTCCGGTATCGAGCGAGGCGGAATCGGAGACCGGGGCTTCCGAGAGGGCGTCATCGGTCACCAGCCCGATCCCTTCCGCGCCGGCGCTGCGGATGAGGTCCATCACATTAACGACGTCGCCATAGCCGAGATTGCGCGCCGCGGCGATGAAAACGAGCTTCTTGCTCTGCCCGGCCAGAATCCCCGTCAACTTGGCTTCGAACTGCGCGATGGGAGACCTTTCCTTGTTGATGTAGAGGTCCCCTTCCTTCGTGTAGGTGATGACGATCTGCTTCTCGAGCATCTCCTGCGGAACGATCTGATCCACGGCCTCGGGGACGTCGAGATCGTACCCACGCTGAAGCAGCGGGGTGACGACCATGAAGATGATGAGCAGCACGAGAACCACGTCGACCAGCGGAGTGACGTTGATCTCCGTGTTGAGACTTCCCTTGCCGCCTACCGACATGCCCATGCGCCGATCCTCCTACAGTCCGGGAAGCCCTTTGCGTTCAGCGATGATCCCGAGCCCCGTGAAACCGGAGCGGTTGACGATCATCATGACATCCTTGACGTCGCCGTAGGCGAGGCGCTTGTCTCCCTTCAGGACGACTCGCTTGCCAGGGTTGCGCTGGTAGGTTTCCACCAGCAGCGCCTCCAGATCCGGCAGGTTCACCTCTTTGGTATCGAGCCACACCGTGGGCTTCTCGCCGTCCCCGTTGAAGGCAACCGAGACGAGGATCTCGCTCTCGTCCTCGGGGAGGGCGTCCGGGTTCCTCGCCTCGGGAAGCTGGACCGCCCGTCCCTTCTGGAGCATGGGGGTGACGACCATGAAGATGATCAGCAGCACGAGGACGACGTCAACCAGAGGGGTGACGTTGATCTCGGACTTCACCTTCCCCTTGCCACCGCCGACTGCCATTCCCACGTTTCGTTCTCCTGTACTTTCTCAGGGACCGCGCCAGCTCAGCGCGCGATCTGCCGCTGCTTGAGGAAGAAGTCGACCATCTCGGAGGCCGAGTTGGACATCTCGACCTCGAACCTCTCGATCCGGCTCTGGAAGTAGTTGTACGCCATGACGGCGGGGATCGCCACGAACAGACCGAATGCCGTCTCGATGAGAGCCTCGGCGATACCGGCCGAAACCGATCCCAGACCGCCCGAGCCCGACGCGGCCATGCCCTGGAACGCCGTGATGACCCCCAGCACCGTCCCGAAGAGGCCGACGAACGGCGCCGTGGAGCCGATGGTCCCCAGCCCGCCGAGCTTCGCCTTCAGCTCGGCGCTCGTCATCGCCGTGGCGCGCTCGAGGGCACGCTTGACGGCCTCGACGACGTCGATGGTCTGGCCCCCTTCCTTCTCGTTCAGGAACTCCTGGAGCCCCGCGGAGACGACCTTCGAAAGATGGGACTTGGGATAGCTCTTGGAGAGATCGATGGCCCCCTGCAGGTCGTTGCCGCGCAGGAGCTTCATCACCTGGGGGATGAATGCCGTGGACTGCTTCACGGCCGACCGGTAGGTCAGGTACCGCTCGATCATGACCGAGATGGACCAGATCGACATCCCGAAAAGGAAGAGGGCAACCGCTTTCGCGGGGATGCCCATCTGCTGCCACATTTCTATATAGCTGAAGCCACTGTGCATGAACGACTCCTTGAACCGTGACGGAACGTCACCGCTATTTGAGGTTGAACTCCACGATGACCGTGAGGTAGACCTTCACCGGCCGCCCTCCCTGGAGAGCGGGCTGGTACTTCCACTTCTTCACGGCTTCGACGGCCGCCTGATCGAAGAGCGGCATCGACTTGAGAACCTTCACGTCTTCGACGTCACCGGTGCGGCTGACGACGATCTCCAGGATGACCTTCCCCTCGGCGCGGGCCTTGCGCGCCACCTCGGGGTAGTCGGGCTTGATGAAGACCGTCCGCTGCGGCGGCGCGACGTCTCCCGTCATGTAGATCGGCTGATCTTCCCCGGGGAGACCGCCAAGCACTCCGCCCGGCACGCCCCCCAGCACGCCTCCGATGACGCCGCCGACGACACCGCCGACCACGCCGCCGGGGACACCACCCGGCACGCCTCCCTCGACGCCACCATCATCGGCGCCGATCCCCTCCTCGGCCTCGGGGATCTCCTCGGGGATCTCCTGCGGCTGAATGATATCGGGGATGTTCTCCGGGATGATCTGGGCCTCCTCGACCTCGGGTTTGGGCTTCGAGGAGCCTGCCGGGGGTGGAGGTGGCGGCGGTGGAGGTGGCGGCGGTGGGGGTGCCGACACGAACGAGACATTGATGGTCGGCTCGGGGAGCGCCTCGACCTGCAGGTACGAGGCCGCGATCATCGCCAGGAGGATCGCGGCGTGCGTGATGATCGAGCCGCTCGAGGTGTAGAGCTCCCGCATCCCCTTGCGGGGCTTCTCGGGCCGCGAATCCATCAGGGTATCGAACATCGCTCGGCTCTTTCTCTTTCCAAATCGGGGGCGCGACTACGCGCCTCCCGCGCCCTCAGGCTGCTCCTGCTCTTGACCCTCGGCGGGCTGCGCTCCGCCTTGCGCGGGCGCCTCCTCGGCGGCGGCCTTCTTGCGGTTCTGGATCTCCATCGCCTCCTGCAGAAGCTCGTCCGCCTTCTGCCGCCACACGACCGCCTGGGCGGGGCTGATGTCGTACTTCATCTTCTCGCGGTAGAGGAGATTCTCGTAGCTGATCGCCTCGAAGTAGTCGTTCCTCAGCCGCTTGGCGTTGGCGAACGCTTCGAGCCCCTTGTCGAGGATCTGCATCCGCGCATCGTATTCCATGTAGGGGGAGTTGTAAGAATGCCCCCAGGCCGAGACGCCGACGGAATACCACGCTTCGGCGTTGTTCGGATCGAGCTGCGCGGCCTTCTCGAACCACTCGATGGCCTTGGTGGTGTCGCCGGCCTTGTGGTAAAGACCCGCGATCATCCGCGTCAGATGGAGATCGTTGGGCTTCTTGTCGAGATCCTCGAGGAAGAAGTCGATCGCCTCGTCCATCCTCCCCGCTGTGCTGCAGACGTTGATCAGGTAGTCCTTGACTCTCACGCTCTCCGGATCGAGGCGGATGTAGCGCTTGAACGACTCGATGGCGCCTTCGGCGTATTGAACGTCCTTGGGATGTGTCGAGCCCGGCTCGTAGAGCTCCATGTAGGTCAGCCCGAGATCGAGGTAGGCCTCGGCGTAATTCGGGTCGAGCCGGATGGCTTCCTTGAATGCCTCGACCGCCTGCTCGTACCTCTCACCCTTGAAGTGGCCGACCCCCTGGTTCATGGCGAGCCTGATCGAGACCGACTGGCACGCGGGCGCGCTCAGAGCGAGCAGGACACAGGCGAGGAGAGATGCCTTGAGCCGCTTCATTGGGGTGATTCCACCGCGCTGGTGAGGGACGCGATGATTCGTCATCGGGAGTTTAATGACCTCGAACCCGCGTCGTCGAGCGAGCCAGTTCTTGCCACGCAAGCCGGCCGACGCGGTGCCTGTTTGAAGTCTTTCAGTCTAGTCAACCGTCGTCAAGGGTGTCAACGCGAAGCGTTTAGTCCCCGCCTCGCACCCCGCGGCCTTTTCCCGGGGACCGAGCATACAGACACCTGAAAGTGCCTGATGGATCACCGGGTGTTCATTTCTCCGTGCGGGGATGCACACCCTATCAGCGCGCTGAACGGACGTCAAACAGGACCGATCACCCAGGCCTCCCCCGTCTCGCCGAACTCCTTCTTCCAGATGGGGACGCTGCGTTTCAGCTCCTCGATGATGAAGGAGCAGGCCTCGAAGGCCTCCTTCCGATGGGGCGCCGCGACGACGATGGCCACCGAGGCCTCTCCGACCTCCAGACGCCCGGTCCGATGGATCACGGCCACTCCATCGAGGGCCCAGCGCTCCCGCGCATCACCCGCAATCCGCGCCATTTCGCGCTCGGCCATCGGCGGGTAGGCCTGGTATTCGAGGTGGTGCACGCTCCGGCCTTCGTGGTGATCGCGAACCACCCCCACGAAGCTGGCGAGGGCTCCCGACGTGGACCGGCGAACCCGGCTCATGAGCTCCGTCACGTCGATCGGGTCGGGGGTGATCAGAATGATGTTGCTCTTCTCGGTCATATGCATCCCATTCCGGCCAAGGGGTCCCGCGGTGGGTCAACCCCCGCTCACGGGGGGGAAGATGGCGAGCTCGTCGCCGTCTTCCAGCGCGTGACGCTTGCTGACGTGCTTCAGGTTGCAGGCGGTCATCGGCGAATACCCCTGGTTGGCGAGGACGGGATAGTGCTCCTTGATGAGCAGCAGGGCGTCGCCGACAGTGCTCCCATCCTCCATCTCGAGCTGGATCTCCTCCTCGCCAAGCAGCTCCTGGTACGACGCGAAGAGCTTGACCGTGATGAGCAGGAGAGCCTCCTAGTGAATGACGTTCAAGCGGGCGCCCGACAGCCTCATCAGGGCCTGCACCATGCGATCGATGCCGACCGCAACCTCGGACAGCGATGTTGCGGTCAGAAAACCGGGGGTGAAGGCGAGCCTCCGTGACTCATCGACCACGACCTCCGTCGCCGGGATCTGCATGTCCTCCTCTCCGAGCGGCTCGTCGAAGAAGGTCTGCACCAGTGTCCGGCCGAGGCTGATCGACCCGATGGGGGCCTTGCGCTGCGCCAGGTCGGCGAGCAAGGCGCTCACCTCCGGGAGGATGACGCGTGGCGCCGAGAGCTTCGCGAAGTTGCTCATCAGGTTCTTCACCACGCCCTGACCGCCGGGGATGACCAGCGCCCCCAGCTCTCCTGGCGGCTGATCCGCTGCGCTCCTCACCCGTCCTCTGGCCAGACGCGCGGCTTCCGTGGCAAGCCGGCGTTGATCCGTCGCCACTTCGCTGCCGCTGAGATGGTCGACCGTGTGCATCTGGTCGATGTCCGGCGCAATGTAGACGACCCGCGCCCCCGCCTTCTCCAGCGCCAACGCCGCGAGGACGGCTTCCGAGACCTCGGTTCCATCATAGAAGCCGCACCCCGAGAGAAGGATGCCAGCCTTGATCATGCGGGCCCGCCGTCTGGAGACCCGTCTGGAGATGTGGTGGACATGTCTGACTCAGGGAGTGATGGCGCGGGCGCCGGCGTGCTCCGCGGGTGGCAGGGTCTCCCGCATTCCCTCCACGATCTGCCGGACCCCGTCTTCGAACGGCCTGGTCATGGTAACGCCCGAGGCGTTCTTGTGTCCTCCCCCGCCGAACTGCGACGCCAGGGCGTTGACGTCCACGTCGCCCCTCGACCTCAGGCTCACCTTGGTCTTCCCCTCGGGGAGCTCCTTGAAGAGGGCGGCTGCGACCACCCCGTCCACGGCGAGCAGCATGTTCACGAGATCCCCGGTGTCCTCGTCCAGCCCGTTGCACGCTTCGAGCTGGACCTTGGTGAGACGGGCCCACGCGAACCGTCCGCCATACTCGTAGTGGGCATCGGCCAGGGCATAGGCGATGAGCCTGTTCATCCCGGGCTGGATGTCCTCGTAGAGCGCCCGGAAGATCTTCGGCGCGCTGAGCGACCCCTTCTCCATGAGATCGGCCACGATCCGATGCACATGGGCCGTCGAGCGGGGGAAGCGGAAGTGTCCGGTGTCTGTGACCAGGGAGACATACAGCGCCTCGGCGATGTCGGGCGTAATCGTCCCTCCCATCGCGCGGATCGCCTCGTAGACGATCTGCCCGGAGGCCGACGCTTCCTCGTCGACGCAATTGAGGTTCCAGAAGGGGTTGACCATGGCGTGGTGGTCGATGCAGATCGTGAAGGCGCCCCCCTTCTGCAGCTCCGGGAGCATCCGGCCGACCCGCTCGGGGCTCGAGTTGTCGAGCACGACGAAGAGCCCCGCTTCGCGCACGAGCCGCGCGGCGTGATCAGGGTCGTACGTCAGGATCTGCTCGCTGCCCCGCAGGAAACGGTATTTCTGCGGGACGGGATCGTCGTTGATCATCGTGGCAACATGACCGCGGGAGCGCAGGAAACTCCAGAGGCCGATCTCCGAGCCCAGGCCGTCGCCGTCGGCGTTCACATGGGTCGAAAGGACAATCCCGCGCCCATCGCGCCGTGCGGTCTCGAGCTTCTCGGACAGCTTCGTCCAGTCGATCATCTGCGCTGCTCTCCCGGGCCGCTCATGCGCCTCAACTCCTCGTCTCGGTGGTGGTTGGCGTACGCGACGTAGACGCTCCAGTTCCGTTCGATGCGCTCGATCTCGTCGTTGGTGACGCTGCGGACGACGCGTGCCGGGACCCCCAGGACGAGCGAGCGCTCCGGCACCTCGAAGCCCTCGGTGACGACCGCGCCCGCACCCACGATGCTGTGGCGCCCGACGCGCGCCCCCGACAGCACGCGCGATCCCATCGCGATGATGCAGTCATCGCCGATGGTGGCGGCGTGGACGATCGCCATGTGTCCGACGGTCACCCGGCTCCCCACCACGGTCGGGCCTTCGGCCTCCACGTGCAGGATCACTCCGTCCTGGATGTTGGTGTCTTCTCCAATGGTGACGGGGGCCAGATCGCCGCGCACCACAGCCTGGTACCAGATGCTGGTGCGAGCCCCGAGCGTCACCTCGCCCCGCAACACGGCGGTCGGCGCGACCCATGCTTGCGGATCGATTGAAAGCCGGGTCGGAAGCAGCGTGGTTGCGTAGGGGAAGGTGCGACGCGTCGCGTCGGGTGGAGCCATGCGCGCACACTAGCATAGCGATCCGGGGGGTTCAACGAACCTTGGTGGGACTCCCGTCGCTTCCGGCGGCGCGGCGTCCGTTCCACCAGGCCCGCCACTGCGCCACCGCATCGTCGTTCGCACGGCCGTCGACGCCCGGATCGAAGCGGGGTGAGATGCCGCTGATGCTGCCGAGGGACTCCGCCGCGCAGGCGCGCACTTCCCGCGAAGGATCTTCGAGCGCCTCGATCATGTCGGGGGCCGCTTCCACGACGCGCGCCTTCGTCAGGTGGCGCATCGCGGTGCAGGCAATTGGCTCACCAGCCCCATCGACCGACTCGGTCGGAGCAAGCAGAAGGCGCTGCACCTGCAGCGAGCGTCGCGTCGGCAGCTCGAAGAGGACCTTCGCCGCCTCCGTCCTCAGCTCCGCGTCCGTCCCCGCGGGCGACGTGAGGGCTCCCTCCAGCAGGGCCTCGTCGATCGGTCCGTCGGTCCGGCGGAGCCACCGCAGCGCCTCGGTCTTCCTCGCGGCCGATCCGTCGCTCTCGACGGCCCGTCGCAGCGTCGCGTGGAAGAGCGTCCGGTCGCACCGCAGGCCGTCCATCGCGCAGACCATGCAGATGGTGGCGAGTGCGTTGTCACGCACGATCCCCGCCTGCCGCGAATCCGCGATGCGTGGCGCGAAGCGTTTCAGGACGAAGGTGTAGTCGAGCGCAGCCGCGGCGGCCGCCGGCGAACCGAACCTGTGCTCCAGCTCGACGGCCATGCGGTCCAGCGCGATCGAAATATCGGGGTAGCTGCGGTCGAAGAAATCGGGATCATCGCTTGTCCGCATCCCGCGCCATGCATCGATCAGCGAGAAGCCCTGCTCCGCGAAGAAACGCTGGATCTCCTCGAACCCTTCGAGCAGGCGTTCCTGCTCCACGGCCGCCGAAGGAGGCGTCTCGCGGACGGCGGTGCTGACGCCCGAGGCCGGCGGACCGGGCCAGACAACCAAGAAGGTCGCGAGCACGAGAACGGCGCCGACCCTGCCCGAGAAGGGAGAATACATCGACAATCACCTCAAGAGTTTGCGCGGTGAAAATCAATCTACGCACCTCCTGATCGAATTCAAGGCTGCGCATTGCATCGCGCTGCCATGCGTTCGCTCGCGATCAATACATCGCTGACGCGCGCGCTCAGGTCTTGCGGCCGGCTTCGGAGACGACGTGCCCCAGCTCGGGGAGGATCAGCTTCTCCATGGCGAGACGGACGGCACTCGGGGAGCCCGGCATGGAGAAGATGGGACGCCCGGCGACGATCCCCCCCACCGCCCGCGAGAGCATCGCCGCCGATCCGATCTGCTGGAACGAAAGCGCCCGGAACAGCTCGCCGAAACCGTCCAGCCTGCGATCCAGGATCGCGCTGATCGCCTCGAAGGTCGTATCCCGGCCCGAGATCCCCGTTCCCCCGCAGACCAGCAGGGCTTCGAATCTTCCGTCGCCCGCCCAGCCCAGCAGAAGGGAGCGCACCGCGTCCGCGTCATCGGGGAGCACCCGGTGCTCGACCACCGTGTGGCCGGCGCCCAGCGCCAGATCGCGGATCAGCGCGCCGCTCTCGTCGTCTTCCACGCTGCGGGTGTCGGAGACCGTCAGGATGCCGACGCGGATCGCACGCGGGGAGCGCTGCCGGTGGTCGTGGACCGACATCCGGTTAGGAGGCGACGAGCGATTCGAGGTAGGTCAGGATCGTTCGCACACCGGCGCCGGTGGCGCCCTTGCGCATGAACCCTTTCTCGCTCTCCAGGAACGCGGGACCGGCGATGTCGAGGTGGATCCAGGGGATCCGATCGTCCACGAAGGACTTCAGGAAGAGCCCCGCCGTGATCGCGCCGCCGTAGCGCCCGGAGGATGTGTTCCGGATGTCGGCGACATCGCTGCGGATCTGATCCGCGTAGTCCTCTTCGAGAGGAAGCTGCCACATCTTCTCCCCCGCCCTGCGTCCCGCGGCGAGGAACGCATCGACCATGTTCTGATCGTTGCCGAAGACTCCGGTGATCGAGGGGCCCAGAGCGACCATGCACGCCCCGGTGAGCGTCGCGAGGTCGATGATCTGATCGACCTTCTGCTTCTGCGCGTAGCCCAGCGCGTCGGCCAGCACCAGACGCCCCTCGGCATCGGTGTTGAGCACCTCGATGGTCTTGCCGCTCATCGTGGTGAGCACGTCGCCCGGCTTGGTCGCCGTGCCGCTCGGCATGTTCTCCGTCATCCCCATGATCCCGTGGACCTCGACGGGTGTCCCGAGACGCGGCAGGACGCTCATCACACCGAGCACGGCCGTGGCCCCCGCCTTGTCCAGCTTCATGGTCTCCATGCTGTTGGCCGCCTTGATCGACAGGCCCCCCGAGTCGAAGGTGATCCCCTTCCCCACCAGGGCAACCTTCATCGCGGGCTTCGCGCCCCGGCCCTGCTTCTTCGGGCGATAGGTCATGTGGATCATGCACGGCGCCTGGGCGCTCCCCGCCGAGACGCCGAGGATTCCCCCCATCCCCATGCGCTCCAGGTCCTTTCTCTCGTACACCTTGATCTCGAGGCCGGCATCCTTGGCGACCGTCCTGGCGATGGCCGCCATGCGCATGGGGGTCAGCACCATCGCCGGCTCGTTGACGATGTCGCGCGTCAGGGTGGTCGCCGCGGAGCGGATCGCGCCGTCGCGTATACCGGCCCGCGCGTCCTTGATGGCGTTGCGATCGACCAGCAGCAGCACCGAGCGGACCACGGCGGACCGTGACTTGCCGGTCTGGTACTTCGTCATCCGGTAGGAGCCGAGAGCGAACCCCTCGGCGGCCGCCATCGCCAGCTCCCGAACCGAAACCGTGTGCGGCAGCAGCGCCGTCAGCCGCTGACCGGCGGCGCCCGCAATGGCGCTGATCCTGCGCGCGGCCGTGCCGCAGGCATCGCGCATCCGCGACGAGGTCACGGGTGCTGTGCCCAGCCCCACGATGGCGTAGCGCGCCGCGGGGAATCTCCCTCCCGAATGCCAGACGAGGCACTCGCCCGTCCGCCCCCTGAAGCGCTCTTCGCGCATCAGGCGTTGCAGGGCGCGCGCCAGGGGCCCCTGCGGCATGCCCTGGATGGACGGGGTGCCGTCCTCGATGGCGAAGCAGACCGCAACGCCCGCGCGTGCGCCGCTGAAGGATGCCGAGGAAGCGCTCACCGACGGGATCGGCGTCCCGGCGGGGATGCGATCACCGACGGTCCGTCTGGACCGCTCAGGCATGGCCATCCTGGCGCGGCGACTGAGTCGCTGACGGAACGCCGGTCACTCCCTGCGTCCCCTGCGTGCCGATGACATCGAGCGTGAAGCGGACGATCTGCTCGACCGAGAGCCCGATCTCCTCGAACAGCTCGGCGCGGGAGCCGTGGAGCACGAACTGATCGGGAATTCCGAGACGATGCACCGCGGGGCTTCCCTCGGGTGCCCCGAGCTCGCGCAGGGCCTCGTAGACGCCCGTCCCGAAGCCTCCCCTCACGGCGTTCTCCTCGAGCGTGATGAGGACCTTGTGGCGTGTCGCGAGCGCCGACAGCATGTCCAGATCCATCGGCTTGATGAAACGGCAGTTCACCAGTCCGGCGTTGATTCCCCGCTTCGTCAGCTCTTCGATCACCTGTTTCGCGTGGACGACCATGGAGCCCACCGCGAGGAATGCCACCTGCTCGCCCCGGATCAGCTCCTCCCACGACCCGATGGCGATCTCCTCGAAGGGAGTCCCCGTGGGATCGATCGGGCAGGCCTCCTTCGGATAACGGATGGCGAAGGGATGTTTCGTCTGGTGGACGGCGGTGTAGAGAAGGTTGCGCAGCTCGACACCGTCCTTCGGCGCCGCGACGATGAAGTTCGGAACCACCCTCAGGTAGGTCAGGTCGAAGACACCGTGGTGCGTCGGACCGTCGGGGCCGCAGAGCCCGGCGCGATCCAGGCAGAACACGACGGGGATGTCCTGCACACCGACGTCGTGAATCACCTGATCGTAGGCCCTCTGGAGGAACGTCGAGTAGATCGCGGCGATCGGCCGCAGCCCCTGAAGCGCCATCCCGGCACAGAAGGTCACTCCGTGCGCCTCGGCGATCCCGACGTCGAAGAAGCGGTTCGGGAACCTCTTGCCGAACCCGGTGAGCCCCGTGCCGTCGGCCATGGCGGCGGTGACGGCGACCACGCGTGGATCAGCCTCGGCCAGCTCGGCGGCAGCGTCGGCAAAGACCTTGGTGTAAGCCGGCGGCGCCTTCACAGCCGGCAGGCTCTTCCCGGAGACCACGTCGAACGGGTTCAACCCGTGGTATGTGTTGGGATCGGCCTCGGCGTAGGAATAGCCGCGCCCCTTCTTGGTCAGCACGTGCAGCAGGACGGGGCCCTTCACCTTGCGGACGCGCTGGATGACGTCGATGAGCTCGTCCATGTTGTGGCCGTCGTGCGGCCCGAAGTAGTGGAAGCCCAGAGCCTGGAAGAGCGCCCCGGGAACCAGGACGTTCTTGAGGTTGCGCTCCATGCGGTTGGCGAGCTGTCCCGCGGTGGTCCCCTTCGGGAGCATCTCGATGAGGTCGTAGGCCTCGTCGCGGAGCTTCTTGAGAAACGGGTTCGTGCTCAGGCTCGTCAGGTACTTCGAGATGGCGCCGACGTTGGGCGAGATGGACATCTCGTTGTCGTTCAGGATGACGAGGATGTCACGCCCCGCGTGCCCCGCGTTGTTGAGCGCCTCGAAGGCGAGCCCCCCCGTCATGGCGCCGTCCCCTGTGACCGTCACCACCGCGTGGCTCTCGCCATTGAGGTCCCTGCTCGTGGCCATGCCGAGTGCGGCGGAGATGGAGGTGCTCGCGTGCCCCGCGCCGAAGACGTCGTGCTCGCTCTCGGCGAGCCTCAGGAAACCCGACAGACCGCCGTGCTGGCGGATCGTGGGGAGCCGGTCGCGCCGCCCCGTGAGCATCTTGTGGACGTAGGCCTGATGTCCGACATCCCAGACGATCTTGTCGCGCGGCGAATCGAAGAGGTAGTGCAGGGCGATGGTCAGCTCGACGACGCCGAGGGAAGGAGCGAGGTGTCCCCCCGTACGCGCGACGACGCCGATGAGCTGCGTGCGCAGCTCCGAAGCGAGCCTCTTCAGATCGGGGATGGTGAGTCCCTTCAGATCCGCAGGTGTATGAACTCGGGAAAGAAGCGACTCGGCTGACGATTCGGCGCGGCGTGGAAGCGTTCGATCGAGGTCGCCGGTGATGGCTTCACTCATTGGGGAGGACCTCCGCGGGACCCCACACAAAGTGAGGCATTATCGAGTGCGTTGGACGGGGTGTCAAGGCGGTCAGGTGATCGCCAGCATGCGTTCGAGCGCTTCGCGCGCAGGCAGCGCGATGGGTTCGGGGACCCGGATCGCGTTGACGACGCGGCCATCCACGAGGTTCTCCAGCACCCAGAGGAGGTGCTGCGGATCGATGCGGTTCATCGTCGAGCAGAGGCAGACGCCCGGCACCAGGCTGCTGATCATCTTGTCGGGATGGTTGCGGCGCAGGCGATCCACGAGGTGGATCTCCGTGCCGACGGCCCACGAGCTCCCCGCGGGGGCGGCCTCGATGGTCTTCATGATGAAGGCGGTGGAGCCCACGAGGTCGGCGGTCTGCACCACATCCCAGGAGCACTCAGGATGCACGAGGATCTTGATGCCGGGGAAGCGGCCCCGGAACGACGCGACGTGCGACGTGAGGAACCGCTGATGCACCTGGCAATGTCCCTTCCAGAGGATGACGCGGGCCTCGAGGAAGTCCTCCTTCGCGCTCCCTCCCAGCGAGCCGAACGGCAGCGTCGGATCCCAGACGACCATCTCCTCGAGCGGGATCCCCATGCGCGCCGCGGTGTTGCGACCCAGGTGCTCGTCGGGAAAGAAGAAGAGCTTGCCACGCTGCGCGAGGCCCCACGCGATGATCGCCGCCGCGTTGGATGAGGTGCAGACGGCTCCGCCGTTGCGCCCCACCACCGCCTTGAGCGACGCCGCCGAGTTGATATAGGTGATCGGCATCACGGCGTCCTCTCCCAGCAGCGACACGATCTCGTCCCAGGCGTCTTCCACCTGATCGAGCCCCGCCATGTCGGCCATGGAGCAGCCGGCCTGCAGGTCGGGAAGGATGACCGTCTGGTGAGCGCCGGTCAGGATGTCCGCGCTCTCGGCCATGAAATGCACGCCGCAGAACACGATGTACCGGGCGCGCGCATTGTCGGCGGCCTTGCGCGCCAGCCCGAAGGAATCTCCCGTGGCGTCGGCGAAGCGGATCACCTCGTCGCGCTGGTAGTGATGCCCCAGGATCATCAAGTCGGCCCCGAGCGTGCGCCTGGCCGCCTCGATGCGCGGATAACAAGCTTCCTCGGTCAGATCGAAGTACGCCGGCGGCAGGACCTGCCCCCCTGCTGGGGAGGGTCCCGGAGCGGCCGGGGGTGCGATGGGGAGGCTCTGGAGCGCGCGCATCGGACCTAGATTAGAGAACCGGCGGGACACTTACAAGCCGCGGGAACCCCGAAGGGCTGGTGTAGTCTGTGGGACGATGATCCCCATCCGCGACGAGAACCCCAGCACCAGCGCGCCGGTGATGACGTTGCTCCTTCTCGTGGCGAACATCGCGGCCTTTCTCTACGAGATGGCCCTCCCTGAGCACGCGCTGCAGGCCTTCATCATGGAGCGCGGCGCGGTGCCGGTGCGCGTCACGACCGAGCCGCTCTTTTCGGGAGACTTCCCTCCTGCGCTCACGCTGCTCTCGTCGATGTTCCTCCACGGAAGCTTCATGCACCTGGCAGGCAACATGCTCTACCTCTGGATCTTCGGCAACAACGTGGAGGACAGGACGGGCAAGGTGAGGTTCCTCCTCTTCTATCTCCTGAGCGGTCTGGCGGCCGCGGGCGTCCAGATCGTCGCATCCCCTCACAGCAACGTTCCCATGATCGGAGCCTCGGGAGCGATCGCGGGAGTCCTCGGCGCCTACCTGCTCCTCTTCCCTCACGCGCGCGTCCTGACACTCATCCCCATCGTCTTCTTCATCCGGCTCGTGGAGCTCCCCGCGGTGCTGGTGCTGGGTCTGTGGTTTCTCTTCCAGATCCTGATGTCGATGAGCCAGCAGCCGGGCTCCGGCGGCGTCGCTTTCTTCGCGCACATTGGCGGATTCGTCGCCGGGATGCTTCTGATATGGGTTTTTCTGAAGAGGCATCCCGGGCGGAGGTTCTCGCCGGCGGACGACCGCTGAATCAGCGCTGTGTGGAGAGCCTGCGCAGCATGGCGTCCACCGCGTCGTGCAGCGCCTGCAGCGAGCCGTCATTGCGCAGGACTTGATCGGCCAGGGCCCAGGTCCGGGAGAGCTGCTGCTCTTTTGGATCGGGGCTGTTCTCCCTGACCTCCTTGGACTGGAACTCCTCGATCGTGAGGGCGTCACCGGGGCGCGCGCGCCCGCAGGCACGCTCGAAGCGAACCTCCTGCGGGGCGTCCACGCCCACGAGGACGAAGCCTCTCTCCTGGCGCAGGGCGGCCACCTCGGCGGGATTGCGGATGCTGTCCACGATGTCGCGCGTCCCGAGACGCGTGCGCACGCGCTCCGCGAGCACCCCCGCTCCGTGCTCCGCGCGCAGCGCATTGCCCTTGGCGATCAGGTTCTCGCGGGTCGGCGCCACTCCGGCCGACTCCAGCTCGTCTCTGAGGACGTCCGACAGGGAGTGGTAGGCGAAACCGGCCGCGATCAAACGGGCCGCGACTTCGCCCTTTCCGGCAGCATTGGGTCCGGTCAGACCGATGATGAGGCGCACCTCAGGCATGAGAAACGACTGGGGCGCCGCCGATCCCGATTATGGTGGATCTCACTCGTCGGGGGTCTGTTCCTGACCGGGCTGCTGGGTTTGTATCCCACGATCACTCTTGCGTCCGATGTTGCGACGCTTCCCCGTGATCGGGGTGCTTGGTGTGGTGATGGGCTGCAGGCCGTTGAGACCAGGGATCGGCTGCTGACCAGGGATCGCCTGTTGCTGCTGGAGTCCATTGGGAGAAGTCACCTGACCCGCGCCAGCCCGGCCACGGCCGCCCCTGATGGGGCCCTGGCCGAACATCCTGCGCTGCTCGGCCTCTTCGGCGAGCGCGCGTTTCATTTCTTCGTCGTCCGCCTGGGGGGGCTCCATCTGCTGCGCGCCACGGCCCGCGGCGCGCGGGACGTCGTCACTACCGCCGCCACCACCGGCGGGCATGTTGGCGGCGCCACGCGGCCCGTCGATGAGTTGGTTCACCGGTCCGCCACGCGCCCCTTCAGGGAGTGTCGACTCCTCGATGGAAGCCACTCTGGCGCGCGGGATCGACATGAAGTTGCCCCCTTCGAACTCGCACTTGAGCCAATCGGCATCCTCGGAGACGGTCTTCGCTAGCATCACCTTGCCGTTCTTGAACACCACGAGCTTGTCGGCCGAGGCTGTCGTTGTGATGGTGAGCATCGCGATGGCGCATGCGAGGGGGGTGAGCCAAGGGAGGTGCGTCTTCAGGATGCGCGGCATTGTTTCAGTCCTTTCGCGGGGCTGGTGCTTACAAACTACTCGGAGCGGTACTCACTCGGGCCGGAACCATCTGCGCAGAGTCTCCGCAGCCGGCTTGCCCCTTGGCGTGTATCCCGTGTCCTCAGGGCCGCCCTGACCGTACCAGCGGTAGAAGTATACCCCCTCGAGCCACGGTTCGCCGCCCCAAACCCGATGGAAGGCTTCGTAACAGTGGAACTGCTCCCGAGGGGCGGGATTTTCGTCAACACCATAGTTCCAGGGATCCCTCGCGGCACCGGCCCGGCTGGGGTATCCCACCTCGGTCAGGACCAGGTTCCGCCCCTGGGCCTCCCTCCATTTCCCCAGTCTCTCAATAATCGGGCGCCAGGCCGTCACGAGCCCCTCGACGCCGGAAAGGCTCGCCCCCTTTTCCGCCAGCTCGAAATAGGCGTTCATCCCCAGGACATCCAGCGAGGAGCCGAACTTCATGGCATCAAGATGATCCCAGTTGAGCGAGTAGGTCAGGCGCCCCGCGTAGACCTCCCTCACCCTGGCGATCAGTCCGAGCCACGCCTCCGTGTGGCTCTCGGCCGAGCAGAGCTCCGACCCGACACTGAAAAGCTCCACCCCTTCCTCCTGGGCCATGCGGGCGTAGTTGAGGATGAACCCTTCGTAGGTGGCAAACCAGAGGCTCCAGTCGGGGGGAGCGATCGTGCCGCGCCACTCCCCCGGCGCCATGCGATCCACGTAGACGAACGGCATGAGAAACACGCGAAGACCCAGACGGCGCGCCTGCCTGATGGCCCCTCTCAGCGCATCATCGGTGGGCGTCATCTCCGGCGTCGGGCGCAATTCGAGCGAGCGGATGTCAGGAGTCACCCAGGCGACCATGATCGCCACGGAGTTGGCTCCGAGGTCTTCGATCTCCGCGATTCCCTGCTCGATCCAGTCGGGCCCCTCTGTTCCGTAGAGCCCGAGGTGGATCCCTTCGTCGAAGCGGCGTTGCTCCACGGCGGGGCTCGCAGCCTCGGCTCCCCGTTCCGCCATCTCTTCGTGGGCGTGCGAGCAGTCGAGGATCCCCACGGCGATGATTCCTGCGAGGAGACGAGCCCGGTTCCGGGCTCTCACTTCCAGGCGACCTGAAGACCCACGGCGGTCGGCCGGGCTGGCAGGATTTTCACGCCATCCCCGGACATTGATTCCAGCGCCACGATGACCGCGCCGCGCGTTTCCTCGCGGCACAGGAAGACGATGCAGCCGCCTCCCCCCGCGCCGCACACCTTCCCCGCGGTCGCGCCGGCGCGCCGCGCCGCCTCCATCGTCTTTTCGGTGAGCTCAGTGCTCACGCGCGGAGAGAGCGTCCTGCGCTCAGCCCACTCCCGGTTGAGCAGCGCCGCGGCCGCGTCGAGGTCCCCTGTCATCAGCGCGGCACGCATGTCGTTGGCGATCGCGGCGATCGCCCGCAGCCCCTTGAGTGTGCCTTCCTCTCCATCCACCGCGCGCCGCATCATGTCCCAGTTGGCGGTCGCCGACACGCGCGAGGCTCCGGTGTAGACGAGCACGAGCCTGGCGGCGAGCCGTTCGAGATCCACCGGCAGCACTTCCCGAAACGCCGGCCCCGGCCCCAGATGAATGGCCGCGGCGCCACCGAAAGTGGCGGCGAAGTGATCCTGGTTGCCGGTGGGGATCCGCAACACCTGGGCCTCGATGTCCCGGGCCACGGAGATGAGATCCGCGGGAGGGGTGAGCGGGCGCCCGGCGAAGTGCTCGAGGCCGGCCAGCATGCTCAGGGCGAGAGACGACGACCCTCCCAGACCCGCGCCGGCCGGCGAACCGCTGCGCGTCGTCAGCCGGAAGCCGCGCGCCGGTGCGACCCACCGGACGCAGCGCGCAATGAGCGGGAGCCGGGAGTCCGCAGGAGGCTCGGCCGCGTCGGCCCACGTCTCTTCGACTCCTGAGTCCTCGGAGCGGATCAGGGCCGCGCGCGCGGGAGGACCGGGGAGATCCTCGATCGAGGAGGTCGCCATCAAGTCGATGGCCACGTTCACTGTCACGGCGCGATCGACCAGCAGGTTGAGCGGCCAGATGTCGAGCGTGCCG
>Ga0137433_1000260_pt1 | contig 31064 bp, 20 predicted proteins | sample EasRivERMZT840_2_FD_102335 | JGI IMG/M metagenome (GOLD analysis project Ga0137433, IMG submission 102335) | Soil microbial communities from meander-bound floodplain in the East River, Colorado, USA - East River MetaG ERMZT840_2 | ecosystem: Environmental > Terrestrial > Soil > Floodplain ...
ATGCAGCGCGGCACAAGAGCACCAGAGAGGTCGAGCAACTGATCGCCGCGGCCCATCCGCAGCCGGATACTCCTGCGACTGTGCGGGCCCTACCGGTGCAGGTGCCCACATTGCTCGAGGCTGACGCCGCGCCGCCCTTGGCGGGTCCGGTCGCCGTCATCACGGCGTCACCGGCTCCGGCGCCTCGAACGGTTGTCGCGCCAATCGCGCCGACGCGATACCTGCTCAAAGTCACCGTCGGACACGAGACGCACGAGAAACTGCAGCGTGCCCGCGCGCTCCTGCGTCATGCGGTGCCGGACGGCGACATCGCGGTGATCCTCGACCGCGCGTTGTCGCTCCTCTTGCGCGAAACCGAACGGACGAAGTGGGCGGCGGTCGAGCGTCCCCGACCCTCGCGGTCGGCTTCGCCCGGGAGCCGGTACGTTCCCGCATCGGTCAAGCGCGCTGTCCGGACGCGCGATGCTGGCTGCTGCGCGTTCGTCGGGCCGAACGGACGATGCGGCGAGACTGGGTTTCTGGAGTTCCACCACGTCGTGCCTTTCAGCGCGGGAGGAAAGACGGACGAAGGGAATCTGGAGTTGCGCTGTCGCGCTCACAACCAGCACGAGTCGGTGGCGGTGACGCTGGCTTCCTCAACTCGCCGCGCGACGAGTGGGTGAACGACACGCAACGTGTGCCACCATCGGCCATGTTCCAGATCGACAAGCCGAAGCTTCCCAAGGGCCTTGGCTATCCGTTGAGACGTCGGTCTTGCAAGGAGCCTAGCGCGACTCCTCACTAACTCGCCGCGCGGCGAGTTGGTGAACGGCACGAGGGTTGTGCCAGGATGTCGTCCCCATGGCGACCTTCGTCCACCTGACTGCGGAGAAGAACACTCGCTCGATCGCACGGTCAGGAATCCGATGCCGGCGTTCAACGACGCCGCAAGGGCGAGTCGTCTTCGCGCTGCCGGTCACGCGAAACTACTACGTGTCCCACCAGTGGGCGCGGGAACTGCGCCGGTCCGGTCAGCGAGCGATCGTTGCGGTTCACTTTCGCATCCCCGACGATGAGCGTGTGCTGGTCGGACGCTATGGCACGCAGCACGAAGCTGTGACCGCCGCGGGGGCAGTCGGCATCGTGATGCGGGCTGGCAACGCCGAAGGCTTCGAAGTGCTGGTGTCGCGACGCATTGAAGTACAGGAGATTCGCGCGATCAAACCGGTCCATCGTGTGACCGGTTGGAGGTACGCGCCGGAAGCGCATGGAAAGCCGCCGTTCTGCGGCTGCTCCTATTGTCAGAGGGGTCAGATCAAGTCTCGGAGGATTCGAGACAAATACGAGGCGGCCGCTCGCGGCTGAGCGGCTTTTTTCGAGCGCGGGTGACGTTTGCGCGATTGCCGATTGCCAATCGCCGATTGACGATATATTCTAGCCGTCAGATTAAATGGCTGCGGCGCTCCCACGCCTCGAGCTTCACGTGCTGGTCGCCCTGCTGCGGCTCGGCGGCGATGCCTATGCCATCGCCATTCATGACGACATCGAACAGGTGTCCGGAACCGACGCATCGATCGCCGGCATCTACAACGCGCTCGATCGGCTGGAGCAGCGCGGCCTCGCGCGGTCCGCGTGGTCGGACCCGCGTCCGGAGCGGGGAGGCCGCGCGCGGCGGTTCTACAAGCTGACCGCCGCCGGGCGTGAGTACGTCCGGCGCGAGCAGGCCATGGCCACACGGCTCTGGGCCGGCGTTTCTGCGTCGGGCGATCGACGCACGAGGCCGTAACCCGATGCCACCGACCGTGGTTCGCGGATTGCTGCGCGCGCTGGCGCCGGCGGATGTTCGCGAGGCGCTCTTGGCCGACCTCGACGAGGGCTTCGAGCGCCAGTTGCGCAATCGCGGTGCGCGACCGGCGCGCCGCTGGTACCGGCGCCAGGCCATCACCGGCGTCGTCCCGCTCATCCGTATGCGCGCGCAGCGCAGGCATCTGCCATCGCCCACCAGGGAGACCCACATGACTTCATTCGACGCCGTGATGCGGGACGTGCGGTACGCGATCCGCCTGCTGTGGCGGTCGCCCTCGTTCACGCTGCCGGCCGTGCTCACGCTCGCGCTCGGGCTGGGCGCGACGACGGCGATCTTCAGCGTGGTGCACGGCGTCATGCTGACGCCGTTGCCGTACGCGTCACCGGGCGGCATCGTCACCGTGTTTCAGGACATGCGCGCGCGCGGCGGGCCCGAGCAGGAGTGGGCGACCCCCGGGAATCTCGTGGATTGGAGCGCTGAGACCACGCTCTTCGCATCGGTCGCGTCGATCAGGCAGCTGGCGACGACGCTGACAGGCATGGGCGAGCCGGAACCGATCCTTGGCGAGCAGGTGTCGCGCTCGTACTTCGATGTCCTGGGCGTGCCGCCGGCCACGGGCCGCGGGTTCCGCGAGGACGAAGCCGTGCCCAATGCCCCACGCGTCGTGGTGCTCAGCCACGGCACGTGGCAGCGCCGGTTCGGTGGCGATGCCAACGTGGTGGGCCAACGGATCATGCTCGGCGGGGAGTCGCACGAGATCGTGGGCGTCATGCCGGCAGGATTCCGGCCGGTCATCGTGGCGAATGCCGAGATGTGGCGGCCGGAGCGCTTCAACCTCGTCACGCCGGCGCGCGGCGCCGTCGTGCTCCGCGTCGTCGCGCGGCTCGCGCCCGGCGTCCCGATCGACCGGGCGCGGGCTCAAGCCGCGACGCTGGCCGGCACGCTCGAGGCGCGCCATCCGGACTTCAACAAGGGCGTCGGCATCAACCTCGTGCCGCTGCAGGATCAGGTGGTCAGCGACGTCCGGCCCGGTCTGATTGTTCTTTCCGGCGCCGTTCTGTTCGTGCTGCTCATCGCCTCGGTCAACGTCGCCAATCTGCTGCTCGCGCGCGCGTCGAACCGGACGCGCGAGCTTGGCGTGCGCATGGCGCTTGGCGCATCGCGCGCCCGCATCGTGCGCCAGTTGCTCACCGAAAGCCTGCTGCTCGCCGTGGTGGGCGGCGTGCTCGGCATCGGCGTCAGTCTGATCGGCATTCAGGCGCTGGTCGCGCTCGCGCCATCGGGCCTGCCGCGCATCGAGGAAGTCGGCCTCAGCACGCGGGTGCTGCTGTTTGCGGCGGCGATGACGACGCTGACCGGCGTGCTCTTTGGTCTCGTTCCCGCGCTGCAGGCATCCCGTGATCGCGGACCGGGCACCGTCACGTCGTCGGGCCGTGGCGCCGTTGGCGGCCCTGGTCGCCGGACGCGGCGGCTGCTCATTATTGGAGAGGTGGCGGTCGCGCTCGTCCTGCTCGTCGGCGGCGGATTGCTGCTCCGCACGTTTGCCGCGTTGCAGAAGTCCGACCTCGGATTCGACCCGACCGACGTCACGGTGGGATTCGTGATTCCACCGGCGGCGCGGTATCCCGATGCGGTCAGCCGGGTCGCCTTCTACGATCAGATCCTCGAACGCGCGCAGGCCGTGCCGGGCGTGCGAACCGCCGCGCTCGCGTCGGTGATTCCGCTTACGGGCGGCGACTCCGACATGGATTTTCAGATTGAAGGCGCCCCGCCGCCGCGGACGCCCGACGAGAGCACGGTCACCTGGTACCGCATCGTCAGCGCCAGCTACTTCGACGCGATGGGGATTCGGCTGGTGCGGGGCCGTGGCCTCACGGCGCGCGACCCTGCGCGTGAAGTCGTTATTAGTGAAACACTTGCGAAGGCGCACTGGCCGGGCCAGGAGCCCATCGGCCGCCGGGTCCGGTTCAGCCAGGACGGCTCCTGGTTCACCATCGCCGGCGTGGCCGCCGACGTGAAGTACCAGGGCGCGCGCGGCGAGTCGCGCAACCAGATGTTCATTCCGTACTGGCACCGTCCCGAGGGCGGAATCGCCCTCGTCTTGAAGGCGCCGGGCGGCGCCGATCGGTTCGTGCGGCCGCTCAAGGACGCGGTCGCGCAGGTGGACAAGGACATCCCGGTCGCCCGCATCACGCCGATGACCCGGCTCATCGCCGTGTCGATCGAGCGTCCGCGATTCCTCGCGCTGCTCGTCGTGCTGTTTGCGGGCCTGGCCGCCGTGCTGTCGGCGGTCGGGATTCTCGGGGTGATGTCGTATCTCGTCGCGCAGCGCACGCCGGAGATTGCCTTGCGGGTGGCGCTCGGGGCCCGCGCGCGAGAGGTGCTGTGGCTCGTGCTCGGCGATGCGGTGCGGCTCGCATCGATCGGCGTCGCGCTGGGCCTTGGCGCCAGCCTGCTGCTCACGCCGTCGTTCGGAACAATGTTGTACGGGGTCTCGCCGTTCGATCCGCTCACGCTCGCGCTGACGAGCGCAGCCCTCCTGGTTGTGGCGACGCTCGCCAGCGTCATTCCGGCTCGCCGGGCGACGCGCGTGTCGCCGGTGGAGGCGCTCAAGGAGTCGTCGGGCTAGACCCGGTCCGTGCCCGCGCGCCGGTTGATCCGCACGTAGAACTTCACGAACGTCTTGATCGGGATCATGCGCAAGACCATCTCGCGGAGGTGGCACCCAACAGGATTCGTCATCCGCATGATGCGTGCCGTCCGGCGTCCCTGCCCGAGCAGGGCGGCGGTCTTCTTGAGTCGTTCAGCTTCGTACGCGCGGAGCGCGCGTTCGACCTTGGCGTCGGCGGCGAGTGCCTTCGCCAGTTCCACAGCGTCGGTGATGGCCGCGGCGGCGCCCTGGCCGGTGTGCGGGAGGACGGGATGTGCCGCGTCTCCCAGGAGCGTGACGACGCCCTGGCTCCAGAATGGGATCGGGTCGCGATCGACGAGGTCGTCGCATCGCAGGTCGTCTGTCGCTGAAGTCACCGCCCGGAAGGTCGCGTCGAACCGAGGGGACATCAGCGCCAGCACCGCGGCCGGATCCCGCATGCCAGCCGGAACCAGGTCGGAGCTCAGCGACAGGTACCAGTAGATGCCGGTGTCGCTGGCCCGGACCAGCATCGATTCCACGCCGGGGCCCAGGTAGAAGACGCCCGCCAGATCACCGAGGTGATGCAGCGCGCCGTGCACGGCGCCCCGCACCGCGACGATGCCGCACGGCCGCGGCGGCGGCTCGGCCGGATGGAGCTGACCACGAATCACCGAACCCAGGCCGTCCGCGCCGACGAGCAGATCGCCTTCGGCCGAGCGGCCGTCTGAGAGGTGCAGCGTGACGCGATCCCCCGCGCCTGTGAATCGCGTTGCGCGGCTTTCGACGGAGAGCGAGTCCATTCCAACGGCGTCGAGCAGCGCACCGTGGAGGGCGGGCCGGAGCGCGATGAGCATCGGGCCGCCGACCACGCCGGGCGGCAGCTCGACGCGCTTCAGCACCCTGCCGTCCATTCGACGGAACTCACCGCTTCGGGGCTCGAACGCCCTGGCGCGAACGACGTCCGCCACGCCCAGCTCCCGCAGCGCCGCCATGGCATTCGGCGCGAGGCCGAGGCCAAAGCCGAGCTCGCGTGCGGACGCCGCCCGTTCGAAGATGCGAACCGCCCAGCCGGCCCGCCTCAACGCGAGGCCGGCGGACAGGCCGCCGATGCCGGCGCCGACGATGAGCGCAGTGCGGGTCAACGCTGCTTCACCAGATCCGGACCCGCTGTTCCGGCGCGCGATACATCCGGTCGGCGGGCGACACGGTGAAGGCGTCATAGAACGGGGCCAGGTGACCGACGGCGGCGTTGGCGCGGTACTCCGGCGGCGCGTGCGGCATCGCGATCACCCACTGACGCAGGTACTCGTCACGAATCTTCGTTCGCCACGTCTGCGCCCACGCGAGAAAGAAGCGCTGGTCTCCGGAGAGGCCGTCGATCACGGGCGCGGGCCGGCCGTTGAGCGATTGCCGATACGCGCGATGCGCGACCATCAGGCCGGAGAGATCGCCGACGTTCTCGTCGAGCGTCAGCCGGCCGTTCACCGTCAGGCCCGGCAGCGGCGACAGCGCGTTGAACTCGTCGACGAGCGCCGCGGCGCGGGCGTGAAACACGCGAGGATCGAGCGCGTGGGTGATCTCGTGTCCGACGGCCGCGCCCAGCGCGCCGAAGTTCACGGCCGCGTCGGCGTCCACCGAGAAGACCGGCGGCTGCAGGAACACCGCCGGCAGCACGATCTCGTTCAACGCGTTGTCGTAGTACGCGTTGATGGTGATGGGCGCGATCGTCCACTGGCCGCGGTTGTCGCCGGCGAGGCGCCGGGTCCGGTCGCGGCTGTCGAACCGGCGCGCGCGCAGCACGTTGCCCATCAGATCGTCCCGCCGGATCTCGAGGCCCCAGTAATCGCGCCACGCCTCCGGATAGCCGACGCGCAGGGTGATCGTGGCGAGCTTGCGCAGCGCCGCGGCGCGCGTGTCGCGCGGCAGCCAGTCGGCGCGCTCGATGAGGTCCCGTTGGGCCTTCAGCACGCTCGTAACGATCGTTGTTGCAGCGGCGCGGGCGCGCGGCGGAAAGTGCCGCTCCACGTAGAGCCGCCCCAGCGCGTCGCCGAGATGACGGGTGACCAGCGCCACGCCGACCTTCCAGCGGTCGCGCGGCGCATCCTGCCCGGTCAGGAGCTTGCCGTAGAAGTCGAATCGCAGCCGCTCGAAGTCGCGCGGGAGCTGCGGCGCGGCCGCGGTGAGGAAGCGCGCCAGCAGCCACTTCTTCAGCGTCTCGATCGACGCGCCCGGCAGCGCGGCGACGAACGCCGTGAAAAACGACGGCTGGTTGAAGACGATGCGCACGGGTCGATCGAAGCCCTGTGGTGCGGCCCAGGCCTGCCAGTCGAAGCCCGGCAGCGCCGTTCGCAGCTGTCCGAGCGTCAGGGGCGCGGAGGGCGTCACGGCGGCGCCGAACGGAACCAGCGACGCGGCCAGTTGTGTTTCGAGCGCGCGCACGTCCCTCGCGTCCTCGACCCAGCGCGTGCGTCCGACGCGCTGAAACAGCTGCTCGAGATACACGCCGTACGCCTGGCGGATCTCCTGAGCCGCCGTGTCGTTATTCAGGTAGTGATCGCGAGAGGGCAGCAGAATGCCGCCTTGCGAGAGCTGCACGACAAACCAGCCGGGACTCGACGCGTCGGCAGAGACCGCGGCCCCGAATGGCGCGCCGGCGCCGATGGCCGCGAGGTGGCCCATCGCGGTGGCGACGTCGGCGTGCGTCCGGATGCCGTCGATGCGCGCGAGATGGCCGCGAATGGGATCGAGGCCGAGCGATTCGACCCGCGGTTCGTCCATGTGGCTCGCGAACAAGTCGGCGATCTGCTGGCTCGGCGACCCGGCGGCGTGCCGGGTCCGCGAGAGGTCGAGGATGATCGCGTGCAGGTCCGCGTCGGCGCGGTCGGCGATTTCGGTGAACGCGCTGTAGCTGACGCGGTCCGGCGGCATCGGCGTGCGGTCGAGCCAGCGGCCGTTGGCGTGCCGGTAAAGGTCGTCCTGAGGCCTGACGGCGGCGTCCACCGCCGTCAGATCGAGGCCGGACGCCGCGCGTTGCGGCGCGGATCGGGCCGCGAGCGACGCCGCGGTCAGCACCAGGCTGAATACTGCCAGGCAGTCTCGCATCGATGCAGATATCTTGGCGTAGACTGGCTCACTCATGAACGTTTCTGCGACCGATGCCTGTCCCGGTTGTGGATTCACGGGCGGCCGGCGGGCCTGCCAGGACCTTTTCAACGACATCGCCCTGCGCGTGCGGGCGCTCGCGTGGACCGACAGTCTCAAGACCTGGCGCCTGATGCACGACGTCTACGACATCCAGCACGAGGAAGAATTCTGCGGCCGCTATCGCGGCCTCGTCATGCATCTGGGCGGCGTGTGCTGGGCGCTCGAGCACGGCGGCCATGAGACGGGCTATCGCGCGCTGCAGAAGCTCATCGAGCGCGATCTGTGGAAGGCCGATCCGTATCCGCCGAGCCCCGGCATCCCGCGCGAGCGCGGCACGGTCACGATCGCGAGCCTGCGCGACGCGCAGGACGCGGAACGGCTCGTGAACGGCGTCGACCGCTGGGCGCGATCGGCCTGGACGGCGTACGCGCCGCTGCAGTCGCTCGCGCGGCACTGGGTGCAGCAGGCGCTGGCGAACGGTGCATCCCGGTCCTGACCCGGCGCGCATGGCTGAGCCCGCGTATCCGGCGGCGCGCGCGGTGGCCCGCCGTATTCAGGATCATTTCGCGCGTCACGCGCTCGCCGCGCGGGACGCCGGCCACGACAACATCGCGCCGCCTCCCGACGCCGAAGCGGTCGAGGCCATCATCGACGCCGCGTTCTGGGCCAGCCTCCGGCGTGAAGAAGGCGCGCTCCCGAAGATCTCGCTGGCCTACCTGTCGCCGGCCGACGCCGGGCACACGCTGACGTTTGCCCAGCGGCTGCCGCTGCGGCCGGCCGCGCTCGCGCGGCTCTCCCCGGCGGTGGAGCGGCCCGGCATTCACCTGGGTGTGTGGCGCGAGAACGGCGAGCTGACCGTGTGGGGCACGACACGCGCGATTCCGGCCTTCGGTCTCGTCGTCGAAGTCGTGGACTCCGGCCTGCTGGTGATCAAGCACCGGGTGGATCCGTTCGGCAAGTTCGTGAACGTCGCGGTCCTCGAGGGCGACCAGATCAAGATCGTCGACGAAGGCTTCTCGATGACGCCCGATTGTCCGGGTCCCGTGAAGTCGCTCCTGGGCGTGGACACGATGATGACGTTCGGCACCGTGGACGTCCTCGTGCAGATTGCGGCGTCGATGCGCCTGCACCAGCGCGGCGGCACGCTCCTCGTCGTCTCCGCCGGCAACGACGACTGGCGGCAGTCGATCGTGGAGCCGATGCTCTACGGCGTGACCCCGCCGTTCTCGGAGCTCGCCGAGCTGATTCGGCGCGAGCCGGACGAATCCGAGCATCACGACTGGCAGGACGACCTTCGCCGGGCGGTGGACGCCGTGGCCGGCCTCACGGCCGTCGACGGCGCGACGATCATGACCGACCGCTACGAGCTGCTCGCCTTCGGCGTGAAGATCGCGCGCCGGCGCGGGCACGCGCAGGTGGAGCGCGTCGTCGTCACGGAGCCGGTGGAAGGCGCCGCCGTCGATATCGCGACGCCGGCGCAGCTCGGCGGCACGCGTCACTTCTCGGCCGCGCAGTTCGTCCACGACCAGCGCGGGGCGACCGCGCTCGTCGCGTCGCAGGACGGCCGCTTCACGATTTTCAAGTGGTCCCAGGCCGACGAGCTCGTCCACGCCCATCGCGTCGAAGCCCTGCTGCTATGACTGACATCCTGCACGACGTCGGGATGGCCGTGCGGCGGCTCGCCAAGTCCCCGCTGTTCAGCGTGTTTTCGATTCTGACGCTCGCGCTCGGCATCGGCATCACCACGACCGCGTACTCGATCCTGTATGGATTGCTCTGGCGCGATCCTTCCGTGACCGATCCGTCGCGTCTCCTGGCGCTCGCGCGTCCGATCGCCTGGGCCGACTACCGCGATCTGCGTGAACAGCAGACGACCTTCACCGAGGTCGCGGCGCACGGGGAGTTCAGCACGGCGCTGACCGCGCGCGACACCGTCGAGCTCATCCGGGGCGAGGCCGTCAGCGGCAACTACTTTCAGGCCCTTGGCCTCACCGCGCCACTGGGCCGCCTGCTGCAGCCGTCCGACGACGAGCCCGGTGCGCCGGCGGTGGTGGTGCTGTCGTCCGGGCTCTGGCGCTCGCAGTTTGGCGCGGATCCCGGCGTCGTCGGGACCTCGGTCCGCCTGGCGCGCCGCGTGTTCGAGATTGTCGGCGTCGCCCCCGATCGCTTCAGTGGCACGGACGTCGTCACGATGCGCCCGGTCGGCGCCTGGATCGCACTCGAGGCCGCGCGGACGGCGGCGCCTGATCTGGGACCGCCGTACTCGCGCGGCTTCAACCCGGCGGGCCGGGACGCGGGATGGCTCACCGTCCTGGCCCGGCTGGCCCCGGGGCGGACGAGGCCTGACGCCGAGGCGGACACGGCCGCGATTGCCCGGCGCCTCGACGCGAGCGCGCCGCTTCGCCAGCCTCCGGGCATCGGCACGGTCAACACGCGCGAGCCGACGCGGGACTGGGCGCTACGGCCCGCGCTCGACCGGTCGCGGCTCGCCGAGGCCACGGAAGTCGCGCGCGTCATGCTCGCGGTGCCCGCCCTCGTGTTGCTCGTCGCCTGCACCAACCTCGCGAACCTGGTGCTGTCGCGCGGGCTCCTGCGGCGGCCCGAGCAGTCCATTCAGCGGGCGCTCGGCGCGTCGCGATGGCGCCTGATGCGCGCGCCGCTGGTCGAGAGCGGCGTCGTCGCCCTGCTCGGAGGCATCGGCGGCACGCTGGTGACGTGGGTGTTGCTGCGCTCGACCGCGACGGCGTTCGAACGCACGTTCGGATCGGTCACGCCCGTGCGGCTGGAAGGACGGCTCGAGCCGCAGGTACTCGCGGCCACTGCCGTCGCGATGCTCATCGCCCTCGCGGTCTCCGGCATTCTGCCCGCGCTGCGGCTCACGCGTGCGAGCCCGCAGCGCGATCTTCGCTCCGATGTGGCCGCCACGGGCCTGATGCGCTGGCGCGGCCGGAGCAACCTCATCGCGCTGCAGGTCGCGGTCTCGGTGGCGTTGTTGCTCCTCGCGGCGCTGGCGGTTCGCACGCTGCCGGCGATGCGCCAGGCGCCGGGTCCGGGCCGCGATCTCGATCGCGCCGCCGTCGTCGAAGTCCCGTTTCGCTGGCAACTTCCCGATCTCGAGCGCATGCGGCTCACGGTCTATTCGGTGCTCGACGTGACGGCGCGCACGCAGCCCGCACTGCAGGCGGCGGCCGTCGCGGGGTTGATGAGCCCGAAAGGCGTGACGGTCGCGGCGCCGGAGCGGCCGTCCACGCCGCTGTCCCCGGGTGACTTCGCCGAGATGATCGTCGGCACCGCCGGGATCTTCGACGCGCTCGACCTGCCGGTCCTGGCGGGCCGGCCGTTCGACCTCCGCGATCGGCCCGGCACCGCACCCGTCGCGATCGTCAATCAGGCCCTCGCCGGACGGCTGTTCGGCCAGGCGCCCGCGGCCGTCGGGCGGGACGTCCTGATCCGCGACTACACGGGCCGCGTCGTGGTGGCGGCGGACAACAGCGATGTGGAAACGCTCACCGTCGTCGGCGTGGCGATGGACAGCACGCTCGATCGCCACGGCCGGCCGGAATCCGTGATCTACCGGCCGTTCGCGCAGGCGCCCGATCCTGACGTGGCGTTCGTGGCGCGGTCGGAGTCATTGGATGTGTCCGCGCTCGTGAGCGTGCTCCGGACCGCGCTGCGCCGCGCCGACGCCGACATCGCGATGCGATACGCGGGCGGCGCCCAGGCGCTCTTCCAGATCCAGGCGATCGCCGTGGGCCTCGCGACCGGCGTGATCGCGATGCTGGGGTCGATTGTGCTCGTGCTCGCCACGGCCGGCCTGTACGGCGTGCTGTCGCACGTCGTCTATCACCGCACGCGCGAGATTGGCGTGCGCATGGCGCTTGGCGCCTCGGCCGGCCGGATCGTCACGCTGGTCGTGCGCGACGGCGTCCGTCCGGTCGCGGAAGGACTGTTCATCGGGCTGGGCGTCGCCTTCGCGATTCGCGGGTTGTTGCAGTCCAGTTTCAGCCAGCCGATTCCGTCGCTCGACCCGATCGCGGCGCTGGTCCCGGTGATTGCTCTCCTCGCCGCCGCCGCCGTCGCCTGCTACGTGCCGGCGCGCCGCGCCGCACGCGTGGATCCCAACGTGGCGTTGCGAGAGATGTAAGAGCTTTCACCACGAAGGTCACGAAGACGTAGAAGAACACGTTGGTCCGGGTTAGACCCGGCGTCGGGCCGACAGAACATGCGAGGGCCCGGCAAGAAGCACCAATAGGAACAGACGGGATAGATCGGTGCCTCTTGCCGGGCCCTCGCATGTTCTGTCGAGCGGCCTGCGGCCGCGGCGGGCTGCGCCCGCCGCCGACGCCGGGTGTTCCTTCGTGTCCTTCGTGAGCTTCGCGGTGAGACCTTAGTGAAAGTGTTCGAAGAAGCGCTCCGCCGCTGCCACCTGCGACGGCGAGCCGATGACCGCGACGCGGTCGCCCGCCTCCAGCACCTCGCGCGGCCCGGGGTTCCTGATCAGATCCTGCTGCCGCGCAATCGCGACCACCGTCACGCCCGCCGTCGCGCGGAGCAGCGTGTCGGCAAGCGCGCGGCCCGCCACGGCGCTGCCGGGTTCGACCACGAGCCAGCCGACTTCGAGATCCCTGGCCGCCTGCACGAGGTCGTCGAGCACGCGAGCCTGCCCGGGACTCGGCCGCTCGGATTCGCCGAGGCCTTCGCGGCGCACGAGGTCCGTGTACCGCTGCACCTCGCGTACCGGCAGGTCGAGGTCCAGAAGCGTGCGCCGGACGATTTCGACGCCGCCTTCGAGCTCCGGCCGGACCACGTGATTCGCGCCGTCGGCCATCAGGCGCTTGGCCCCTTCGTACGTGGACGCGCGGGCGACGATCGGCACGTCCGGCGCGTACTTCTTGGCGGTGGCGACCACGGCGAGCGCCGCGGGGTCATCCGGCAGCGTGATGACGAGGGCGCGCGCCTTGCCCAGATGCGCGGTGGCCAGGATGTCCGAGCTGCTGGCGTCGCCGTACAACACGGGCACGCCCAGCGTTCGAAGCTTGTCGATCCGGATGGGATCCGCTTCCACGACCAGCCGAGGAATGCCGAGGCGGCCGAGCGCTTCCGCGATGTGCCGGCCGACGCGGCCGCATCCGACGATGACGACGTGCCCGCTGATGTCGGGATCCGGATCCGCCAGGCCGGCGCTGGCCCGCGCGCCGGCGTCGATGATCGTCCACCAGCCCCGCCGCTTCAGCCAGCGCTCGGCGGGATCCACCAGCCGGACCACGAGCGGATTGATCGTGATGGAGAGAATCGCGCCGGCGAGGATGAGCGAGTACTGCGATTGATCGAGCGCGCCGAGCGCGACGCCGCTCTGGCCGATGATGAACGAGAACTCACCGACCTGCCCGCGGCCGGCGGCGGCGACCAGCACGGTGCGGCCCGTGCAGCGGAACGCGACGGCAATCAGTCCGGAGATCGCGCCCTTCAGGACGATCACGATCAGCGCGACCATCAGCACGCGGTCCCACTGCGAGAGGAGCAGCACCGGATCCACGAGCATGCCGACGGACACGAAAAAGATGACGGCGAACGCCTCGCGGAACGGCAGCAGGTCGGCGCCGACCTGATGGCTGAACGGGGACTCGCCGACGACGAGGCCGGCGACGAATGCGCCGAGCGCGAGCGACACGCCGAAATACGCGGAGGAGAGCAGGGCCGTGCCGATCGCCAGCGTCAGCGCCGCCAGCACGAACAGCTCGCGGGACCGCAGGTGCACGACGCGGCTGAGGAGCACCGGCACGACATAGTCGCCGGCCAGCATCATCAGGACGACGAACAGCAGCGCCAGGCCCATCGCCAGCAGGCTGGCGCCCCAGGACGCCGCCTCCGGGCTGGCGAGCGTCGGCAGCAGCACGAGGACCGCGACCGTCAGCAGGTCCTCGACCACCAGCCAGCCGACGGCGACCTTGCCCGCCGGCGTATCGAGCCACCCCTGATCCATCAGCGTGCGCATGAGCACCACGGTGCTCGTCACTGACAGCGCCACGCCCAGAACCCAGGCGCCGCTCGTCATCCCCCACAGCTGGCGCGCGGCCAGGGCGCCGATCACCGTCACGGCGGCCATGCCGATCACCGCGCCGGGGATGGCCACCCAGCGCACCTGCCAGAGATCCCGGAAGGAGAAGTGGAGGCCGACGCCGAACATCAGCAGGATCACACCGAATTCCGCCATCTGCCGGATGGCGGCGTCGTCGCCGCGGAAGCCGGGCGTGAACGGCCCCATGGCGATGCCGGCGACGAGATAGCCGACGATGGTCGGCAGGCCGACCCGTCGCGCGAGCAGGCCGCCGACGAGCGCGTACCCGAGTGCGACGGCGAGATTCACCAGCAACGGCACGTCGTGCATTAAGGGGTCGTACCTCGATCTGTGCAAAACTTTGGGGACATCGCAGTCACGGGGTCCCCGAAGTTTTGCACAGATCGAGGTACGACCCCCTCCGGAGGACTCATGCGCACTCGTGTCCTGCTCGTCGCCCTGGTGGCCGCCGGAACCGCGCTGGCGGCGGCCCCCGCCGTCCCGCAAAGCGACCTCGACACCTTCATGAACAAGGTGCTCGCGCGGCGTGACGAGAACTGGAAGAAGCTGCAGCAGTACATCCTGGACGAGCGCGCCGAGGTCTCGATCAAGGGCCCGACGGGGATCCCGGTCTGGGGCGACAAGCGCGAGTACACGTGGTTCATCCGGGAGGGCTATTTCATCCGCAGCCCGCTCAAGGCGAACGGCGTCGAGGTCTCCGAGGCGGATCGCCGCAAGGCCGAGGACAGCTACCTCCGCCGCGTGAAGGAGCGCGAGAAGCGCGATGCGGCGCGCGAGCGCCGCAAGAAAGACGGGTCCGACGCGCCGGTGCCGGACGAGCCGACGACGCTCGACGCGTTTGTCGCGCAGAACGCCCAGCCCGAGTTCGTGGATTCCGCCTACTTCATGAAGTTCAAGTTCGAGCAGGGCCGCTACGCGCTGGCCGGACGCGAGCCGTTCGAGGGCGGCCGGGAAGTCCTGCGAATCGAGTACTACCCGTCGAAGCTCTATCAGGACGAAGAGGATCCCGAGCGGAAAAAGCGCGAGGAAGAACGGCGGAAGCAGAAAGGCGGCAAGCCCGACAAGGGGCGGGAGTACGGCGCCACGGTCGAACGCCTGATGAACAAAGTCGCGCTCGTGACGCTCTGGGTCGAGCCGACCTCACAGCAGATCGTGAAGTACGTGTTCGACAACGTGAACTTCGACTTCTTCCCGGGCGCGTGGCTCCTGCGCGTGGACGAGCTCAAGGCGGCGATGGAGATGAGCCAGCCCTTCAAGGACAAGGACATCTGGCTGCCGAAGACGATCGACTTCGGCTTCTCCGCGATGCTCGCCGTCGGGCCGGTCCATGGCCGCTATCACGTCGATTACCACGACTTCCGCGAAGCGACCACGGCCGGCCGGATCAAGAAGACCGGCGGATCGCGATGACGCCGGCGCTTTTGTGCTGGGCGCTGGTCGCCTGCGGACCGGCCCAGGCTCCGGCCAATCTCGCGGAAGTCATCGCCGAGATTCACATCCACGGCAACGTCGCCACGCCGGACGCCGAGGTGCTGAAGATCGCCGGCGTGGCCAAGGGCGATCCGTTCCGCGAGACGACGCTCGAGGACGTACGGAAGCGGCTCAAGGCCTCCGGCAAGTTCGACACGATCGAGGTCCGCAAACTGTACGCCTCGATCGAAGATCCCAGCCAGGTCGCCCTCGTCCTCATCGTCAATGAAGGAGCGGTGCGGATCGATATGCCGGACGAGGAAGGCGGCCAGCCCCGCATCGTGCGGAAACGTGGCCTCCACAACTTCATGTTCCTGCCGATCCTGGACGCCGAGGACGGGTACGGCCTGACGTACGGCGCGCGCGTCGCGTTCGTCGGCATCGCCCGCGGCGCCAACCGGCTGTCGTCGCCGCTCACGTGGGGCGGGCTCAAGCGCGCGGGACTCGAGTTCGAGCACACGTTCGCGGCCGGACCGGTGAGCCGCATCGAGGTGGGCTCCGCGATCCAGCGGCGAAGGAACCCGGCGTACGAGATTGACGACGACCGGACGCGCCTCTGGGCGCGCGTGGAGCGCGCGCGCGGGCCCGTGCGGCTCGGCGCCACCCTCGGCTGGCAGGACGTGACGTTTGCGGAGACCGACGACCGGCTGAAGACGTTCGGCGCTGACGTCGCGTACGACACCCGCCTCGACCCCGTGCTGCCGCGCAACGCCGTGTACGGCTTGGTGAGCTGGGAGCGCGTCGCCGGCGCCGCCAGCCAGCCGATCGACCGCCTCAAGCTGGACGGCCGCGGCTACCTCGGGCTCATCGGGCAGTCCGTGCTCGTCGTACGGGCGTTACGCGAGGACGCCGGCTCGCCGCAGCCGCTCTACCTTCGCTCGCTGCTCGGCGGCTGGTCGAACCTGCGCGGCTTCGAGGCCGGCGCCTTCACGGGCGACACGCTCGTGTCGGGATCGATCGAGCTGCGCGTGCCGCTGAACTCGCCGCTGCAGATTGCCCGGATTGGCGTCAACGCCTTCGCCGACTACGGCACGGCCTACGAGAAGGGCATGCGCCTCGCCGACCAGGCCTTCCATCGCGGCTACGGCGGGGGCGGCTGGATCACCATCACGGCGCTTCGTTTCGGCCTGGGTGTCGCCCACGGGGTCGGATCCGGCACCCGGTTCACCTTTGCGGGCGGCCTGACGTTCTAAGGACGTACCCGGCAAGTAATCACCTCCCGCGGCCGATATTCCCTTCGTGGTACGTCTCTTGCTGGAATGTTCGGGTGGTCCGCGCCTCGGCGCGGAAGGGAGGCGGTAATGATGCGGCGCTGGCATGTGGCGGCAGTGGCGGTGGCGGCGGTCGTCGGTCTCGTGGCGGGGCTCCGGGCCTCCAGCCAGACCGTTGACGAGCTGATCGCTCGGAACCTCGAATCCAAGGGCGGATTGGCCCGTATGCGCGCCATCCAGACGATGAAGCAGACGCGCCGCATGAACCTGCAGGGCATGGAATCGCCCGTCGTCGTCTACGCGAAGCGGCCGAACATGATCCGCCAGGAGATCGCGATGGGCGGTCGCACCGTCATCATGGCTTACGACGGCGTGACGCCCTGGATCGTGAATCCGCACACCGGCCAGAACGCCCCCATCCAGGTGACGGGACCGCAGGCGGACGCCATCCGGCAGGATTCGGACTTCGACGGCCCGCTCGTGGACTACCGCGAGAAGGGCCTCACCATCGAGCTGGTCGGCACCGAGGCGCTCGGCACGGCCAAGGTGCACCACCTCAAGGTCATCACCAAGAAGGGCCTCGTTCAGCATTTCTACCTGGACGCCACGACGGCGCTCGAGGTGAAGATGGTGACGGAGACCTCCGACACCACCACGATCGAACAGGAGCTCACCGACTACCGCGAGGTGGAAGGCATCAAGATCCCGTTCGTCATCCGCACGCTGGCCAACGGCGTCAAACAGGGTGAGGTCCGGCTGGAGAAGGTCGAGTTCAACGTCAAGCTCGACGACGCGATCTTCCGGATGCCGAAGGGCGGCGAGTAGCCTCCGCGCTCAGAATTGGCGATCAGTACGAAGTTTTTTCTTTTATGATGTCCGCGTGAGCACGGCGAGCCGGCTGACGCGAGCCTGGCGGCAGGGCGATCCCTGGACCGTCACCGACGCCAGCGAGCTGTACGAGATCGACCGCTGGGGCAAAGGCTACTTCTCCATCGGTCCCAACGGCCACGTTCGCGTCCACGCGACGCGCGACCCCGAACGCTGGATCGACCTGAAGCAGCTCGTCGATCACCTGCAGCTTCGGGGCATCGGCCTTCCGATTCTCATCCGCTTCCGCGACATCCTCCGCCAGCGGCTGGCCGACATTCACGGCGCCTTTCAGGCGGCGATGACGCAGCACTCGTACGAGGGCAAGTACTTCTGCGTCTATCCCATCAAGGTCAACCAGCAGCGGCAGGTGGTCGAGGAGGTGCTCGACTTCGGCAGGCCTTACGACTTCGGCCTCGAGGCCGGGTCCAAGCCGGAGCTGCTCGCGGTCGTGGCGATGGCCACGAACGAGACGACGATCATCTGCAACGGCTTCAAGGACGCCGAGTTCATCGAGATGGCGATGCTGGCCCACAAGATGGGCCGCCGCATCATCCCGGTCGTCGAGAAGTACACGGAGCTCGGCCTCATTCTGGAGTACGCCCAGAAGGTCGGCGTCCGGCCCAACATCGGCATGCGCGTCAAGCTGGCCTCGCGCGGGGGCGGCCGGTGGCAGTCCTCGGGTGGGTACCGGTCGAAGTTCGGCCTCACCGTCGGCGAGGTCCGGCAGGCCCTCGAGGAGCTGAAGTCGTTCGGCATGCAGGACTGCTTCAAGCTCCTGCACTTCCACCTCGGCAGCCAGATCCCCAACATCCGCATCGTCAAGGGCGCGCTGAACGAGGCGGCCCGTATCTACGCCGAGCTCGTCAAGGAAGGCGCTGGGCTCGAGTACCTCGACGTCGGCGGCGGCCTGGGCGTGGACTACGACGGGTCGCAGACCAACTTCGAGTCGAGCGTGAACTACACGCTCGAAGAGTACGCGAACGACGTCGTGTACCACATCCAGACGGTGTGCGACGACGCCGGCGTCAAGCATCCGACGATCGTGTCGGAAAGCGGGCGCGCGATCGTCGCGTACCACAGCGTCCTCGTCTTCAACGTGCTCGGCGTGTCGGGCTTCGGCGAGGAAGAGATGCCGCAGAACGGCCACGGCGAGGAGCTGGAGCAGCCGCTCGTCGATCTGAAGGAGACCTACCAGAACCTGACGGCGCGCAACGCGCTCGAGAGCTATCACGACGCGCAACAGGCGCTCGACATGGCGCTCAACCTGTTCAACGGCGGGTACCTGCCGCTCGGACAGCGCGTGCAGGCCGAGACGCTCTTCTGGGCGATCACGACCAAGCTGCGGAAGCTCGTGCAGGGGATGGACGAGGTGCCCGAGGATCTGCAGGGCCTCGACGACACGCTCGCGGACACCTACTTCTGCAACTTCTCGCTGTTCCAGTCGATTCCGGACTCGTGGGCGATCAAGCAGCTGTTTCCGGTGATGCCCGTCCACCGTCTGAACGAGCCGCCGACGCGCCAGGCCGTGCTCGGCGACATCACGTGCGATTCGGACGGCAAGATAGATCAGTTCATCGACCGGCGCGACGTGAAGCGCACGCTCGCGCTGCATCCGTTCACGGGCGAGCCGTACTATCTCGGCGTGTTCCTCGTCGGCGCGTATCAGGAAATCCTCGGCGACCTGCACAACCTCTTCGGCGACACCCACGCTGTCCACGTGAGCCTCGACGCGACCGGCAACGTCATGCTCGAGTCGGTCATCAAGGGCGACACGGTGCGCGAAGTGCTCGACTACGTCGAGTTCGACGCGGACATGCTCGTCCGGAAGCTGCGAGACTCGGTGGAAGCCGCCGTCCGTGAGGGCCGCGTGGACTTCGAAGAATCCGGCCGCCTCCTGCGCTTCTACGAGGACGGCCTGCACGGCTACACGTACCTCGAAGAGCCTGGGGATCAATAGAACAGGTACGCCTGGTACGCCTCGTACGCCGGGTACGCCCGGTACGAGGAACGCGCTATCGCTGGCCTACTTCGCTTAGTAGATGGAGGCCGGGTCTTTAGACCCGGCGAGCAGGGCTCAACGGCCGGCAAGCCATCGGTCGGGAATGTTGAGTTCCGCGCGGTATTGCGTCTTCACTCGTGCGCCCGCCATATCAACCAGAACGTCTTCCTGCAGCGTTAGAAAGAAAACCCGCAGCGATCAGGCCCGTCCAGCGCCAAGGGCCGGGCCGCATTGGTTATCCAGCGACCGCGACCTGGGCTGGCCGCAGGATTTCATCACCAATCAGATAACCGGGCCGCACGACGCCCACGACCGTGCCGGGCGCGACGCCAGGCGTGTTGACCGAGGTCACCGCTTCGTGGCGCGACGGGTCGAACGGATGGCCTTCGGGCTCGACGCGCGAGACGCCGAGTCCTTCGAGGGTGGCGAGGAATTGCTGGCGCACGAGCGAGACGCCGCGGACGACAGGGTCGTCGACGCGATCGCCGGCGGCGGCCAGCGCGCGATCGAGATTGTCGAGCACTTCGAGAAAACCGCCGATGAGCGCGCGGCGGCCGCGCTCGACGTCCTTGGTGACTTCCTTCCGCAGCCGGGCCCGAGCCTGTTCGAACTCGTCCGAGGCGCTGCGGTACTTCGACAGCAGCTCGCGGAGCTCGGTGTCCTTGGCGGCCAGGCGGGCTTCCAGCTCCTCGATGTACGTGGGCTTGAGCCTGGCTTCTTCGCCGTTGCCATCGGCGGGGGCGCCTTCAGTGCGCGCCCACCAGCGACGGTCCGTGACCTTCAGATCTGACATCGGTTATTGGGTGACTGCTTGCGCCGGCGGCGCCGCTGGTTCCGATGGTTCGTACGCAAAACTCAGCGCGTCGTTCGCGACGCCGATGGTGACGGTGCCGCCGTTCTCGAGCTTGCCGAACAGGATCTCGTCCGTCAGCGGGTCGCGGATCTCCTTCTGCACCACGCGCGCCAGCGGCCGCGCGCCGAAGACCGGGTCATAGCCCTTCTTGCCGAGCCACGCGCGCGCCTCGGGCTCCAGCGTGATGGCGACCCGGCGCTCGGCCAGCTGCGATTCGAGCTGCAGCACGAACTTCTCGACAATCGTCTCCATCACCTCGTGCGTCAGGCTCTTGAAGGTGACGATGGCGTCGAGGCGGTTGCGGAATTCGGGGCTGAAGACGCGTTCGATGGCGGCCTTCGACTTGCCGGCGGCGATGCGGCGCAACGCCTCGTCGCGCCCGTCCTCGGTGCCCGAGTCGGTGAAGCCGATGGACTTGGCGCTCATCTCGCGCGACCCGGCGTTGGACGTGAGGATCAGCACGACGTTCCTGAAGTCGGCCTTGCGGCCGGTGTTGTCCGTCAGCGTCGCGTGGTCCATCACCTGCAGCAGGATGTTGTAGATGTCGGGATGCGCCTTCTCGATCTCGTCGAGGAGCACGACGGCGTACGGGTGCGTCCGCACCGCGTCCACGAGCAGGCCGCCCTGCTCGAAGCCGACATAGCCCGGGGGCGCGCCGATCAGCCGCGCGACCGCGTGCTTCTCCATGTACTCGCTCATGTCGAAGCGGATGAACTCGTTGCCGAGGATGAGCGCGAGCTGCTTCGCCAGCTCCGTCTTGCCGACGCCCGTCGGCCCGGTGAACAGGAAGGAGCCGGCAGGCCGCTCCGGCAGGCCCAGGCCCGCGCGCGAGCGCTTGATCGACTGCGCCACGAGATGCACGGCTTCAGGCTGGCCGAAGACGACGCGCTGCAGCGATTCCTCGAGGACGCGCAGGCGCTCGCGGTCGGATGCCGACGCTTGACGGGCCGGAATGCGCGCCATGCGCGCCACGACCGCTTCGATCTGCGGGGGTTCGATGGGAACAGGTTGCCGCGGCGCCGAACCTTCGCTCGGCGTCGTGTTTCCTGACTTCAGCCGAGCGACAGCGCCCGCTTCGTCCATCACGTCGATCGCCGAATCCGGAAGCTTGTAGTCGCGCAGGTGACGCGCGGCGAGCTTCGTGGCCGCCTCGAGCGCCGCGTCGGAATACGTCACGCGATGGTGCGCCTCGTACCGGCTTCGCAGGCCGGCGAGAATGCGCACGGTCTCTTCAATCGACGGCTCTTCGATCGCGATCTTCTGGAGACGGCGCGCGAGCGCGCGGTCCTTCTCGACGTGCTTGTACTCCTCGAAGGTCGTGGATCCGATCACGCGGAGGTCGCCGGCCGACAGGATGGGCTTGATGAGCGTCGCGAGATCCATCGTGCCGCCCGTGGTGGCGCCGGCGCCGACCGTGGCGTGCATCTCGTCGATGAACAGGATCGCGTGCGGCCGCGCGCTGAGCGCCTTGATGACCGCCTTGAAGCGCTCCTCGAAATCGCCGCGGAAGCGCGTGCCGGCCAGCAGCGCGCCCGTGTCGAGCGAGAACACCTCGGCGTCTTCGAGCAGCTCGGGCACATCCTCGGCCAGCAGCCGCTGCGCCAGGCCCTCCGCCATCGCCGTCTTCCCGACGCCGGGCTCGCCGACGAACACGGGGTTGTTCTTGCGCCGCCGGCAGAGGACCTCGATCGTCCGCTGCAGCTCGTCGGTCCGGCCGATGAGCGGGTCGAGCAGGCCGCGCCGGGCCCGATCCGTCAGGTTCAGGCAATAGGCGTCGAGCGGGTCGCGCGGCGACGCCTGGCCTTCGACGCCTTCGCCGGCCGTCGCGCCGGTCGGGGTCTCGCCGATCGCCGGGTTCTTGGAGATCCCGTGCGTGATGAACTCGAGCACGTCGAGCCGCGTGATGCCCTGGGCATCCAGCGCCCGGGCCGCGTGCGACTTGGGCTGTTGAAGGATGGCCGCCAGCACGTCTCCGGCATGCACTTCCTGCCGCTGGGCGCTCTGGACGTGCAGGACGGCGGTCTGCAGCACGCGCCGGAAGGCGGCGGTCTGCTCGGGCTCGCGCTCCTGGCCGCGCCGCACCTCTTCCACCGACGTCTCGAGGTAGTCGCTCAGGTCCTTCCGCAGGCGCGGCAAATCGGCCCCGCAGGCGGCGAGGATTCGCTCGCCCTCCTGGTCGTGCGCCAGCGCATAAAGCAGGTGTTCGAGCGTCAGATAGGCGTGCTTCCGCGCCACGGCCTCCCGGTAGGCGATCGTCAGCACAATCTCGAGTGCGGCGGAAAACATGAGCTGATCCTGCTTCCTACTGTAACAAGTCTAGAATCCTCCCGTGCGCATGCGTCTGGTGGCTCTTCTGGCCCTGGTTATCGGTTTGGGGAGCGTTGCCGCCCAACAGACCACGCCGGCCTCAGTCACCTTCGCGCACTTCAATGACGTCTACGAAATCGAGGCCGTCGAGGGCGGGCGCTCGGGCGGACTGGCCCGGGTGGCGACGGCCCTGCAGCGCCTGCGCAAGTCGAACGCTCCGGTGGTGACGACACTGGGCGGCGACTTTCTGTCGCCGTCGGCCATCAGTCAGGCACGCGTGGATGGCGAGCCGATGGCCGCGCGGCAGATGATTGCGGTCCTCAACGCCGTCGGGGTCGACTGGGCCACCTTCGGCAACCACGAGTTCGATCTCGGCGAAGCCGTGCTCGGCGCGCGCCTCGCCCAGGCGAAGTTCCGGATGGTCTCCTCGAATGTGACCAACGCGTCGGGGCAGCCGTTCCCGGGCGTCGTGCCCACCGCGGTCATGCCGGTGAAGTCAGGCGGCCGGACGATTCGCATCGGCTTCCTCGGCCTCACGCTCGACCTGAACCGGCAGCCGTGGGTGAAATACGCGCCGGTGGTGGACGCCGCGAAGGCCGCGGTCGCCGCGCTCAAGGGCAAGGCCGACCTCATCGTCGCGCTCACGCATCTCCCGCTCGCGGGGGATCGCACGCTGGTCGATGCCGTGCCGGACATCGATCTCGTCCTCGGCGGCCACGAGCACGAGAACTGGTTCATGCGTCGTGGGCCGCGCTTCACGCCCATTGTGAAGGCGGACTCCAACGCGCAGTCGCTGGCGGTCGCGACGGTCACGCTGCGCGGGGCGGGCAACCCGCCGACGGTCGCGGTCCGGTTCGAGAACCTGAACGCCGCGGTGCCCGAAGACCCGCGCGTCCAGAAAGAGGTCCGCACCTGGATGAACCGCGGATTCGACGCGTTCCGGCGCGACGGCTTCAACCCGGACGAAGTCATCGGCACGATCAAGGAGCCGCTCGACGGACGGGCGCAGACGATCCGGACGCAGTCCAGCTCCCTCACGGCGCTGATTCTCTCGGCGATGACGCGTGAGGCCGGCACCGAGCTCGGATTGCTCAACGGCGGGTCGATACGCATTGACGACGTGGTGTCGGCGGGACCGATGCGGCAGTACGACGTCATGCGCGTGCTCCCGTTCGGCGGGAAGATCGTGAGCGCCGGGCTGGACGGATCCGTGCTGGCGTCGGTGCTCGACGCCGGCGTGGCGAACAGCGGCTCCGGCGGCTTCCTCCACTGGCACGGGATCGCCCGCCCGGACGCCACCTGGATGGTCCTCGGCGCGCCGCTCGATCCCGCGCGCCGCTATGTGGTGGCGATGCCGGAGTTCCTGCTGAGCGGCCTCGAATCCCGCATGGCGTTTCTCACGCGCACGAATCCAGGGGTCCGCGATGTGCGCGAGTTCAAGGACATCAGGTTGGCGGTTATCGACGCAGTGCGGACCAAATAGCGACCGGCGGTGAACGTCGTTCCTTGCGCGGCGGTTTCACGCTGCCGCCATCGCGGCACTCGGAGTCGGCCCGATCGGTGACGTTCACCGCCGGTCCGATCGCTCAGGCCTCTTCCGTGACAGCCTTGAGCGGAAATCCTGACTCGCGCGCCAGCGTAATCGTCCGTTCCGCCTTGGCTTCGGCGATTTCCCACGGGTAGACGCCCGCAATGCCGCGGCCGTTCACGTGGACGTGCATCATGATGCGGAAAGCCTCTGCCGGCGATTTCTGAAAGACGTGTTCCAGCACGTGCACGACGAACTCCATGGTCGTGTAGTCGTCGTTGAGCAGGATGACCTTGTAGAGCGTCGGGTCCTGCTTCTTTTCCTGGACCCGCTCTTTGACGGCTGAGTCGGACGAGGGCGTTGTCGGCGAGGATGCCACGCGTACCGGCTATATTGTTGCACCAAGTCCCGGAAACACCATGACTCTAGGCGCTGGTCTGGACTACATCGATCTGAAGTTTCTCGGCTCGGCCGAGATCATCGCCACGGTCCTCCTGCACGGGCCCGAGGGGGTCGCGCTGATCGATCCGGGGCCGTCGTCGTCGCTGCCGGTGCTCGAGGCGTCGCTCGGGGCGCGCGGCTTTTCGTCGCGTGACGTCCGGGCGATCCTCCTGACGCACATTCATCTGGATCATGCGGGAGCCACGGGCACGCTGGTCGCCAGGTGCCCGCACGCGCAGGTCTACGTGCACGAGCGCGGCGCGCCGCATCTCGTCGATCCGTCGAAGCTGCTCTCGAGCGCGACGCGCCTCTACGGCGACGACATGGACCGGCTGTGGGGAGAAGTACGACCGGTGCCGGAAGAGCGGTTGCGGGTTTTGGTTGATCGGCCGGTTGAACCCCAACCGGCCCTACGATCGCCAGACGTCTTGAACATCGTCGGTCAAGAGCTGCACTGGGCCTACACGCCGGGCCATGCCTGGCATCACGTGAGTTACTTTGCGCCGGCGGCGCGGATCGCGTTCGTCGGCGACACCGCGGGCATCTGCCGGCCCAGCGGACGCGTCGTCCTGCCGCCGACGCCGCCGCCGGACATCGATCTCGAGGCCTGGCGCGAGAGCACGGATCGGATTCTCGCGTGGCATCCCGACCAGTTGTTTCTCACGCACTTCGGCCCGCAGCCCGCGCCGCGCGTGCACTTCCACGATCTCTGGACGCGCATGGACGAGTGGAGCCTGCGCGTGAAGGCCTTGCTCGAGCGTCCGGGCACCGATGCCGATCGAGCGCAGCGCTTCACCGATGACGTGATGAACGAGCTCGCGCGCGCGACCAGTCGCGATGAGGCGGCGGCGTACGCGCGCGCGGGGCGATTCGACTTTTCCTGGGCCGGTCTCGCGCGTTACTGGCGCAAGAAAATAGAGCCGCAGGTCCTTACAAATCAGTAACTTGCGGGGACTTGCGGACGCCACTTTAATTCCGGCGCGATCGCTGCTACGATCTCCGGCGCCGACTTAGAAACTCATTTCGCCTGTATCGTTTTTGCTCCAACAACCGGAGAACTCAGCATGTGGTCGCTCCCCAGCCGATCGCTCGCTACCGCATTAGCCTCGCTCGTCGCCATCGTGTTCGTCGTCCAGCCCTCAGTTGTTGAGCCGATCGCGGCTCAGGCCAACTGCATCTCTCCTGCCACCCGGGAGCGTGTATCGGGTTCGATACACACGCCGCCGGGTGTGAACCTGCTCAGCAACGGCAACTTCAGCAGCGGCATGTCCTGCTGGCTCGCGTACGCGACACCGGATCAGGATCATGTCGTCACGCAGGTGAATGACGGCGTCCTTGGCTTCTTTCGGGTGCCAGAGCCGCAGGACCAACGCGCCAACCAGGCCGTGGTCTTCCAGTGGACGATGGCGGGGCTCCCGGACCACGCGCCGATTCACGCGTCCTTCGATCTCGCCAACTCGAGCGACGTGCGCAAGCGCATCAGCGTGCTGATTCACGAGGACAACTTCACGGATCTCCGCGTCTGCACGTTCTGGCTCGCGCCGCACTCGCCGCTCCGCACCTACCGGATGCGGACGCACACCACGCGCTTCTGGTTCAACGCGACACTGTCGTTCTATGCCGCGAGCCCGGGCAGCCACGGCGGCTTCTACGAAGTGGACAACGTCTCGATGACGTACGAGCCGACGGGGTCTGCCGACCGGACGCTCTGTGACGATCCCACGGCGCCGCTGCCGACAGCCGCGCCGGCCGGACCGAACCTGCTTGCCGACGGCGACTTCTCGGCCGGCATGGGGCCGTGGGCCGTCTTCCATGGGCTGCAGTATCAGGTCGCGAACGGCGTCTTCGAGTTCGTCTGGGCGCCGCCACCGCCGCCGGGACCCGGCATGGGTCCGGGCTATCCGAGCTTCGAGCCGGGGCCCGTGGTGATTCAGCGGACCGGCCAGGCGATGGCCGCCGGCCAGATCCTGACGGCGCACCTGGACCTCGGCAACAGCAGCACGGTGCGCAAGCGGGTCAGCGTCCTGATCCACCAGTGGGACTTCGACGACCTCGCGGCCTGCACCTTCTGGCTGGAGCCCGGCACGCCGCTGCAGACCTACACGATGCGGATCTTTACGACCGAGGCGTGGTCGGACGCGGCCGTGTCGGTGTACGCCGCGACGCGCGGGGCCGAAACCTGGATTCAGATGGACAACGTCTCCCTGCAACGCACGCCTAACGCTGCGATCGGCGGCAAGGAATGCTACGAGCCGAACGTCGAGGTCCCGTCTCTGACCGAGCCGGACCTGCGTCTGTCACGCACCCAGGCGAAGAGCACCTCGGCGTTCGCCGACCGCGTCCGTGGCGGGAGTCCGCGTGAGACCGTGAGCCCGGCGCCCGCCACCGGCGGCTGGACGGGCGGCGCGTCTCTGCCCTCTGCGTCCCTTCGCTACGTTGTGCCGCCGAGCGACGGCGACCTCGCGGTGGAAGTCAGCGAGGACGGCGAAAGCTGGCAGACCCTCGCAACGGCGCCGCCGAGCGACGATTGGCGCGTTCTGACGCTCGACCTCACCGAGTTCCGCGGCCGGCTGATGTTCGTCCGCGTCCGCGGCTGGTAAGCTACCGGCGCATCGGGGCGGGTCCGATAAGAAGGTCGGACCCGCCCCATGTCCCGACTCCCCAGATTCCTGGCTATTTGTGCGCTTTGCAGTCTTGTACTGCTGACCCGCACCGCCCGCGTCACCGCCGCCTGCACGTCCGGCATCGTCACATCGCCACTGGGCAACTTCGAGAGCTTCGATCCGTCCACGTCGAGTGACGGCAGGTACACGGCTTTCTGGTCTGCCGCGGACGACCTGGTTTTCGGGGACCTGAATTCGCGCTACGACGTCTTCGTCCTCGACCGGCAGACGTGCGCGATCGACCGTGTCTCCGTGAGCTCCGGCGGAGTTCAAGGCAACAACGACTCGATGCACCCGTCGATCAGCGCCGACGGCCGCTACGTCGCGTTCGTGTCGTCGGCCAACAATCTCGTGGCGAGCGACACGAACAACGGGCCCGACATCTTCGTCCGGGACCGGCAGTCGAACACGACCATCCGGGCGTCCGTGAGCAACACGGGCGCGCAGGCCACCGGAACGTCCGGCAGCGCCAAGCCGGAGATCTCGGCCAACGGCCAGTTCGTGGCGTTCTTCTCGTTTGCCGCCAATCTCGTGACCGGCGACGGCAACGGCACGCCCGACGTCTTCGTCCGCGATCTCGTGAATCTGACCACCGGCCGCGTCTCGGTCGCGACCGGCGGCACGGAAGGCCTCAACGGCGACACGAACACCGACCGGCCGTCGATCTCGGATGACGGCCGCTACGTCGCCTTCGCCTCCACCATGACGAACCTGGTGGCGGGCGACACGAACAACGCGCGCGACATCTTCCGGCACGATCGACAGACCGGCACGACGATCCGTGTGTCCGTGTCCACGGCGGGCGCCGAGACGCCGAACCAGCAGGACTCGAACAGCCCGTCGATCTCCGCCGACGGGCGGTACGTCGCGTTCGATTCGTTCGCGACGAATCTCGTCACGGACGACACGGACTTCAACTACGACGTCTTCGTCCGCGACGTGAACACGAGCACGACGACGCGCGTCTCGCTCATCAACCAGGGCGGGCCGCCCGAGGCGTTCGCCTGGGCGCAATCGGTGGCGCCGTCGATCAGCGGCGATGGCCGGTACGTCGCCTTTACGAGCGGTGCCGAGGATCTGGTGGCCGGCGACGACAACGGCTGGCTCGACGTCTTTCTGCACGACCGTACGACCGGCATCACCCGCCGGGTGTCGACCTCGTTCGACGGCATCCAGGGCGACTTTGCGGCCTCAGCCGTGGACATCTCCGCCAACGGCCTCATCGTCGCGTATCAGTCGGGTGCGAGCACCGTCATCGCGGGCGACGGCAACTTTGCCGACGACGTGTTCGTGGCGGACTGGCGATTCATCTCGGCCCCGCCGAACGTCGATCTGATGCGGAACGGGGATTTCGCGAACGGCGTGACCCGCTGGGTCACGTTCGCGACGCCCGACATGAGCTACATCGTCTCGCAGGTCACCGCGGGCGTGTTCGAGTACTACCGCGTGGCGCCGCCGCCCGGCACTGCCGGTCAGGCCGTCGTTTTCCAGAATACGACCGCGCAGCTGCTGCCGGCCGCGCCGATCGTGGCCACATTCGATCTGGGTAACAGCACCGCCGTCCGCAAGCGCGTCAGCATCCTGGTCCATGACGGGGACTTCAGCGACCTGCACGTCTGCACGCTCTGGCTGCCGGCGGGGACGCCGCTGCAGACCTACACCATGCGGACGCACACGACCAAGGCGTGGTCGAATGCCACCATCTCGCTCTATGCCGCGTCGCCGAACAGCGATGGCGGATACCTGCGCATCGACAACGTGACGCTGCAGTACGCGCCGGCCGAGGCGAGCGACCGGACCGACTGCGTTGATCCCGAGGTGCCGGCTCCGCCGGGAGGCCCGGACGGGCCGAACCTGATTCTCAATGGGAACTTCGACAGCGGGATGGCGTCGTGGTCGCTGTTCGGCCAGATCACGTCGCAGATCTCCGCCGGGGTGTTCGAGTTCTACCGTCCGGCCGGAACACCCGGGGGCGTCGTGTTTCAGCAGACGGGCCAGACGATGGCGTCCGGCCAGATCCTGACGGCGACGTTCGACCTCGGCAACAGCAGCCCGGTGCGCAAGCGCGTCGCCGCCATCATTCACGACGCGGACTTCAGCGACATCGCGGCGTGCACGTTCTGGCTGCCGCCGAGCTCGCCGCTCGACACCTACTCGGTGCGCACCTACACGACCAAGGCCGGAACGAACGCCACGCTCTCGATCTATCCCGCCACGGTCGGCGTCGATCAGTGGATTCGGCTCGACAACGTGTCACTGCAGCGGACGCCGGGCGCGGCCATTCTCGGCACGGAATGTCTCGAGCCCGGCGCGGGCTCGGTCACGCCGCCGCCATTTTCGCCGTCGATGACCGGTATCGCCGGAGGCGGGTCGCGTCCTCGTGCGGCATCTGCCGCCATCGATCGCAGCGGTGCGGGCGGGGCAGCCGCCGGTTCGACTGCGCCGCCAGCGATGGCGACCGGCCTGCGCTTTCTGGTGCCGCCGTCCGAAACGCCGGTGGAGATTCAGGTGAGCGAGGACGGCGACGTCTGGACGACGATTCAGGTGGTCGATCCGGCGGAGGAGTGGCGCCTCGTGACGCTCGACACGAGCGAGATCAACGGCCGTGTAGTGTTCCTGCGGATCGTTCGGTAGGCCAGCCTCGCCGTAGCCGCGAAGCGGCGAAGGCGGGCGACTACTTGCGGATCTTTTCCAACTTGTCCAGAACCGCCCGCGCCTTCTTGTGTTCCTCGGCGTAGAGCGCGAGGTTGCCCTGCTTCAGGGCCTCCTCCGCGCGGTCGAAGTGGGCCCGCATCTCTCTATAAAGTGACGCGATTGTGGGATCGAGCGAGCCGGGCGCCGTGCCGGCCGGCGCCGTTGGCGTGGCCGGAGCTGGTGCAGCACCGATGACTGGCACGCCGCTGCTCGCCAGCCGATCCGGCGACAGCGCGGTCGCGACCGAAGCCCCGAAAATCTCAGCCAGTCCCAGCGTCAGCGTTTCCCGCATCACAATCCTGTTCTGATACGCGACGATGACGCGCTTGAGCTCGGGGATGCGGCCTTCGGCCGCGCGCAGATACAACGGACGCACGTAGAGCAGCGACTCATTGACGGGGATGACAAGGAGCGTGCCCAACATCACCTGCGACCCTTGCTGATTCCAGAGCGTGATCTGCGGTGAGATCACCTCGTCCTGGCTGATGCGGCCGACGATCTGCTTGGGTCCGTACACGATCTTCTGCTTCGGAAACTGAAAGACCATCAGCTTGCCGTAGTTGGCGCCGTCGCTGCGCGCCACCATCCACGCCGAGAGGTTGTCCTTGAGCCGCGGGGTGAACGGCAGCATCTGGATGAACTCCGGCTGCTTCTCGCCCGGCAGCCGCATGATCGTGTAGTACGGCTGCATCGGCACCGAGGTCCGCTCGATCTCGAGCTGCGGCACCTGCCACTGATCTTCCTTCGCGTAGAAGATCTGCGGATTCGTCATGTGGTAGTTCTGAAACACCCACGTCTGGATCTGGAAGATGTCCTCCGGATAGCGCACGTGCTCCTTCAGCGAGGCCGGCATCTCCGCCATCGGCGTGAACAGCCCCGGAAACACCTTCTGGATCGTGCGCGCGAGCGGATCGGCGGGATCGGCCAGATAGAACGTCACCGACCCATGGTACGCGTCGATCACGATCTTCACCGAATTGCGGATGTAGTTGAACGACCCGCTCTGCCGCACGACGGGTGTGGAGTACGGGTAGTCGTTCGTCCGCGTGTACGCGTCCTGGATCCAGAACAGCCGGCCGTCCGCGAGCACCAGGTACGGGTCGCGATCGAACATCAGGAACGGCGCGATGAGGCGCGCGCGGTCGTTGATCCGGCGCTCGAAGAGGATCCGGCTCTCGGCGGTGAGGCGATCGGTGAACAGGATGTCCGTGCTGGCGAATCGCAGCGCGAAGAGCAGCCGCCGCCACAGGTTGCCGATCGGCACGCCGCCGCGCCCGTCGTAGGAGGTCGTCTCGTAGTCGTCGCCTTCGCGCGGGTAATGGAACTCCGGCTGCTTGGTCCGGACGATCACATAGTCGCTCGGCATCTCGCCGTAGTACAGGCTGGG
>Ga0137433_1000261_pt1 | contig 31031 bp, 23 predicted proteins | sample EasRivERMZT840_2_FD_102335 | JGI IMG/M metagenome (GOLD analysis project Ga0137433, IMG submission 102335) | Soil microbial communities from meander-bound floodplain in the East River, Colorado, USA - East River MetaG ERMZT840_2 | ecosystem: Environmental > Terrestrial > Soil > Floodplain ...
GGGCGACGTCTTCGTCACGGTCACGGGGAACAAACACGTGATCCGCGGCGAGCACGTCGAGGTGATGAGGGACGGCGCGATGATCTCCAACTCGGGCCACTTCAACGTCGAGATCGACATCCCCTGGATCGAAGCCAACTCCACCGCCAAGAGAACCGTGCGTGACTTCGTGGAGGAGTACACGCTGCGCAACAAGAAGAAGGTCCACCTGCTGGGCGAAGGGCGGCTCATCAACCTCGCCGCGGCCGAGGGGCACCCGGCCGCCGTCATGGACATGTCCTTCGCGAACCAGGCGTTGTCCGCGGAGCACATGGTCCGTCACGCGGGGAGCCTCCAGAAGCGCGTCTACCCGGTCCCCGAGGACATCGACCGGGAGATCGCCCGGCTGAAGATCGCCTCGATGGGCTTCGAGGCCGACACGCTCACCGCCGAGCAGCGCAAGTACCTGAGCTCCTGGACCGAAGGGACCTAGAAACCGTCCGATGACCCGGCCGCCTGATCAGGCGTCCGTCGCCGCGAGCGCCGCATCGCTCGCGGGGTCCCGTCTCGCCGTCGCGCTGTTCGCCCTGGTCTTCCTGGCCATCAGCGCGCGCCTCCTCACCGTTCCGGAGATGGCGGCGTTCGCCCTCTACAGCATCTTCACCGGGCTGATCTCGGTGGTGGGGAGCCTGGGGCTTCTCGCGGGGGCGGTGCGCTCGCTGCCGGGGCTGGCAGCCTCGGGACGTGCGGGGGAGGCGTCAGGACTGGTGCGGCTGGCGATCCTGGCGCAGACGGCGCTGGGGGTCGCCTGGACGGCCGTCCTGGTGCTGGGCGCCGCGCCGATCGGCGCCCTGATCCTCGACGCCCCCGACCGGGCGCGCGACGTCAGGCTGGCCGCTCTTGCCGCGCTCTGCTTCGGACTCCAGGAGGCGGCGCAGCTCCTGCTCAACGGGCTCCAGCGATACCCCCGCCTCGCGAGGAACTACGTCGTCACCTCGGTCGCACAGAGGGTCCTGTCGCTGCTGCTCTTCTATCTGCTGGGCTTTCCCGGGTACATCGCGGGATTCGCCATGGGCTCCCTGATCGGCGTCGCCTACGCGGCGCCGGCGATCCTCCCGGTGGCGCGCATCAGGCCCGACAGGCCAGAAGGGTGGTACCGGGCGCAGATCCGCTGGTGCATGCCCTTCTATGCCGACGGCTATCTGCGCTACCTCTACATGCAAGCCGATCAGCTCATCGTCGGTCTTGCGCTGACTCCGACGGCCCTCGCGGTCTGGTTCATCGCCAAGCGCTGCCTGCAGTACTGCCAGCTCTTCGTGCAGAGTCTGCTCGATCCGATCGGCACGCGAGCCGCCGCGTTGCGGGAGACCCAGCCCGCGGCGATCGGCGCGCTGTTCGCACGGTCGCGCCATCTCTTCTTGTGCCTGTTCATCCCCGGGGCGATCTTTCTCGCGGCCACCAGCCCCTTCCTGCTTGCGGTGGTCGGCGGGGAGCGGTACGCCGCGGCCGCCGCGCCCCTGGCGCTGCTGTTCCTCACGCTGATTCCGTTCGCTCTCTTCTCGCATCTGGCGCTGTTCGTCTTCGCGCTGGGGAGGCCTCGCGATCGGCTGGCGACCAACGTCACGGCGACCATCGGACAGCTTCTCCCCATGAGCGCCCTGATCGCCTGGCTCGGGCTGCCGGGGCTGGCCCTGGCGCGCGGCATCGGCTTCATCGCCGGAAGCGCTCACGCCGGCAGGGTGCTGCACGGAAGCGGCGCGGTCACCGGGACGATCCCTCACCCCTCGCAGCCGTCCCGCCATCGGGAATTGGCGATCTGCGCGGGAGCCTCGATCGCCGGGGGAATGCTCGCGGCGCTCCCCTGGATGCTCGGGCTCGAAGCTGTCTGGATCCCGGCGGCGGCCATCCCGTCAGGGGCGCTCGTCGGCGCCGTCACTCTGCGCTACGCCCTGGATGACGAAGATCGTCGCGCGCTCGCGGGGCTGGTGAGAGGGGACGGGGGAGCGGCGCGCCTGGTGCGCCGCGCGATCCAGGGAGTCACGACACCCGGGCGGTGACGATCATGACGCCGTTGCGCCCCATGGCCGTCAACAGCCATGAGAAGGGGGCCGCCAGACGCGAAAAGCGCGCCAGCGACCACCCCGCCGCCGTCCCGAGCCCGCCGCTGCCGCCGCCGCGCCTGTTGAGCCGGTAGATCCGCCGGCCGATCTTCGCGAGCTGGCCGTGCAACGATCCGTCCAGAACTCCCGTGCGCGCCTTGAACGCGATGCGACCCGCGAAGCCGGCGCGCCGCAGGGCCACGGTCATCGTGCGCGGCGTGAAGTGATAGAGGTGCCGCGGCGGGTCGAGCCCCCAGTGAAGGTGCCGCACGGTCGGGCTGGCGAAATTCTGGATCAGGATCACGACGCGTCCGCCGGAGCGCAGCAACCGGCGCGCCTCGGCGAGATAAGCCACAGGATCGTGCACGTGCTCCAGGGAGGCCCAGAAGGTGACGACGTCGAAGTGCTCCCTCGGCAGGCCGGCCTGGATCAGAGGCTTGTCGATGATGGGGATGCCGCGCTGACTGCGACCGGAGGCAGCCGCTTCCGGCGACATCTCCACCCCCTGCACGTCCCAGCCGAGCCCGCGCATGTGCTCCAGGAAGCCCCCGTCGGCGCAGCCCACGTCCAGGATGCGCTCTCCCTCGCCACACAGCGCTGCGCGCTCTGTCATCGCCTCCGGGCGTAATCCATGCGCCGCGGGACGGTCCGGCCCACCGGATTCGGGGAGTCGCCGGTCGTAGTAGGGGGAGGGGTAGAAGCGGCCGATGTCCGAGGAGACCGGGCGCGGGTTCAACCAGCAGAGCCCGCACGAGGCGCAGCGCACGATGCGGAAGACCGCGTCGGTGAGACCGTAGCGCCAGTCCTGGACGGCGACGATCGGGTCCGACGCCGCCGACCCGCACAGAACGCAGGGGACCGACTCGGTGCGCGCGATGCTGCCGTCCGCCAGGACAACCTCGGTCGCGGGGGGAGGGAAGCGAGGCTGGCCCGGGATCCGCCTGACGAAGGGGACGGCCTTCGTGCGGCCGGCGTACTTGTCGTCTCCCTTGCGGCTCTGGCGCTCTGCTGTTGGCTGCATCGGGGTCAATCTACCACGGCATCGTCGCGCGTCAGGCGTCGCGGCGAAGCACGAGCAGCATCGTGTGGCCGACGCTGCGCGACACCATGCGGTCGATGCTGTCGCGCAGCGACCTTCTGAGCGGCCCGCCGGCGCGGGTTATCAGCCGGGCGAGGCCGTGCGCCCGGGGCATCTCCTCCTTGAGCCCCCGCATGCCGCCGCGCGGGACGCGCGCGAGCAGCGTGAAGCCGAGGTTGAGGAAAGTCGCGGCGACGGGATCGGGGCTGAGAGCGAACTGATAGAAGTCTTTCGGGCCGGAGTTTCCGGAGACCGACCATTCGCCGTAGAGACCCAGACTGGCCTTGAGCCGTCTCACGGGAGAGAAGACGGGGAAGGTGAGAAAGAGGATCCCGCCGGGGCGCAGCACCCGTCGGATCTCCGCCGCTATCGGCTGGAAGCCCTCGAAGGAATGCTCGATGACCCCAATCGACCAGCAGCCATCGAGACAGCCGTCGCGGAAGGGGAGGGCCGTGACGTCGGCCGCGACGAGCTTCAGCGACGGCGCGATACCGCGCGCGCGGACGAGAGTGTCGACCGCGAAATCGACGCCGAAGGCCGCGAAGCCGCCGGCGTGCAGAGCGAAGACCTTGTCCGCCATGCCGCAGCCGCCGTCCAGCACGCGCGACCCGAGGGGGAGGTGTCTGGCGGTGGTCGTGACGAAGAACCTGTTGGCCGTGGTGGAGGTGATCCGGGCGTCGTCCTTGCCGCCCCAGTGGTCCTCCCAGTAGGCGCTGTCGGCCCCGCGGCGGATGTACACCAGCCGTCGGCTGGTTCGATCGAAGTACTTGATGGTGATCTGGTCTTCGTGGCGGGCCGAACCCATGTCCCGACGAATCTAGCACTTCGACGGCGCGGCAAGGCGCGTGGCGAAGCCGGTCGGAGGCGACGCCGCGGGCGCTTCTGATATGCTCCCGGCCGGTCATGACCCCTCCCGTGACGCCGGTCCATCCCCCGCCGCAAGCGCGTCGCCATCTCGCGATTGTTCTCCTGCTGGCGGCCGCGGCCATGCTCTGGATCGGCTCGGGCCTGCGACGGGTTCCCCCGTCGTCCGACGGGGCGGGGGAGGGGACCTTCCTGGTCCGGGCCTGGATCACGGGGAAGGCCGAGACGCTCGAGCCGGGGTGGGCCCTGGCCCCACCACTTCTGGCGAGCATCCTGGAGTTCCCCGTCGGGGTCCAGAACATCTCCGTGCGCGCCGGCTCGGCGCGCGGCGAGCCCCTCCTGACGAGGGAGGGGGTCGGGGTCTTCGCCGCGGGGACGCTCGCGGCGCGGGCCGATGCGGCGCGACCTGGTGACCTGGCGCGCGCATTCCCCGGCGGATGGGGGACGGATGCCGCGGCGCAGGCGGAGGCTGCGGCGCAGCTCTTTGGCGGCGACTTCGAGCGCTCGCTGTCGGACCATGCCAGGACGCGCTCGATCTCCGAGCTGCTGCTCTCATCACCCGAGAGCGGCGTTCTCGCGGAGCAGGCGCTGACGATCCTCGCGGCATCCGGTCTGACGCTGGAAGGGACGCCGGCCATCGCGTTCTACCCGACGTCGGGTCGAACGACGGCGGAGCCGCGCGTGCGGCCTCGCGATGGGCGACGGCTTCTGCTGATCGGTCTGGACGGTGCCGACTGGGAGATCATCGATCCGCTGATAGCGGCGGGGCGGATGCCGCACATGCAGCGGTTGATCGCCTCCGGGGTGCGCGCGCGCCTCAGGACCATCACCCCCGCGCTCTCGCCGCTCATATGGACGTCGATTGTCACGGGGGTGGGGCCCGCGAAGCACGGCATCCTCGATTTCGTGGCGGTCAGCCCTGAGACAGGCACGGCGATCCCCGTCACCTCCAACCTGCGCCGCGTGAAAGCGCTCTGGAACATCATGACGGGGGCCGGTCGCACGAGCGGTGTGATCGCGTGGTGGGCGTCCTGGCCCGCCGAAGCGGTGGACGGCTTCCTCGTGTCGGACCGTGTCGCCTACCAGCTCTTCGGTGGCGCCGCCGGAAGCTCGGATCTCGGGCGGCTGACGCATCCCGAGTCGCTGTGGCTCCCGGTCCGCCCGATGGTCGCGCACCCATCGGACATCACCGATGACGAGGTCGGGAAGTTCATCGAAAAAGCGAACGCGCCGGATTTCGCGGAGCATCGCCGCCGTCTTGCCGCGATCCTCGCGTCGACGAGGACCTACATGGCAATCGGCATGAACCTGCTGCGCGCCTACGATCCCGATTTCAAGGCCCTGTATCTGGAGGGGACCGACACCATCGCGCACGATTTCATGCGCTACCGCGCCCCTGCCATGGAAGGAGTGACGCCGGAGATGCTGGCCGCCTACGGGGAGGTCGTCGATCGCTATTACGAGTACGCCGACGGACTCCTTGGTGAGATCCTGACGCTCGCCGACCCCGGCACGGTGGTGCTGGTCTGCTCGGACCATGGATTCAAGACCGGCAGGAACCGTCCGGAGACGGACCCCCGGATCGAGGCGGGGGGCGCGGCGGACTGGCATCGCAGTTTCGGCATCCTCGTGATGAGCGGCCCGGGGATACGGCAGGGGGCTTCGATCGACGTGGCGTCGGTGATGGACATCACCCCCACGATCCTGTCGGTGATGGGACTCCCGGTGGCCGGCGACATGGAAGGGAAGGTCATCGCGGATGCCTTCGTGATGCCGTCGCCGCCCGAGAGGATTGCCACCTACGAGAATGGTGCCGCCGAGGGGGGCGGCGCTCCGTCCGACACGGTGCCGATCGCCTCCTCGGTGGACGACGAGATGGTGGCGCGGCTCAAGGCCCTCGGCTACGTCTCCGGGGAGGGGAGCAACGCCATGAACAACGCGGGGGTCACCCTTCTCGAAGCGGGCAAGTACGAGGAGGCCGCGCGCGCCTTCGAAGAGGCGGTGAAGCATCAGCCGCGTTTTCTGGCCGCGATGATCAACATCGGTCGCGTGCGGATGCTGATGAAGGACTACGATGGGGCCCTGCGCGCCCTGGACGAGGTCCTCGCCGCGGACGACAACCGGGTCGAGGCATACAACCTGATCGGCAACATCCACATGACGCGAGGGAAGCTCGATCTCGCGGAGCAGGCCCTGAGAAAGGGGCTGCGGATCTCCCCCGACGATACCGACCTCAGAAACAGCCTCGGTCTGCTCCAGGATCAGCGGGGCAACACAGACGAGGCGATCGGGGAGTTCCAAACGGTCATCGAGGTGGACCCCGACTACGCCGAGGCATACAACAACATCGGCCTGATCCATCGTCGCCGCGGCGCGTCGCACGAGGCGCTCGCGATGTTCGAGAAGGCCATCGCGGCCGACCCGGCGTTCCCCGGCTCCTACAACAACCTTGGTCTGGTCTATCAGGATCTGGGAAGGCTCACCGACGCCGAGGCGATCCTCGAGCGCGGGATGGTCGTGGCGCCGGAGAACGCCGTGATAGCGAACAGCCTCGGGACGATCGTCCTAGCGCTCAACAGACCCGACCGCGCGGGAGAGTTGTTCGCCAAGGCGGTCGCCCTGGACCCTTCCTACGCCTCGGCGCACAATAATCTCGGCGCGATCGCGGGGATGAAGGGAGACGCGCAGAGGGCCTACGACGGATACCGCAAGGCTGTCGAGCTCGACCCGGGTTACATCGACGCGCGCTTCAACCTGGCCACCGTCCACATCCAGCGTTCCGAGCCGAAGCTTGCGATGAAGCAGCTCGAGGCGATCCTGAAGATCGACCCGAACCACGTCAACGCGATGCTCCAGGAGGGCTTCCTGATGACGCGCGCCGGCGATCTCGAGGCGGCCCTGGCGCGCGCGACGCGCGCCGCGTCCGTCGCGCCGGAGAACCCCGAGTGCCAGAACCTGCTGGCGGATATCTTCGTCCGCTTGAACCGGAAGGATGACGCGCGCCGGGCCCTGCAGCGGTCGCTCGCGCTGAAAGCGGATCAGCCCGCCGTCGTTCAGGAGCTGCAGAGGCTCGACGCTGCGGCAGGCTCCTGAGCAGCCTGCCGGCGCACTTACCAGCGCGCGCTGCCGGTCAGCCAGAGGCCCAGGCCCGAGAAGATCACGTTGGGGGCCCAGCCGGCCACGAACGGTGGGAGGGCGGCGACCTCCCCGAGCTTCCCGAAGACCTGCAGGACCCCGAAGTAGATGAAGACGATGACGATGCTGGTGGCTATGGCGAACATCGGCCCTTTCCGCTCGACGCGCAGAGCCAGCGGAAAGCCGATGAGCACCATGACGATCGACACCGCGGGGATCGCGACCTTGCGGTGCAGCCCCACGCGCAGCTCCCGCGTGTCGTGGCCCCGCTGCTCGAGCTCGAGGATGTGGTTGCGCAGCTCCGCGAAGTTCATCTGGTCCGGCGCCTTCCAGTCCTGGGTGAAGTATTCGGGGGGGTCGATCTCGTCGCGGCGGAGCGCAGTGAAAGGCTCGTAGGCCTCCCCCTGCGGCGTGAAGCGGCGCGACCATCCATCGATGAGGAGCCAGCCGCCACCCTCCTGCGCGACGGCGCGCTTGGCGAACGTGTGCTCGAGGATGTCGAAGGACCCCGGTTCGAAGCGGATCAGGGCGAGATCCTGGAACTCGGCGCGGTTGGCGTTGAACTCGCTGAAGTAGAAGAGCAGCCCCTGGCTCCCGAAGACCCAGCGGCGCTCGGGGCGGCGGTAGCTGCGCGCGCTGCGGTTCCGGATCTCGTCGCGGATCATGTTTGCCTTCTGGTTCGTCAGGGGCAGCAGACGGTCGTAAGCGACGAACGACGCGACGGCGACGGCGAACCCGGCCACGATGAACGGCGCCGCGATGCGGAACAGGCCGATCCCGCCGGCGCGGATCGCCGTGAGCTCCTGGGTGCGCGCCAGCAGCGCGAAGGTCACGAGCGTTCCGATGCACAGGCTGATCGGCGCCACCGACGCGAAGAGCACCTGGGGCTGGAGGTAGAGCAGGTAGGGGATGAGCAGGGCGACGGACTTGTCCCCCTTGCTCAGATCGTCCACCAGCTCCACCGCGTAGAAGATGGTGAAGAGCACCATCAGCGACGCGGCGACGAACAGCGAGAGGGGGATGAGGTGCCGGAAGAGGTAGCGCTCGATGGTGGAAGGGAAGCGGCGCTGGCGCAGCCTGGGCTCGGGGATCTGAAGCTCGGCCTCGCGCTCGGCGGCGATCGCCTGGCCGATCCGGGTCGTCTCGGCCGGCCGTCGCAGCCGCACCCAGGACGTGATGTCCACGCGCGCGCCCGTCACCATGAGGATTGCGCCGATGCCGCCGAACAGGATGTTCCACGACCACATCGCGAACCAGGGGGGGATCCGGCCGCGGCTGGCCATCTGCTCGCCGGCGGTGAGCAGCGCGTAGGAGATGGCGACCACGAGGATGCTCACGATGAAGCCCCAGGTCCTTCCCGCCTGGCGGCGATGCCCCAGCGCCAGCGGGAGTGCGAGGATCGCGAACACCAGCGACGTGGCCGGCAGCGAGACTTTCTTGTGCAGCTCGACGAGGGTCTCGTCGATCTGCCGGCGCGCGCTGGGGGTGTCGGGGAGCGCCCGCAGCGTGCCGAGCGTGGCGCGGAGCTGGCCGAAGCTCTGCTCTCTGAGGTTGGGGGGCGGGGGCGTCGCGAGCGATCGCACCATCTCCAGGGCGAAGATGTCGGGAGGACGGTCGATGATCTGGCGGGCGGAGTGGCTGATCTGATAGCGACCCGGGCTGCTGGCCGTCCAGGCGTGCGACACGACGTCATCGAGCTGGAACTCGATGGCGCCGCGCAGCTCCTGCTGCTGCATCGAGAGACTCCGGGCGAAGTAGATCTCCTCGTGACCGCCGGGCGACTTCTGGTGCAGCAGGACGTTCCGGAGCGAGCCATCCTCGGGCGATGAGCCCTGGGCGTAGACGAGGAGGTTGGGAATCCGCTCGTAGAAGACGCCGGCCTGGACCTCCCTGTTGATGTCGGACTTCAGGAAGATGCGGGCCGTGAGCTGATGCTGGGCGTAGTTGGACGCGGGGACCGCCAGGTCGAACAGGATCGCCGAAACGATGGTGGCGGCCAGCCCGAGGATCATCACCGGGACCATGAGCCGCCGGTCGGAATAACCGCTCGCTCTCAACGCCGTGATCTCGCTGTCGGAGACCAGGCGCGCGACGCCGACGAGCACCCCCACGAGGATTGCCATCGGCGTCGCCAGCACGATGATCCTCGGGAGCGACAGGAGCAAATACTGCCCGACCATGGCCAGGGGAAGATCGCGGCGGATGAAGAGCTCCGCGGCGCCCAGCAGGAGGTTCATGAGCATCACGATGCCGTAGATGAGCAGACCCAGCGTCGTGGGCCAGAACATATCTCTCAGGACATAGCGGCTGATGCGAGACATGGCAACCAGGAGGGGCCGCGGACGGTGGGGATCGGCCCGCGTGGGGGCATGTTAGCTCTTTTGACCGTGCGGTGGGATTGGTAGGTCGTGCGACAGGGCTCCGGAGATAGAATGCCCCCTCGCAGCAATTCCCATTCATGAGCGTGCAACGCGACGCGAAGTGAAGCGCATGACGATCGAACGGCAGCTTTCAGTTTGTCTCCTCGGGGCGGGAACGGCCCTGCTTTGCGCCGGGAGCGACGGCGGTGTCCTGGCGCGTCAGCCAGAGCCCACGCAGAAGCGCTCCTGCGAGCTACCGGCCGAGCTCAAGGGGATGACCGGACACGTGCTCGTCCGGTACACCGTCAACGAGGCCGGAAAAGTGAACTTCGTCAAGCCCGCCTTCGCGACCGCGGATCCCGAAGCCAGGCGTGAGGAGCTGGTTGCGTCGGTGACCTCGTGCGTCAAGGAGTGGAGCTACAGGCCGGCGGAGACCAGGCGCCCGGCGAATGCCGTCAGCGGGAATCCGACTTTCTCCGTGGAATTCCTGCAGGGTTTTCACTACTTCGACCCGGCGGGCGCGGGCACGGAGTGGATCGAGCTGGAAGGCGGACGTAAGGTCCCGAGGGCTCACATCGAGAAGATGCGCGCCCTCAAGATCGAACTCGCCATGCAGTTGCTGGCGGGACCCGATCGGCACGAGACGAAGGGGACGGGATGGTCCCTGAAGACCAACGTCAGTCCGAAGGAGCGCAAGGCTCTGGTCGGCGGGGTCGAGTTCGCGCTGCAGGCCTTCGATCGCGTGTTCGAGGACGCGCCGCCGCTGCCGGAATCGTCACGGCTCGTTCTGCTGCTTCTGGGGTCCGAGGATGCCTTCAACCAGGTGGCAGCGTTCGACAGGATCTTCCGAGGGCCCAAGCCGGCGGGGGAGTACACCCCGGCCGATGAGACCGCCTACGCCTTCGCATCGGACCGGGAGCATCCCCTGAAGATGTCGGTCGAGACGACGGTCCACGAGACGGTGCACCACCTCGTCCAGCAGCGTCTCGCCGGGGTCACAAGGCCCGCGCCGTACTGGGTGAACGAAGGGATTGCAAGCTACTTCGAGCTGCTCAAGGCGGACAAGACGGGCGCCTTCGACCCGCGGAAGTTCAAGCGCGGCCGACAGGCCGAGGGCACCTACTACTGGCCCTCCAAGGCCGACATGTACCTGGAGGCCTTCGAGAGGAACATGAAGTCCGGGACGATCCCCGATTTCGCGGCCTTCCTCGAGGGACGGTTCGAGAAGATCGGCGTGGAAACGTCGTACGGGCTCTCCTGGATACTGACGCACTACATGCTCTTCGGCGAGAACGGCGCGCTCAAGAAGCCCTTCCTGGACTGGGCCACCGGCCCCATGGGAAGCGCTGCCGACGAGGGGGTCGCAAAGGCACTCGGGCGCACCCCCGAGCAGATCCTTGCGGGGGTCACGGCCTACGCCGGGGTGATGAAGCGGTCCTGAGGGATCGAGCCGGTGCGCGCGGGAGGATTCGATGTCATCCCAGGTGGCCTGCCTTTAACGTCCGATAAGATACATTATGTAAACTCATGGATCTGGCGGAGAGCCCAAGGCACAGGGCGCAACTCGCCGTCCCATCCTTCTCGAGCCTCCGCCTCCCGGCGGTGTCGCGGTAGAATCGCGGCTGATGCGATACGTGGCCGCGCTCGCGCTGGGCGGCTCTTTCCCTCGCCATCGTTGTGTGCAACCTCAGATTGGCGCGAACGACGCGAGCCGACCTCGCAGGATTCGCTAGGTTCGACGATCGGCAGGCCGGACGACTCGCAGTATGTCCGAGTGGGTCGCCGCTCGAACTCGGTGGGAACAGCCAGACCCCATTATCGACACCGTTCGAGCCGTTTGTTCTCGCGATACAGCCACTCGGCGTCCACCAGCAGCCCGAGCCGCTCGTCAAACGAGAGCCCCGACACCACGCTGGTGCTGAGCCACGAGCAGATCGAGCTGCTCGAGCGCTATAGCGTGGACTTCCGCTGCCGTCACGTGGAGAGCTCGCGCCCAGGCGAGCTGCTCAACCAGGACACGTTCTGGGAACACTCAAGGGCGTGGGCAAGGTGGACTCGGTTGTAGAGAAGATCACACGCCGTCACGGGGAACTTCGCGGTGTACACCTTCGCAAACGCCAGCGAGCAGAACGTGATCACCACCACCTGCACGTAAAGGTCCGCTCGCCCCGCACCAATGGCTTCGTGGAGCGGATGAACCGCACGCTGCTCGACGAGTGTGCTGGACCCCCGGACTCTGATAGGATGGGAGGCATTGCATCCCAGAAAGCCATGAGCTCATAGATCGCCCCCCCCGGTGTCTGTACTCGCTCCTCGAAGGCGCTTGGTCTTCAACGGAGAACCCCTATGAAACGCTCCCCCCTCGCAGTGATCAAGTACGTCTCCTGTTTGGCTCTTTACGCTCTGTTGACGGCGATGGCTGCGATGCCGCTGGCTTCTGGGTCGATTCCCGGGGCAGTTGAGGACGCTGTTCGCTATAGCAACACGATCGTATTGGGGCGAGTGACGCACACAGAGCCTCAAGGCATCAGCGCGGGACCAATGAAGCAACTCGTTACGCAGCATCGTTTCAGCGTCGAATCCTACTTCAAGGGTTCGGGACCTGATGAAATCACGCTCCTAACCATGGGCGGGATGGAGATGAGGCAGGTAGGAGGGGAAACCCAACCTGTCTACACCCAAGCCTTAGGTTCACAAGGAGTCCGCGTGGGTGAGCAGTTCCTTGCCTTCCTTAAATCGGTGCCAGAGGGCTACTTCTTCGTTCTCAACGACGGCGCCAAGTACCTGGTGGAAGAGAATCCAGAAGGGACGGAGCGAAGCATCACACTTCGACTCAGGAAACTTCGGAACATGCAAGGTTCCGCGCGAAGTCAATTCGAGAACCTCGCTCAATCAACTGATCCCGAACTCGCTACCACCGGTGAACTACGCTTAGGCAAGTTCCTGGGCGAGAGGATCCCCGTGAAAGATCTTTCAGACAGACTTCAACTGATCATCCAAGGCGAAGCAGTCCCCACTCGCTAATACTGACCGACCAGCCGAAGACTTCGAGTCCCTTGGCCAGTACCAACTCGCGCAACGACCGCCGGGCGTCCAGCAGCACCTCTGCAAGGAGGTTTCTGCTCTCTGGAGGCTGGGTCCCAGAGCAAGATCGGGGTTTCCGTGAAGACAGTTTCGTTCGAGACTTGCGCATGACGGTGGTCCCTCCTTTTCCCAACCCCATGATGTCATGGGGCGAAGGACCGCCGTCAACTTTCAACGCTCAGTGGGACAACACCCCTCCCAAGGATCCGGCATCGTTCCAAGTGCCTTGAACGCTCAGTCTATTCAGCATGATGCGGCGCTCTTCAACACCGTTCCGGTAGCCATGGCTGTCGTCATTGCCCTCGTACCACGGAGCACCGAGGCCGAGCTGAGTTCTTCCTCCAGCACGACCTCGACCGCTTCACGAGGTCGCTTCTGAGGTATTCGACGGATATCAAGCCTGAACCGGACAACCTGGGCGTCCCTTGCATGGCGTAATCCTCCTTCGCCGTGGTTGGCGATTTGCTTTGTCAGCGGGAGGTTACGCCATTTTTCTTTTTCCACGGAAGTCGGGACAGATCCTGACTCCATCGGGATGTCCACACGGCGGGCGCTGGTAACGACCGGCTGTCCGCATGCGGACACCGGCCTACCTGAGACCAGATCGTCGCTCGGCCGGCTAACCCCTGAGGGTCAGCACACTTGAGGGCCCGAAGCGTCGCGTTTGTCGTGATGGCACGCAGCTTTCATTGCAGCTCCACCATGCCCCGCACCGCTGAAGCGGATGCCGGGAGCCAGGAGGAACGCAATGAGTCATGCGTCGTCGGACGGTCTCAGTGGATTCTGGCCGCCCCGTTGTCCCAACAGCAACTGCCGGCAATCGGCCTCGTCCGATCGAGGCGGGTTCTTCCGCCACGGTTACTACTCCAGCCACGCGCGCGAACACAGGATTCCGAGGTTCCTGTGCCGCTCGTGCCGGACGACGATGTCGTCACAGACCTTCGACCGCACCTACAGGCTGCGCAGACCCGAGCTGGATGACGCGATCGAGCGCGAGGTGGCGCGTGGCACTTCGCTGCGCGGTGTTGCGCGGACGCTCGGCATCAACAGGAAGACCGTCACGAGAAGATTGCGACGTGCGGGCGTGCTGAATGCCATGGAGGAGATTTCATCGTTTCCAGTCGTGGCCTCAAAGGCGCGCAGTATCTCGGCGCCATCGTCGACGAGCAGGGCCGCAAGACCTGCACAGAGGATCGGGGTCGCGGGAAGCTCGTCGTCAACCAAGCCTGGGAGCGCGACTCAGGCCGGCAGAGTGTCGGAGGTTTCGATCTCGCGGATGAGGTCCTGAAGCGCCGAGATGACATCTTTCTTGTCGACCTCCTCGCGCTCGAACTTCACGTTGACCGAAAACCTTCTGTCTCTGGAACGGAAGCGAAATGTATAGGGACGAACCGGAACCGCGGACGCTTCCTGCTGAGCTTGCTCATCGACCGGAGGCGGAGCGCTCTTGAACCTGCGCGCCTCGTCGCGTGACAGATTGGCGCGCGACACTTCTCTGATGAACGACTCCATGTCTTCGATGCTGAGCTGCCGGGCGACTTCCACCAGTAAAGACTTGCTTGAGATGTCGGCCTGCCGACATCTCTCGCGGATATCCTCCGGGATGCCGCCGATGGCCAGCAGCTCGGTCACGCTCGTCCTGGATTTCCCGAGCTTCGCGGCCACCTTCTCGTGGGTGTAGTCGAAGCGATCGCACAGCGACTTGATCCCATCGGCTTCCTCGAAGGGATTCAGATCGCGCCGCTGCAGATTCTCGATGAGCGAGATTTCCAGCACTCCCCTCTCATCGACTTCCATCTCGATGCACGGGATCTGACGGAGCCCGGCTGCCTTCGATGCATGGAAGCGGCGCTCTCCGGCGATGATCTGGAATCGCCCCTCCAGCTCGCGGACCAGGACGGGCTCGAGGAGCCCTTTCTCCTTGATCGAGTTGATCAGGTCCGTCAGATCGCCGAAGTCCTTGCGCGGCTGGTGCGGGTTCACGTCGATCCTCTCGAGTTCGATCATCCGCCCGACGGGCTCAGGCGCTCTCGGAACGGAGAGCTCGTCAACGAAATGCGCATCGTGCCTCATCTTCATCTGGGTTGGCAGACCGCGGATCTTAGACACGACCGATGACCTCCTCGGAAAGTCGGTAGTAATCGAGCGCGCCCCTGCTGTCGGGCGCGAAGCTGAAGATCGATTCCTTGTAGGCGGGGCTCTCCTCGAGACGCACGTTCTTCGCGATGACGGTCTTGAACACCTTGTCCCCGAACACTTCGACGATCTGCTTCCTGATGTCCCGGCCCAGCACCGTCCGGCGATCGTGCAGCGTGATGAGAACTCCCAGAAGCTCGAGATCGGGATTGGGACGGGCCTTGACCTTCTCGACCGTCTCGAGGAGATCGTCGGTCCCCTCGAGGGAGAAATAGGAGCTCTGCACCGGGACGAGAAGGTGCGTGGCGGCGACGAAGGCGTTGATCGTGAGCAGGCCGAGCGTCGGTGGCGTGTCGATGATGATGTACTCGTACAGAGGGATCAGTTCCTGCATCCTGTCTTTCAGCCGGAAGTGCCCGTCGAGCTCCCCAACCAGCTTGCTCTCCAGCTTGGCCAGGGAGATCCGCGACGGTGCCAGGTCGAGATTCGGGAGATTGGTGTGAAGAATCACTCCCTGGAGGCTCCCCCCCGGCTCGACGAGCGCCTCGTAGACCGAGCGGCGTTCGAGGTCTCGCTCGAAGTAGGACAGCGTGCAATTCCCCTGGGGGTCGAGGTCGACCAGGAGTGTCTTGAGACCCTTCTGGGCGAGCGCCGCCGCAAGGTTGATGGCGGTGGTGGTCTTTCCCACTCCACCCTTCTGGTTGGCTATGGCGAGAATCATGGCTGCTATGGCTCCATCGGCTGCATCGGTCCCTGGTGGGAGTCCGATGAGGTGCTGAGTGGATTTCGAAGCCGCAGTCGCGCGGATTGAGAGTGGGGGGCTGCGCGAGCCCCGCGAGGCGCTTCATTGTACGGGCGCCGGAAGCGCGCTGTCAAGAGAGGATGTGCAATTGCTGGTGGTGGGTGACGCGGGAAGGACTACATTTCGTACTTGCCGAGGTCCTCGGGGTCCAGCTTCTCGAGCCACTGGCGCCAGCGATCGGACTCAGCGACGTCGCGCGTCATCTCGACCTTCCGGGCCCGGGAGATCACGTCCTCGGAGACGAAGATCGGGGCTTCGGCGCGCAACGCGAGGGCGATGGCATCGCTTGGGCGGGAGTCCACCTTCACCTTGCCCCCCTGATGCGCCAGGTGGATCTCGGCGTAGAAGGTGTTTTCCTTCAGGTCGGTGATGACAACCTTCTCCACCCTGGCCTGGAGCGTGTCGATGAGGCTGCGCAGCAAGTCGTGGGTCATCGGGCGGGGCGTGGAGACGTGCTCGATCTGCAGAGCGATCGCGTTGGCCTCGAACAGCCCGACCCAGATGGGGAGCACGGCATCCCCCTCGGGAGCCTTCAGGACGATGATCGGCATCTGAGTCATCGGGTCGATCATCAATCCCTTCACCTTCATCTCGATGGTCAAGGTGTGGCTCCCGTGCGGCGATAAGCCCCCTGCTCCGGGGAAGAGGCGCCTGAGGTCCCCTCGCAGATGGCGGTTTCGACTCGATCTATATTCGGCGCCCCCCCCGCTGTCAAGGGTTCATGGTGCATCCCCTTCAGGCTGTGAGGTCGCGACCCCGTAATCCTGACCCGGACCATCGTTCCCATCAGCTCCGGGCCACCGTCAAAATTGACCGGATGGTGCTGGGATGTCCTCCCGCAGAGCTGCCCCCCTCCCCTTGCGGAAGGCCCCTCAACCAGTACTTCAACGACTCGATCGACCCATCGAGCGTTGAGCCCGGACTGGATGACGTCCTGGGCCTGCTGCAGCCGGTAGAGCCGCTCCTTCTTGACCACCTCGTCCACGTCGTCCTCGAGCTCTGCCGCGATCGTCCCGGGCCGGGGCGAATAGAGGAACGAATAGATGGAGTCGAAGCGCACTTCCTCGATCAGGTTGAGGGTGGCCTGAAAATCGGCCTCGGTCTCCCCGGGAAAGCCCACGATGATGTCGGTGGCGAGGGCGATGTCGGGGACCCTGCGGCGCATGCGGTCGATGCGATCGCGGTAATTGGCGGTCGTGTACCCGCGCTTCATCCGCTTGAGCACGCCATCCGAGCCTGACTGGAGCGGAAGGTGAAGGAACCGGCAGATCGATTCGTGGGCCGCCATCGCGTCGATGATGCGGTTAGTGAAATGGAGCGGATGACTCGTCGTGAAGGACACGCGTTTGAGCCCAGGGACCTCGGCCGTGGCCGAGAGAAGATCCGCGAAATCCCAGTCCCCGGACCGCCAGGCGTTGACGTTCTGCCCGAGGAGCTGGACCTCCGGCAGCCCCTCGGCGACGCACTCGCAAACCTCCCTGAGGATCAAGTCAGGGGGCCTGTACGCTTCGCGTCCGCGCGTGAAGGGGACGATACAGAAGGTGCACGTCTTGTTGCACCCTTCCATCACCGTGACGTAGGCGCGCGTCCGGGAGACGCGCTGGACGGCATCGAACTCGGGGATCAGGCTGTCGCGTGGATCGAAGACGGCCATGACCCTGCGGCGCTCGCGGGAATCGCGGATGAGATCCGGCAGGGACCCAAGCATTCGGGGACCCATGACGAGGTCGACCCACGGCGCTCTCTCGAAGATGTGCTCCTGTTCCTGCTGCGCGACGCAGCCGCACACACCAACGACCACGTGCGGCCGCTGGTCCTTGATCTCGCGCAGCTGCCCGAGCCGTGTGAAGACCTTCTCGGCTGCCTTCTCCCGGACCGAGCAGGTGTTCAGCAGATAGATGTCCGCCGTGCGCGATGTCGATGCGGGGGCCAGACCGAAAGACTGGAGCAACCCCGCCATCTTCTCGCTGTCGTGCTGGTTCATCTGGCAGCCCCAGGTCTCGATGCGGTACGTGTGAAGACCCGCCGGAAGCGCGGGATCCCGATCTGGAGCGGTTGCTTCGGCGGGCGCCGGCGCGGGACGCTCGATGCTCAGGAAGTCGCTCATCAGCCCTTCCCTGCGGCATCGACCATCCTGCCAATCACGACCTTGAGACGCGACAGCGTCTTCGCGAAGTCCTCGGGGATGATGCGCGTATCGGCCGTTACGGCCATGAAATTCGTGTCCCCTTCCCAGCGCGGGACGATGTGGAGATGGAAGTGCGACTCGATGCCGGCGCCGGCGGCCCGGCCCAGGTTCATGCCCATGTTGATGCCGTCGGCCGCGTAGACCTCCCTCAGGGCTGCCTCGCAGGTCGCGGCGAGATCGAACATCTCGGCGCGCTGCTGGTGGTCCGATGCCGAAGGCGACGCCAGGTGCTCGTTGGGCACGATCATCATGTGTCCGTTGGCGTAGGGATAGCGGTTCAAGATGATGAAGTTGCGCGCCGCCCGGTGGACGACGAGGTCGGCCTCGCCTGGTGCTCGCGGGGCATCAGCCCCGGTGGGTTTCACGGCCGAGCAGAAGATGCAGTCCACAGCCGTCCGTCTCGGTCCGGCCAGGTACTCATACCGCCATGGCGTGAGGAGGCTGCGCATCGCGCCTTGGACCTCGCCGGCTGTCAGCGGTTGATGAGGTCCTTCAGCTCCTTGCCGGGCTTGAAGTAGGGGATCTTCTTCGCGGGAACGTGAACCTTCTCACCAGTCTTTGGATTGCGCCCCTGACGCGAGCGCCGCTGCCGGATGTGGAAGCTCCCGAATCCCCTGAGCTCGATCTTCTGGTCCTTGTGCAGGGCCGCGATGATCGAGTCGAAAACGGTCTTGACGATCACCTCGGCATGCTTCTTCGTCAACTCCGATTTCCGGGAGACCTCTTCGACGAGTTCGGCCTTGGTCATCGCCCGCCTTCCGGCGTCATTGAGCTCGCTCACTCGTCCGTCTCGTCGTCATCCGGAACATCGCGGCGGGATCCGATGTCGCCGACGATGTCACCGATGGTGGTGCTGCTGTCACGCCCCGAGCTCATGTCTCCCAGGGCATCCAGGGGATCCGCCGATGCGGCCTTGATGGAAAGGCCGATCTTGCGCTCGGCCTGATCGAGCTTGATCAGCTTGGCCCGCACGACCTGGTCGACCGAAAAGCGATCCTTGGGGTGCTCTATCCGCTCGTCGGCCAGCTCGGACACGTGCACGAGCCCCTCGACTCCCTCCGCGATTTCCACGAAGGCGCCGAAGTCCGTGAGGCGCACGATGCGTCCCACGACGCTGTCTCCGACCTGGTGGTTGGCGAAGAAATCCTCCCAGATGTTCGGTCCGAGCTGCTTGAGGCCCAGCGACAGGCGCTGGTTCTCGGCGTCGATCTTGAGGATCATGGCCTCGACCGTATCCCCCTTCTTGAGGACTTCCGAGGGGTGCTTGATACGACGGGTCCAGGAGAGGTCCGAGATGTGGATCAGCCCGTCGATCCCCTCCTCGATCTCCACGAAGACCCCGAAATCGGTGAGGTTGCGGACGGTCCCCGTGATGCGCGAGCCGACCTCGTACTTCTGGGCGATTAGATCCCAGGGATTCGGCTCCGTCTGCTTGAGCCCCAGAGAGAGACGGCGCTGCTTGAGATCCACGTCGAGAATGACGGCATCCACCGTGTCGCCGACGTTGAGAATCTTCGAGGGATGCTTGACCTTCTTGGTCCAGGACATCTCGGACACGTGGATGAGCCCTTCGACCCCCCCCTCGAGCTCGACGAAGGCGCCGTAGTCGGTGAGCGAGACGACCTTACCCTTGATCTTCGTCCCCTGCGGGTACTTGTCCCCCACCTTCTCCCACGGGTCTGACTTGAGCTGCTTGTATCCGAGGGAGACCCGCTCGGTCTCCTTGTCGAACTTCAGGACGACGACCTGGACATCGTCACCGACGGCGAAGAGCTCCGAGGGGTGGTTGATGCGTCCCCAGGACATGTCGGTGATATGCAGCAGCCCGTCGATGCCGCCCAGATCCAGGAAGGCCCCGTAGCCGGTGATGTTCTTGACGGCCCCCTTGAGGATTTTCCCCTCCTCGAGGGTCTCGAGGGTCTTGCGCTTGCGCTCCTTGTTCTCCTCCTCGAGGACCGACTTGCGCGACAGGACGATGTTGCCGCGGCGCTTGTTCACCTTGATGACCCGCATCCGGAATTCCTTGCCCTTCAGCGAGTCGAGGTTCCGGACGGGACGGATATCCACCAGCGATCCGGGAAGGAAGGCGCGCACGCCGATGTCCACCGCGAGGCCACCCTTGATGCGCTCGATCACCCTGCCGTTGATGACCGTGCCGTTGTTGTAGGCCTTCTCCACGTCGTCCCAGATCTTCATCTTCTCCGCTTTTTCCTTGGAGAGGACGACATACCCTTCTTTGTTCTCGGTCTTCTCGAGGAGGACGTCGACGAGGTCGCCTTCGGACACGTGCACGCGCCCGGCAGCGTCCGTGAACTCCTCGATGTCGATGAGGCCTTCCGACTTGTAGCCGACGTCGACGATCACTTCGTTGGGCAGGACCTTGAGGACCTTGCCGCGGACGACCTCTCCCTCCGCGAGATTCTGGAAGCTGTCGTCATACATCTCGAGCAGCTGCTCGTATTCCTTGGGAGTCATCGCAGCGTTCGCGGAGCCATCGGAGAGCAACTCTGCGCCGCGCCGCATTTCCTGCAATGGAACCAGCGGCATCAGCGTCTCCTTGGGGCTGCGTGGCTTGACGCGACGGGTCTCCCCCGCTCCGGGGACGGATGACTCCGCCGAGGGGCTTTCCTCGGGTTTCAGATCTCTGTCAACTTCCATGGTGCTGTTCGTGACCTCCTGGTTGCGTTGCCGCCCGGCCCGGACGGGTGTCCGGCTCGCGGTGAAGCGTCGACTCGATCTGCGGGCACCCCACCGCGGTGACGTCTCGCATAAGTCGAAGGAAACGAAGAGTATATCGGGTTTGGCGCGATGCTGTCAAGACAGCGGGGCGGCATCACGGGATCTGGACTCCGGCTGACGGAGTCCGCATCACGAACCACCCAGGATCACGTCGAAGCCAATCCTGAATTCGAAGAAATCGTCCAGCTCGGCCTCGACCTCCATGCTCGCGTTGCCGCCACCGCCGTTCAGGGCTGGGAAGACATGTTCGGCCGGGTTGAACTCTGTGCAGGGAGGCGAGATCGAATCCTGGTCCCTGTAGCAGAGTGGGGTTATAAACTGGGTGTCCTGGAGGTTGACGTTCTTGAGCCCCCCGGTGATCGTGAAGGAGTCGTCGGCGTACGAGACGGCGCGCAGATCGGCCCGGAAGGCGAAGATTTCATTCACGAAGAACCGGATCCCTCCCCCGTAGGTGAAGTAGCCGGTGTTCCCTCCGTCATAGGGGCTGTCGAAATTGCGGATCCACTGTCCGATGCCCGCCGAGATGTAAGGGATGATCCGGCTGTCGGCCTTCGTGTTGAAATTGTAGTTGACCGAGCCGGCGAGCGTGAAGGTGTCGATATTGATCTGGTTTCCGCGGTTGCGGAATGCCGTCGGATCCAGCAGCGCTCGGTTGATGAAGCCGGTGACGTCGTCGAAAACCTCGCCGTCGGGCTTGATGTAGGCGGGATTGTCGAGGGGCCGGTCGGGGAAGTAGAGCGGAATGTTGTAGTTGGGGTCCGGCGCGATGCGGCTCGAGATGACGTTGGGGTGCTCGCCGGTGCCCGTGGCGGATAGTCCCGGAACGAGATAAAGGTAGTCGCGGTTGGCCCAGGTGAACTGGTAGAACTTGGCAAGCGCCGCGGCGTTCGGGTTGGAGATGTCGTTGGTCGACACGGTCAGCAGCGGGACCAGGTTCTGCGTGAGGTCGAGTCTCTGCTTGCCGAAGCCGACGTCGAACTCGACCTCCCAGTGCCGCGTGATGTTGTAGCCCGCGCGGATCCCGAGGGTGAACTCCGCGTCGTCCTTCTGGATCTCGCCGTTGGTCACGATGCCGCTAGCGTTGTATCGCCACAAGGCTTCCAGGTCGGTGTCGCACTCGTCGTCGAACGGGGCGCGGGCATCCGAGGGGCTGGGCTTCGAGAGTTGCCCAAGGCACGGTGCCATGCCGAATTGGGCGAAGACATCGTTGAAGAACGGATAGTTGTAGTTGGGATCGTTCGGCCCGTTGATCGGCAGGTTCCCGCCGATCAGCCCGAGATTCGGCCGGTAGACTTCGTCGAGGTTGTTCGGGTCGACTGCGAGGCTCGGCTCGACACGGAAGGTCTGCACCTCGCCCGTTTGGGTCGCCGAGGGAACCTCGTTGCTGAAGAACCCGCCGAAGTAGAGAAAGACCTCCCAGGAGTTCTTCTTGTTCTGGGCCCAAGCGGGTGCGGTCCCACCGAGGAACACGGCGAAGAGGGTCAGCAGAGCGAGAACATGAGCACGGACGCGGACCCAGGGACCACTTGCGGCAACCTTCATCTCCCCCCCTAAATCGGCGGCGCCGATGATCCGGAAGCAGCGACCCGCATCGGGTCGTCCCCCCGCATCCACGTCGCGCCGCCAGCGCGACAGTCCACCGAACCGGCGCGTGCGATCAGCCCCGCCGTCGACTGCAGCAACCCTCTCCGCGGCCGCGGAGAAGACCTGCCACGCGTCGATGACGACGTTACATGAATGTTGGTTGGCTAACGGGCCCGGAATCCTAGCATGGTGCATTCGAAAGTGTCAAACATCACAGCGTCATGGACTTGTGGACCTCGAGCGCCTTCCCGAGTGCGGCGAGAAAGGCTTCATTCTCGGCCCGGGTGCCCATGGTTACGCGGAGGGAGGTCGGAAAATCGTAGGCTTTCATAGGCCTCACGATCACGCCCTGGCGCAGCAGGGCATCGAAGATCGTATCGCAGTCCATCCCCGTGTCCACCAGCACGAAATTGGCCACGGAGGGAATGAAGGAGATCCCCATCTGCGACAGCCGTTCCTGCACGAACCGAAGCTCGACCCTGTTGTGGTCGCGCGTGCGCGCGACGTGCGCGTCGTCCACGAGGGCGCCCAGCGCCGCCGCCTGCGCCAGGCTGCTCGTGTTGAAGGGCGAGCGCACGCGCTCCGCCGCCTCGAGGACGTCCGGCGCGGCAAGGGCGTATCCAATCCTGACACCCGCCAGCCCATGGATCTTGGAGAAGGTCCTCAGGACCGCGAGCCTTCTGTTGCGCTTGAGAAGATCGAGGGTGTCGGGGTAGTCGGGCGCCACGACGTATTCCCTGTAGGCCTCGTCCACGACGACCAGCGCCCGATCCCCGACGCGATCCAGAAGCTCCACGAGATCGTCGTGGGTCACGTACGTTCCCGTCGGATTGTTCGGATTAGCGATGTAGATCAGCCGTGTCGCATCGTCCACCGTGTCGCTCATCGCGCGCAGGTCGTGCACGTTGTCCCGCAGAGGGACGATGCGCGTGTTCCCGTTGACCGCCATCACCGCGAGGCGATACATGATGAAGGCCTGATCCGCGATCACCGCGTTGCCGTCGGCGCCAAGGAACGTGCGCGCGAAGATCTCCACGAGATCGGAGGACCCGTTGCCCAGCATGATCCGGTCGGGAGAGAGTCGGTTGATCTCGCCCAGCCGCTGCTTGAGGCGGAAGCCGGCCCCATCGGGGTAGCGGTTCAGATCGACTGTCGCGCCCTTCAGCGCGGCGATCGCATGCGGCGAGGGGCCGAGGGGGTTCTCGTTGGAGGCGAGCTTCACGCTCCCCTTCAGCCCCAGCTCGCGCTCGAGCTCCTCGATGGGTTTCCCCGGGACGTAGGGGTGAATCCGGGCGATGTTGCCGGGGATCTCGATCGGTCTCAAGCGACCGCCTCCTTGAGCCGGCGGACTTCCAGCGGCGTCAGGGGGCGGAAATGGCCCACCATCAGGCGTGGGTCCCTGATGGGGCCGATGGCGACCCGCTGCAGGCGGGAGACGGGATGACCGACCTGAAGGAACATCCTCCGGATCTGGTTGCGCCTCCCCTCGGTCATGGTCACCTGCAGCCAGCTGTTGGCGCCGCCCCCCGCGCGGGCAATCCGGCACGGGAGGGTCCGGCGGCCTTCGAGGACGATCCCCTTGGCCAGCCGTTTGAGCGTGTTCTCGTCGGGAACCCCCCGAACTTTCACACGATAGACCTTGGGACATTTCGATGCCGGGCGAAGAAGGCGCAATGCCAGCTCCCCGTCGTTCGTGAGGATGAGGAGGCCGGTGGTATTGAAGTCCAGCCTGCCGACGGGAAAGACGCGCTGGCGCACCCGGCCGAGGAGATCCATGACGAGGGGGCGGCCCTGAGGATCGTGCGTCGTTGTGAGGCACCCGGCAGGCTTGTTGAGCAGGTAGTAGACGGTCGGCTCGCGGCCGGCCACCCGCTTGCCGTCGACGCGCACGGTATCCCGGGCAGGGTCCACCCGCGTGCCGGGGCGGCGCACCACCGCGCCATTGACGGAGATGCGCCCTTCGGCGAGCCACCGCTCGGCCTCGCGACGGGAGGAGAGACCCGCGCGGGCAAGGACTTTCTGGAGCCGTTCGCCGCGTTGTTCCTCCGCGGGTTCGGGGATGCTCACGGCTCGGTCTCTTCGGATGCCGCAGCGACCGCCTCGCCGGAGACCGGGAAGCTCATGGAGGTTTCGTCGGCGAGCTCTTCGGTCTTCAGGAGCTGATCGAACTCCTCCATGCTGGGAAGGTCGTCGATGGAATCCAGGCCGAAGCGGACGAGAAACTCCTGCGTCGTGCCGTAGAGGAACGGCTTCCCCACCACCTTCTTGCGGCCCAGGATCCTGACCATCCGGTGATCGAGAAGCGACGCCAGGATCGAGGACGGGTTCACTCCCCGGATCTCCTGGATCTCGGGGGCAGTGATGGGCTGCTTGTAGGCTACCAGCGCCAGGGTCTCGAGGGCGGCACGCGAGAGCCGCCGGCGGTTCCGCCACCTGACCATCTCCCTGACGAACGGAGCGAGCCGCGGATCGGTCGTGATCCTGAACCCGCCAGCGATCCGCCGCACTCTGAGCCCGGTCTGCGGGTCGTCGTACGTTTTCGTCAGATCGGCCAGGGCCGCCTCGATGGCGGACCGCCGGTCCTCGCCGAGGATCGAGGCGAGGTCCTCCGCGGTGACGGGTTCCTCGCAGGCGAACAGGATTGCCTCGAGGATCGCCCTGAGCGGCGCGTCAGGGAGGGGCTCGGCCGCCGCAGTCTCGTCGGGCGTCACTACGACTTCGTCGGGAGGCGCTTCGGGATCAGGCATCGCTCCCCTCCCCCATGGTCTCGGTGTCCTGGGGCACGGCCGCGGCAGGCGGCGCGGCGTTCTCCAGCGTGATGAGGATCTCGCCCTGCAGACGGCGCTGCACGGCGCGGATTCGTCGCAGCCTGATCAACTCCAGAATCGCCAGGAAGGCGACGATGCGCTCGGCGCGTGTCGCCAGCTCGACGATGAGATCCTGGAAGAGGCGCGGTGATCCCGACTCGAGACGGGACACGATCCATTCGATGGTGTCCGTGACCGAGATCTCTTCACGATTCACGTGGAGGGGTTGGGCGTCGGCGAGGGCCTCCACCACCCTGCGGAAAGCCGAGAGCAGATCGAAGAGCGAGACATCGAGCTGCGCCTCGTCGCGCCACGGCCCCAGCGGATCTTCCCCCGCATTGCCGCGGCCGAAGGCAGCCGCGGCCAGGTCGTCGATCTCCCTGAGGCTCTCGGCGGCCAGCTTCATCCTCTGGTATTCGAGGAGCTGACGCACGAGGTCCGCCCGCGGATCTTCGGGCTCCTCTCCTGCTGCGGCAGGTGGCGCGGGGAGGAGCATTCTCGACTTGATGTGGGCGAGGGTCGCGGCCATCACCAGGTAGTCGCCCGCGACCTCGAGATTCATCTCCTTCATCAGGAGCAGGTACTCGTCGTACTGGCGGCAGACCTCGAAAATCGGGATGTCGGTGATGCTGATCTCGTTGGCGCGGATCAGATGCAACAGAAGGTCCAGCGGTCCCTTGAAGGAGCCGACCACGAGGCGCGGACCCGGCCGGGATGTCGGTCCCACCCCCTCGTCCGCGGCAGGGGCGCTCCCGGCGGACTGCTCATCTGGATGCATGGGAGTGTTCATGGGGAAGCATGGGCTCCGATGGCGGCCGGGGACCGGATGTATCGAGGACGCAAGGACTTGAATCGTATCACCGGGGTGAAGTCCGGTCAATGGAAAGTCGGGGTGTTGCGAGGATGGGAGGAGGACCCGGACGGGTCTCAGGACTGCCGAAACTGCAGCTTCACCATGCCGAGGCTCAGCTCGTCGCCGTCCTTGATCGGTGTGGACTTGCCGGTGACGAGTTGCTTGCCGTTGAGGAACGTCCCGTTGAGGGCTCCAACCTCCTCGGTCACCACGAAGAGGTCCCCCTCCACCGTGAGTCGCGCGTGATGTCGCGAAACGGAGCGGTTGAGATCCAGGCTGGAGAGGTCCACCTCGGGTCTCAAGCCCGTCACCGGATCGAATCTCCCGATCGTCGCCCGGCTCTCCTTGATCCAGAACGTCTCCTGCCCATCCTCGGAGACGAAGCGAGGCTGTCCGTTCCCGTCCGGAGATGGCTGCGAGGCCGGGGGACTGGCCATGGAGCGGACGACGGAGACGTCCTCCGCCGCGTCCATGGTCGAGGCGCCCACGGCGGCGCCCTGCATGGACGCCGCGGCACGAGTCCCCTGCATCGCCGGGTCCGCCGTCATGGATGAGGCGGCCGCGACCGAGAGCTCCTCGAGCCTGCGCGTCGCATCGCTCAGACGCAGGGAGAGCTTCCTCAGCATCCTGACCGCGATCTCGATGTTGCCGCGGATCATCTTGTCGAAGAGCGTGCTGTTGATCTCGATCAGCTCGCAGCTGCTGCGCGCCTCGGCCGACATGGTGTGCGGGGCGGACTCGATGAGGGCCATCTCGCCGAAGAAATCCCCCTTCTCCATGATCGCGAGACTGACCCTGTGTCCTTCGACGTCCTTGAAGAGCTCGACGGAGCCAGCCTGGACGATGTACATCTCGGTCCCGGCATCACCGGCGGAATAGATCCGCTCGCCGTCCCGGAACTTGACGATGTAGTCCTTGAAGGGCTGGGGGTTGGCCATCGTCCTTGCGGTCTCCGACCTGCCAGGGTGTCAGCTTTGCCGCGATCATCGCCCGCCGGCCGGGCGTTTCCGAGGCCGCCAGGGGCGTCCCGAAACGCGGTCGATAATAGGTTCCGCGAATTGGCGCGTCAACGTGCCCCATTGGCGCGGTTGCGAAGGCGATGCGCGGCCACCTGGGCCTGATACCGCACGGATTGGCTCGTATCCTGGACGCCGATGGTCTCGATGAGGGTCAGGGCCGAAGGAGTCCCGAAGGACTCCAACGTGACGATGGCCCGGCTCCTGACCGACGCATCGGTATCGTTGAGCGCCGTGGACCCGACGCGGTCGAAGACGGCCCGATCGGTGAGAGACCCGGAGTCCGGCCCGGCCTCACGCGCCTCCCTCACGAGCAGGCCAATCAGGTCGAGCGCGCCGGCGCGGAAGTCGGGGCGAGGATGCCCGGCGAGGGTCAGCAACGCCTCCGTGTCCTCGACGGTGATGGCGCGGAACCTCAGGCACTCCGCGATCGCGGCCTCGATCAGGAAGGGGTTCGCCTCCCGCAGGAACCCGCGCATCGCCAGCATCTGGGCATCGTGCTCCGGGAGCTCCAGGATGCTCTTGAATCGGCGCACGGCCGTGAGGAGCGCATCGGCCCCCTCGGTGGGGATCGCCACCTTCCCCGTTGCCGAGGTCAGGACCGAAAAGACCTCCGCCCCTCCGGGACGGCCGTATTCATCCACGTAGTGCTCCAGAAAGAGGATCGACTCCTCCCCTGTCGTGAAGACCTCCCGTTGGACTCCCGGCATGGGGCGCGTGGAATCGACCCAGGTCGGCACGATCGTCAATGTGTCGCGACCGTAGGAGCCCTTGAAGACTTCCAGGACAGTCACCTGGGGCCGTCGGGTCGATCCGGTCAGCGAACGCGCGCGCACGACGAGCGCGGCCCGCGCGAATTTCTGGTACAGCGTGAGACGCTCCGCATCGGGTGAGGACGGTGTCGATGCGGCCGCGAGAGCGAGCAGGACGCCCGCAATCCATGGGACGCGCAGTCCGCGCGCGGACGGTTTCCTCGAGCCGGCTGGGGGAAGGACAGGACTCAGAGGGTGCGCATCGAGCCGACCATGCCCGCGAGCTCCGTCATCAATTCCTTTTCCTTCGGCTCGTTCGGCACGTCGGCCTTGCCGGGCCCTTCGCCTCGCCCCTGGGCGATGATGATCACGATCCACTGCGTTTGCGCTTTCTCGTCCGGGAGGATGTACCAGCGCGCCGGTCCCTCTCCCAGGCGGTCTTTGACCTTGTCGAACCAGCGCGTGTCCGCGACCCAGGCATCGAAGCGTCCCACCTTCTCTTTCCTGACCGACATCTCGTCCCCGTCGATCGTGAAGTCGGCGAGCGCTCCGACCATCCCCATGACGAAACGACGCACCTCGTCGTTGGCCTGGAGCTTCTGGTTCGGATTCATGGGCCGCCGCATGACCAGGAGATGGCGCATCTCCCCCGGCAGGCCCGCCTGGATGCTGAAGAGGATGCGCCCCGAGGAGGTGTCGATCTCGATCGGGCCGGTGGGAACCCTGCCCGTCATCCGCGCGGCGAGATCCGTGAAACCCCAGTTGTCCTTCTCCGGGATCTTCATGTCGATCGCCGCGTAGCGCTTGATGTAGTCCTGGAGCGAGCCTGAGTACTTCGTGTACTTGGAGAGATCCCAGGTCTGGTCGGGACCCTTCTCCTTGCGCCGCTCGCCGTTGAGGGTGTATTCGACCTCGATCCCGGGGAACGGCACCTGCGCGGGTCGTCCCTCGTAGTTGAGGATCGCCGCAAGCGCTGTCGCCTCGGCCACCCGCAGCTCGGGGATCCGTACGACCATCGTTTCCCCTTCCAGCCGCTCCTCGAACCCCTGGGGCCGGCTCGCCGTATCGTGGTGCCGGCCGCCGAGAACGCCAGGGACGAACTTCTTCGGGAAGGTCTGGCGCAGGACCAGGTCGGTCATCGGCGCGCCGCTCATGTTCACGACTCCCGTCCGCGCCACGAAATAGTTGCCGGTCTGTCCGGCCTCGAACTTGAGCTGGAGTGAGGGATAGAAGGTGAAGGCTGGAGCCGCGCCGGCCTCCTGAGGGGGGGGTGCGGCCCACGAGGCCACCGGGGTGGCGCCGATCGCGATCAGTCCCGCCAGGAATGAGGCGCATGACCATTGGAAACCTCGCCTGGCATGCCCGATCATCGCGTCCTCTCCGCGTCGTCCGGGACGGGTCCATCGCCGTCCTGGAAAACTTGCGGAGTCTAGCACAGGGGCGCTGTCGCAGCCGCTCGGCGGACCGTGGAATCCGCACGCCGGCATCCCCGATGCGACACGATCGGGAGGAGAGCGTCCTTCAGGATTTCGTGTGAGTGAAGAGACTGACCAGAGCGAACGTGAGGATACCCATCAGCATGGTGTCGCGTAGCCAGTTGAACGCGGGCGTGAGTCCCGCCAAGGTTCGAGGGTTCCCGGAGTTGAAGAACCAGATCGCGGCCATCACCAGACCGAAGAAGAGTCCGAACGCCATGCAGCGCACGAAACGGCGCCCGGTGCTTGCCTCGGCCCGCGGCGGCTCGGTCCACGCCGTTCCCAGACCGACCAGGCCACCCAGGACGATGGCGATGGCGCCGGCCATGAGGCCATCGGAGTACCCGAATTCAGTCGCGATAGCCGGCGGCGGCGCGAGGAAGGTCTCGATGATCTGGGCGTCGAACCGGCTCCGCAGGACCGCCGCGATCGCACCCACGATGGCTCCCGCCGTGGCCCCGCTGAGGATCCCCTGCAACGCTGAGAAGGCCTTCACCTTGGCCACCGTTGCGAGCTGCTCGTCGTTGGAACGCTCCCGCTGCTCGAGGATCTGCGCGAGGGTTCGCGGCGGTGCGGGTTGAGCTTCGTGTCCTTTCTTCGCGGGCGGGGTCTGCGCGCTCGCCGGGGCAATCGTCTTCGCTGCCGCCTTGATCCCCTCGGCGGCATGCGCGAGGGCCGGCGGCGGTGCATCAAGAAGCGATGTCGCGGTCCCCTTCTGGGACGTCGTCGCCTGGCGTGACGAGCCTCCTCCCGCGGTGGGAGTCGTTCCTATCGAGGCGTTCAGCGCCATCGTTTCGATGCCGAGCGCGCGGACGCTGATGCGCTGTGTGGAGACGGAGCTTTCCGCGTCGTGAACGGGGGATTCGTGAACCGATGGCCGCTGGATCGCGATCGCCGCGCGGCACTTCGGGCAGCGACCCTGCATCCCCGCGCTGGACGCCGGAGCCTTCAGCATGGTGCCGCACTGCGTGCACTGGACCTGAATGCGCTCTTCGTCGGCCTTGAGAGGCACCGAGGCATGACAGCTCGGGCAGGTGCCGTGGGTTCTGCTTCCGATCCTCTCCTGCTTGACCCGCAGCGTGGCGCTGCAATCGGGACAGCGCACTGTCATGACGACACCCCCACACTCACGGCGCGCTTTCCGGCTTCCTTGTCGACTGTGAGGCTCAGCCTCAAGGAAAGCATGATGGTCTGGCCGCCGATCTCGAGCGCGATGGGGACGCGGATCTCAGAAGGCCCGTCAATTGTTGCGAGGGCGGAGCGCACCTCATGTGTCGCATGCACCTCAAGTGTCGCATGCTCTGCATGCGCGGGGGCTGCGGTCTGCTCCGTCGCCATCGGGTGGGCGGGCCCTGAAGCATCGAACGCCTCCCATGATCGTGGCGATGGCGCATGTCCCGGCCTGGGCGCGTCCACGGCATGTTCGGCATGGAACGACGGCGGCTCCTCGAAGATCACGCTCGACGGGGTCTCGTCCTCCAGTTCGAAGACGTCCTCGAGGACCTCGTCCGACGCGTCGATATCGAGGATCTCGAACAGGGCCTCATCGGTGGTGACCTCGGCGTGCATTCCCTTGGACGCGGCGGGCGCTTTCTCGGCAAAGCGGCTTGCGGCAGGAGGCGTCTGCTCCAACGCGGCAAACTTCTCGGCAAAGCGGCTTGCGGCAGGAGGCGTCTGCTCCAACGCGGCAATCTTCTCGGCAAAGCGGCTCGCGGCAGGAGGCGTTTGCTCCAACGTGGCGATCTTCTCCGCAAAGCGGCTTGCGGCAGGATTCTCCGCAAAGCGGCTTGCGGCAGGAGGCGTTTGCTCCAACGTGGCGATCTTCTCCGCAAAGCGGCTTGGGGCAGGAGGCGCCTGCTCCGACTTGGCAATCTTCTCCGCAAAACGGCTCGCGGGAACATGCTCCGACGCAGTGTCGGGAACGAGCGTGGAGAGATCCGCCTCGAGCTCCGGAAGGGAGGTCTCGGCGGTGAGGAGATCGTCCTCGAGAGGGACGAGATCTCCTTCGAAGGATTCCCCGAAGTCGGCCGTCTGCTGCGACGGTGCCGCCTGCTGCAACGGCGGCGCCTGGGTTCTGGCA
>Ga0137433_1000262_pt1 | contig 30963 bp, 22 predicted proteins | sample EasRivERMZT840_2_FD_102335 | JGI IMG/M metagenome (GOLD analysis project Ga0137433, IMG submission 102335) | Soil microbial communities from meander-bound floodplain in the East River, Colorado, USA - East River MetaG ERMZT840_2 | ecosystem: Environmental > Terrestrial > Soil > Floodplain ...
CGATCCGCCCTGGGCGATCCGACGCCGGAGCGCGGCGGCAAGCGCAAGCGCGTCTATCGGTTGCGGCCGGCAGGGGAGGCGGCGCTTCGGGCCGCGCACGCCGCCATGGACCGCATGGCTCGTCTCGCTCGCCTGAAGGCGTAACGGGATGGCTGTGAACCCGCATCCGCCGCGTCTCGCCAGGGCCCTGGTCTCTCTCTTCCTCAGCGGCGACGTTCGCGAAGTGATCGTGGGCGATCTCGATCAGGAGTTCTTCGAAGCGGTGCGCGCCGGCGCGCCGCTGCGAGCGGCCCGCCGCCGCTACTGGCGTCAGAGCATGGCGTCGATCGCCGCGATTCGGCGACCGCTTCAGGAAAGGATGGTCCCGGACATGAGTCGTCGCTCCGGCTTCAATGCGCTGCGCGGCCTCGGCCTCGACGTGCGCGCGGTGACGCGCGCCCTTCGTCACAACCCCGGCTATGCCGGAGTCGCGATTCTGTCGCTCGCCATCGGCATCGGCGCCAATACCGCGGTCTTCAGCGTGATGCGCCAGATTGTGTACGATCCGCTGCCCGTCGAACGGCCCGGCGAGCTGCGGATGCTCTACTGGACGCCGAACAGCGACGCCGCCCTCGACGTCAGCCAGGTGGGCAGCACCGGGTATCGCGATCCGGCCGGCGTCTTCTACCGCAGCAATTTCAGCTATCCACTGTTCGGCGCGATGCAGCGCGCCGTCGAAGGCGCCATCGACCTCGCCGGCTACAACCGCGTCCGCGAGACCACGGTCGCCGCCGACGGCCGTCCGCCGGTCATCAGGGAAGCGATGCTCGTCACAGGCAATTTCTTTGCGACGGTCCGCCCGCCGCTGGCCTTCGGCCGCGCATTGACAGCGGACGATGATCGCCCTGGCGCGCCGCCAGTGGCGGTGCTCAGCCACGATCTGTGGACGCAGTTCTTCGATGCGGCGCCAACCGCCGTGGGCACGATCGTGCGCGTCAATGGCACCGCGCTGACCGTCATCGGCGTCACGGCACGTGAGTACCGCGGGCTTTCTCCCAGCGGGTTCACGCCGGCGCCGGGGGTGACGGTCCCGATGGCCTTGCAGCCGGCCGTCGCGAGCCAGTGGTCGGATTCGGGCCGGTCGTTGTTCTCGGAGCCACGGGTCCTCTGGGTACGCGCCATCGCGAGAGTGCCGGACGGCAAGGACAGCGCGGTCACGCAAGCTCTCCAAGGCGTGCTTCGCGCGGAACTGCAGGCCGCCGGCGTGCCCCAGGCCATCGCGGACGTGTCAGCGCCCCGGCTGTTCCCGGGCGCGCGCGGCTTCGACTCCATGCGCAACACGGCCTCCCAGCCGCTGCGGCTCATCTCCGTCGTGCTCGGCGTGGTCCTGCTGATCGCGTGCATCAACGTCGCGGGTCTCATGCTCGCGCGCGGCGTGGCGCGCCAGCGCGAGCTCGACGTGCAGCGGGCGCTCGGCGCCAGCCGCAGCCGAATCATGCGCAGCCTGCTCGTCGAGGGCGTCATCCTGAGTGCGGCCGGTGGCGTGGCTGGCGTGCTGCTGGCAGTGTGGACCGCGCCCGTGCTGCAGTCGCTGTTGACGTCCGGACTAGGGACCACCGGCGTTGGCTTCTCGCTCGACTGGCGCCTCCTCGCGGTGACCGGCGCTCTCGCCTGCGCCGCGGGCATCCTGTCCAGCCTCCTGCCCGCCATCCGCTTCAGCCGGCAATCGACGCTGCGTGACCGGACGACGGCGGGCGCGCCCCGATTGGCGATCGGCCGGGCCCTGCTCGCGCTGCAGATCGCAGTGTCATTGCCGCTGGTCGCCGGCGCGGGTCTCTTCCTCCGCACGCTCCACAACCTCGACGCGGTTGAGCTCGGATTCGATCCGGACGGACTCATCCTGTTCGCAGTTGACCCGACCATGAATGGACGAGCGCCGGAGCGATCGGCCGAGGTCTATCCGCGCCTGCTCGAGCGGCTCGAGGCGCTCCCGGGCGTGACGTCCGCGACGGTGATCGAAAACCCGCTCATCGCCAACATCGAGTCGGACTCCACGGTCACGGTGAACGAGAAGAAAGGCGTCATGTACTTGAACTCCGTCGGCCCGCGCTATCTCGAGACGATGGGCGCGCGCCTGCTCGAAGGCAGACCGCTCGGGCTGGGCGATCGGCGCGGTATGACCTGGTCGGTTCTGATCAATGAGACGGCCGTGCGCACGTTCTTCAACGGTCAATCGCCGGTTGGGCAGCGCTTCAGGATTAGTAAGCGTGAGGTGGAAGTCGTCGGCGTCGTCGCCGACAGCAAGTACGACGGGCTCCGCAACGCCGTGCCGCCGACGGCGCTGCTGTCCTTTCTTCAGCGGGAAATGAACGGCATGCACGTCATCGTCCGCGTAGCGGGGGAGACCGGGCGGATGCGCCGGGCCATTGAAGCCGCCGTACAGGCCGTCGATCCCGGCATGCCGCTGACACGGTACCGCACGCAGCGCGAGCAGATTGACGAGACCACGGGCCGCGAACGCGTCTTCGCGCGGCTCCTCACGGCGGTCGGCGCGTTCGCCCTGCTGCTGGCCTGCGTCGGCTTACACGGCGTGACGTCGTATTCCGTGACGCGCCGGACCAGCGAGATCGGCATTCGACTGGCGCTCGGCGCCCGCCGATCGCAGGTGCTCTGGCTCGTACTCCGGCAAGTGCTCGTGCTGGCTGCCGCCGGCCTGGCTATCGGCATTCCGATGGCGCTGCTCGCCGCGCCTGCCGTCGGGTCGTTTCTCTTCGGCCTCAGGCCGAACGACCCGATGACGTTGGTGGTTGCCGCTGCGATCATGGTGAGCGTCGCGGTCGTGGCCGGCTTGTTGCCGGCCCGCCGCGCCGCGCGGCTGGACGCACTGGCGGCGTTGCGGGCGGAGTAGTTGCGAAAACTTAGAACTGACACCTTAGAACTCAGAACTCAGTCTTTCGACCCGGCATGCCGGCTCAGGTATGATCGTCCGGTTGCGGCCGGGACCAGGGGTGCGTTCCGGCGGCAATGACGGCGCCGTCGCCAAGCGGTAAGGCAGAGGTCTGCAAAACCTCCATCCCCGGTTCAATTCCGGGCGGCGCCTCCATTTTCTGATCTGGGGGCTTTGCCCCCAGACCCCCGACACGGCCTGCCGCGCCGAAGCGCGTAGCGCGAAGGCGGGCTCACTCGCGCGACTCACCTCCGCTGGCTGGCGCTTCGGCAAGTCGCGGCTCGTTTCGCGTGACTCGCTCGCTGCGCTCGCTCGTTGCAATCCGGGGACGTCGTGCAAGTCGCGGCTCGTTCGTTCGCTGCTATCGTGGGGAGTGAGTCGTAGCCGCGATGAACATCAGCGTAAGTGTTGTGTTGAGTGCAGTTGCCGTTGCGGTTGCAGGCGGCCAGGCGCCGTCGCAGAAGCGTGCGGTCTGTTTGGAGGCAGGCGCAACCGCGATTCCGGCGAGACTCCTGCCCATCGATGAGGCCGCGAAGCAGCCGGAGTTCTTCACATTCCGCGCGCGGCTGCAGGTGGCGGTGGCGGCGAAGGACGTCGATGCCGTCGTGGCCGCCGCCGATCGCAACATCAAGCTTGGTTTTGGCGGCGCCGACGGCATCGATCGCCTCCGCGCGCAACTGATTGCGCCGGATGCGGCGGGCGTCTGGAAGGCGATCGCACGCGTGCTCGCCCTCGGCGGCTCGTTCAAGGGCTCGTCCGCGTTCGAAGCGCCGTACGTCTTTGCGAATTGGCCGCACGGGATCGACTCGTTCGAGTGCCAGGCGGTGGTCGGCGCCAGCGTCCTGGTCCGGCAGCGCGCGAGTCCGGAGGCGCCGTCCGTCGCCCGCGTCAGCTACGCCATCGTCCAGAACCTTGGCGGCAAGGATCTGCCAGACGACTGGAGCGCCGTGCGGCTCGCGGGCGGCCAGAAGGGCTTCATGCGCAGCGAGTTCCTTGCCGGCCCTACGGGACTGCGCGCCATCTTCAACCTGCGCCAGGGTCAGTGGCGCCTGATGGCGCTGGTCGCCGGGGACTGAACATAGGGAAGCAGGCCGGCGTTAGCGCGTTCCTCGTACCCGGCGTACCTGGCGTACCCGGCGTACCAGACGTACATCTGTAAGAAACCTCTTTCGCCTGCGACTATCTCACTGGATGCGTGAGCAGGACAGTCTGTACGCCCAGGTCGCCGACGAATTCGGCGCCGCGCTCGAACGGCTCGCGCGCGCGTACGAGCGGAATGCGGACGAGCGCCAGGCGTTACTGCAGGAGATCCACGTCGCGTTGTGGCGCAGCCTGCCCGGCTTCAAGGGTCGATGCTCGATCCGGACGTGGGTGTACCGCGTGGCCCACAACATCGCGACGTCGCACGCCGTTCGCTCGAGGGCCCGCGCGCCGATCTTTGTCGCGCCGGAGAACCTCGAGGCGATTCCGGATCCTGTGAGGCACGAGCCTCAGCTGGATCGCAGGCTCGCGCTGGACAAGCTCCACGAACTGATCCGGCAGCTCCACCCGATCGATCGGCAAGTCATGTTGCTCTACCTCGAAGACCTGGAGGCCGCGGCCATCGCGGAGATTACCGGTCTCTCGGCGGGGAACGTCTCCACGAAGATTCATCGGCTCAAGCAGGTGCTCACTCGCCGTTTTCACCAAAGGAAGACTGGTCATGACTGAACATGATGTTGAGATCCGACGGCTCTGGCACGATCAGCCAGGAGGGGACTCTGGCATCTCGATCGAGGCGGTTCGCCGAAAGTCGCGACAACTCGAGCACAAGGTCCGGCTGCAGAACGTCTTCACGGCCGCGCTGTTCGGCGTCGTGATCGCCGTTGAAGCCTGGCAGATCTGGCGTCAGCCGGAGCTCCTGGAGCGAGTGGGCGACCTCTTGACGATCGCTGCCTTCATCGCTGCGGCGTGGCAGTTTCGCGGCGCTGTGGGCGTTGACGCGATGGCGGCCGGGCTCGGGCGAACAGCGTCCGTCGACTTCTATCGCAGTCAGCTGGCGCGGCGCCGCGACCTCGACAGTCACCCCTGGCGCTACCTCGTCCTGTTCGTACCCGGAGTGACGTTGAGCCTGTTCGGCCGCGTCGTCGATCGCCCACTCGCGGACAACGTCGCGATTGCTATGCTTGGAGTTGCACTGTTTCTAGGAGTGGCGTGGGTCCATCGCCGTTCAGCGCGCCGCCTGCAGCACGAAATCGATTCTTTCGAAGGAGGCTTCTATGGCGATTCCACCTAAGGCATCGAAGATCGCGGCGGCGATTGTGGTCGTGATCGGCGCCGCGTGCGCGACGGTCTGGGCTCAGTCGCAGGGGCAGAGCCAGGCCCTCGGTCCGAGTTCAGGCGGCTCGCTCGCCGAGCTCACCGCCGAGGTGCGTCAACTGCGCGTGAGCATCGAGGGCGCCGGCCGCACGCAGATGCAGGTCAGCGCACTCGGCATGGCGCTGACGACGCAGCAGGTGCGGATGTCACAGCTCGCGGCGCGGGTGGACAAGGCGGACGACGAGCTGTCGGCCGCGTCGGCGAAGGCGCAGAATGCGGCGAGCCAGATGGAGCGGCTTCTCAAGGCGCAAGGTCGCACCACGACACCGGAGGAGCGTCGCAGCTGGGAAGAGGAGATCCGCCGGCTGAAGGCGATCGCCGGTGAGTTCGCGGACGACGAGAACCGGCTCCGCACGCGCCAGCAGGAGCTCATGGCGACGTATCGCGGCGAAGAAGACCGCTGGCGCGACCTGGTCGCGAGGCTCGAAGAGATCATCAAGAAGTGATTGCCGGGTCTAAAGACCCGGCCTCCATGAACAACAGTTGGCCAGCGATAGCGCGTTCGTCGCACCCGGAACCTCGGAATTCCGGAACTTCGGAACCCACACGTGCTCAGCGCCTTAGCTTTTGCGCTATTTCCTGGTCCCACCCGAGGATGACGCGAATCTGCGGAATCACCGGTTCCTTGGGCAGCGCGATCAGGATCCGTCCGTCCTTGCCGATCGCGAACGCGCGCTGCTGCGGCCAGGACTGATTGACGCGTGCCCACACGCGCTCGCCCATGGGACGCAGACGCGGGCCTTCCTGACCCAGGGTCACCGCGAGGATCTCGGGCGGACGGGCGTAGTAGAGCTCACGGCTGTTCGCCGACCAGGCCACCGCCTCTCCGCCTCCCGTACTCACGCGCTCGGGCACGCCGCCGCCCACGAGCGGCAGGACGTACACCTCGCCCGTGCGTTCCGAGACGTACGCGATGTACTTGTTGTCGGGCGAGACGACCGCCCCGTCGCTGTCGTCCGGAAGGACGAGCTCCTGCTTGCCGGGCGGTGGCAGGCTCATCCGCTTCAGCGGGTACGTGCCGTTCGACTCCGATTGCTCGACGATCAAGGTCCGTCCGTCATCCGAAAACGCCACCGGGATGTCGTCGCCGTCGGTGACCAGCAGCGGCTCGGCGGCGGCCGTCGAGGTCACATCCTTCCAGTAGGTATCGAAGTCGCCCTTGCGCATGGCGATAAACGCCAAATGCTTGCCGTCCGGGTGCCAGATGGGACCCCAGTTCGTCCCGGGCAGATTTATCGCGTCGTCGGCTCGCTGGTTGGGGCTGAGATCGAGCAGGCGGATGGAATAGCGGCCCGCCTCGACGACGTCGACGGCAACCCGCCGTCCGTCAGTCGCCAGGCTCAGGGCGCCGTACCTGCGGACAGGGAAGGGCAGCTCCTCGAGAGCGCCGCCCGGCGACACCCACACCAGCCGGCTTTCCGGCACCGACGGCGTGCTTTCGTACGCCGCGGTGCCTTGGGCCGCGATGTCCGTGTGCACGTTGCCGCCCTCCGGGATGTTTCCCCGGGCGTCCTCGAGCACGCGCACGGGGTCGCCGGAGGGCTCGAGCGAGTCAAGATCGAACCGGACCGCCTGATACGTGCCGGCGCGGAAATACACGATGGCGCCTGGAGCCACGTAGCGGGCTTCAGCTCCCTTGAAGAGAATGCGGTACGTGCCCGTGCGCACATCGAGCAAAGCGACTTCGGCGTCGTCGAGGCCGGTCGTCTTCAGCCAGACGGTGAAGAGCACGTGACGGCCATCCGGCAGGGCCGAGGGGAACCAGTGGCCGATTTCGTTTCGAGAAGCGTTGAGCGTCGTGAGACTACGGACCTCGCCGCCCTCCGGCGACACGGCGGACAGCCCGACGAGCCAGGAGGCCGCGAACACGATCGGTCCGCCGGGAAGCCAGGTCGAGCTCGGGCCGCTAGTCGAGGCGTCGGCGATCCCCAGCGGCTGGCCGCCATCGACGGAGATCCGCTCCAGCCGATTGTTGCGGCGGAACCCGATCCAGCGAGCGTCCGGGGACACGAACGGGTGCAGGGCGCCGTCGGTACCCTCGATCGCACGAGGCATCGCCGCGTTGAAGTAGTGGAGATACAGCTTCGGAGCCCTCGATCCGGCCTGACCGGTGAACACCACGAACCGGCCGTCCGGCGAGACCGCCGGATACCGGATGTTCGTCACGCCCGGCGGCATGGGGACGATGAGGCGAATCGTCTCGGCGGAGGCTGACGGTGCAGGTGCGAGGACGTAGCGTCCGAGTGCGGCGCCAACCGCGAGCAGCGCGAGGCCGGCGACCGCCGCGAGCGGCCAGCGAGCGCGACTTCGTGACGGCGCCGCGATCGGCGCGGGCGTGTCTTCTGCACCGCCGCGAGCCACCTCTTCGAGCACGAGGCGCGCGTCGGCGATGTCGTGCAGGCGATTCTTGCGATCGCGCTCGAGCAGCCGGCGAAGCAGCCGTCTGAGCTCGTTTGGCGTGCTTGCGGGCAATCTGGCCCACGGCAGGTCCTGCCGCAAGACCGCGGCGAGCGTGTCGGAGATCGTCTCGCCTTCAAACAGACGCGCGCCCGTCAGCATCTCGAAGAGGATCGCGCCGAAGGCCCAGATGTCCGCGCGCTTGTCGGCCGTCCGTCCGCGCGCCTGTTCGGGGCTCATGTAGGCCGCGGTGCCGAGAATGATGCCGGCAGCGGTCGCGTGAGCTGTCAGCGTGGGCGAGTTCATCGCGTTCGACGTGGATCCGCTGTCCTCGGGTCCGAGCGCCTTGGCCAGACCGAAGTCGAGCACCTTGACCGCGCCGTCGTCACTGACTTTGATGTTTGCCGGCTTGAGATCGCGATGGACGACTCCGCGCTCGTGCGCGGCCTCGAGTGCGTGCGCGATCTGGATCGCAATGGGCAGGGCTTCGTCGAGCGGCATCGGTCCACGGGCGATGCGCGTGGTGAGATCGTCGCCGGGCACGAGCTCCATCACGAGCACGTGCCGGTTCTCGAAGCGCTCGAGGGCGTGGAGCGTCGCGATGTTCGCGTGATTGAGCGAGGCGAGCAGCTTGGCTTCGCGCTCGAACCGCGCGAGCCGCTCGGGATCGCCGGCGACGGACGCCGGCAGCACTTTCAGCGCGACTTCGCGGCCGAGCGTCGTGTCCTTCGCGCGGTACACCTCGCCCATGCCGCCTTCGCCCAGCTTGGCGAGGACTTCGTACTGCCCGAGGCGAAGACCGGATTGAAGGGACAAGCGCGGCGATTATAGGGTGTTCGCAGCCGGGTCGAATAAGATAGGTGCTTCCGCCGGGGGTGCAGATATGCGCGCAGCCTCATCGTCGCTCGTCGTCCTGGCCGCGGTGCTCACCGCGGGCACGCTCCTCGTCGCTCAGACGCCGATCAAACTGCCGAAGAACAAGTACACGCCGGAACAGGACGTCGAGATCGGCCTGAAGGGCGCGGCGGAGGTCCGCAAGCAGTACCCGATCATCAAGGACGAGGCCATCGCCCGGTACCTCACGGGGCTGGGTGATCGGCTCGTGGCCGTCGCGCCCGCGAATCTGAACCAGAAGGTGTACCGCTACTCGTTCACGCCGGTGAACCTGAAGGAGATCAACGCCTTCGCGCTGCCGGGCGGGCCGATGTTCGTGCATCGCGGCATGATCGACGCCGCCGCGGTCGAGGGCGAGGTCGTGGGTGTCATGGCGCACGAGCTCGCGCACGTGCTCTTGAGGCACGGCACAGCCAACGCCACCAAGGCGCAGAACCCGTGGCTGCAACTCGGCCAGATCGCCGGCCAGGTCGGTGGCGCCATGGTGGGCGGCAACACCGGCGCGCTGATCGCGGAGGGCAGCGGGTTCGGGCTGGGCACTCTCATGCTCCGTTACGGCCGCGACTACGAGAAGCAGGCGGATCTGCTGGGCTCGCAGATCATGGCCAGGGCCGGCTACGACCCGCGCGACCTCGCGCACATGTTCGAGACGATCGCCGGCGAGTCGAAGGGCGGCGCGCCGCAGTGGATGAGCAGCCACCCCAATCCCGGCAACCGCACGCAATACATCACCAAAGAAGCGGAGATGCTGAAGATCGAGGGGAAGGCCGACACATCCGGCTTCCAGGTCGCGCGCCAGCGGTTTGCCGGCATGCCGCCGGCGATGACGATGGCGGAGCTGGCCAAGCGGGGCCCCGGGGGCGGCGGCAGCGGCACCGGCACTACGGCCGCCGAGTCCGTCGGCACGCCGGGCAAGCCGGTGCCGGCACCGTCGGCCCAGGTGCGGACGATCAACGCGGGCGTCTTTCAGGCCAGCGTGCCCAGCAATTGGAAGAACCTCCAGTCCGACAGCACGATCAAAGCCGTGCCCGAAAACGGCTACGGCGAGCTGAACGGGCAGACCGTCTTCACGCACGGCGTCGAGTTTGGCGTCGCCAAGGCATCGTCTCGCGACTTGAAGGAAGCGACGGCGACGTGGCTCAAGGCCATCGCGCAGGGCAACCCGGAACTGAAGCAGGCGGGCGAGTCGAAATACGTCAAGATGTCCGAGCGCACGGCCCTCGGCATTCCGCTCATCAATCCCTCTCCGCTCGGCGGCCAGGAAGCGATCCTGCTCTTCACGACGTTTCTCACGAACGGCGACCTGTTCTACTACCTCGCCGTCGCGCCGGAACCCGAGATGAAGACGTACCAGCCGGTGTTCGTGAAGATCGGGCAGTCGATCAAGATCACGGACGTGCGGTAAGACCCGTACGCCTCGTACGCCTCGTACGTCACGTACGCGGAACGAACTGACGCTGGCCCACAGTTCTCAAGAGACCAAGGAAAGCGGGTGCGGCCCTATTCTCGTTCCTCGTACGAGACGTACGAGACGTACGACGCGTACCCGGATCTATTTCCGCTTCAGTCCAAGCGCGCGCAGCCGCTTGTGCAAGCTCGTCCGTTCCGTGCCGAGCAGTCGCGCGGCGCCGGACACGTTCCAGTCCGTCTGATCGAGTGCCTGGCGGATGCGATCGCGCTCGGCGGTGTCGCGCACGCCCTGGAGCCCGGTCCCCGCGCGCGGGGATGGCGGCATGCGGAGCTCGAGTGGAATAGAGGCGGCCGTGATCCGGTCGCCGGGCGTGAGGATCGCCATGCGCTCCACGATGTTGCGCAGCTCGCGGACGTTGCCGGGCCAGGCGTACTGCGCCAGCGCCGGCACCACGTCCGGATCGATCGTGCGCGGGCGCAAGGTGTTGCGCGCGCAGAACTCGGCCAGGAAATACGCCGCCAGCTCGCCGATGTCTTCCGTGCGCTCGCGCAGCGCCGGCACGCGGATCGGCACGACGCTCAGCCGGTAGAACAGGTCTTCGCGGAAGTCACCGCTGGCGACGAGGTCGTCAAGCTTCCGGTTGGTCGCGGAAATCACGCGGACGCTCACGCGGATCGACTGCTCGCCGCCCACGCGCTGCAGCTCGCCGTCCTGCAGGATGCGGAGCAGCTTGGCTTGCGAGGCTTCGTGCAGGTCGCCGACTTCGTCTAAAAAAATAGTCCCGCCGTCGGCCATCTCGAACCGGCCGCGCCGGAGCGACGCCGCGCCCGTGAACGCGCCCTTCTCGTGGCCGAAGAGCTCGCTCTCGACCAGCTCGGTCGGGATCGCCGCGCAGTTGACCTTGACGAACGGGCCCGTCGCGAACGGGCTTTCGCGATGCACCTGCGCCGCCAGCAGCTCCTTGCCCGTGCCGGACTCGCCCGTGAGCAGCACGCTCACGTCCGACCGCGCCACCTGCGTCGCCTGGTCTACGGCCTGGCGGAAGAGCGGGCTGCGCCCGATCATCTTCGGCGCGTCGCCGACCATCTCGCGGAACCGCTGGTTCTCGCGCTGCAGATCCGATCGCTCGAGCGCATTTCGGGTGACGAGCAGCACGCGCTCGCGCGCGAGCGGCTTTTCCAGGAAGTCGAAGGCGCCGCTCCGCGTCGCGTCCACCGCGTCGCGGATCGTCCCGTGCCCCGACACCATCACCACTGGCGTGGCATCGTCGCCCTGCCTCAGCGAGCGAAGCAGCTCGATGCCGTTGCCGTCCGGCAGGCGGAGATCCAGTAGGTACAAGTCGGCGCGTCCCTTACGACGTTCGGCGTAAAACTGCGCCGCGGACTCGCAGATGGTCACGCGATAACCCTCGCCCTCCAGAATCAGGCGCAGCGATCGTCCGATGTTCGGTTCGTCGTCGACGACGACGACGTGGCGCGTGCGGCTCACGAGAGGTGCTCCTCGGTGGAACGACCGGGCGGTGTCGGCAGGGTGACTTTGAACGCGGCGCCCCGCAACTCGCCCTCGATGAGGACGAGGTCGCCGCCCGAGAGCAGCGCGTGGCGCTTCGCGATCGAGAGACCCAGTCCCATCCCGTGCTCCTTGAACGTAATCGTAGGCTCGAACAGCGTGCCCGCGGCCTCTTCGCTCAGGCCCGGCCCTGAATCGTGCACTTCAATCGACACCTGGCCGTCCGCCGAGCGCGTGATCGCCAGGACGGACCCGCCCGGTCCCGCGGCTTCTGCCGCATTCTGCAGCAGGTTCGTCAGGATCCCCTTGGCGAGGTCCGCGTCCGCGTGCGCGCGCGGGTCGAGCCGATCGAGGCGCACCTGATACGTCGTCTCGGGATGCGCGGGCCGCAGGAGCGAGATCCGCTCGCTCACGAGCGCGTTCACGTCGAGCACCTCGGGGTTCACCGGCGGCTCGCTCGAGAAGTCCGAGAACGCCCGCACGCGGCGTTCGAGCGAGTCGATCTCGCTGACGACGATCTGCACGGCCTGGTCGAGGAAGGTGCGGTCCGCGGGCTGGAGCCGCGCCTGCATCTCTTCGACCGTCAGCCGGATGGGCGTGAGCGAGTTCTTCACTTCGTGGGCGGTCTTGCGCGCGAGCGACTGCCAGCTCGCGATCTGCGTGAGGTGGACGAGACGGTCGCGGCTCTGCCGCAGCTGATCGGCCATGCGGTTGAACGCCTCGACCGCGCGGCCCACTTCGTCACGCGGCGCCGTGCCGGTGTCGCTGCCGGTGTCCACGCGCCGCGCCCAGTCGCCGGCCGCAAAGTCGGTGAGGCCCTCCGTCAGCTGGCGGATGGGCCGGCTGGTGCGATGGGCAATGTAGACGAGCGGCGCCAGCGAGATCAGCCACGCCGCGCCCAGCAACACGAGCAGCGTGAGCGTGAAGCCGCGCCGGAGGTCGCGGCCCTGGGCCGACTCGACGAGCTGGCGGGTCTGACGCAGCTCGGTGGAGAGCTGGTCCATGCGGATGCCGCCGAGGTCCCGGCGGTACGCCTGCACGCCGTCAAGTCGGCGCATGTAGTCGACGTGATCGCCGCCCGGTCCCGACAGGCCAAACCGCTCGGCCTCGCCGCTGTCCCAGAAGGCCTTCACCGGGGTGGGCCACTTTGCCATGTCGGCCACCGCAAACGAGGTTGGCGTGACTCGTCCGGCGGCCGCGTCCTGTTTCAGCGCGTCACGCTCGCGCTGGTAGAACAGGCGCACGGTGGCTTCGAGGGTGCGCGACAGCCGATCCAGCTCACCCGTGGTCGCATAGCCGAGGCTGCGGTCGAGCAGGGAAGTCGTGATCCAGACGGTCGCGGCCAGCGGAAGCGCCGTGGCGGCGAGGAACGCGAGGATCAGTTTGGTGCGCAGTCGGTGCATCTGGGGTCACGTGATCGCCGTGGGGTCAGACCGGGGTCAGACCAGTGGTTTGACCCCCGTCTGACCCCGGTCTGACCCCAATCATGACCGAAGCCTAAACGGTCCCGCCTCGACCGCGTGCGTCAGCATGGTCGTCTTCGGCCGCCGGCTGAGGGCCTCGATCAGGCCCTTGAGCGACAGGCCCGCGTCGTCGTCTCGCGCACCACCGGCGTCACCGTCCAGTACGCGGTACTCGAGGCGAATCCAGAACGGCGCGTCGCGCAGCTTGCCGAGCGTGCTCACGGGAATGGTCAGCTGTTCCAGGCACCAGGCCTCGGCGGCGTTCGCCGTGAGGTACGCCACCGACCGCGGCGGCGGGCCCGCGAGCGTCACCGCAAACCGTTCTTCCCACAGGTCGTAGCTGAGCACGTAGGTTTGACGGCCGCGCGCGGCCGGCGTGCCGCCGGGGCCCGGCAACACGGTCAGGTCGAGATCGACTCGCGCGGAGCGTCCGTCCTTGAGCCGCGCGAGCGTCTCACCCTTGATGAAGCCGAGCCCCGGCGCCTGTACCGCCAGCGCCTCGCCATTGCGGCTGATGCCGACGTTCTGCGCGTCCAGTGGCACCACGAGACTGCCGATGAATGCGAGCGCCATGATGAATCTCCCCTTCATTACTGCTTCGCGAGGACGAGCGGCGCGATGCCGAACCGGAAGCCCATCGTGAAGACGGCCCGGAACTCGTCCGTGTTGAGGGGGAAGCCGAGCGTGGCGAACACCGGACCGGCCGTCACGCCGGCCCCGGTCGAGAAGCGCACGCGCTTGTCGACCCCGGTGTCCCACACCGACCCGGCGTCGAGGAAGAGCATCAGCGCGTGGAAGTGGTACTCGGCGGAGGCGGAGAACATCCGGTCGCCGCCCGCCGGCGCGATGTCGTACTTGTCCCAGCCGCGCAGCGTGCGGGAATCCCCGAGGGCGAACCGCTCGAACAGCGGCGCCTGCCCGTTGATCCGGCCGAACATCGCCGACGCCAGCACGCGGTGCCGTCGCTGCCGGAACGCGTAGTTGGCCTGCACCAGGTAGCGGTCGTACTCGAAGTCACTCTGGAGCGCGCTGGTGCCTGACCGCACCGTGAACGACGCCGCGGCGTCGTGGTCGATCCCCGACTCGGCGTCCCAATGCTGCTTGTATCGCACCGAACCGATGAACGCGTTGGCCATCTGTGAAGGCAACCCGACCTCGTCATTGATCGGCTCCAGCAGCGGATCCAGCTCGGTGATCCCGACGCCGCCGGCCACGCTGAGCTGCTGCGTGATCGCGAACTTCATCATCGGCGTCACCGTCATGCGGTTGCGATACGCCCCGGGAATCTGCGGGTTGAGGGCGAGCGTCGCCAGCGTCGCGTCGCGCCATTCCTGGTCGTACGTGGACCACTCGAAGAACAGGCCGAGCCGGTCGGTGCCGAGCCGCCGCGCGTCCACCCGGACGCCGAAGCCCGAGTACTCCTCGATCAGCTCGTCGGCCGTGTCCCACGCAAAAATGGGCGCCACCAGAACGTCCCGGCTGGTGATCGCGAGCGGCAGCAGCGCGCCCCAGCCCTGGTCGGAATGGAAAAGGGCATTCGCGTCCATTGGCTCGAAGCGCAGCCACCTCGCCCAGTCCGGCAGCCGGAGGAAGTAGATCACTCGGATGCGGCCCTGCTCGCTGCTGCGGGACGTGGCGCGGTGGAGGTCGTAAGTGGGGAACTCCGCCCGCAGCTGGTTGCCCAGGCGATCGGCCGCATCGGAATCGAGCGGCTTGCCGACCATCGACTGCAGCTCCTTGCGCAGCTCCGGGCTGATGTCACGATCCGGGACGCCCTTCACCTCGACTTGATCGACGAGGTACTTGGTGTTGATGTTGGGGTCGCGTCCCTGATCGCGGATGCGCGCGACGACAAACGTCACGCGCGCTTCGCCGTCCGGGTCGCCCATGATGCGCACCGCCGTGACGTAGCGCGGCTGCTCGGCTTCGATGCGCGACGCAATCTCGCGCAGCACCTGCCGGCTGAGCGACGTGCCGGCGAGCTTCTTGATCTCTTCCTGCAGGCCGGGTGACAGGCGGTTGTTGTCGATGCCGGAGACCGAGGCTGAAAAAATCTTTGTCCCGTCCGGCGGCTCGGTCTCCTGAGCCTGCGCGAACGTGGGAACGAAGAGGAGAGCGAGCAGAAACATTCTCATGCACGCACGTAATAGCAAGGTCCGGGCCATCTGCTAACTTGTTGATTCTAAATCAGATGGCCGTTGAGGCCCCGTGAACCTGCGGCACACCTGTGCCCGCCCGTCTCAGGGGAGGCCTTGTGTATGCTGTGGCCTCGCAAACAGCGCAGGGAGATCCCGATGGCTCACGCCCGTCTGCTGACGATCTACAACTGCGGCACGAGCTTCAATCGCGACAAGGGCACGTCGCTCGAACCCGGCAAGGCCGGCGAGTTGATCGCCCATCTGTACAGTCAGAACACGGCCCCCGACATCAACAACTACGGCCGGCTCGATCTGCCGAGCTACAGCTTCAAGCTGATCCACGACGGTCCCGGCAGCGCGCCTTCGAAGTTCGGCAAATGGGAGAAGGACGCGCAGGGCGTCCGACAGCCGGTGCAGCACCCGGCGAGCGACAGCAAGGCGGCCACGCCGGGCACGGGTCCGGTCTTTCCCCATCTTCCGTCGGGCCTGCAGAAGGTCATCGGCATGGCGACCGGCAAGGGGTGGAACGAAAACGTCCAGAACGCCGTGCACGTGGTGAAGGCGCTCAAGCACAAGCCTGACGCGATCAACCTGATCGGATGGAGCCGCGGCGGGGTCACGTGTCACATGATCGCCAACGCGCTCCTCAGCGACCCGGACACGTCGCTCGCCCAGATTCCCATCCACATCTTTGCCGTGGACCCGGTCCCCGGCGGCCGGTTCGGCAAGCACGGCAACGACAAAGTGGACGTCGGGGGAAACGTCAAGCAGTATCGCGGCATCTTCGCGATTCACGACCGCAAGATTGGCTTCAAGGTCGCGGTCGTGAAGAAGAAGGAAAGTGACCAGGACATTTTCTTTTATCCGATGCCGGGCGTGCATTCCACCGTTGTGTCTGGAGGAACCGGGCTCATCGCCGTCGCGGCGCTCGTCGAGCATCTGGCCGTGGAGTTCCTCGAGAGCCACGGCACCTACTTCGGCGGCGGCGTCATCCACATGTCGCCGCAGGAGATCTGCGAGAACTACGCGATCACGAGGAAGGAGATGCGCGACTACGATCAGCTGTCGCGCCGCGGCATCACCCCGCCCAAGTGGGTCCGGACGCTCCTCGGGATCGCCGACCCGCCGGTGCCGCAGAAGGGCAAACCGACGGCCATGGGCGGCACGGACAAGGCGCTCGGCCTGGGTGGCCTCGCGCCCGCGCGCACCAATCTTCCCGGAGGCGTCGAGGACGAGCCGCACAAGTACAACGACCTTCGCCGCGCCTATTTCGTGAACAGCCATCACGAGGAGGCGTTCGAGGTCGCGTTCCCGCGGGCGTACGCGCTGCTGTTTACGCCACGGAAATCCGATGGCGCGCTGAAGCCCGATGAAGTGAAGGGGCTCTACGACTTCCACGCGATGGAGAGCCGCTGTCGCAACTCCCACCAGCAGCTCGTGAAGGCGCTCGGCTGAGGCGCGTGAACCACTACAGGGAACTCCCTATGCCCGCGCGTGAGCGCGTCTGCTAGTGTGACGTGTAGCCCCTCCCCGGCATCACCGTGGAGGTGTCCATGTTCGGTCGCACTCGCATTCTGCTCCTCACCAGCCTGACAGTCCTTGCTTTCGTCGCAACGGCCGCGACCGCCGAGGCGCAGAGCGGCGGCATCAAGGGCGGGTTCCTGTATTCGACGCTCAACTTCGATGAAGCCAGCGATGTCTGGGACAGCAACAACGGCTGGACCGCCGGCCTGTTCTTCGGCAGCAGCAAGGAGAAGACGGCCGGGTTCCTCGGCGAGATCAACTTCCAGCAGCGCGGCGGCGGCAGCGCGCTGGGTGACGTCAAGCTCTACTACATGAGCATCCCGTTCATGCTGCGCGTCGGCGCGGGCGAAGCGGTCAACGTGTACGCCATCGCCGGGCCGTCCTTCGACATCAAGATCGGCGAAAGCAATCCGGACGACGTGGATCTGGTGCAGGAGTGGGAGGGCATCGACTTCGGCATCACGCTCGGCGGCGGCGTCGAGTTCGGGTTCTTCATCGTCGAAGCGCGCATCAACTGGGGCCTGCGCAACATCGCCAAGTCGGCGCTGCTCTTCGAAGGCGACGAGCTGAAGAGCCGCTCGTTCGCGCTCCAGGCGGGCTTCCGGTTCAAATAAGCCGGTCCCGCCAACACGCTGTGCTAATGTCCGCACAGCGTGAGCCAGCGGTCGGCTGATTCCTCGCTCGTCCGTTCGATCGGGGCGCTCGCGCTCGCGGCGAGCATCATCAACATCACGATTGGCGGCGGCATCTTCAAGCTGCCGGCCGACGTCGCGCAGGATCTGGGCGCGACCGCGCCCATCGCCTATCTGCTCTGTGCCATCGCGATGGGGCTCATCGTCCTCTGCATGGCGGAGGCGGGGAGCCGCGTCGCGCTGACGGGCGGGCCGTACGCCTACGTCGAGGTCGCGTTCGGGCCGTTTGCGGGGTTCCTGGCCGGGTTTCTGCTGTGGATGCTGCTCACGTTCGCGATGGCGGCGGTCGCGACGGTGCTCGTGGCGAATCTTGGCGTGCTCGTGCCGGCGCTGTCGTCGCACGTGGCGGGCGTCATCGTGCTCGCGGTCGTGTACACGGTGTTCGCGACGATCAACATCCGCGGCGTCGAGCGCGGCTCCCGCGTCAACACGGCGCTGACGATTGCCAAGATCCTGCCGCTGGTGATTCTCATCGTCGGCGGCCTGTTCGCGGTGAAGGGCGAGAACCTGGCGGTGACGAACCCGCCGGACCTCGCGACGCTGGCGCGCAGCAGCATCCTCCTGATCTTTGTCTTTGCCGGCATCGAAGCCGCACTGGTGCCTGGCGGGGAAGTCCGCAACCCCGCGCGGGACGTCCCGCGCGCGATTGCGATTGCGATGATCGCGATCACGCTGCTCTATGCGGGTCTGCAGTTTGTGGCGCAGGGCGTGATGGGGCCCGCGCTGGCCGGGGCCAAGGCCGCGCCGCTGGCCGACACCGCCGGACTCGCCATGGGCCCCTGGGCGAAGCAGCTGCTGCTCATGGGCGCGGTGGTCTCGACGCTCGGCCACGTCGGGGCGATGACGCTCGCCGTGCCGCGCACGCTGTTTGCGTTGGGCCGCGACGGCTTCCTGCCGGCGGCGTTCGCAAAGACCCATCCGGTCCACCGGACGCCGGCGTTCGCGATCCTCGTCCAGTGCGGGATCGTGCTCGTTTTGGCGGCCACGAGCACGTTCGAACGGCTGGCGATCCTGGCCAATCTGTCGACTCTCGTGCTCTACGCCGGCTGCTGCCTCGCGACCTGGCAGCTGCGGCGCAAGGACGTCCGCGCCGGCGGCACGCCCTTCAAGGTTCCCGCGCCGGCGGTGGTCGTCGTTCTGGCCTGCGTGGTCATCGCCTGGATGCTCACCAGCGTCACCAGGGACGAGTGGGCGGCGTTCGGCATCGCCCTCGGTGTCGCGATTGGGATATTCGCCCTCAGAAAAAGGAGGTCGGGACTCCAACTTTTGTAACTTCTTCCGTTTACGTTGGTCAGACGTAATCAATAAGGAAGAAGCAATGACACGTTCGCGAGCTGTCAGAACCTTGACGTTCAGCTTCGCGGGGCTCAGGTACTCCTGCCAGGTCCTCGACCACGCCTCGGCGCAGACGCCTGTGTTTCTGGTGAGCGGCGGGCTTCAGTCCACACGCCTGGAGCGCCGGTTTGCCGAGCACTTCGCCCGATCCACGACCGTCATCGTCTGTCACCTGCCCGGCACGCGCCGGTCGGATACGCTGCCGTCATGCCACGGCCTGGACTTTCTGGCGTTCGCGATGGCCAACGTCCTGGACCGGCTCGAGATTCCACGCGTGCACGTCGTCGCGGCCTCCTACGGCGGCCCGATCGCCTACCGCTTTGCGCAGCGCTTTCCCGAGTCGGTCGAACGGCTGGTGCTGGCGGGCGTCATGAAGGAGATGCCGGAGGCGGTCCGCGCCTCGGCCTTGCGGACGCTCACCGCTCTTGGCGACGAGCGGATGGCCGACTTCGCGCGTGAGGTCGCCGACGGCCTGCTGTGCACCGATCCCGACAAGCCCATCGAGCGCCGCGCGGTGGCGCGACGCCTCCTCACGCGACAGTTCGAACGGATGGGGCCGGCCGGGCGGGTGCGCTACTGCTCCAACACGAGGCGCCAGCTCGATCACCTGAACCTCGATCTCGAGGCCGCTCCCAAGGTGCCCGTCCTCGTGTTTACCGGCGAGCACGATGTCTACACGCCTCCCAGCGCCTGCCGGGAGATTGCCGACGCGTTCGACGAATCGGTGTTCACGACCATTCGTCGCGCCGATCATCTGTTTCACCTGGAACGCTTCGACGCCACGCTCTCGCTGGTGAGCTGGTTCCTGCTGGACAGCCGGATTGCGAACGCCGAGGACTACACGGGCTTCGAACGCCACACGCGGGCCAGGCGCGAGCCGGCGCTCGAGCCGGCGATCGCGTCGGCCTGACGCTTACTTACACGGCGTCGGCCACGCCTTGCACGGCTCCACGGTCGTCGCCTTCGCGTAGATGAGCACGCTGCTGGTCGCAGCGTCGCCCGCGCCCACAGTTATCGCGAGCGTCAAGCGGCCCTCAGGGTCGATCGTGAATGTCTCTTTGACCGGGACCGGCGCGGCGCCAGCCTCGACCGCGCCCTCGCTCACAAATGTCCGGCCATCCCACCGGGAGGTCATCGTGATGGTGCCCGTCGGCACGACGGGCGTCGTCGTCCGTGCGCCGGGCCGATAGCTGCGCGACTGGCTCTCGTTGATCTGGCTTTCCACGATGACGGTGCCGTCGGCGGCGTGGGTGATGTGCAGCGTCTGCGCCGCGCCGCTTTTCATGAGACCGACCGGCACTGCCGTCGTGCCCGTGCGGCTGCGGGCGGGATCGAGTTTCCAGGTGCCCGCGAGGGAAACGGCCGGTCTGAAGACCCGGCCTCCATCCGAGGGATTGGCTGCGCGGGACAGCATCACGACGGGACCAGTCGGCACGCTTGCTGGCGCGTCGGCGCCAGGCTTGCCGACGTCGAGCGCCACGACCTTTTCCCGATCGCGCGCGTAGAGGGTTGTGCCGACCAGCGTCGGCGCGGTCCAGGACATCGTGTCGAAGAGCTTCGGCTGCTGCGACAGCACGGTCACACCCTCGGGCGTGAGTTTCGCGAGCGTCAGATCGCCATCTTCTTCGAGCAGGATCGTCTTGCCATCGGCATGGACCAGACTCGCGCGGCCGATGCCGCGATGCTGCCAGGCCATCTCGCCCGTGCGGATGTTGATCGCCGTGAGGAACGAGGGCCCGAGATCACCGCTCGTGCCGTACACGTGATCGCCAATCCCGATCATGCTGAGAAACATGAACCGCACGCGGTTCGAGTACCACATCTCCTCTGGCGTGGCCGCCGTATCGGGTCTCAGGCGCAGGGCGCGGCTGCCGGTCTTGTACGCCGCCGACAGCAGCAGGATGTTGTCAGGGCCAAAGAGCGGCGTGTTCATGTTGAGGTCGTTGCCGGGATCGTGCGGGAACGACCACAGGATTCCGCCATTGCCAGGGTCGAGACCGTTGACGGTGCCGCCGCCGAAGACCACCAGTTGCTCGCGTCCGCCGAGGGTGATGAGAATCGGCGCCGCGGCCGACGTCAGGAAGTCGCCGCTCTTCCACGCGACTGTGCCGTCCGCTTGACGAAACGCGATCACCGACTGGCCGGGTCCGCCAACCGAGCAGATGAGCGTCTCGCGATACGCGATCGGACTACACCCGTAGCCGGCTTTCACCACGGGCCGGATGAGCAGCGACGGCGCGCCGAAGTCCTTGATCAGGTCGTGCGACCAGAGGACCTTGCCCGTCTTCTTGTCGAACGCGAAGAACTCCTTGTTCGTGCCGATCGTGAACAACCGATCGCCGACGAGCAGCGGCGTCGAGTGCGGTCCGGCCCCGTAGCTGAAGTCGGCGCCGAGCGCAGACGGATACGTGTGCTCCCAGATCGTTTTGCCCGTCGCCGCGTCCATCGCGATGACGGTCTCGGCAGCGTCCCACGGGCCCTGACGCGATCGGCCGTTGCCTTTGCGGTACATCGTGTACAGCCGGCCGTCCTCTGCGAGGATCGACGAATGGCCGGTGCCGAGCGGACGGCTCCAGATCACGCGCGGCCCGCCCTCGGGCCAGGCGTCCGCCAGGCCGGGCGCGTTCACGATGAAGTTGCGGTTCGGCCCGCCCCACTGGCGCCACGCGTGGTCGGGCGCCGGGCGCGATTGCGCCAACGCAAGCGCCGACAGCACCGTGATTCCGGCAAGTGCCAGGCCGATCAGAACTGCAAGGCCAGAGAACGGGCGAGAAGGCCGGCAGCAGGGCATGCGCCAAAGTATAGGGCCTTCACACTTCTTCATACCGTCACCCGAGGCAGACCAGCAGTGCGTGCAGTCGGCACGCGAATTGCTTTGTAGAACTCGGCCCGTGATTGACAAACCCATCGGCCATTACCAGATCGTCGCCAGGATCGGCGCCGGCGGCATGGGCGAGGTCTATCGCGCGCGCGATACCCGGCTCAATCGCGACGTCGCCATCAAAGTCCTGCCGGAGGCGCTCGCGGCCGAGCCCGATCGCCTGGCGCGCTTCGATCGCGAAGCCGAGTCGCTCGCGGCGCTGAACCATCCCAACATCGCCATCGTTCACACCGTCGTCGATCGCGCCATCATCATGGAGTTCGTCGAGGGCGAAGATCTGTCCGCGCGGATCGCGCGTGGCCCGTTGCCGTGGGACGAGGCGCTGCCGATTGCCGGGCAAGTCGCCGACGCGCTCGCGGCCGCGCACGAGGCGGGCATCATCCATCGCGATCTCAAGCCGGCCAACATCAAAGTCACGGCCGCCGGCGTGGTGAAAGTACTGGACTTCGGTCTCGCCAAAGCGGTCGAGGCGAACGCCTCGACCGCGACGGCGGACTCCACAGATCCTGACACTGAGCTGGCCATGGTTCCCGGCACCGCCGCCTACATGTCGCCCGAGCAGGCGCGCGGCAAAGTCGTGGACAAGCGCGCGGACGTCTGGGCGTTCGGCTGCGTGTTGTTCGAGATGCTCACCGGGACGCGCGCGTTCGGCGGAGACGACGTCGCCGACACGCTGGCGTTCGTCCTCACGAAGGACCCGGCGTGGGACCAGCTCCCGGCGGGGACGCCGGGGCGCGTGCGCGAGCTGCTGCGTCGCTGCCTGATCAAGAATCCGCACCTTCGGATACGCGACATCGCCCACGCGCGGCTCGAGATCAATGACGCGATTGCCGGCACCCCGATGCCGGTACCTGACGTCCCGGCCGCGGTCCCGGCGCTCGCTCACGCGCCTCTTCATCCTCCGACCCCAGCTCCGGCCCGAGCTCTGACCCCAGCCCCGACCCCAGCTCCGGTCCCAGCTCCGGTGTTAGGTACGACCCTGGGTCTGTCCTCACCAACGGTCCCGGAGTCCGTGCTGGACGTGATCGAGCCCGTCCCGACGAAATCGAGGCCGATTCTGCTGACGGCCAGCGCGCTGATTGGTGGAGTGCTGATCGGTGGGGCGGCTGTCTGGCAATTCGCGCGTCCATCGGTCGCGCCAGTCGCCGCCGCCGTCGTGCACGCGGCGCTGCCCGTCTCGCCTGCCGACGAGCTGAACTCGGGCCGCGCGTATGCCGGCATCGGCGGCGCGCGAACGGCGATCGCGTGGTCGCCGGACGGAAAGACGCTGGCGTTCATTGGGCGTCAGGGAACGGGCCCCGCAAGAATTCATCTGCGTGACCTCGGCGCCGAACCGGCTCGTCCGCTGGACGGCACGGACGGCGCGGAGAGTCTCGTGTTTTCGCCGGACGGCCGCGAGATCGCGTTCGCCGCCGGCGGTGCGATCCGGCGGATGCCGGTGGCTGGCGGCCCCGTCACGAAAATCCACGACGTCCGGTGGGTGAACGGCATGAGTTGGAGTGCGTCGCGCTTCGTGTTTGGAGATGCGAGCGCGCTGATGCAGGTGGCGCTGGACACCGGCAAGGCCGAACCGCTCACGCAGCCTGGCGCTCAGGAGCGCCACGCGTCGCCGTTCCTGCTCCCGGGCGATCGCGCGATCATGTTCACGCAGCATGTGAAGCGATGGACCTCGGGCGACGAGCGCGTGATGATTCAGCGGCTGCCCGGCGGCAAAGCCACGCTGCTTCAGGCGGACGCGGCCGACGCCCGCCTCCTGCCGAACGGCCAGATCGCGTTTGTCCGACAGGGCACCCTGTTCGTCGCGGATTTCGACGCCGACGCGCTCGCGATCCGGGGCTCGCCGCGCGCCGTGACAAAGGATGTCGCGCAGGTCGTCATGTCCGGCATTTCGCAGGACCTGACGCTGATGGGCCAGTTCGCCGTCTCGGCCGAGGGCGCGCTCGCGTACGTCGCGAGCCCGCTTGTCACACGACCGGACGCCGAGCTGGTGGCCGTGACTCGGACGGGGAAGGCGACGCCGCTTGGCGGCCAGCCGGATACCTATCAGGCCGGCGGGTCGCTCTCGTCCGATGGCGGCCGCGTCGCGGTGTCGCTCACGACGAATCAGGAGCGCCGGCCGTACGCGTTTGATCTCGCAAGAGGCACGCTGACGCCGCTGTCGCCGCCGGGCAAGGGGGAATTCGTCGGTCGGGCCTGGTCGAAGTCGAATGCCGTGGCGTTCCTCGTATTCGAAGCCGGCACCACACAGCTCGTCGTCATCAGCGCGGTAAACCCGTCGGAAGTCGTGCGCGTGCCTGACTCGGACGACTTCTGGCCGAGCGCGTGGTCGCCCGACGGCACGCGCCTGCTGGGCCTGCGCGGCGGAGACATCTGGGTGTACTCGCCGGGTGCAACGCCCCAGCTCCAGGCGCTGCAGACGACGCCGGCCCTTGAAACGCACCCGTCGTGGTCGCCGGACGGCAAGTGGCTCGCCTACGCGTCCAACGCGACCGGCCGGCCTGAGGTCTACGTCCGGCCGTATCCCGGACCCGGCCGCGACATTCCGATCTCAACGACCGGCGGCACCGCCGTCTCGTGGAGTCGCGACGGCCGCGAGTTGTTCTTCACGGCCACCGGCGCCGATCCGGAGGTGATGATGGTCGTCAACATGGCCAATCCCGCGAAGCCGGGGAAACCCACGCGGCTCTTCACGGCGGGTGGCGACCTCCGCTTCTCGTGCAACCCGGTCAACTGCTACGCCGTCGGCACGGGCGCCCGGCAGTTCGTGACGACGCGCGAAGTGACGCAACCGGCGCGCCCCGTCAGACAGATCAGCCTCATTCTCAACTGGTTACAGACAGCGCCCAGGTGATCGCTTCACCTGGGGTGGTTATGATGACGGCCATGAGAAGTCTCCTGGCCGTCATCATCGTCCTCGCCTCGGCATGCGCGCAGCGGCCGCCTGACGCCGCGCCGGCGCCATCGCCGTCCGATCCGCTCTCGCCCGCGGCCGTGCGCACGCGTGTCGAGCGCGAGTGGACCGTCAAGGCCGACAAGATGCGGAAGCATCTGCTCCCGCTCATGCGCAAGCACAAGATCGATCTGTGGGCGATCATGAGCCGGGAGAACGCGCCGGACCCGGTCATCGAGCTCTTCGGGGGCCTCGGTCTCACGGGTTGGTACGGCCATCGAAACGCGTACCTTTTTTACGACGCGGGCGACAAGGGCCTCGAGACCACCGTCATCGGCACGCACCTGTCGCAGCACCTGAAGGCGTTCTACGGCACCATCCAGTCCTACGGCGAGGAAGGCCTCAAGCCGCATCTTCAGAAGTACTTACAGGCGCGCAATCCGAGGAAGATCGCCATCAACCAGTCGCGCACCATCAGCATGGGCGACGGTCTCACCGCCGAGCTGAAGGCGTACCTTCTGGACGCGCTCGGTCCTTCGATTGGGCTACGCATCACGTCCTCCGAGCCGCTCCTCGTCGACTACGTCTCCGTCCACATACCCGAGGAAGACGCGATCGAGACGGAAGCCGCCGTCGCGACGTGGGACATCCTCAAGCGCGCCTTCTCCAACGAGGTGATCACGCCGGGCAAGACGACGCTGATGGAGGTGCACTACTGGATCACGGCGGAGCGCAAGCGCCTCAACTTCGAGTTCAACTTTGCGGCGAGCCTCGATCTCCAGCGCTTCCGCGACGGCAAGGTCGTCTCGCTGGACGACGCGGACAATCCCGTGATTGAGCGCGGCGATCTGCTGCACGTCGACTTTGGCGTGCGCCAGTCGGGTGTCGTCACCGACCAGCAGAAGATGGGCTACGTGCTGAAGGCAGGGGAGTCCGCGCCACCGGCCGGTCTCGTGAAAGCGTTCGCGGATTCCGTGAAGGGCGCCGAGCTGCACGTCGCCGAGGTCGTCGCCGGCCGGACCGGCATCGAGATGAAGACGCGATCGGAAGCGGCAGGCAAGGCGGCGGGACTCGACCTGCTCGTCTACTCACACGTGCAGGGCTACTGGGTGCACGACGCGGGCCCGTGGACCGTGTTCGACTGGCCGGAGCGCTACGGCATCCACCCGCGCGAGAAGCTGCAGGGCGGCGAGTGGTTCTCCGTAGAGTTCCGCACGCGCACGGCCGTGCCGGAGTGGGGCAGCCAGCTCGTGTCGATGCAGCGCGAAGAGGATGCGATCACGTCGAAGACCGCGCCCCTGCGGTATCTGGTTGGACCGCAGATGGAGCTGTGGGTGATCAGATGATTCCCGCACTCCTCTCCGCTTTGCATGTCCTCACTCTCGGTTTGGGTCTCACAGCCGTCGTCATCCGCGGGCAGGCGCTGGCCTCCCCGCTCGATGCGGCAGGATGGAAGCGGCTGCTGGCGGCGGACGCCGCCTGGGGCATCGCGGCAGCACTCTGGATTGCCACCGGACTTGCGCGCGTGTTCTGGGGCGGCAAGGATCCCGACTTCTACTGGTTCAACGGGTTTTTCTGGGTGAAGCTGGCGCTGTTCGGCCTCGTCTTCGCGCTCGAGATGGCGCCGATGATGGCGTTCATGCGCGTTCGTCGCGCGCTCGCGACTGGCGCGCCGCCGCCAGCGATTCCAGTTGGGCGCTTCCGACGCGTCAACACACTCGAAACCGCGCTCGTCGTCGCGATCCCGTTCGCAGCCGCCTTCATGGCGCGCGGCGTGTGGTTATTTTGACCAATGACCAATGACCACTGACCAATACGCGTTCTTATTCACCCTTGAGCCATTCCAGCGGTTTCAGCGCCAGCGCCTGTCGCAGCGGACCCAGGCAGGCGCTGAGGCCCGCGATCATGATGACCGCCATCGTGCCGGCCGGGCGCCAGATGCCGGCACGCGGCACGTCCATCGGCAGCTGATCGATCAACTGATTGATGGCGAGTGCGAGCAGGGCGCCGAGAATCGCTCCCGCCGCGAGCTGGCGCGCGGTCCGGCCGAGCAGGGCGCCCACGACGCCGCGCCCGCCGGCGCCGAGCGCCAGGCGGACGGCCAGTTCGCGCCGCCGCTGAGCGAGGGAGAACGCGACAATCGCGTGAATCGCGGTGCACGTGAGAATGAGCGCGACGCCGCCGAGCGCGACGAATCCGTAGCCGATGCCGCGAAAGATCGACGCCGACTCCGCGAGGTTGTCGGCGAGCGTGTGGGTCCACTGCACGCGCGGCTGGAGCGGGAGCTGCCGGACCGCCTCGTGGATCGCGGGCGCGAGTGCGAGAGGATTGCCGTCCGTGAGCCACGCCACGCGCAGCACATTCGACGGCTCGAGTGGGATGTAGACGCCGTCGGCGCGCGACGAGTCGCCGGGGTTGAGCCCGACATCCGGCACGACGCCGACGATCTCGCGCCACTCGCCCTCATTCACGGTGGGGAGGCGCAGTCGCCGGCCGATCGGATTGGCGTCGCCGAAGTACTTCTTCGCGAACGGCTCGTTCACGATCACCACCTGCCGCTCGTGGTCCACGTCGTCCTGCGTGAAGTCGCGTCCGGCCAGCGGTCGCGCGCCAAGCACGGCGAAGAATGACGTCCCCGCATTCGCGAAGCGGGTCTGCAGGCCGCCGGTCGCGGGCCCGCCCTGAATCTCAAAGGGGCGATTGCGGCGGTCGGAGCCGGGGAAGTGCCAGCCCCACGCGATGTGACTCACACCCGGCAGGGTCGAGATTCGGTCGGTCAGCGTGCGTTGATCCTGCTGGATGCGGCCGTAAAACGCGCGCCACAGCACTTCGTGTTCGTTGCGGGTGAGGGTCGGTCGCGAAAGCTCGGGCGGCGCCGCAAAGTAGATCTGGGCGATCGCCACACGATCTTCCGGCAGCTGGAATGACTGATAGCCGAACCCGACGAGCGCCTGCGCAAACGACGCCGCGCCGGTGAGCAGGCCGACGGCGATGGCGGCCTCGACGATGGTGATGGCGGCGCTCAGGCGCCCGAAACGCATCGTGGCGTGTCCGGTGCGGAGGGTGTCGACCACCGTGCCTCGCGTCACCTTGAGCGCGGGCGCGACGCCGGCGATGAAGCTGGCGAGCACACCGACAAGAACGGCGAAGCCAAACACCTCGACGTTCAGATCGATCGAGATCCAGTACGGCAGGTCGTCGGCCATGCTTCGGAAGATCGTCAGCGCCACGCGCGCGCCGGCCAGGCCCAACCCCGCGGCGACCGCCGCCAGCAGCGCCGCCTCGATCGCCAGGGCGGCGACGATGCGGCCACGACTGGCGCCGAGCGCGGTCCGGATCGCGAGGTCGCGCTGCCTGGCTGCGCTGCGCGCCAGCATCAGGTTGGCGACGTTGGCCGCGGCCACGAGGAGCAGGAGGACCAGCGCACCGACGATCGCCCATGCGATCCCCGCCTCCTCGCCGTTCCCCAGGATGGCCGTAAAGGGCACCACGCGCTGATCGCGATGCTCGCGTGAATCGCGCGGCGCCTGGGCGGCGATCACTCGGAGCTCCGCCGTGGCGGCCTGGAGGTCGAGCCCGGGTCTGGCCCGTGCGACAACCGACACCTCCTGGACGTCGGCGGTGGCCGGCATGTCGGCGGCGAACGGCACCCAGATGTCGGTGACGAACGGGAAGCGACAGCTTTCAGGAATCACGCCGACGATGTCGTAGCGCCGGCCACGGACGTCGAGGCGGCGGCCGACGGCGCTCGCGGGCGTCAAGCCATGCGCGCGCGCGACCAGCTCGTTGACGAGGGCCACCGGCACGGCGCCCGCTTCGCCGTCCGTCGCGGCAAAGGTGCGGCCGGCAGCCGGATTGACGCCCAGCACGGCAAACAGATTCCACGTGACGACGGTGATGCGCCGGATCTGGTGTTCGCCTTCGAGCGTCGTGTCGTCGGTGCGGACGCGATAGGCCGCCACGTCCACGTACGACGCGAGCGCGCGCCGCCGCCGCTCATGTTCCTCGAGCGTGATGAGCAGGCCCCAGCGGCCGACCGTGTCGGCGTCCCTGAGGGCCAGAATCTGATCGCCGCCGGGCGCCTCAAGCTTGCCGTTGACGACCCCGGAAACCACGGTGAAAGCGGCAGTTGCGAGCGCGATGCCGACGCCGAGCGCCAGCACGGCGGTGATGCTCACAATCGGGCTGGCGAGGTTGGCGCGCAGCGCCGACCGGAAATCGAGCAGACCGGGCAGTGAATGCCGCCCCACAACCCTGGATCGTACGTAGGCCGGTCCGGGTTTTGGACCGGCATTCCGCGGCGCCCTGATCGCATCAATCGGCGCGCCGAGCGCCCGAACGAGCGGAGATGGCGCGCCCTTCGGCGCCTCGCGATCGATTTCGGCGAGCCATTCCTCCCGCCAGCGATCGCGCAGGCGTGCAGGCGCCATCCACGCGGACAGCCGGACGATGAGGCGAGCCAGTGCCTTGCTCATGCGCGCCCCCGCTTCGCAAACAGCCGCGATACGGCCCGATAGCGCGATTCGGCTTCGGCCAGCTGCGCGCGCCCGTCGCGCGTGAGCTGATAGTTCCGCCGCCGCGGCCGGCTGTTCTTCTTCGCACGGGTGTCGTCTTCCCAGGAGGACTCGACCAGGCCGAGCGACTCCAGCCGCCGCAGCGCGGGGTAGACGGTGCCGGACGGCAGCCGCGTCGCGTCCATGACGTCGAAGCCGAATCGATAGCCCTGCGCGAGGGCCTGGAGCACGAAGAGGGCAGTGTAGGACAGGGTCATATGTGCGTTGCTACATAGTAATACGCGCTACCGCAGTCATTGGTTAGTGGTTAATGGTTATTCGTTATTGATGGTTACTTGTCATTGGTTATTGGCGGCAACTAATAAACAGTCAATAACCAATAACCATTAACCAATAACCAATACGCCCGGCTCGCCTATGATTGCCCGCATGCGTCTGTGGGCCCTGCTTTCCGTGACGTTCGCCGCGGCCGTCGCGATTCCCGTGGCGCAGACGGCCCGGCCGCCGGACACCACCTTTCAATCGAACCTCGCCTGGCGCAACGTCGGCCCGGCGTCCACCGGCACCCGGATCGTGGACCTCGCCGTCGTCGAGCGCGACCCGCGGATCATCTACGCGGCCACGGCGTCGAGCGGCGTCTGGAAGACCACGAACGCGGGCACCACCTGGGCGCCGGTGTTCGAGAGGGAAGAAACGATCTCGCTGGGCGGCATCGCGGTGTCGCAGTCAAATCCGGACATCGTCTGGGTCGCGACGGGCGAGCCGAACATGCGCAACCTGCGCAGCACGTCGCGCGGCGACGGCGTCTACAAGAGCACCGACGCCGGCCGGACGTGGCGGCGGATGGGCCTCATCGGCTCGCAGCACACCGGGCGCATCGTCATCCATCCGACGAATCCCGACGTGGTCTATGCCTCGGTCATCGGATCGATGTGGCACAACGATTCGACGAAGGAGGAGCAGCGCGGCCTCTGGAAGACGGCCGACGGCGGCGTCACGTGGCGCAAGGTGCTCGACCCCGGCGGGCGAGCGGGCGTCGTCGACGTCGTGCTCGATCCGGTGCGGCCGAACACCGTGTATGCCGCGGCGTGGCAGCGCGAGCGGCGCGACTGGAGCTTCGTCAACGTGGGCGCCGAGGGCGGCATTCACAGGTCGACCGACGGCGGCGTGACCTGGACGAAGCTCGTGAGAGGCCTGCCGGAAAGTCCGGTTGGACGGATTGGACTGTCTGTGTGTCGTTCGCGCCCGTTGACGGTCTACGCCGCGATTGAGGGGCCGGACGCCGGCGTGTTCCGGTCGCTCGACGGCGGCGTCAGCTGGACGCGCCGGAACCCCCTCTCGGCCGCGTCGATGTACTACGGCCAGATCCGCTGCGATCCGACCGATCCCGACCGCGTCCACGTGCTGCAGACCGACCTGCTCACGTCCGGCGACGGCGGCATGAATTTCAGCAGCGGCCTCGTCGGCCGTGGCGTGCACGTCGATCATCACGCGCTCTGGATCAACCCGAACGATCGCGATCACCTGCTGCTGGGCAACGACGGCGGCATCTATCAGAGCCGCGATCGTGGCGCGACGTGGCTGTTCCACGGGCAGATGGCGCTCACGCAGTTCTACGCGATCGCCGTGGACATGCGCGAGCCGTTCTATTACGTCTGCGGCGGCACGCAGGACAACAACTCGCTCTGCGGTCCGAGCGCCACCCGCCACTCCGACGGCATCGTCTCGGACGACTGGTACGTGACCGCCGGCGGCGACGGGTTTTCGTTCGCGATCCGGCCGGACGATCCGTCCGTGGTGTACACCGAGGCGCAGTACGGCGCGCTGGTGCGATTCAATCCGTTTACGGGCGAGCGCAGGAACATCCGGCCCGCGGCGCCGCAGGGCACCACGTACCGATGGAATTGGAACGCGCCGATTCGGCTCTCGCCGCACGACCCGGACATCCTCTATTTCGGCTCGCAGTTCCTGCATCGCAGCAAGGACAAGGGCGCGACGTGGGAGACGATCAGCCCCGACCTCACGCGCCAG
>Ga0137433_1000263_pt1 | contig 30958 bp, 21 predicted proteins | sample EasRivERMZT840_2_FD_102335 | JGI IMG/M metagenome (GOLD analysis project Ga0137433, IMG submission 102335) | Soil microbial communities from meander-bound floodplain in the East River, Colorado, USA - East River MetaG ERMZT840_2 | ecosystem: Environmental > Terrestrial > Soil > Floodplain ...
AATCGAACGCCGCTGAGGGAGGCTCACCGCGAACGGCCTCAGGCGCCAAGTACAGGGGCGTGCCGACCATGCCGTGACTCAGGCTCAATGAGGTCAGCGGCAGTTCAAGACCGGGGGAGCGATCGCCGAAGAACCCCGCCGGGGGCTTCGTCTCGAGGAGCATGTGAACCAGGCCAAAGTCCAGCAGCTTGGGCGTCTGGCGGTCCAGGTACCCGATGTTGCTGGGTTTGATGTCTCGATGCAGGAGGCCGGCATCGTGGACCACCGCGAGGGCATCAGCGAGCTGGATTCCGAGGGCCAGCGCGTCGGGAACGTTCATGGCATCCGTGGCCAGCCGGTCGGCGAGCGTGCCGTTCGCCATGTATTCGCAAATCAGGAGCGGCTGGCCGCGCCAGGTCTCGATGCCGTGGATGGTGGCCAGATGTGGGTGGGTCACCGCCGCCATCGCCTTGGCTTCGTACCGCAACCGCTGCGCACGTTCAGGGGACGCGCTTGGCAGGGTTTTGACCGCGACGGGTCGATCGAGCGCGAGATCGATGGCGCGGTAGACCACGCCCATGCCGCCGCGCCCAATCCGTCGCTCGAATCGGAACTTGCCCAGGAGAGTGTACGGAGCACTGGCCGGCGTCAGCCCCTCGCTGCAGCGGTCGCACCGGAGCGTTCCGCCCTGGTACACCGACCCGCACATCGGACACTCCGCGGCCTGGCCGCTGCGCACGTCGAGGCCGAGGGAGTCGGCAGCGCCCGGCCTCAGCGGCGTGACCGATCGCATCGCGTGATTCTCGATGACCAGCGCGCCCGTGTCCGCGATCGCCTGGAGCAGCCGCATGTCCTCGCAGCAATAGGGCTCCTCATTCTTGCGGTCCCCGAGAGCGATGAAACCGGCGAGCGTGTCATCGGTCGTTCGAATCGGGACCAGCCAGGTGGCGCCGCAGTCGACGACCCATTGGCGTTCCCGACGCGGGAGCCACCGCAACGGCGACCGCCGGTCGTTCAGGCGGACATCCATGGGGTCCGGCGAGGCCTCGATGGCTTGAATCAGCATCGATCCCGCCTCCAGCGGCTCGACGACGGCGAAGGGTGAGATGAAGCGGGCGCTGGCTTTGTCCCGGATCATCACGGCAAGGTGATCCGGTTGAAACGCCCGATCCACACCCGCCGACAGCAGCGCGACCAGCTCGTCGAGCTGGCGCACGCGCTGCGTCCGTTCCGTGAGGTTGATCAGAATCTCCCGCGCATCGTACGACTCGCGGAAGAACAGGCGATCGATCGTCCGGAGGAGCCAGTCCCGTCCGAACGCGACTGCGCCGGAGACTGCGGCTCCAGCAGCGAGCCACCCCCCGAGACCGGACATCGCCGTGGCAATCGTCTCGTGGCGGTGCCGGTAGGCGAACACGATCAGCAGCAGCGTTGGGACTGCGAACGCGGCCAGGACCGTGCCACGCGCCAGCACGTAAGCCAGTCCGTTGCGCAGCACCACCTGCAGGGGGAGCACGCGTCGAACCAGCACGGCATAGCTCACGGTAATCGGGACCGAAGCCAGCGCGATCCAGACCAGGGGCGCGAGCCAGGCCAGCGTCGAGGGAGCACCTATCCAGGGCCTGACGAACGGGATGGCACCCAGCACGATCGCGATGACCGTCGGCATGAGCCCGCCGATGATTCCGCTCAAGAGCCATGTCGCCCGCCGGCGTTCAAGAAGATCGACGTGACGCAGGCGGGCGAACGCCAGAGGGACCAGACAAAACAACAATCCGAAGACGGTCGTCCAATAGAGCGCACCGGTGGCACCTCGCCGTTCCAGCCGTCCAAGCACCGCGTGGATAGCTGGCCAGTCAGTCCACTCCAGCACGGCATTCACGAGAAAAAGCGCGACCCCGGCGCCGAGGCAAACGCGAACGAGCCATGCCAGCGCTCGATCCGATTGGTCTTCGATCCGGCGCGATGGGAAACCCTGGAAGAAGCGCCCGAGAAAGTACGGCAGAAACGCATCCGGGTAGAGCGGCGCGACCACGAGTGCGGCAGGACCTGCCCGGCTCAGTTCCGCGAGACCCAGGGCGTATGCGCTCGCGACCAGCAAGAGTACGACGCCCAGGTGCGCCGTACGCTGATCGCCCGCGTGCGCCAGGAGGAGCACACTGGCGGCCCCCCCGAAGGCCGCCGCTTGCAGCACCAGGACAAGGGTCGGCACGGCGCCGCCCGCGGGCACGCCGGTGGAGACGGCCAGGGCGAGCGCCGCGCCGATCTTGATGGTCGCGATCGCGATCAGAGCGTGGGCGAACCAGGAGAACGGTGAGACTGACTGGAGCCGCGTGCGCTCCTGGTCATCGCGGTCGTCATCGCGCTCGACCAGCCCGGCCAGCGCCTCCACCAGGCCGCGACTGCTCGTGCTTCCGAGTGACGAAGACGCGCGGTCCGTCATTCGCGAAGATGATCCGTCAGCCGCGCGAAGGCGCGGTTGACCGACATGCGTGCCGCATCGGCTGACGGCCTGCCGAGCAGGGCGGCGACTTCGGTGTAGTTGTACCCCATCTCAAATCGGGCGATCAGGCACTCCTGATCCTCGCGGGACAGCCTCGACAGCGCCTCGCGGTACCGGATCATTCCCTCGTGGCCGAGTGCGGCGTCGAGCGGCGACGGCTCGCGACCCACCTGATCCGGGTCGACCGATTCGGCCTGCGGCTCGCGCGCGCTGCGCCTCACTTCATCGACGATCCGGTTGCGGGCCGCTTGCCGAAGGTACGCTTCCAGGTCGCCGGGTGACGACAGGTCGAGACGATCGAGTCGTCGCCACACGCCGAGTGCCGCCTCCTGGACGACATCGATCGTGTCCGTGTGCCGGCGCGCGTTGCGGGGCAGCCTGCCGTGAGCCCACCGTCGGACTGGCCCCACGACACGCTCGAAGAGCCGATTGAGTGCCCACTGGTCGCCCGCGCGACCGCGCCGCATCAGACTCTTCGTCGTGCTCTGTCCGAGTGCGCTGTTGTCGGCCATGGGTTTCAGCGCCCCCGATCTTACAGGTGTTCGCAACGGGCCTCGTCATTCGTTCTTAGTGGTAGATGGTGAGGCTTGGTCCTGTTCGTCCAATGAAGGTGCACGGTAGCGTCATAGATTCGTCGCTCGATCGCCTGGGCAGTTGCCGCGGCTGGCGACACGCGGCACCGGCCCGGTTGGGCCAGACCGACGGAGCGGAGTGGTGGCACTGCCGGCGGTGCGGTGCGGTCTGGAACCTGGACGAGCCATCGACCGGGCATCGGCCCGCGAGCCCCGTGCCAGAGGCACAACGCGCCCATCTGCCCGACCAGAGCTGATGACGCTGTCACCGCTTCACGTGCGGATCGAGCTCGACCGTCTCCGGTGCCACGAGGAGGGTGCCGGATGGGGCAGTGCGGAGCCGTATCTGTGGTCCGCATTCTTCAAAATGGACGGCGAGACGGTCGTGATGGGCGATGATCTCTTCCTGCGCGGCAGGGCGACCGTCGTGCCGACGCCGGCCGGTTACGGGCATCCGAGCGACGCGGATGTCCACGCGGGCGAGGACGTGGGCGTTCCGCCGGCGATTGGTGAATTCCAGACGACGTTGAAACCGATCCCCGTTCCGGACCGGGTGCGAGGCCCGGACGGCGTCGAGCATGTCGGCGGTGTGGCCGGTATCGCAGTCGTCCTCATCGAGAAGGACTGCGCCGGCTCCAGCGTGGTGGAGTGGGACCACGCCGCGCTCGATCGGTTCGTGCGACGGACGATCGACGACCTGATCCCGACGGTGGGGATCACGAGCCCGGATGCAGGCGCAGATGTGCTTCGGGATTTCTCACGTCACACCCAGCTCGCTCTGGCCTCAGCCCTTGAAGCCGCGCGTGGTGGGTCGGACCATTTCATGCGGGAGCTGCGATCCGACAACCAGATCGGACATGGCATCTGGACCTTCACGCACGAGCGCCTCGCCCGCGAGAAGTCCCTCAGCATCTCGCAGCGATGGACCAACGACGGCGACTGGGAGCTCGTCGGCGAAGTGAACGCGACGTCGACGTGTCCGGCCGAAGCCGTGATCGACGTGCTGGGAGCGTTGGGCGTGCTGAGGGACGATGAGGTCCGGCTGGCCACCGCCGGCGCCCGCGAGTTCCGGCAGGCACTCGGGGGCCAGCTTGGCGCGTGGTGGGATCTCGCCGCCCGCAACGGACCGGCGATTGCCTGCATCCTCCGCCGGAATCCGGACTTGACTGCGAGGTCCGCACGGACGTTGTTCGTGGAGCTGTCTTCTGCCGTGTTGAGGGACGGCCCGCTCCCCGATGAGTTCATCAAGCAGACCAGCCTGCTCCTCGAATCATTCGTCGATGCCGGTCCTCGGCAGCTGCGGATCGATGCGAAGGCGGCATTGGCGATCTTGCCGTGGCTGCAGGGACTGGCACCGTCGCAGGCCGCCAGGGTGCTCCGCGAGCAGCCACCGACGCGCAAGCTCAAGGGAGTGGCAAGGCCGACCGCGCTGCGATGAGCAGGTCTCGGCCGGCGCAGCGATCGTGCCGCGCGTCGGAAACCGCGGTTAGACTGTCACACATGACTCACCTGCACTCCGGAGTCGTGCTCGCCGTCCTAAGCTTCTCGCTCGGCGTTCCCGCGCAATCAACTCAGAAGGCGGCACCGATGACCGAGGCCCGTGGGACCTTTGACGTCACATTGAAGCCGCAGCCCACCGATTCCGCGCTGGGCCGGATGAGCATCGACAAACAGTTTCACGGCGATCTCGAGGGTGTCAGCAAAGGCGAGATGCTGGCCGCGGGGACCGCCGTGAAGGATTCAGCGGGCTACGTGGCGATGGAGAAAGTCACCGGAACACTCCACGGTAAGAAGGGCGAATTCATCCTTCAGCACAGCGGGACGATGAACCGCGGCGCCCCGTCGCTGGCCTTGGCCGTGGTGCCGGACTCGGGCACGGGTGAGCTCGTCGGCCTGTCCGGCACGATGTCGATCGACATCAAGGATGGCAAGCACTTCTACACGTTCAAATACGCGATCACCAAGGCACCCTCGTAGGCGCCCGTCTCCCCGAGGCGCCAATTCCAGTAAGATCCCGCCATGTTTCAGTTGAGAGTGGCGCTGCGATCGCTCTTGCGCCAGCCCTCGTTCCTCGCGACGGCGGTTGGCGCGCTGGCGCTCGGCATTGCGGCGCCGACGGCGCTGTTTGCCGTCGTGCAAGCCACGATGCTGCGGCCGCTGCCATACGCGAACGCCGGGGACATCTACACCGTCCGCACCACGATGACCGACGGACGCTTCACGATCGGTCTCGTCGCGTCGGAGGAGCTGGCGTCCCTGCGCCGCGCGACGGATCTCGTGGTCGGTTCCGCGCTGGTCCAGCGCTTCGAGGACAGCCTGGGCGGCGACGGCAGCGAAGCCCGGCAGATCATCACGGTCGGAGTGTCCGAAGGGTTTTTCGATGTGTTCGGCGTGCCGATGGCGATGGGCCGGCCGTTCGCGATCGACGACCACAACCCGGGTCCGGTCCGCCCGGTCGTGTTGTCCGGCAGGGCCTGGCGAAGCTTCTTTGCCGCCGATCCGGCGATCGTCGGCAAGACCATTCGGCTGGCGACGCGCGGTCCGGCGCTCGTGGTCGGCGTCGCGCCCGACGCCTTCGACGCCCCGCACGACACCGACGTCTGGATTGCCGACCGGACGGCGGAAAACATCGGCCATCTCTTCGACGCGTACGTGCGACTGCGGCCGGGCATCACGCCGGCGGCGGTTCAGGCCTCGCTTGGTCCGATGTGGGACATGCTCGGGAACAAGTACCCGGACATGGCGAGGAACCGCATCTTCGTCTTCCGGCCGCTGTTGTCGTCGATCGTCGGTGATCTCGGCCCGACCGCGCTGATTGCCTTCGCGGCCACGGCCTTGTTGTTGCTCCTGGCGATGGCGAACGTCGCGAATCTCCTGCTGGCCCGGGGCGCCGCCCGGGCCCGCGACCTCGCGGTCCGCGTGGCGCTCGGCGCCAGTCGCTGGCATTTGATCCGACAGCTGCTGGCCGAGTCGATGCTCATCGCGCTCGCGGCGGCGGCCATCGGCATTCCGCTCGCCTACGGCGCCGTCCGCGCCATCGTCGTCATCGGCGGCGACGCGCTGCCGCGCGTGGACGGCTTGCGTTTCGATCCGATGGTCGCGCTCTTCGCGGCCGGCGTGATGATGCTCGCGGGTGTCACGGTGGGCTTGTTGCCGGCACTCACGACCGCCGATGCACGGCTGATGAGCATGGCGAACGACGGCGGTCGAGGGGGCATGCAGGGCCCGCGCACGCGCCGGCTCCTCGCCGCGCTGGTGGTCTGCGAGGTCACACTCGCGATCGTCCTGGTGGCCGGCGCCGGCCGTCTGTTACTGAGCGCCCGGAATCTTCTCGCCGTCGATCCAGGCTTCACCGCCGGGGGGCGGTTGGTCGTCGATGCCTTGTTGCCGCGATCCCCGTACGGCACGGATCCGGCGAGGACCGCAGCGTGGTCTGCTGACGTGATCCGCAGGCTGCGTGAACTCGGCGCGACTCACGTCGGCATGGCGTCGTCGCTGCCGCTGCGACGCGAATGGGACTCCACCACATTCACCGACATCGCCGGTCGCCCCGTCGACCCGCAGTTCCGTCCGAATGGCCGCATGCGCATCGTGAGTCCGGAACTGTTCGAGACGCTGGGCATGCGCGTGCGGCTCGGACGCGCGTTTACGCTGGACGACCGCGCCGACGGCGAGCCGGTGGTGATGGTCAACGAAGCGTGGGTCGCGAAGTTCCTTCCGGCGGGGACCGATCCGTTGCGCGAACGGCTGGCGGGGCTGTTCTTCCGCCGCGTCGAAGGCAAGTTTGAGCCACAGACCGCGCCGATTGTTGGCGTCGTCGCGGACGTCCGCTACTCCGGTCTCGGCAGGAATCCAGAACCGGTGATCTACAGGGTCGATTCGCAGTGGCTCATCCTGCGGCGAAGCTATGTCGTGACGATGGCCGATGGCCGCCCCGAACGGCTGATTCCGCAGATTCGCGAGGCACTGCGGCAGCTCGACCCGCAGGTACCGCTGCAGTTCGACACGATGGCGAACGTCGTGTCGGCGTCGCTCGTGTGGTCGCGGCTCGGCGTCCTGCTCATGGGCACGTTTGGAGCGGTCTCGTTGCTGCTCGCCGGCACGGGCGTGTTTGGCGTGCTGGCGTTCGTGGGTGCGCAGCGCCACGGCGAAATGGCCGTGCGCCTCAGCCTCGGCGCCACGCGCGGGGGTGTGTTCAGCCTGATGCTCGCCCAGGGCGCGCGGTTTGCCCTTGTCGGCGGCGTGGTTGGCACCGGCCTCGCGTGGTGGATGGGGCGGCTGATGAGTGGATACGTGTATCAGGTGGACGCGGCCAATGCGCTGGTGCTTGGCGGCAGCGCGCTGGCGGTGACCGTGGTCGCGCTGGCAGCGGCGCTGGCGCCGGCTCGCCGGGCGGCCACTGTTGAGCCCTCGCGCACGCTCCGGCCGTAGCGGGTCGGTTTTCTGCCTGCTTGACTTCCTTCATAAGGTTATAGATGCTATTCAAACATCACCGGCTGCTGACCTATGCCTCGAACGGCCCTCGGCGACGTCGAACACTTCGTGCTGATCGCGCTGCTGCACCTGGGTGGCGAGAGCTACTCGGTGCGCATCATGGAGGAGATCCACACGCGCACCGGCCGTGAGGTCGCCAAGGCCGCGGTGTACATCGCGCTGCGGCGGTTGGAAGACAAAGGCCTGCTCGTGTCCTACACCGGTGAAGCCACCGCGGAACGGGGCGGGCGCGCGAAGCGCCACTTCAAACTGACGAGGGTAGGCCTGAAACAACTTCGCGAGGCGCGCCACGCCTTCGTCCAGATGTGGGCCGGAGGCGAGCACCTCGTCCAGAAGGCGCCCAGGTAAGCACGATGAGTCGCGCGCAGCCTCCGCGCCTTGCCGAGCGACTGCTCGCGTGGCGTGTGCGGCCTGAAGAACGGCCGATGGTCCTTGGCGACCTGGCCGAACAGTTTCACGATCGATGTCGAGACAAGGGCCCATTGCGCGCCGCGACCTGGTACTGGTCCGCGGTTGTTGGGATCTCCTGGGGGCTCTGGTGGTGGATGCCAAGCCGGAGGCGGCCGGCCGCGAGGACGATGACGGTGGACGATGTGAAGTACGCGTGGCGGCGGCTGCGCAAGCAGCCCATGGCGGCGTTGGTCTCGATCGTCACGCTCGCATTCGCGATCGGGGCGGCGTCGGCCGCGTGGTCGCTGATCTCGGCCGTGCTGCTGCATCCCGTGCAGGTGCCGGAGCCGGAGCGTGTGGTACAGGTCGGCTACCGGCGCGAGACACCCAAAGGTCCGCAGGACTCGTCCGGGTTTACGTACCCCGCCGCCGGGCTCGTGCGGAACGCGAACATCCTGCCCCTGGCAGCCTGGGGCTCGATCTACCCGAGATCGCCGTTGTTGGTCGAGATCAATGGAGAGGCCAAGACGCGCAGCGTGAGATTCACGACGTCGAATTTTCTGGACGTGCTGGGTCTCCGACCGCAATTGGGGAGGTACTTCTCCGAAGCTGAAGATCGCAGGGACGCGCCATTCGTCGCTGTCATTTCGGACCGATTCTGGCGGCGTGAGTTCGGTGCGGATCCCGCGGTGCTCGGCCGCGTGATTCAGATCCGCGACGAGCCCACGCGCATCGTGGGCGTCCTCCCACGGGGATTCCGAGGGCTGGACGTGACCAGGTCACCGGACCTCTTCATGCCGCTGCACGTCATCGATCGCGTCCAGCTGGTGGACGATCTCTACGGCGAGCGGCCCCCACTCCATTGGGTTCAGCTGGTCAGCCGGCTTCCCGACGGGGTGACCGCCGCGCAGATGCAGGAGCGGTTGAAGAGTCTGACGCTCGAATCGCAGGCGTCGCTCAAGGGGAAGACCCTCATCCTGACGGACATCGAGACCGCGTCGCTCTCTGCCGCGTCGCGCGCGGACCTGCGGCAGTTCGCTCGACTGCTCGGCGCGACGGTGGCGCTCCTGCTCGGCATCGGCAGCCTGACCGTGGCCATGTTGATGCTGATGCGCTCGGAGGCGCGCGGCGGGGAGTTCGCCATGTGCCTGGCGCTGGGCGCGCCCCGCAGACGACTGGCGACAGGCGTCGCGATCGAGGGCGCCATCCTCGCCGTGATTGGTGCCGTGCTGGCGTTGCCGGTCAGCCGCCTGATGTTCGTGGGCATCGGAGGATTCCAGTTGCCGGGTGACATTCGCGTGGAGTTGCTCGACCTCACGATCGATCGCGACGTGCTCCTCGCCGCGTCACTGGCCGCCGTGTTCAGTGTCGTCCTGGTCGCCGCGATCGCCGGCACCGTTGCGATGCGGCAGAACCTCGGCGATGTGCTGCGATCGCACACCGGCGCGACACCTCGACTGACGCGGCGTCGCTCGAGGGCTTCGCTCGTCACGGCGCAAGTGGCCGTGACGCTGGTCCTCGTCACCGGCGCGGGGCTGTTCGCGCGGAGTATCGGGCGGGCACTCTCGCTCAACCCAGGCTTTGATACCACCAGGATCCTGTGGGGCTCGCCTGGCATCAGCGATTACGGCGCGGATCCGCAGCGCCAGCTGGCGTTTCTCCGTGAATTCGAGACGCGCCTGGCGCAACAGCCCGGCGTCGCCTCGTTTGGTTTCTCGAGAGGCAACCAGGGGATAGGCCTCGTCCGCGTTGACGGCGACGAACGCAAACTCGGATCACAGACACCCTACGGTTGGTCGGGCCTGTCCATCACCGGCATCGACGCTCGCTACCTGCCGACGCTGGAACTGGCCGTGTCCGCCGGCCGCAGTTTCACGGCCGACGACCGCGCCGGCACGCCGAATGTCGCCATCGTGAGTGCGTCGCTGGCCAACGCCATCGATCCGGCCGGCCGCGCCGTCGGCCATCGCCTTGGCCCGCCGTCCGGCAATCCGCTCTTTACCGAGGCCGAGATCGTGGGCGTGGTACCGGACGTCATTCGCGGGCCGCGCGGATTGAAGCCTCTCGTGCTGTATTTGCCGAGCGCGCAGTACGCGCCGCCGGTGTACCAAGGGAGCGGCGGACCCACTCTGGTGGTTCGAGCCGCTCGCGACACCAGATCCGCCGAACGCGCGGTGGCCGAAACCATCCGCTCGCTCGATCCGACGATCTATCCCGCGCCCATGACGACCATCGACGCCGGAATCCTCGAGGACATGGCGCCGCAGCGATTCGGGATGACGGTGATGGGCGCGCTCGGCACGATCGCACTGCTCTTGAGCGTGCTCGGGACGTACGTGCTCGCGGAGTCGGCGGCGGTGCTGCGCCGCCGCGAAATGGGGATTCGCGCGGCCCTGGGCGCGAGTGGCCGGCAGCTCGGTGTGATCCTGCTGACCGACACCGTCCGGTTGGTGGGCATCGGTCTGGTCATCGGTCTCGGCGTGTCGTGGCTGGGCGCCGGAATGATTCGGTCGTTCCTGTTTCAGGTCGAGCCGCTCGATCCCTTTGTGACCGGCGGAGTCGCAGGCGCGATCATCGCGCTTGCGCTCCTCGTCAGCCTTCGGCCGGCGATGGCGACGGCTCGCGTCGATCTGGCGCGCGTGCTCAGGGACGACTGACGTTCACTTCCCTTTGAGCAGGCTGTCGAAGTCCAGGGTGAAGCCGATCTGCGCCTTGAGCACGCTCTTCTTTTCCAGCTCGGTCACGAGCTCCTTGCGGTTCGCCCAGGTGAGTGACAGTGGCACTTTCATCGCGCCCCTGATCGGCACTGTGAGCTTCACCTGGATCACGCCGATGTGCCCCCTTGAGTCCAGCACCTTCATCGCGGTGTCGGTCAACTCGATGCCGCTCCCGGGCGCGGTGCCATCCTCCGGATCGAACGTCAGGAGCGCGTCGTCCGCCATCCATTGGTAGTACGCGCCCAGGCTGAACACCGATTCGCCCATCCCGGGTCCCAGCCGCCGGTCGATCTGCCCGGAGACCTGAATATCGCGGAACCGGCCTTGATCAGGAACCGGAGCGCCGCTGTCATCCACGATCGCGAGCTCGCGCGTGTACCAGCGCGCCGCGGCGTTGGCCGTGACGAGAACCGCGTTCCGGGCTGAGGGCTGATGCGAGTAGATGAACCGCACGGTCGAGAGCTCGGGCTGATCGATCGGCTTGTTGTCGACGTATTCGAGGCTCGCCTGGTGGCTTTGAATCGCCTTCAGCACCTCGTTGCGGACGGCAAAGAACTCATCGCTCGTTCGCCGCAGGGCCACCACCTTGTTCCAGAACTCCGGATCGGCAGCCGCCATGCGTCCGACCAGCGTCTCGAGCTGGCGTTCCAGCTCGATCTCGAACGCGCCCGCCGGCAGCTTTTGCAGCGCTGGAACGGCCTCTGCCAGCCATTGCACGTAGGCGTCGGAGACCTTCCCGCCCGGGCCGATCAACGCATCGATGGACTCGGTGAGTTTCAAGCTTTCCGCCGTGCGCAGTTTGGGCACGGCTGCCTTCCAGCGATCCAGATACCGCGCGTCGTCCGGGTCGTTGGCCGTCAGATCGACGCGGACGGTCCAGGACGACAGCCGGAAATTCCCGCCAAAGAACTCACCGGTGGTTGTGGGCGTCGACGCGGAGTCGGTGTCGGACGATGAGCCAAGGCTGTCGAAGGACGCCGATCCCGCAAACCGCCGAAGCCACCGCGACGCCGGCCGGCAATCGGGAAGCGTGATATCGGGACAGGTCGGAAACTGCTCGTCTCCCGCGATCAGATTGACCACACCCAGGAGGTTCCCCCGCAGCGTGCTGGTCGTGCCGTTGATGGACTGCGTGATGGCGCCAACCTCGGAGGCAAATCCAAAGGCGCCGGGCACGGCCACTTTCGAGAGCAGGGCGGTGGTTCCGGTGCCGGTTGGCGTATTGCCGACCAGCTTGTTCAAGCGCTGGTTCTCAACAGCCGATCGCAGCGCCGCGAACGTGTACTCCCGTGAAAAACGCGTCCTGATGAAGTCGGCAAAAGACCGGGATCGATTCTGCGGCAGCAGGCCCCGCACTTCGATCGGGGTGCGGTCGGGCTTCTTCAGCAGTTCTTCGTATCCCGATCCCCGAAGGTACTCGGCGACCGCCTCGGACTGTTGGCCGAAACACGGACGTGCCGGACCGGTCAGCAGGAACACGGCAACGAGCGCGACTCGTCGACCCATGGTCGGTCTCCTATTCGCCGAGGATGATGTAGCCGCGTGCCGGATTCCGTGGGTCGAAATTGAACCGGTCGATGACCTGCTCGTCGTTGCACTTCTCGACGAGTTGCACCACGACCCCGGGCTTCGAGCAGTCGACGAGCACGATGAGGAAGCGCCGGCCGCTCTTGATCGTGAATTGGTAGGGCGCTTCGGTATCGATCTCCGAGCCGGCGTAGCGGATGTGAAGGATTTCGGCGCCCGCGCCTTTCGGGCCCTTCAGCGTCAGCGTGACTTTGCAGCCCTCGTCGCCGTGGAAATCCTCGGTGGCGCTCGTGCTTGGCGTCAGACAGCAGGCCATGAAGCCCCCGAGGAGACTACACCGAAGCCCGGTGCTGAGTTGGCCCGTAGTGGGGCAGAAGGCGCGCAATCCTTCGATTTGACGAACTATCCGCCGCGCCGATAATCGAATCCCTATGAGGACCGACGAAGTCGCGGACGTCCAGCGCTTCTTTCCGCAGATCTATCTGGCGTGCCACACGCATCACGTGCGCGCGCGATCGACCCGGTGGCGGTTGTCGTCGCATGATGCGTCGGTGCTGATGCATCTCGATCGCGAGACCGGGATGAGTCCCGGCGACCTGGCGAAGCACCTCGGCGTCGCCGCGTCCACGCTGTCGGCGACCACAGGTCGTCTGATGCATCTTGGCTATCTGACCGTGCACACGCCGGCTCGAGACCGACGCGCACGGGAATTGCGCCTGACGTCGCTCGGCGCGGAGGCCACGGCGGCGACGTCCGTGCTCGACGCCGAACGGACGCGGGCAATGCTCGATCTGCTGCCGAGGAGCGATCGCGCGAAGGCGATTGGCGGCCTGGCACTGCTCGCGCAGGCGGCACGGCGGCTCCGGCCAAGGAGGCGATCCAGATGAAGATGCTCCTATATGTCCTCGGCGGTGTGCTCGTCGTGGTCATCCTGGTCGGCGCCGTCGCCGCCATCATCGGCGCGCGGTTGCCGAAGGGACATGTCGCGAGCGGCAGCCGGGTCCTGCGCCAGCCGCCACATCAGGTCTACGCGGTCGCGAGGAACTTCAAGGACGCGCCATCCTGGCGGCCCGATCTGTCCAAGATCGAAATCTTCGATGGACCGGGCGGCCAGGTGCAATTCCGCGAGCACGCAAGGCACGGAACAGTGAACTACGGGCTCGTCGAGGACGTGCCGGGCCAGCGAATGGTCACCAGGATCCTTGATACAAACCTTGGCTATTCCGGCAGCTGGACGTATGTGTTCGCCCCGTCTGGTGATGGCACGCAGCTGACGATCACGGAGAACGGGGAAGTGTCGAACGTCCTGTTCAGGTTCATGTCGCGGTACTTCTTCAGTCAGACCGCGACGATCGAGGCGTATCTCACGGCGCTCGCACGCCGGGTCGGCGCGCGCTAGACGTCCAGCCCGACCGATCGCATCAGCGCAATCGCGTTGCTCTTCTGGACCACGCCTGGCCGCATGCGGTAGTCGAAGTGCATGCGGCCGTCCTCGAGTGAGTCTTCGAAGTGCACGTTGGCGCCGCGCGCGCCCAGCGCGTCAGCCACATGGGCAAGTGCCAGGTCGTGCGTCGTCACGAGTCCGATGGCGCCGCGTTCGACCAGGCCCCTGACGATGGCCTCGGCGCCGATGCGGCGATCGTGCGAGTTGGTGCCGTGGAGAAGCTCGTCAATCAGGAAGAAGACTGGCGGCGCCTCGCGGGTGCGGTCCATGATCTGACCGAGCCGCGTGATCTCGGCGTAGAACCGGGACACGCCGGCCAGCAGTGAGTCCTGGATGCGGATCGAGGCGCCGATCTGGAGCGGCGTCAATCGCAGACGCCGGGCTCGAACCGGCGCTCCCGCCTGCGCCAGCACGGCATTGACGCCCACCGTGCGCAGGAGGGTGCTCTTGCCCGACATGTTCGAGCCGCTCACCACCAGCATCCGCACCTCGCCGGTGAGGCGCACGTCGTTGCGGACGGTGGAGGCCTCCGGGAGCAGCGGGTGGCCGAGGTCGTCGCCGTCGAAACACGCCGGCCCTGCGCTCAATTCGGGAAAGACGTCGTCGGGATGCTCGAAGTGATAGCCGGCCAGCGACGACAGCGCCTCCATCTCGCCGACGGCCGCCAGCCAGCGCCGCACCGCCGGTCCCGATGTGCCGCGCCAGCGCTCGATGGCGTAGGCGAGATGCAGATCCCAGAGCAGCACCGGTCCGATCAGCCGGACGATGAAGTGATCGCGGGAATCCACGAGATCGACCAGCGCCTCGAGCCGCGCGATCCGGTGCGATGGCGGGTGGCCCCGCTCGAGCTCGACGTCGAGCTCGGCTCGGAGCGCGGTGAGACGCGCGGCGGCAAACCGTTCCGTCTCGAGACGGCCGAGGACGTCTTTCAAGAGGCCGAGCTCGTGGGCCGCGTAGTCGACGTCGCGGAAGATGGCGGAGGTACGCGCGTGGAAGTACCAGACGACCGCGCCGCAGGCCGCAACAATCGTCAGGCCATAGGTCCGCAGAGCCGCCAGCGTTTTCGCACTGAGCGGCGCCGGCCCGATCTGTCCCCCGACCCAGACGAGCAGGCTGACCAGACCGAGCGCTCCGGCCACCGACAGCGGCCAGGTCCACGCGGGGACGGCCGCCGACTCGAGCCGCGCCGGTCGCTCGCCCCAGCTCGCGAGGGCTTCGACGTGCACGCGTGTCCCGGCGTCTTCACCCAGCACTGCAAGGTCTTCACGCAGGTCGATGCGCTGCGCCAGATCCCCGAGCGCCTCCTGGCGCGCCCGAACGACTTCAGGCTCTGCGGGCGCCTTCAGCCAGCCCGCGAGCGTGTCCTCGCCGATCCGGGTCCGCGCCGAGCTCAGGAGCTCGAAGAGCGACGCCGGCCCGAAGATGTCGAGATCGCGCGCGAACAGATGCCTGTCGTCGAGGAAGCGGTCGCCGGTCTCGCCGCCGGTGCCCGCCCACCGTCCGTCGAGCCGCGCCAGCGCACGCTCGTAGAACGCCACGGCGCGGCCAAGCCGCGTGCGCGCGTTCACGGCGCGGTCGAGGCGTCCGCCTGCCCAGAAGAATGCGATAGCGGGGGCTGCCAGCCACCAGCCCGACAACAGGCCGCGCGAAAACGCCGCGTACGCCACAGCCACGGCGACCGCGAGCGCAGCCACGCGAAGGTAGCCGAACAGCACGTGCTGCCGGATGGCCGCAGCCAGTGATACCCGTCGTGACTCGAGACGGCGCGTGTAGTCCTCGCGTGGGTTGGTCAAGGCGACCAGTCTAGCCGCCGCGGGCGGGAGGTGCTTAGAGCGAAGTAATCCGGGCCATCACCTTCGCGACGACGGCGTCGCAGTGCGCCTGGCCGAAGGTGAAAGCCTCGGATGTCGCGGCGCCGGTTCGATCGAGCAGATCCTGCTGCAGCGCCTGCCGCGCGCGTGAGAAGCGCGTCTTGACGACGTCCTCGCTGACGCCGAGCACGTCGGCGGTCTCGGCGGTGCTCAGCCCCTCGACCTGCCGGAGCATGAACACTTCGCGGTGGCCGTCGCCGAGGTTATCCACGGCCGATTCGATGAGCCGGCCCAGCTCGCGGCCGAAGGCCTGGCGCTCCGGGTCGGGCGGGGGAGTCGAGGGCATCCGGGTCTCCATTGCCACCGCATCCAGCGGCTCGTAGCGTCGCTGCCGGCGGGCGCGCGCGATCGCTTCGTGCACCGCGATCTTCGTCAGCCACGTCGAGAACTGCGCCCGCCCGTCGAACTGTTTCAGGTGCGAGTACGCCTTCACGTACGCGTCCTGCATGACGTCCTCGGCCTCCCGATCGTCGCGCAGGATCGCGCGCGCGGCCCGGAATACCCGCTGGTTGTGGCGCCGCATGAGCACCTCGAACAAGGGGGTGTCGCCGTCCAGCACGCGCGCGACGATGGCCTCGTCCGGCAAGGCGCTGGATTGGGCGATGACCGCCAGTTCTGGTGACATCCGCGTTCCTACCTCTACAGAGTAACAACCCGGGAAAAGGTGACAAAGCCCGCCGCCCAGGTCGGAATGTCACCTTTTCCGCCCGCCGGACTCAGTTGTGCAGGAGGTCGGATCTCATGGATGCTCGACTTATCACGCCGTTTCAGGTGCTTCGTATCGCGCTGGGCCTGACGGCCACGCTCGCCGGGCTCGACAAGTTCTTCAACATCCTCGCCAACTGGAGCGGCTACGTCAGCCCGCTCGCCGCCGGCATGCTGCCGTTTCCGGTGGAGACGCTCATGATGATCGTCGGCGTCGTCGAGATGGCCGTGGGCGTCGCGATTCTGCTGGCGGCGCCGCGCATCGGCGCCTACGTCGCCAGCGCGTGGCTGCTGCTCGTCGCGGTGAATCTCGCCATCGGCGGCTTCTTTGACATCGCCGTCCGCGACGTCGTGATGGCCATTGCGGCGTTCACGCTGGCGCGTGCGCTGGAGGTACCGGGGTTCGCCCATGCCCGATCGAGGGCGTCCGGCACGGCGCGAGTCGCGACGGCCGCGCTCCTCCTGGCCGGCCTCCTGCCGGCCGTGTCCGCGAAGGCGCAGGCGCCACAACATGCCGCGGACTCGTCTGCCGCGGTCAAGCTCCATCAGGACATGCGGCGGCTCTGGACGGATCACGTCGTCTGGACCCGAGCCTACGTGGTCGCGGCGACCGGCGATCAGCCCGACGCGGCAGCGGCCGCGGCCCGCCTGATGAAGAACCAGGAAGACATCGGCGCGGCCATTGCGTCGATCTACGGCAAGCCGGCCGGCGATCAGTTGACGACGCTCCTCAAGGAGCACATCGCGATCGCCGTGGACATCATCAAGTTCGCGAAGGCGGGCGACAAGGCCGCGCAGCAGCAGGCCGCCGCCAAATGGAGCAAGAACGGCGAGGCGATCGCGACGTTCCTGAGCAAGGCCAACCCGAACTGGCCGCAGGCGGTGCTCGCCGAGATGATGAACAAGCACCTCTCGACGACGACGGATGAAGTCGTCGCGCGGCTCACGAAGAACTGGGACGCCGACGTGCGCGCCTACGATGCCGTCTACGCGCACATCCTGATGATGGCCGACGCGCTGTCGGCCGGCATCATCAAGCAGTTCCCGACGAAGTTCGGCAAATAGGGCGTCTAAGAAACGTTGACCAGCGCCAGCGCGTTCGTGGAGCCTGGCGTACCTGGCGCACCCGGCGTACCTGGCGCTCGGCGTTGGCACCGATCTCGTGCCAACAGAACTCGGTCCGGACCGTGTTCACGAGAAAAAGTACTTGACAGGTTTCCAGTGCGCCATCGCGGAGCGTCCGGGGTGTTGGTGCCGTAGTCATTGCGTCGTCACGTCGCTGCGCGTGTGAGGCGCAACCGTTTCTCGTCGTCATTTATGACGACGACTCGATCGATCGTGGGAGATGCGTGACGACGGCCGGCCGAAAAACACCGTGCTATTTACGTTCATGACCCATGCGATCGCACAACTCTCCGACGCTGACCTTCTCAACGCCGTCGCCCGCGCCGCCACTGATGAACGACGCGCGACGGCCGAACTTCTCAGACTCCTCGCCGAACTCGATGCCCGTCGTCTCTACCTCGGCGCGGGCTTCTCTTCGCTCTTTACGTATTGCACCCAGGTCCTTCACCTGTCGGAACATGCCGCCTATCACCGCATCGAGGCTGCCCGCGCGGTGCGACAGTTCCCGATCGTGCTCGACCTGCTTAGTCAGGGTGCGCTGACGTTAACCACGGTTGCCCTGCTGCGGCCGCACCTGACGATGGAGAATCACGAACGGCTCCTAGCCGCCGCTCGATATAGGACAAAGCGTGACGTCGAGCATCAGATTGCCTGTCTCGCGCCGGAGCCCGACGTGAAGCCCCTTGTCCGGAAGCTGCAGATGCGAACTGAAGTGGATGCGGCGCTCGGCCTCCTCTCGGTCGTCCCGTCGGAGCGAACTGCTCCGGGGCCGATGTGCGTGGTGCGCTCTTCGACCGAGAAGGCCCCGCGCACCGTCATCCGGCCCACGGCGCCGGAGCGGTACCTCGTGAAAGTCACTGTCAGCGCTGAAACGCACGCCAAGCTACGACGCGCTCAAGATCTCTTGAGTCACACAATTCCAAATGGCGATCACGCAGCGATCCTCGATCGAGCGCTCACGTTGCTTGTCGATCAGCTGGAGCGCCAGAAGATTGGCCTGAAGAAGCGTGTTGGGGCCACGCCCCGTCCGCGTGGTCAGGCGGCGCGGTCAACGGTGCCCGTCAAGACGCGCCATCTCAACGGGAGTTGACGACCGGCACGATACTCGCGCCAACGCGCCCAGGGGTGGGTGAGGCACGAAACCGCTGCCTGGCACGAGCTTCGTGCCAGGGGTCAGGCGTCCCTGGCCACGCCCGCGCGGTCAGCACGCCGGGTCTGAAGACCCGGCCTCCATCTGAGAGATGTTGACCAGCGCCAGCGCGTTCCGCGAACCCGGGGTACCTGGCGTACGTGGTCTTACCGCCGCATCGGCTGGCGCTCGCCGTACGTCAGCGAGCGCCAGAGCCACTCGGCCGGACCAAACCGGAACCGGGCGAGCCAGAGCGGGCTGACGATGAGTTGCACGAGCCAGACGGCCGCGACAAAGACGAGTTGTTCCGCGTAGTCGAGCCGGCCGGCAAAGCCCAGGCCCCACCCGAGAAACACGAACGACGTGACGATGCTGTGGAAGAGGTAGTTCGAGAGCGCCATCTGACCGACAGCCGCCAGGGCCCGGCGGATGGCCGGCATCGCCTGCCGCTTCACGATCAGAATCACCGCCGCGGCGTACCCAATCGACGCGAACACCGCGCCGACGTAGTTCCACACGTCGCGAAAAGCCCGCGCGGGCATGGCGTAGCGGACGCGTTCCAACTCGGCTGAACCCCACCAGGCGAGCGCCAGGCCCACCGGCATCGCCACGGCGGCGACTGCCGCATAGAGGCCAACCGGCCGACGGCCGTCGAGGAAGCCGGACTTGTACAGCGCCATGCCGAGCAGCATCATGCCGCCGCATCGCCAGAAGAAAAAGAACACGAAGAACATCGTCTGTGCCAGGAGGACGAACGTCGCACGGTGACGGACGACGTCGGGGTAGCTGCCGAGCATTGCGGTGAGTTGCTTCTGTGTCTGTTCCGGCGTCGGCATGTAGAATTCGGCTTCCTGCGCTCTCTCTTCCTCCGGCATGGACTCCCATTCCAGGCCTTGCCCGAAGGTCAGCAGCGATCCGATCAGGAGCATCAGGATCGCACCCGCCGCGAGCCAGCGCGCCGACAGCCGTCGCACCCACCAGAGCAGGAGGAGACCGCACAACGCATACGGCACGAGGATGTCGCCGTCCCAGATCAGGTAGGCGTGGATCAGGCCGATCAGGAGCAGGCAGGCCATCCGCCGGAACCACAGACTCCGGAGCGACTTGCCTGTCTCGGTCGGCTTGTCGGCGTACAGCAGCACGCCGACGCCGAAGAGCATCGAGAAGAGGCCCATCATCTTCAGATCGAAGGCGACGGACGTGAAGATGTACGCCGCGCGGCTCGCGCCGGTGAAATCGAAGAGTGCATAGGGATACATGTACGCGCCGAACGGCGCGGCCATGGCGCGGATGTTCATTGCCAGGATGCCGAGTAGCGCGAATCCGCGCAGCACATCGAGCGTTTCGATGCGGTCGCGGGCCGAGACGGGCGCCGGAGTCGCCATGAGGGTGCGCTAGCCCGGGCGGCGCGGGTTCGGCGGGGGCGGCGGTGCGAGGTAGTGCTGCCGCGCGCGGATCACCAGCTCCGGATTCTTCACCTTGACCTTGATTTCGTGCAGCTTGCCGTCCGACTTGGGCGGCGTGTAGCCGAGCAGGTACATGTAGTGCAGCTCGTTCATGATCCCGGTGAACAGCCGATTGACCTCGTCGGCCGGTGCGAGATTGATCCGGCCGCCGCCGGTTTCGGACGCGAGCTGATGGATGAGCTGCGCGCCGCGCGTCCAGCGCGGATCGTCGATCTTGAAAAAGTCGGACAGCGGCGTCGCGTTCGACAGCTCCAGCCAGTGATCGAGCGTGCAGGGGAACGGATTGCTGTTGCCACCCCGGCCGCCGCCCATGGCGCCTCGCGCGGATCCGAAGTTCATCGTGCGCTCCGGCGGCGCCTTCAGGATGATCTTGGGCCGGAACATGATCGCGTAGACCATGACGTCTTCGCTGTAGATGCGGCGAAGCACGGTGTTCCACGAGGTCTCGCTCGCGGTGTCACAGCCGTCGGTGAAGACCAGCACGACCCGGCGGCCCTGCTCGGGGAGCAGCTCGGTGATCGCTTCGTTGATCGCGTCCAGCAGCTTCGTCGGGTTGCTGAACGGCGGGACCTGACGCAGCCAGCGCAGCAGCGCGTCGCGATCGGACGTGAACTCGGGGCTGAGCCGCGTCTTGACGTTGAACAGCCCGACGCGGGCCTTGTCGTCCGGACGCAGGCGGATGACGAACTGCTCGGCGGCGAGCATCGCCAGGTCGTATGTCGGCATCATGCTGGCGCTGACGTCCACCAGCGCCACGGCGCGAATCGGCTGCAGGCCGCTCGAGAACTGCGTGATCTCCTGCCTCGCGCCGTCGTCGAGCACGGTGAAGTCGTCTTTTTCGAGCCTGGTGACGATGGTGTCGTAGCGATCGAAGACGCTGACGGGCACCGAGACGGTCTCGATGCGGCCGCGGAAGACGGGCTGCTGCTGCGGCAGCGGCGGGGGCGTCGGCGGAGGCGCCTGCTGCTGCGACGCCGCGACGACCGCGCCGGCCAGAGACACCGCGAACGCTCTGAAAACGGTCTTCAGCACGATTGTCGGCTCTGAGAGCTATTCAACCACATGCGGGCAGACGTAGCCGCGGGGCTTTAGCCCCGCGGGAACCGGCGGGCTGAAGCCCGCCGGCTACTGCCGCTGCATCCCGGCGTGAATCTCGGCAACGTCCGCGTCACTCAACTCCGGCGTGAAGTGCCGGAGACGCGGCAGGATGTCTGTCGTCTCGAGATATCCGGGCGCGCACGCGATGTGAATGAAGCCGGACGGGGCAAACCGGCCATCCTCGTAATAGAGGAGCGAGATGCGCCAGGTGTCCTTGGCGATGGGCTCGCGGCAGGCACGGCAGGCCGCACGCCCTGACGAGGCGCGCTCGGCGTTGTTGACGCGAGGCAGGCGGTGATGCGCCACGCCGAGCTGCGCCTCGCGCTCGAGGTCCGCCTGGCCCTCGAGCGGCTCGGCCAGGGTCGGCAGCGCTTCGAGCAGCGCCTCAGGCCGCCGGTACGCCGCGCAGAGCGGGTGATACCAGTGCGTCATCTCGCCGCCCTCGTCCGCAAACGGATTGGGCAGCCGCTCGCCAAATCGGCGCTCGCCCTTGGCGATGGTCCGGCCGCAGCCGCGGCATTTCGCCCGTCCCGATGGAGCGACTTCGACGATATGCAACGCCTCTTTATAGCCTGCGACAACCGCGGTTGCCATCTGGCGTCGAAACGACTCCCGAGGTGGTTTTGATACCCTCAGATCGAGGTACGACCCCCTATGCGTATGTCGTTTCGCCTGATCCCGAGTGTCCTGGCGCTCACGGTTGCGGTCACTGCCGCCCAATCGGCGCCGGCCGTCACCATTCCGTTTGAGGACTACACGCTGCCGAACGGCCTGCGCGTCGTCCTCTCGCCGCACAAGGCGACGCCCACCGTGGCCGTCAACATGTGGTACCACGTCGGGTCAAAAAACGAAGTCCGAGGCCGGACCGGCTTCGCGCACTTCTTCGAGCACGTGATGTTCACGGGCTCCGGCCACGTGCCGTACGGCCTGCACGACAAGCTCACGGAAGGCGTTGGCGGATTCAACAACGGGACGACGTCGAACGATCGGACGACGTACTACGAGAGCGTGCCCTCGAACTATCTCGAGACCCAGCTCTGGCTCGAATCCGATCGCATGGGCTTCCTGCTCGAGACGCTCGACCTGGCCAAGATGAACGCCCAGCGCGACATCGTGAAGAACGAGCGCCGGCAGGGCGTGGACAATCAGCCGTACGGCCGCGTGGACGAGATCCTGGCGCACGCGACCTATCCGAGATCGCACCCGTACTCCTGGGATGTGATCGGGAGCCTGGAGGATCTCAGCGCGGCGACGGAAGACGACGTGAAGTCGTTCTTCCGCACGTATTACGCGCCGAACAACACCATCCTCTCGATCGCGGGCGATTTCGATCCGGCGCAGGTGAAGGCCTGGGTGACGAAGTACTTCGGCGACTTCCCGCGCGGCAAGCCGTTCGCGCGGCCGGCCGTCTCGCCGGTGAAGCTCGCTGGCGAGGCCCGGCTGATTTATGAGGACCGCGTGCCGGTGTCGCGGCTCGTCATTCAGTGGCCGACGATCGGCGAGCGGAGCGAGGACCAGCAGGCCCTCAATCTGCTCGGCGGAATCCTTGCCGGAGACCGGACGGATCGCCTGACAAAGGCGCTGGTCTACGACCAGCAGGCGGCTGCATCGATCGGCGCCGGCCAGAACACGAACGAAGACGTGGGCGAGTTCCGGATCACGGTGACGCCGCGACCGGGCCATTCGCTCGGCGAGCTGGAGACGTCCATCGACGCGTTACTGAGCAAGCTGAAGTCGGAGGGTCCGGGCGCCGACGAAGTGCGGCGCGCGCGCGCCAGTCTCGAGCTCGGCTTCCTGCGCGGCCTCGAGTCCAACCTGAACAAGGCGTTCATCCTCTCCGACGGCGCCGGGTTTCATAACGATCCGGGGCACTTCAAGAAGGAGTACGCGGACATCGGCGCCGTCACGCCGGCCGACATCCAGCGCGTCGCCAGGACGTACCTCACCGCCGACCGCGTGGTGCTCAGCGTCGTGCCGATGGGCGAGTGGGCGCAGGCCGCCAAGGCGGATCAGGGGAAGCGGTTCAGCAAGAACACAGACGAGTTGCCGGTCGCCAACGTCAAGACGCCGGACGCGCCCGCAGCAGCCACACCGGCAACCGGAAGCCAGGCGACCCCGGGCGGGCCCGCCAAGCCGGCATTCGACCGGACCGTGATCCCGAAGCCCGGCCCCGTGCCGCCGTTGACGGTGCCGAAGTGGACGCGCTCGACGCTCGCCAACGGCGCCGACCTCATCGTGATCGAACGCAAGGGATTGCCGCTCGTCGATTTCGGCATCTGGCTGATGGGCGGCGCGGAACACGTCGAGCCGTTCGAGAAGCCCGGCGTCGCGAGCTTCCTCGGGCCGATGATGCTCGAAGGCACGACGTCCAAGAACGGCGAGGCCCTGGCCGAAGCGCAGCAACTCCTCGGCATCCGGCTCGCCATCGGCGTCGGCGGTCAGACCGGGTCGGTCGGGTTTACGTCCACGACCGCGACCTTCAAGGACACGCTCACGCTGCTGATGGACGTAGTGCTGAATCCGACGTTCCCGAATGACGCGCTCGAGCGTCAGCGATCGCAGCGGCTGATTGCCTTCAAGCAGCAGATGGCGCGGACAGCAGGCATCGCGGGCCGCGTGTTCCCCAAGCTCCTGTACGGCGACGAGCACCAGCTCGGACGCGTCATCAGCGAGGGGTCGCTCTCCAGCATCACGCGTGAGGATCTGATCGCGTTCCACAAGACGTACCTGCAGCCGGGGCGCGCGATGGTGGTGGTATCGGGTGACGTCAACGCGGCCGAGATCAAGAAGACGATCGAAAGCGCGATGACGCCCTGGGCGCGCGCGGGCGCGAAGCCGGCGTTCAACTACACCAAGCTCCCCGCGCCGAAGGCGACGACGATCTATCTGGTGGATCAGCCGAAGGCGGCGCAGTCCACGGTGGCCATCGGCAATCCGGGGCCGCCGCGCAGCACGGCCGACTACTACGCGCTCGAAGTCATGAACGCGATGCTCGGCGGGCTGTTCCAGTCGCGGCTGAACGCCAACATCCGCGAAGACAAGGGCTACAGCTACGGCGTCGGCTCGGGATTCGGCTTCGGCCGCGGTCCGGGCGCGTTCCGGACCGGCGGCGACATCGTCTCGGCCAAGACGGACGCCGCGCTCGTCGAGTTCATGAAGGAGCTTCGTGGCATCATGGGCCCGAGGCCCGTCACCGACGAAGAGCTGCAGACCGCGAAGGCGTCGCTCATCCAGTCGCTGCCGAGCGAGTTCGAGACCGTGTCGTCGGTGAACGGCGCCATTGCGTCGCTCTGGCTGCAGGGGCTGCCGGACGACTACTACAACCAGTTCGTCGCCAAGGTCTCCGCCGTCACGAAAGAGGACGTCGTCCGCGTGGCGAAGCAGCACATCGACCTCGACCACCTCGTGATCCTGGTCGTCGGCGATCGCGAGACGATCGAAGCGCCCCTCCGCGCGACCAAGATCGCGCCGGTCGTCATCCTCAATTCGGAAGGAAGGCCGGTTAAGTAGGCCGTACGTGCCGCCCTGAAGACCAGGGCGGCCTACATGACAGCCATGTAGGCCGCCGCGGGTTTTGCGGCGGCGAGTTGATCAACTGATCAGCGCCCCGATCTCCGCGGCCTGGCGTTCGCCGTCGGCCTCGCCGATCTCCATGAGCCGCTTGATGTAATCGGGCTGAAAGAGCAGGAAGCTCAGCAGATCGGGGCTGCGGGTGTCGCGCGCGCCGGCGCTCCGCACGAGATACCGGAACGACGGCGGCAGGCTCGGCTCGTATTCGCCGGCCAGCTTGCCGAGATCCTGCGACGGCCGCACGAGGACGATGTCCACGGGCCGAAGGCCCTGGCGGGCTTCCGGCGGCAGGGCGGAGACCAGACTGTTGATGCGCCGGAGCGTGAGCGCGTCGCGATCGTGGTCGTCGAGAAAGACGGCATTGAGGAGCTGGCCGGCGATCTGCAGCGGCGGCGGGTAGCCGTACACCTGCGGCTGCTCGGCCTCCCGAATCGATCGGCTGTACCGGGTGGAAAACGCGACGAGGCGGTTGGCGCCAAGATGCACGGCGGGTGACAGCGGCGTCACGAGGCGGATGCCGCCGTCGCCGTACCAGGCCGAGTCGAGCTCGACGGCGGGGAAGAGCAGCGGCAGCGCCGCCGACGCCATCACGTGATCGACCGTGATGCGCGCCTGACGGCTTCGCCGGAACGGCCGCTCCCAGTCCTCGAGGTTCTTGCCTTCGACCCACGCGACCGTCTGGCCGGTGGTGTAGCTGCTCGTCATCACTGCGAGCGCGACGAGCCGTCCGTCCATCACGCTGCGCCGGATGCCCGCGATTTCGCCGTCGGCATCCACGCGGAACGCGGCCATCAGGGTCTCGCGCAGCGGCTGCGTGTCGACGAACCCGCGCAGCGGCGGCCGGACGGCCCGGCCGCCGAGCAGCAGCCGCATGCCCCAGTGCACGACCGTGCGGCCGAGCGACACGGGATTGGCATTGAACACCTTGTCCACCGTGAGCGTGCGCCAGAGATCGGACAGCTCTTCGACCGCCGCGCCGAACGGCCCCGGATGCGCCGCGAGGAACACGGCGTTGATGGCCCCCGCGGACACGCCCGTGATGATGGGCAGGCGGAGATTCGGATAGCGCCGGCCCAGCGAGCGCAGTAGCCCGACCTGATAGGCCGCGCGCGCGCCGCCGCCGTCGAGGACGATCGCGAGATCGTCTTTATGAGGAAGCGTCACCTGCCTTGCCGCGGCCAGGTGTTGTCGGTGGCGTTGCGATCGGGGAAGCGCTGATCCGGATCGAGCGTGATGGTCGTGATCGCCCGGCCGCCGAAGTCGAGCACCGCCTGGTACGTCCGGCTGCCGTTGAACCAGATGTCCACCGGCCACGTGACGATGGCCGACGTCGCGTCCACCATCCTGGCGTTCGCCATCGGCTTGATCGCCGGGCCGTCCGCCGCGAACTGGACTTTCAGCACGACCGGCGACGGCATCTGTCCCGCCTGCTTCACGGTGACGGTCGTCCGCGCGCCCGACGTCGTGACGTTCTCGATCGATCCCTCAACTGACTCGGTCGTCCAGAGCCAGTAGTACCAGAACCAGTTCAGGTCCTGCTTGAGCTGGTTGTTCATGAAGAAGATGTAGTCCCACGGCGAGGGGTGCTTGAACGCCCACGCTTTCGTGTACTCGCTCATCGCGCGCTGCACTTCCCTGTCGCCGACGATGCCACCGAGCATGGAGAGCATCATCGGCGTCTTGGAGTAGGTCTGAAACCCGTACATGTCGCCGCCGTAGTTGGCGTTCCACATCATCGGCGGTTCGGTCTCGTTGCCGCTGATCTCGCCGTACTGCTGCCCGACGCGATTGAGGTTGGGCGCGGTGCCTCGAAAATCCGCGTTCGACAGGATGTTCATGTACTGATTGAACCCCTCGTCCATCCAGCCGTACCACGTCTCGTTGTTGCCGACCATCATCGGCCACCACTGATGGCCGGTCTCGTGATCGGCGGCGCCCTGGTTGGAGTTGATGACCATCGGATATTCCATGCCCGCGCTGGGCCCGTCCTGCAAGGTCAGCTGCGGAAAGGGATACGGCGCCCAGAGCTTCGAGTAGAACTCCAGCGCGTGCCGCGCGATCGGGCCGGCGTTCTCGAAGAACTTCACGCGGTCCGGCAGGTGCACCATGTGGATCGGCACCGGGCCCTTGCCGGGGATGGTCGCGCGCGTCGCACGCCAGACGTAGTTCTTCGACGTCGCCCACGCGAAGTCGTTCACCATGTCGGCGACGAAGTGCCAGATCAGGCGATTGCCCGGAGCGGGCGTGCCGCTGATCTGCGCCGTCTTCACTTCGTCCGCGCCGACAATCGTGATGACCTCGTCGGACGCGAGCACGCGTGCCAGCCGGCCCGTCGCGGCCGCGGTGAGCACTTCCCCCGGGTTCTGCAGGACGCCGGTGCCGCTGACGATCCAGCCGCCGGGCACGTCGATCCGGACGTCGAAGCGGCCGAAGTTGTTGTAGAACTCCGACGGCCCCAGATACACGTTGGTGTCCCAGCCGCGGAGGTCGTCGTACTTCGCGATGCGCGGGAACCACTGCGTGGGCTGGAAGACGTTGTCGTCCCAGCGCTGGGTCATGCGGTGGCCCTGGCCCGGCCCGCCCGGCAGCTTCGTGCGCCAGCCGATGTCGATCTTCGCCTGCGACTTCGCGGCGATGGGGCTGGAAAGGATGATGCGCGCCAGCGTCTGGTCGAGGCCGACGGCCCGGGCCGCGCCCTGGGCCGTCGCGCGCCCCGGTCCGGTTTGCCCCGGGCTCACGTCGATCGCGGCGCCGTTCACGCTGAGCTGCGTGACGATCATGCCTTCCGTGTTTTCCGCCGGCACCGAACCGCCCCGCGGCACCAGGCCGCGGAAGATGTTGTGATCCAGCCGCAGGAAGATGTTCGGCAACGGCTGCGGGCTGTTGTTGTGCAGCGTGATGGTTTCCGTGCCGGTGAGCGTCTGCGTCGCCGGATCGAGGCTGACGCGAATCGTGTAGTCGGTCTGCAGCTGCCAGTAGCTCGGTCCAGGTCTGCCGGTCGCATCGCGCGTGCCCGCATCCCAGGCCTTGCGAATGGCATTCGTCATTGGCACGTCGCGGCGGATGGCGCGCGGGACTTCCGCGGCCGCGCCCTGCGGCGCTTGTGCGGTCAGGGACGCGGACGGCGCCGTCAGCAGCATGGCGCCAGCGAGGGCAGGTAGGAGGAATCTGCGGCGAATCATGAGGGAATGTTACACTGCCGGCCATGCGCAACTTCCTGCGAACGATGTTGTATTCCGCGGTTTTCGCCATCGCGTTCTTCTCGTTCCGAAGCGGCGAGGTCGTGACGTTGGCCGCGCCTGCCGACTCGATGCTCGTCGGGTTTGGCGGGACGGTGCTGGTGGGTGACGGCGAGGTCTTCGTCGGCGAAGCGGCGAATCAGTTCAGGCCTGGCACCGTCTACGTCTACCGGAAGTCCGGCGGGGCATGGCAGCAGGCGGCCACGCTGACGGGCCCGAACGCGGCGGTCGGCGATCAGTTCGGCACGGCGCTGGCGCTCGATGGCTCGCGGCTCTTTGTCGGCGCCGGCGCGCGCGCGGTGCACGTCTTCGCGAAACAGGGCGCCACCTGGTCGCTGACCGGCTCGCTGCCCATCACGGCGATTCCCGGCGCCATCGCGCTGCCGGCGCCGGGCACGCCGCCGCCGGCGGATCCGGCTGAGGCGGCGGCGCTGCAGAACGCCGACCGATTCGGCACGGCGATGACGGCTTCGGGCGAATGGCTGTTTGTCGGCAAGGCGGTCACGCTGGCCGGTCGTGGCGGACGGATTGGCGGCGGAGGCGGTGGAGCGGGACGAGGCGGCGACGCCGCGCCCGCGCTGCCCGCCGGCGCCGTGTACGCGTTCAAGCGGGATGCCTCGGGTCAGTACGCGTACCACTCGACGCTGAAGTCCGCCGACGCGGCGAGCGCCGGCGACGGCTTCGGATCCTCGGTGGCGACGCTCGGCCCGACCGTGCTCATCGGCGCCAGCGGTCAAGCGAACCGCGCGGGCGTCGTCTTCGAGTTCGGCGTCGATGCCGCCGACGGCGCCTGGAAGCCGCAGCGCTCGTTTGCGCCGCTCGGGATCCAGACCGGCGACAGCTTCGGCTCCGCCATCGTCGCCTCCGGCGATCAGGCGATCATCGGCGCGCCCGGCGATGCCGGCGGCTACGGGGCCGTGTACGCATTCAGAAAAGTCGAGCAGGCAGCCGGCCGTCGCGGTGGCGGCGGCGGTCAGGCCGGCGCGCCTCCAGCGGCGCCTCAGGCCGGCGGCGGCAATTTCACGTGGCAGGAAGTCAGCCGGCTCGCTTCACCCGCCGGCGGACGGCTCGATCGCTTCGCGGCTGCGCTCGCGGCCGACGACAAGGAAGTGTGGGTCGGCGCGCCGGGCGCGGCCGGTCCCGGACGCGTGTTCGTGTTTCCGGGCAACGCGACGGGCTTCAGGCTCGATGGCCTCCAGGTCGTCGGGCCGAATCGTGACGAGCCCGCCTCGGCGGGGCAGTCGCTGTCGTTGCGCGGCAACGTCGCGGCGGTCGGCGCGACCGGCGTCAACCGCAACGGCGGCGCGCTCTTCATCTACGAGCGCGATCAGAACGGCGTGTGGCGCGAGCAGCCGATGATGGCGCCCGCGCTCGACGAGCTTCCGGCGCTCACGGGCACCGAGCGCCGCTGCAGCGGGCAGGGCAAGGTCGAGATCTTCGAGTGCGGCGCCACCGATCTGCAGGCGTTCCTGCCGCCATCCAAACTGAGCCACGACGGCCACTACATTCAGCTGAGCAGCCTCTGGGGCTACACGGACGCGAAGACGAAGAAGGAGTGGGCGATCGTCGGACGCCGCGACGGCGCGACGTTCGTGGACATCACGAATCCGGTCAAGCCGATCGTGGTCGCCGATCTGCCGCTGACCGAGGGCGCGAGGCCCAGCTCCTGGCGCGAGATCAAGGTGTACAAGGACACGGCGTACATCGTCTCGGACGGCGCCGGCCCCCACGGCATCCAGGTCTTCGATCTCGGACGGCTCCGCACGATGACACCGCAGGCGAACGGACTGCCGCAGAAGGTGGACGCCGACTTCATCTACCGCCAGGTCAACAGCGTCCACGACATCGTGATCAATGAGGAGAGCGGCTTCCTGTATGCCGTGGGATCGAGCGCCGGCGGCACCACGTGCGGCGGCGGCCTGCACATGATGGACGTGCGCGCCGATCCGAAGGCGCCGGTCTTCGTCGGCTGCTACGCCGACACCCAGACCGGCCGCGGACGCACGGGCTACTCGCATGACGCGCAGTGCGTCAGCTACAAGGGCCCGGACAAGCGCTACAAGGGCCGCGAGATTTGCATCGGCTCCAACGAAACGGCGATCAGCCTGGCCGACGTCACCGACAAGGCCAATCCGAAGTTCATCTCACGCGCGGAATATCCGAACGTCGGCTACACGCACCAGGGCTGGTTCGACGAGCAGCATCGCTGGTTCTATGTGAACGACGAGCTCGATGAAGGCCGCAACGGCATCGACAAGACCCGCACGCTCGTCTGGGACCTCGTGGATCTCGAGAACCCGAAGCTCATCAAGGAGCACATGGGCACGACGGCCGCCTCGGATCACAACCTGTACGTGAAGGGCGACCTGATGTACCAGGCGAACTATCGCGCCGGCCTCCGGATCCTGACGATCAAGGATCGCGGCAACCCGAAGGAAGTGGCGTACTTCGACACCGCGCCGTTCGGCCCGAACACCGCCGGCTTCAACGGCGCGTGGAACGTGTATCCGTTCTTCAAGAGCGGCTCGATCATCGTGAGCAGCATCGAGCAGGGCCTGTTCATCGTGAAGACCGCGGATAAATGAGACTTCTGCTCGCGCTCATTGCCGCAGTTGGCTTGACGGACGGCGCGCGGAACGCGCGCCCCGCCGCAGTACAGGCTGATCTGCTCTACGTCTGCATCCAGGACGACGCGAAGATCGCCGTCGTGGACATGCGGGCGAAGTCGGTCGTCCGTACGATCGATCTGCAGAAGCTCGGGTTCCCGGCCACCGCCAAGCCGCACTACATCGTCGTCGAGCCGGACGGGTCGGCGTGGTACGTGTCGCTCATCGGAGCCAACCGCGTCGTGAAGTTCGACCGCCAGGACCGCATCGTGGGGCAGTTCGAGATGGAGACGCCGGGCATGCTGGCGATCGCCGGGCCCGTCCTCGCGGTCACGCGGTCGATGAGCGCGGTGAATCCGCCGAAGCGCATTGCCATTCTCCGCCGCGACACGCTGACGGGCGACGAGCTGGATGTGATCTTCCCGAGGCCGCATCCGATCGCGGCACTGGCGACGGCCGAGAGCGGTTACGTCTATACGGGAAGCCTCGGCGTGAATCAGCTTGCCGCCATCTCGTTCGCCGA
>Ga0137433_1000268_pt1 | contig 30608 bp, 25 predicted proteins | sample EasRivERMZT840_2_FD_102335 | JGI IMG/M metagenome (GOLD analysis project Ga0137433, IMG submission 102335) | Soil microbial communities from meander-bound floodplain in the East River, Colorado, USA - East River MetaG ERMZT840_2 | ecosystem: Environmental > Terrestrial > Soil > Floodplain ...
CGGCGAACAGGGCCAGCGCCCGTGGCTTGCGGAAGAGGAATCGGTCTGCCGGATCCGTGTTCGCCTTGATGAATGCGCAGAGCTCGTTGAATTGCGGCTGCGTCGCCCCGTCCTCGACCGGGCCGAACGGAGTGCGCGAGTACGCCCCGGCATACGTCGCCGCCAGCAGGCTGGCGAGGACCGCCGTCGGTGCCCAGCGGCCCGTGCCCGCCATCCGCGATCCGATCACCTCCGCGCCCCTGAAGGTGTAGAACAACAGCAGCGGAAGCATCGGCAGCAGGTATCGCTGCACCGGCGGGAAGAGCAGGATCATCCCCGCGTAAAGCACCAGGAAGCACTCCACGACGCCAATCTCGCGCCGCAGCGACGTCCAGGCGCCGACTGCCGCCAGGCCCGCGATGGTGAAAAACACGCCTGTGGCTGCGAGGAGGCTGTACTCGTTTTCGACGAACCCGCGCAACTCACCCACGTACTGGCGGGCGTAGCCAAGCGGCGCGACGATCGAGAACGTGTCCTGGAACCATTGCACGTAGACGCCTTCGATGGGGAGCCACGCGCGCTGCACGGCGATCAACGCCACGGCCACAGCCGCCGCCACGCCGGGCGCCACCAGCGCGACGGCGCGCCGTTGCAACAGGCCGTGCAGCAGCACGGCGCCCACCAGCACCACGCCAATCGACCGCGTCGCGGTCGCCGCGTAAATACCCAGGCCCAGCGGCACACCGAGCGCGGCGCGCGCCGCGAGCGGCCCGGCGTACCGCGCCAGCCCCTGCGCGCCCGCCAGCGTGAGAAAACAGATCGCGAGGAAGAGCAGGTCCGATCCGATGGCGTCCTTCAATCGCCACAGCACCGGATTGAAGCCAATGGCGGCCAGCAGCAGCGCGCCGTTCACGCGCGACAGGCGCCGGCGAAACACCAGATGGACGCCGGCGAGCGCGACGACGATGAGGAGCGCCATCGCCGCTTTCATGGGCGCGAGTGCGAGGCCGTAGAGCGCGTAGACCGGCGCCAGCAGGACGCCGGTCGCGGGCGGATACGCGGCGGGACCGACGGCGACCGCCTCGGGATTCAGCAGGTAGCCGGTGGACGCGTACGGGTGTCCCGTCGCCAGGTTCCTGGCGTGCAGCAGGTACTGCGCGAAGTCGTCGCCCCACTCGTGGCCTTCCCGGATCGTCGCGACCTGGAAGAGGCCCACGCAAGCGAGCACCGCGATCGCCGGGCCGTGGCGGAACCACCACCCCCCGCCGCTCGACGGGTTCTCGTCCGTCACCCTAGGCCTCCCGCCGGAAAACGAACAGATTGTTCAGGCCGAGCTGGAACCGCCGGCGCACCTCGAGCGCGAAGCGCGGCGGCGCGAAGATGCGCCCGGTGGTGTTCACGTCGTAGCCGTGGTGTTCCTCGAGCGACATGCCGTGGATCACGCGCAGCGCCTTCAGCACCGCCAGGATGCGGTCGACCGCGGCGGCCGGCACGGTGATGATGATGCGCCCGCCGGGCTTGAGCAACCGGTGCGCGCCGGCTGCCAGCGACTCATAGCCCGCCTCCGGAAGGTGCTCGAGCACGGCCAGCATCGTGATGGCGTCGAACGGGCCCGCATCCGGAGGGACGTCGCCGGGGAAGACACCGCGCACGAGACGAAACGGGCCGAGATTGGCCGGGTGCGACAGCGTCGGGTCGACGCCGATCGATCCGTCGGCCAGCCCGGCGACCCTGCGGAGCAGTTCGCCCTCGCCGCACCCGATGTCGAGGACGCGCGCTCCCGGCCCCACAAACGGCAGGGCCTTGGCGATGCGCCACTGCTGCAGCCAACGGTCTGCGGGGGTCACGCGGTTCCTCTCGCGGCGCCGCCACTCACTGGGTTGGACTACCGAACCAGAGGCGCGTCGCGCCCTTGAGGTAGGGCGCCCGCGCGCTGACGATGTCGAGCACGCCGGCGCGATCCCCAGGCAGCACGCCGAATCGGCCGGCCAGCAGGAGGAACGCCGCCGTGCCGAGTGCGCCCGCCAGAACGACCTGGCCGAGGTTGTCGCCGGGCAGCCACGTCACACGGCATGCCCACATCGCGGCGGCCACGGCCAGGCCCGCGCCGAGCGGCGGACCGGCGATGCGCACGATGTACTTCGCCGTCGGGTAGCCGAGCTCCCGGCACAGCAGGTACGGCGTCAGGAACCCGCGACTGACGACCATCACCAGCGAGCTGGCCAGCGCCGCGTTGAACAGGTCGCCGCCGCGCGCGAACTCGTAGATGAGCCCCGTGGCGGCCAGCCCTTCGGCGAGCAGCAGCCACGAGAACGCGCGATGCCTCGCCATGCCGTACAGCATCGAACTCGAGTTGAACTGCATGGCGTCCGACAGCACCGTGCAGAGGACGAAGACCGGCAGCAGCGGCGCGCTCATGGCGACGAAGGTCGGGTTTGGCAGCCACACGTGAAACAGCGCGTCGCCGTAGGTCATGAGAAAGATGGCTGCGGGCAGGAACACCACGAGCGAGTACCGGTTCGACTGAATGCCCAGCGTGACGAGTCCGTCCCGGCGATCGTGCGCGGCCAGCTCCGCCGCCCGTGCCGTCGTCACCAGTCCGAGCCGGTGCACGAGGTCGAGCACGGCCTGGATCAACCGACGCGGCAGTGAGTAGTACCCCACGTACTCCGCCGAGTACGCGTGGCCGATGACGATGCCCGGTCCCTGGTCCAGCAGGAGCGCCCCGAGCGTCGACGGAGCCGCGTGGACCGCATAGTTGAAGAGCCTCCGGAAGCTGGCGCCGTTGGCGTCGCCGAGCCGCCACCGGTACTGCGGGAAGTGCTTCAGGAACACGCGCCATTGCCAGAGGCATTGGACCATCCGCGCGCCTATCACGACCGAGACGACGGCCGTCAACCCGAGCCCAAGCTGGAGCAGCGTGATGATCAAGACGGCCCGCGCCACGTTGATCACGATGACAATGCGGTACGCGAGATCGAACCGTTGCACGGCTTCGAGCGCCGCGGACGCCGCGGTGAGGGCCAGGCTGAGCGCCCACCCCACGCCCGCGATGATCGAGATCGTCACGAACGTGGCTTGCAGGTGCGGCGAAATGACGAAGAATGACGGGCCGTACGGGGCGGCCGCCAGCGTCGCGACGACCAGGCAGGCGCCCACCGCCGCCATCGTCACGATCGCCGTATTCAGGGTGCGGTTGAACTCCTCGTAGTCACGGAGCGCCCAGTAATGCGCGACGAACTTGACCAGGGCCGATCGAATGCCGCCGTCGAACAGCGTGTAGTACTCCACGACGCTGAAGATGAGCACCCAGGCGCCGTAGGCCTCGGCGCCGAGCTCCATGATCATGAGCGGCGAGACGACCAGCGCCATGGCGGCGTTGGCGCTGACCGAGGCCCAGGTCCAGAGCGTGTTGGCGGCAAAGGCCGGGCGCGCGGGTGCCTGGCTCATCGAGTGGTTCGGGTGCAGCGATCGTGAAGAGGGCGCATGGGCAGCGCAATAGGGTATCGCGTGGAGACGTTGTATCAGAATCGTCAAAGACGTCGACTCGGAGGCGTCCGCGGATACGGACTATCATCCGTGGCATGCTCACGCGCAGGCGGGTCCACCGGGACTCTTCCGAGTGACGGCGCCGGTCCGGACGCCTGTCATGCTGCTCGCCCGCCAGCTGAACTTCGGCGGATCCGAGCGCCAGGTCTGTGAAATGGCCAAAGCGCTCGATCCCGCGCGATTCGACGTCCATGTCGGGGCCTTCTACTCCGGAGGCGCGCGCGCGCAGGAAGTGGTGGCCCATGGCATTCCGGTCGTCGAAGTACCCGTCCGATCGTTCAAGTCTCCGCGGAACGTGCTGAGCGCGGCGATGGGACTGCGACGCTACATCCGCGAGCATGGCATCCGGATCGTGCACGGGTTCGATCCGCCGACCTGCGCGTTTCTCGGTCTCATGGCGCCGCTGCTGCGCCGCGCGACCGTCCTCACCAGCCAGCGCAATTACCGCAACGTGCGCACGAAGGTGTTCCGGGCGCTCCTGCGTCTGTCCGATCGCACCGGTGACGGCATCGTCGTCAACTGCGACGCGATGCGGTATCACCTGGTCCAGGATGAGCGCCTGACCCATGGCAACATTTATCTCTGCTACAACGGCCTCGACGCGAACCGGTTTCAGCGGACGACGGCTGTCACTGAAGGTCGAGTGCCGGCCGACGCGCTGGTCGTCGGCACGGTCTGCCTGTTCAGGAAGGAAAAGGACCTGGGCACGCTCGTCCGCGCGTTCGCGACGATTCAGGACTCGCACCCGAAGCTGTTCCTGCTGATGGTCGGCGACGGCGCGGAACGTCCCGGTCTCGAGCTACTGGTCCGCGAGCTCGGCATCGAGTCGAAGTGCCTGCTGGCGCCGGCGGCCGCGGACGTCGTCCCCTGGCTCAGCCGCCTCGACGTCTTCGTGCTGCCGTCGCGCTTCGAGGCCTGCTCGAACTCGCTGATGGAAGCCATGGCGTGCGGCTGCGCCTGCGTCGCGTCGCGCATCGGGGGCAGCCCGGAGCTGCTCGACGACGGGCGTGCCGGGCTCCTCTTCGAGGCCGGCGATGTGGGCGGCCTCGCCGCGCAGCTGCGCCGGCTCGTCGCGAATCCGACGCTGCGGGACGAGCTCGGGCAGATAGCCGCCCATCGGATGCGGACAGAGTTCTCGCTCGAGATCGCGGCCACGCGGCTCGGGGCGATTTACGACAGCGTCCTGCGGGCCGGCGTGCGACGCCTCTTTCGCCGGCGGGTCCCGAGCGCGTAGTGCTCGTACCGTGGTTCCAGCAATCGCGCAGCCAGCGCCCGCCGCTGAGGGTGGCCCTGCTCCTCGACGCGCTCGTCGTGCCGCGGTATTGCGCGGAGATCCTCGCGCAGGTGCGCGGCTGCGACTTCATCGCCGTCGCGCTGGTCGTGATTGGTCCGGGCCGGTCGGAGCGCGCGCCAGAGCCTCCCCTGCTCGTCCGCGCGTACACGCGCTGGGATCAGCGTCATCGACGGCCGCAGGTCGATCCGCTCGAGACGACGGACATCGCGCAGGCGATTGCCGGCCTGCCGCGCATCGACGCCGGCGCCCGGGCGCAGGCGGCCGGGACCTATCCGGCGGCCGTGGTGGATCGGCTCCGCGACGCCGCCTGCGACGTCATCGTGTCGCTCACCGCCGAGGCCGTCTCGGGTGACGTGCTGCAGGCCGCGCCGCAGGGGGTCTGGAGCCTGCAGTTCGGCGGGCGCCCTGCCGCGCATCCGTCGCTCGACTACTACCCGGACGTTCGCAGTGGATCCTCTCTGTCGCGGGCCTCGCTCGTGCGATTGGCCGCCAATCCAGCCGAGACCGTCCCGCTCGCGACCGCGCTCGTGACTCCTGCGCCCGGGCTGTCGGTGGTGGCGAGCCGGCCCAAGGCCTATTGGGCGGTCACGTCATTCGTCGTGCAGAAGTTGCGCGAGGTCCACGAATCCGGCGTGGCGGCTGTTCAGCTGCGGCCGGACACGAAGGCGGGTTCGACGTTCCGCGACGCGACCCCAGACCGGATGCCCACCAACGGCGACGTCGTGCGATGGCTGGCGCCGACGATCCTGCGCAAGGTCGCACACCGCCTGACGTCTCGCCCGGTCCTGCCGCACTGGCGCATGGCCGTGCGCCAGGGCCACAAGGCAGTTCCCGATGGCGAATCCGCACCGGACTTGTCGGGCTTCCGCTGGATCGAGTCGCCGCGCGACCGGATCTACGCCGATCCGTTCCTCTTCGAACACCAGGGCGAGCTGTGGGTTTTTTTCGAGGACAACGATCGACGATTGGGCAAAGCGGTGATTTGCGCTGCGCCGATTTCAGGCGCGGGACTGGGTCCCGTCGTGCCGGTGCTCAATAGGCCCAATCACCTGTCATATCCGTGTGTCTTTCGCGACCGCGGTGACGTGTTCATGATTCCTGAAACCATGGGCAGCGGCGGCGTTGAGCTGTATCGGTGCCGGGAGTTCCCGTCGAGCTGGGTGCTCGAGCGCGAGCTCTTTCGGGGCCCCGCCGTCGACACGAACATCTGGATCACCAGGGACGGGTACTGGTTCTTCACGAGCCTGGTCGAACCGCGTGGCAACGCCAAGCAGTTGTGGCTGTTCCACGCGCCGGCCCTGGACGCACCCTGGGCGCCGCATCCCGCCAGCCCGATCTCGTCCGACGTGCGCAACAACCGCGGCGCGGGCGCGATCCTCGATCACGACGGGCGGCTGTTCCGGCCGAGTCAGGATGGCAGCGGACAATACGGCCGATCCTTCACCTTGAACGAGATCACGCGTCTGGCCGCAGACGCCTACGAGGAACGGCCAGGCGTGACCGTCGAACCGCCGCCCGGCTTCAACGGCACGCACACGTACGCGAAGCACGGCGACCTCGAGATGATCGACGGCCGCGCGCTGGTCGACGCCAGGAGCGTGTCCTCGCGGACCGCCGGGTAGGTCCCTGCCGCCGGAGGTCAGCTGCGCCCGGCCAGGGCTGACAGGCGCCGGCGAAGCGCCAGCACGCTTCGTACGACCGGCGCGGGCAGCACCGCGAGCAGGCGCGCGGCCGCCGGCGGCCGCTCCACGTGAGTGAGTTCGCGCCGCGCCTCGGCGGTACGCCCCTGCACCAGGAAGATTCGCGTGCGTTGCATGCGCAGGTCATCGAGCACCCGCCGGTACTCCGCTTCATGGGAGGCCATGAACCGGGCGTCGGCGCCCCACACGCGCTCGAGGACGAGGATGTTCGCCGCCATGCTGGGCAGGTGGTCCGTGCTGGAGATGCGGTCGCCGGCGTGTCCGTGCTGCCACGCGGTCTCGTAGTCGAAGAACGATCCGGGCCCGACGCGCGAGACGCGGCCGAAGCACTCCAGGTCTTCCATCGCGGGAATGTCGTCACCGAAGCGCAGCGCGTCACCGGCTTCCCGGCGCCTGACGACGAACGAGCTGGTGAGGATGTAGCTACGCGCGAATTCACGTTCGTACAAGCTGCCCGTGTGGACGAAGAAATCGGGCACGCCATCGGCGAGTGTCGCGTGCGCCGAGTATGGAACGCCCGGCGCCAGAATCTCGTTCCAGCTGCGCGGATCGTTGTGCCAGTTGATCAGGTAGCGCCGCGTCACCGTGCCGTCGTGATCGGTGATCGCGAAGTCACTGAACACGAACAGCACGTCGGACCGGGCGTCGAGCCACCGTCGGGCCAGCTCGAGCTTGCCGGGCATCCACTCGTCGTCGGAATCGAGGAAGGCCACGAGGTCGCGCGTGGCATGCCGCACGCCGACGTTGCGCGCGGCGCCGCCGCCGCCGTTGGCGGTGCGCACGTACTTGATGCGATCGCCGTACGGCGCCAGGACCTCCGCCGTGTTGTCGGTGGACCCGTCGTCGACCACGATGACTTCGTCCCCGGGCCGGCTCTGGCTCAGCGCGGATTCAACGGCCCTGCGCACGAAGTGCGCACGGTTGTACGTGGGAATGACGGTAGAGACGGAGAGCGCCACTCGTCGCTAGTGGTCGTGCGAGGGCTCGGGCGCGCGCTGCACCTTGCGCAGGACCCGGGCGGCCTGGAACTTCACGGTGTCCCGAAGCGCGGACCGGCCGAACGGAACGGGCCGGTAGCCGCGTCGTCTCAGCTTGCCGTTCAGGTCGTAGATGAGTGCGCGCCGATCGAGATCGGGCGTCCGGAACGTGATGCTGAATGAAATCGAGTACGTCGATCCGACCCGCACGTGGTGCGGGAAGGTCACGGGCACGTGCAGGCCGTCGCCCGACTTCAACTGGAACGAGAAGGCCTTCGCCTGGTACTCGTCCTTGAAGGCCATGTTGCGGTGCGCGCCGCCGTAGAAGTCCTCGAGCTGCTCTTCGCTGAGCACCGTGCGATCGCCGCCGTCGAACACCGACATCGTCTTGTCGCCGCGAATCTGGAGCAGGAAGTTGTGCTCAGGGTCCATGTGGTACGGCGTCACCGAGCCGGCGGACGAGATGAAGATGAATCCCTGCGGCAGCCGCATGTCGGGATGGGTCGCCTCGGCGTAGGCCTTCACCTCCTCGAGACACTGCATGAGCAGCTCACGATAGGCCGGGTTGCGCTCGACGAACTTGAGAACCATCCAGGAGCTGCAGTCTTCGATCCGGCGGATGGTCTCTTCGATCCCGAGACCGGTGCGCGGCGTCTGCTTCGAGTCCATGCTGACCGGAATCTGACCCGCGTTGTATTCCACGGTGGCAGGGTCGAGCGCCTGCGAGAGCTCGATCAGGCGCGGCAGCGCGAAGAGCGGATGGCTCGCCAGGTGGTGCCGGATCAGGAACGGCTTGCGGTTGAAACTGGCCGCGAACTTTGTCGCGTCGATGTCGAGGAGTCGGCCGGAGGGGCTACTCATGGCTTGCTTCTGACTTGGCCGCCGCGTCGCTCCCGGGACGACGACGGATGAAGGTGCGATAGATCCAGCGCAGCAGCGGCAAGCCAGATACTACCAGACCGCCCGGCGCCCGCCCGGATGCCAGGATTGTCGTCGCCATCGCACGCCGATCGGGCCACAGCCGTTCGATCATGAAGTGCCTCGGGCTTGCGCAGGAATCCATCCACGACCAGCCTGGCATGTCGTGCAGGGCGGCGACGTTCTGGAGCTCGAGCTGGACTCCCGGCGAGAAGCGCGCCAGCTGTTCGTCGAACGCGATCTTGAACGCGAAGGAGCCGGGAAGGGCGAGGAAGCTGCACTTCATCGCGATGGGGCGCCCGTCCAGGAAGAGGCCCAGCAGCATGAGCCGCCCCCGCCCGTGTGCCGCGCGAAAGATCGCTTCGAAGAACTCCCGCCGGGCGGCGTCGCTCGCCAGGGCCGATGCCTCCTCGCCCTTCCAGCCCGCGCGCTCGAGCGAGAGGAACTGCGCCAGCCAGGGCTCGGGGTCCTCGCCGGTCGCGAGGGTACGCACCTCGACCGTGCCGGTCTCGGCGAGACGCCGTGCCTGTCGCCGCAGCTCCTTGCGATTGCCGCCCGACATCGCCCGAGCCAGAACGGTCTCCGAGTCGGATCCTCGGAGGAGGTTCGCGCGGTAATGGCGGTCGGCCACGTGGGCGAACAGGCGCCCGCGGTTCACGAACTCGGTCAACAGTTGCTCGAAGGCATCGCCGGCCCCGTACTCGGGGAACTGGACAAGGGACGCGCGGTCGGGGCCCGTGCGCAGCCACGTGATGAGCGCGGCGAGGCACGGTCCTCCGACGTCCTTCCGGATCAGCGGTGTGCAGAGAGGAGCAAGCGCGTGCTGCCACACCGTCATGACCGCGATCGGCACCCCCTGCAGGCGCGGCAGGCGCTCCAGCAGGAAGAGCCCGTAGAGCACATGGGCCGCGGTGGGATGCTTCGGATCGGGGCCGTAGATCAGCACGGCGCGCAGGTTGCAGCCGAGCCCGAACGCGCGCCAGGCCGCGAGGAGCATCCAGGGTTCCTGGAAGACGTTCGGCTCGATCGCCGCGGCCGCCAGCGACTCCCAGGCCGCGACGTGGGCCGCCAGCTCGTCCGGGGTCCGGGCGACGATGACTGACGTCCCGGTCGTCACGTCAGCGGGACCCTGCGAGCATCCGGGTGCGGTAGGCCCGGCGCGCACGCGACAGCGCGCTGCGCGATCGACGCGCCACCTGGAACAACCCGGCGCGCAGCGTGGGCCTGAACATCTCGAGCTCGCTTGTCTCGATCACGTGAGGGGTCCAGGATTTCTTGTAAGGAGCCAGCCCGCCCATGAAGTCGAACGCGCGCGTTCCCGGCTCGCCCACTGAGTGCTTGATCGCGAGTCCGATAATCGCCCGGCCGAGACTGTAGGCCTTGTAGGCCGGCGACGGATCGATCCCGCTCTGCAGATAGTGGGTGGTGCCGCGATCGTGAAACCCGATGAGCGCCGCCACCGCCACGCCATTCGCCCGAAGCCGCCAGAGACGGAGGCGGCCCTCGGCAAACGCCTGACGGGCCGTCTCGCGCAGGAACTCGTCGAACCGGGGCAACACGAACGAGCCGGGCTCTCCGCGGCTCGTCCAGCGGGCCTGGTGCAGACGCACCAGGTCATCGAGCGCGGGCTGGAGCTCAGCCGCGTGCTCCACGATGCTGAACTGCATGCCCGGCACCTTGAAGACGTGGCGAATGACGCGGTCGATGTTCTGGCTGAAGCCCGCCCGCGTGGTGTCCCAATCGGTACTCGTGTCAACGACGCGCGCCTCCTCGAGGTGCGTGATGCGAGCGCCCGGACCGAGCGCGCCGCCGAGGAGCGGCAGCGTGGCCGACCGCGACGGCACGCACCAGAGCCACAACCGATCCCAATCTCGGCTTCCGCGGATGACGTGGGCGATCGTCTCCGCCACCGGCCGTTCGTACCCGCGCGCGGCGATGATGTCGAGGTATTCACTCGTCTTGAGCTCTGTGCCTGTGCCGATGAACGTGATCTGGCGCACCGGCACGACGCCGTGATGAACCTGCGTGCTCACGTACAACGGCGCGAGGCCCACCAGGCGCCGGTGCTCGTCCCGGCACGTGATGAGGTACAGGCGGCCGTTCGCGGGGGCATGTATCCGCCACCAGGTTCGGTTCCAGTGCCAGCGCAGGAAGAACACCGCCTGGTCGCTCGAATCCACCAGCCCGTCCCACTCCGCTTGCAGCGCGTCGAATTCGTCGTCGACCGAGAGCAGGGCTGAGGCCAGCACGACAGGGGCTCATAATCCCCGGCGGCTCCGAGGATGTCAACCCGCGTGCGGCCCGCCGCGACCCGGCGTCGGCACGAAGAACCGCTTGAGGCGCAGGAAGTGCTTTTCAAGCAAGTGGTACGAGAGGAACGCCGCGGCGAAACTCAGGAAGGGAATGACGACCATGTACACCGCCGGTCGCAAACCGCCGGTCCAGGCCAGGCGATCCAGAATCGGCTGCTGCCACAGCAGGTCGATGCCGAGGTGGAGGACATACATGCCGTAGCTGTACTTGCCCACGGTCATCAGCACCGGCGAAGTAAACACGGCCTGCCAGCGGCCGGCGGTGCCCGTCGCGACGGCAAAGATCACGATCGCGAAGGCCACGGCCAGCATGGAATGACCGACCGTCAGCGTCATGAGGCCGTGCGGGCGATACGCCGTGGTGATGACGAAGCCGACGAGGAGCAGCCCAATCGCGATCTGCTGCAGTCGCGTCGAGGACACCCGGGCGAAGATTCCCCCGGTCGGGGCGCGCACGATCGCCGCCACGGCGGCGCCGAGCGCCAGCGCATCCATCCGGCTGACCGTGAAGCCGTACGCGGCACCGACGTCCACGCCGAACGCGAGCGTGGTCGACCGGAACATGAAGGCGCCGACGGCGAAGGCGATGCACAACGGCACGAGCCGGCGATAGCAGAGGGCCACCAGCAGGGGCCAGATCAGGTAGAACTGCTCCTCGACGGCCAGCGACCAGAAATGCTCGAATCCCCGCACCGTCGGCACGCCCCAGTTCGAGAGAAATGTCCAGAGCCAGACCTGGTGCTGACGGCTGTCGAGCAGCTCGGCCGGCGCCAGGCCCACGGCGGGCACCAGGATCAGGATCGCGATCAGGTAGCCGTAGTAGAGCGGAAAGATCCGCAGGACCCGCCGCGCGTAGAACGCGCGGTAGTAGTTTTTCGCCCCGAGGCTGTCGAGCAGGTTGCCGGTGATCAGGAAACCGGACAGCACGAAGAACAGCTGCACGCCGATCCATCCCGCGCCTGACGCGTACGTGATGACGCGCACGAGCCCCGTCGCGCCCAGGTTCACGTTGTGCGGAACGACGAGGAGGATCGCGATGCCGCGCAGTCCGTCCAGGGCCGGCAGATATGCGGGTGGTCGTTGTGCGCGGTCGATGTCCGGAATACTAGTCGAAACCCTGTAAGATCGCCGGCGATGAGCGACGCGGCGGCGCGCGGCCCGCGCCGGGGCTTCCTGGTCAACACACTCTGGACCTGGGCCGCCGTGGTCACGAGCCTCGCGCTGGCGCTCATCGTCACGCCGCTCATGATTCGTCGTCTCGGCCCGGAAGCGTACGGGCTCTGGGTGGTCGTCTTCTCGTTCACCGAGTACTACTCGATCGTCGATCTGGGCGTCCGGTCGGCGGTGGTCAAGTACGTCGCCCAGCACGTGACGCTCGGTGAGACGGACGAACTTCACCGCATATTGAACACGGCCTTCGCCTACTTCGGCCTCGGCGGCATCGCGCTGCTCGCGTTCACGCTGCTCATCGCGCCGGTGGCAGCCGGGCTCTTCAACGTTCCGCCGGAGATGCGTGCCACGTCCGTCCAGGTCTTGATGGTGACCGGCGCCGGGGTCGCCGCGACGTTCTCGTTCATGTGGCTGGGCGCGTCGCTCGAGGCGATCCAGCGCTTCGATTTGTCCTACCGGATCATCATCGGCATCAACGTCGCGCGGGTCGCTGTCATGGTGGCCATGCTCCTTGCCGGCTTCGGCCTCTTCGCCGTCGTGGCCGTCGCGCTCGGAGCGCGTCTCTTGCAGTGCCTCCTGATTTATCGAGCGTTCATGCGGCAGTTCCCGGGGTTGCGCTGGTCGCGGCGGTTGGTCAGCCGATCGACGTTCCGCAAGCTGTTCGGGTTCAGCGTGTTCACCGTGCCGTCGACCGCCGGTGGGATGCTGCTCGAGCACGGCCCCGGCGTCATCGTGGGCTTCGCGCTCCCGGTCGAGTACGCCGGCTACTACTCCCTGCCGCGGCGGCTCCTGCAATCGGTGCTGGACCTGGTACACCGGATGGGGTCGGTAACGACTGCGCGATCGGCGGAGCTGGCGGCGCGGGACGATCGGCCGGGCCTCGTGCAGCTGGCCGTGCAATCAAACCGGTACGGGCTGATCGTGTTCATGCCAGCGACGATCTTCCTCTGGCTGTTCGGCGAGACGGTGTTTCGTGTCTGGCTCACGCCCCAGGTGGCCGCGATCAGCGCGCCGCTCCTGCCCGTCTTCCTCCTCGGCGTGGTGTTCGCCGATGCGAGCCAGTTCAACTCGAGCTCGATGCTCTACGGACTCGCGCGCCACCGCGTGTTCGGGTTCCTGCTGCTCGCCGAGGGCCTGCTGTCGAGCGCGCTGGTGTACTACTTCGCCAGGGCCGGCAGCCTCTGGCATGCGGCGCTCGCGGCATCGGTCCTCATGATCATCAACCGGGGCCTCCTGACCCCGTACTTGCTGTGCCTGCACCTCCAGTACTCGCTCGTGCGCTACCTGGCCGAAGTGTCCATCCGGCCCCTGGCTGCCGGCGTCGCCACCGGTCTGGTCATGTGGGGTCTCAAGGCGGCGGGCCTGCCGGTGGCATCGCTCGTGGACCTGGCCCTGGCAGGCCTGCTGACGACGGGGGTCTATGTGCTGATTGCCGGGCGTTTCTGCGTGCTGGCCGAGCACCGCGACTGGATCGTGACCCTCGTCGCGAGACGCGCCCCAGGGCTCGTGCCCGCGACGCGCGCCTGGCTCGGGCGCTGAAGGCTGTGCGTACGGGTGGCGGTTCCCCTATACTCATCGACCATCAAGGGATGTGCGTGTTGATTGGGAAGCTGTCTCGGTCGGGGTGGATCGCGCTTCGCATGCTCGTGTCGGGACGCGTCGCAGAGCTCCTCTACCTCGTGAGGAACCGGCTCAACGGCATCGACCTGGAGTTCGTGTCGGCGGAGGAGCTCGGTCTTTCCCCCGAGCGGTCCCACTACCACAGCAACTCGGGCGGGCCTGATTGCGCGCGGGTGTTCAAGTCGCTGCGCATTCCGCCCGGGAGCGTGGTCGTGGACCTCGGCAGCGGCAAGGGCGGCGCGGTGATGACGCTGCGGCAGCTGCCGTTCGCCGAGATCATCGGCGTCGAGGCTTCTCCGAAGCTCATCGACATCGCCATGGACAACGTCGCGCGGCTCGGGCTCGGGTCCATCCGGTTCGTACACAGCGATGCCGCCGCGTTCACGGACTTCGATCGCGTCACGCACATCTACATGTACAACCCGTTCCCCTGCCACGTCGTCTCCCGCGTGATGGCGAACATCGCCGAGTCGATCGGGCCGTCCGCCCGGGACGTCACGCTCGTTTACCGGAACCCCGCGTGCGACGACGCGATCCGGGCGTCGGGCGTGTTCGAGAAGACGCAAACGATGCAGGTGAACGGACACACCTGGAGCCTCTACCGGTACCTGCCGCAGCCGCGGAAGAGCGAGGCCGACGGACCGCAACTGCTATTCGAGTGGCCACCGCCGGCCCGGCCGGCGCAGCAAGCGGAAGCCTCCTGACGCTGGCACGCCGGATCGGGTTACTATCCGGACCGGGTCACCGTGGACGGGAAGATCGTCGCCCTCCGGGCCGAACGCGAGAACGACTCCGCGCGCATCGTGCCGGCGGGCCCGTTCGACCTGGCGCACGCGGCGGCGGTCGCGCACGCCGTCGCAGATGTCGAGCCGCGTCTGGAAGGCTGCCGCTCGATTGACCTCGACCTCGCCGGCGTCGATCGCCTCGACGGCGCCGGGGCCACGCTGCTCGCCGCGTTGCTCGATCGGCTGGACCAGACGGGCCGGCGCACCCGGGTCGTGGGCGCCGGAAATCCGGAAGCCGCCCGCCTGATCGCGCTCTACCGCCAGCGCAGCACGGCCGCCCCCGACACGCCGCCGCGTCCGGGCCGGCTGTCACGCGTCGGCCGCGTCGCGGCGGATTTGCCGCGCACGTTCACGGCCGCGTTGGACGTCACCGGCCACTTCATCGCCGCGCTGCCCAAAGCCATCGCCTCGCCCCGCTCGGTGGATTGGCGCGTCCTGCCAAAGCTCGTGCAGGACATCGGCGCCGACGCGGTGGTCGTCACCAGCGCGGCCAACCTGCTCGTCGGGCTGATCGTCGGGTTTCTCGGCGTGTCGCAGCTCGCGCGCTTCGGCGCGGTCGCGTTTGTGCCCGAACTGGTGGTCGTCGCCCAGTTCCGCGAGCTGGGTCCCCTCGTGACCGCGATTGTCGTCGCCGGCCGGTCCGGCGCGGGCCTCGCCTCGGAGATCGCCACGATGAAGGTGTCGGAGGAGATTGACGCCCTGCGCGTGATGGGCTTCGACCCCATGCGATGGCTGGTCGTCCCCCGCTGTCTCGCGATTGTCGCCGTCGTGCCGGTGCTCACCTGGATCGGCGACGTGACGGCGATCGCCGGCGGCCTGCTGGCCACGACCGCGATCACGGACACGACGCCACGCGCGTATCTGCTCGCCACGGCTGACGCGATCACGCCGGCCCATCTTCTGGCCGGCCTGATCAAGACCCCGTTCCTGGCGCTCGCGATCGGCCTCATCGCCTGCGGCCAGGGCCTCGCGACGCAAGGCGGCGCCGCGGCCGTCGGCGCGCGGACCACGACGGCGGTGGTGCTGGCGATCTTCGGCGTCATCGTGATCGACGCCGCCTTCACGCTGTTGTACGTCGCAATGGGAGTCTGATCATGACCGACAGGCGCCCGCACATCGTCGTCCGGGACTTGCGACTGGGTTGGGGATCGCGCGTGCTCATGGAGAGCGTCTCGTTCGACGTGGCCCGCGGATCGACCTTCGTCATCCTGGGCGGGTCCGGGTGCGGCAAGAGCACGCTGCTGCGCCACATGGTCGGCCTGGCGACGCCCCAGGCCGGCCGGATCGACATCGACGGCCTGGGCGAGCCGTACCGCTACGACGGCGCGCCGCCGTTCGGCGTCCTCTTTCAATCGGGCGCGCTCTTCAGCTCCAAGACGCTCGCCGAGAATCTGACGCTGCCGCTCACCACCTGGACGCCGGTCCGCGGGCCGATGGTGCAGCAGATGGTCCAGGCGAAACTCGACCTCGTCGGCCTCGGACCGTTCGCGGGACACCTGCCCGGCGAGATCTCGGGCGGCATGAAGAAGCGCGCCGGCATCGCGCGCGCGCTGATGCTCGAGCCCGACCTGCTGTTTTTCGACGAGCCGTCCGCCGGCCTCGACCCCATCTCGGCCGTCGAGCTGGATGAGCTCATCCGCATGCTCAGCCGCGACCTGGGCATCACCGTCGTCGTGGTGACGCACGAGCTGCCGAGCATCTTCCTGGTCGCCGACGCGTGCATTGTCCTCGACAAAGCCGCGAAAGGCATCGTGGCGCAAGGGGATCCGCGCCGGCTCCGGGACGAATCGACGATCCCGTTCGTGCACCATTTCTTCACGCGCTCGTCGCCCGCGTCGGAGTCGAAAGAGAGGGTGATCTGATGGCCGTTGAGCGAAGCTACGCCCGGCTCGGGGCCTTTGTGCTGGTGACCCTCGTGGTGGTCGTGGCCACCGCGGTCTTCTTCGTGCACCGGATGCGAAGCCGGCCGGTGTTGGAAGTCGTCACGTACACGCCCGAGAACGTCAGCGGGCTCGACATCTCCAGCCCGGTGCGCTTCCGGGGCGTCACGGTGGGCCGGGTGTCGAACCTTCGGATCGAGCCCGGCGGGCGCGTCATCGAGATCGACTTCGAGGTCTTTCTGGACCGAATCACGACACTGGGAGCCAACGTCGCGCGGCTTGCGGCGGCCGACGCGCAAGGCACGTTCGCCGAGCTGCGCGCCCAGATCGTCCGGAACCCGGTCACCGGAGAGTCGTACCTCCTGCTCGAGCTGCCGAAGGACGCCCCGCCGCCCATGGCGCTCAGCTTCACGCCGGATCGGCTCTACGTGCCCTCGATGCCGTCGCCGCTCGCGACGGTCCGGGATCAACTGCCGGTCTTCATCGAGCACGCCGAGGCGACGCTTGCGACGTTCCGCGACATCATCAACCGGATTCCGGGCAGCCTCGACCGCAGCGATCGCTTCTTCACCAACATCGAGCGCATCTTCCAGCAGAGCGACCTGCCGGCGCTCAGCGCCGATTCCCGGAAGTTCTTCGAGAAGACGAGCGCGCAATTCGATGCCATGGCGGGCGATTTGAACAAGCTGATCGGCTCGGGCGGCGCGATGATGGCGTTCGTGGACGAGGCGCGCGGCGCGATGAAGGCCACGGATCTTCCGGGCACGACGGAAGCCACCCGCCGCGCCGCGGATCAGACCGTGCTGGCAGCCGAGGATCTCCGGCGGTCGCTGCCGGCCATCCGTGACGCGCTCGAACAGCTGCGAGAGCTGGCGCGGCTGCTCGAAGCGCAGCCTGAGTCGCTGGTCTACGGGCGCAAGCCGGTCAAGGGAAAATCACAGTGAACCGGGCTCTTCACCTCGGAGGGATGGCCGTCGTCGCGATCGGGGTCTCGGCCGGATGCCAGCTGCGACGGCCCGACACCGTCACGATGCGGATGATCGAGCCCCAGCTGGTGGCGGGCAAACCCGCAGAGGCGGCGGCCAAGACCGTGAGTGTGCGCCTGCACGACACGCACGCGCGCGGCCACATCGGCCGTCCGATCCTGCACCTGCGGCCTGACGGCGAGCTGGTCACCGATCCCGTCTGGCGCTGGTCGTCGGCGCCCGACCGCTACCTGGACACCGCGCTGCGGCTGGCGATCGCCTCGAGTCCCAACGTGCGCCAGGTGGACACCGCCGGCGCGCAGTCGCTGGCCGTGACGCTCGTCACCTGGCATCTCGAGACGGGCGCGTCCGACACCCGGCTCGTCGGCGCGATCCAGATCCAGCTCACCGGAACCAACGGCGCCGTGCGCGAAGAAATCATCCGTGATACCGAGCCCGTCTCGAACCCGCTGCCCGGGGATCTCGCCGCCGTCGCGGGCCGTCTGCTCGGCCGCCTCGCGGCCTCGGCATGCGCGCGCGCGGCCGGCGGCTGAGTCGGGCTGGCGTCAGGGCAAGCCCTGGACCGGGGCCGGCGGCAGCAGGTAGAGCGTCATCGCAAACACCATGTACACCATCAGCACCAGCACACCGACGAACCAGGCGGATCGGCCGGTGCTCGTGACCAGAAACGCGGTCAGCGCGGCGATCATCGTCATGACCACCGCGCCCGGCCAGAGCTGGAGATCCATCGGCGAAGGGCCGAGTGCGTAACTGAGGAGCACGAGCGCGGGCGCGACGAACAGCGCGATCTGCGAGGAGCTCCCGAGCGCGATGCCGACGCTCATGTCCAGGCGGTTCTTCCGCGCCGCCGCGAATGCGGCCGCCATCTCGGCGGCCGCGCCGACGAGCGACACGACGATGAAGCCGACGAAGGCCGGCGTCATGCCGAACGTGACCGCGGCTTCCTGCACCGAGGCGACGAAGATTTCGCTCACGAGCGCGACGAGGAGTGTCACGCCCGCCAGCGTGCCGAGCGCGAGACCGATCGGCCACGCCGCCTCCTCGCCGTGCCCGGATTCGTCACTGGAAAAGAGATCGCGATGCGTCTTGAGCGAGAACGCCAGCCCGAGCCCGTATCCGATCATCAACATGATCGAGAGGCCGAGACTGAGCTGGTGCGTGACCTCACGGCCTGGCCCGCCGTCGCCGGCGTTGAGGGCGGAGGGCGCCATGAGCGCGACCGTGGCCAGGAACAGCATCCCCGCGTGCAGCCGCGCGTTGGCGCGGTTGTACTCCTGCACCCGATGCTTGAGGCCGCCCAGCAGGAACGACATCCCCAGCATGAACAACGTGTTGGTGACGATCGCGCCGGCAATCGAGGCCTTGACGAGCATGTACTGACCGGCCCGCAGCGCCGTGATGGCGATGACCAGCTCGGTGAGATTGCCGAGTGTAGCGTTGAGGAGCCCGCCGGCGGCGTCGCCGGTCCGGGCGGCGACCGCCTCGGTGGCGTGGCTGAGGAGGGCCGCCAGCGGCACGATGGCGAAGACCGACAGCACGAACAGCGCGGTGTGCGCGTCCGGCGTCTGGCGCTCCGCAACCAGCACAACAGGCACGAACACCAGCAGCCAGAGAAGCTTCTGTTGCCGGATCTCCGCCAGGAGGAGTTTCGTGGCGCCCGCCGCGCCCAGCATAGACGAGATTGAGCGCCGGCTATCTCTGGTCCTTCTTCGCAGATTGCTCGCGACGAGGCAGGGCCCCGGAGTCCACTGTCACGCCCTGGTCGGAGATGGTCTGGAAGTGCAGCGTCGTCTGGGTCACCTCGACCAGCATGAAGTGATACCCCGAATCGAATCCCTTCGCCGTGAGCTCCGAAGGTTTCAAGTCGCCTTTCCGCAGCTTCGCCGCGCCGCCCGAGGTGAAGTAATAGATGCCCTTCTGAGGCTTGATGCGCTCGTAGAAGTGTTCGTGGCCGGCGAACACCGCGTCGACGCCGTATTTCACGAACAGCGGCTCGATCTGTTCGCGGAGGGCGACCGCGGATCCGTGCATGCCCGACGAGTACAGCGGGTGATGGAAGAACATGATCTTCCAGTCGGACTGGCTGGCCGCCAGCTCCTTCTCGAGCCAGGCGAGCTGATCCTTGTCCATGTAGTTGCTGTCGAGCGCGAAGAACCGCACGCTCGCCTTGGTCGGCTTGAACGTGTAGTACTTCTTGCCGCCCATATTGAACGGCTCGTACATCACCTGAGTGGCTTCGTCGTGATTACCCAGCGAGGCATAGAACTTCACCTTGGCGTCCAGCAACGCCTTGTACGGAAGTTCGAACTTGCTCGCGTAGTCGCTCTTACCCTCGTCGCCGTAGAGGTTGTCGCCCGTCATGAGGACGATGTCGAAGGGGAAGCTCGCTCGCATCGTTGTCAGGCGTGCGGCCACTTGACGCTGGCCCGATCCCCCCGTGCCGCTGTCCCCGATGACGGCGAAATGGACGGAGTCTTTCTCATTGGGCAGCGTAAGCTGCTGCGCGCTAAGGACGGTGAGGGCGACGACGGCGGTGACCGTCAGTCTCGCCAGCGTCAGTCGTCGACGTCGGATCGGCATCGTTCCCTCCTTCCGCCTACGGGATCGCGTTGAACAGGAAGTCCACGATCAGGTTGGCGCGTGTGTCCAGCAGGATGAGGTGCTTGCGGACGAACCGGTACTCGAGACCTTCGCCCTTGGGGAGGGGCGGCAGCGCCTGCAGGACGGTCGGGGGCACGGACGACAGCGGCTCGGCAGAGGGATACTCAGTGTTGACCTTCAGCTCGACCACCGGCTTCTCTTCGAGGATCGTGGCTTTGGCCTTGGCGCCTTCCTGTCCCTTCACTTCGGGGGATAGGAGAGCGCGGAACTTCTTCTCGATGGCGGGGGTGAAGATGTCACCTTGCTTCGCGCCCACGCGCGCGTTTCGAATCGCGGCGAACAAGCCGCGCTGGGCCTCCTGGATCTTGGCGGCCTCCTTCGTCTCTTGCTGCTTCGGCGCCTCGCCGTCGACCTTGTCGCGAAGTGTGAGATACGCCTTCACGCGCTCGTTGAAGTCCACCAGGGTCTGCGCCTCCGGGTTGGTCTTCACCTGTTGGGAGGCCGTGAGCGCGCTTGCCGCCACGACGCCCAAAAGGAGTCCGGCGCCGACCCACGTTGGCAATTGTTTGCCCACTCCACGCGCGACACCGAAGGGGTTCCCCATACGGGGATGAAGGCTGCAACACCGGTGCCAATCAGCGTCGTCTGAACCTCAGATAGAGCGGTGGCAACAGGAACAGATTGAGGATCGTCGAGGTCACGAGGCCGCCGAGGATCACGACGGCGAGCGGATGCTCGATCTCCTGTCCCGCCTTGTCGCCCCCGAATGCAATCGGCAGCAACGCGAGTCCCGTCGCCAGAGCGGTCATGAGAATCGGCGCCAGCCGCTCCTCGGCGCCACGGATGACGAGGTCGCGGCCGAACGGCACGCCCTCTTCGAACTCGAGGTGGCGGAAATGACTGACCATCATGATGCCGTTGCGGGCGGCGATGCCGATCACCGTGACGAGTCCGACCAGCGATCCGAGCGACAGCACGCCGGTCGAGAGGAACGCCGCGGCGATCGCGCCCACCAGCGCAAACGGCAGCGTCACGAACACGAGCAGCGCCAGCCGCGCGTCGCCGAAGTCGACGAGCAACAGGAGGAAGATCGCCACGAACGTCAGCGCGGACATCGCCAGCAGCCGCCGAGAGGACTCCTGCCTCAGCGCGTACTCACCGAGCACCTCCGCGTGGTAGCCGGCGCCGAGCTGCAGCTGGCGGATCCGCGCGTCGATGTCGCGCGCGACCGATCCGAGGTCGCGGCCGCGGACGTTGCACGTCACGTCGATCTTCCGCGATCCGCCTTCGCGGGTGACTTCGCTCAGCGCCGGCCCGACCGTCACGCGCGCGACCGAGCCGAGCGGGACGTCCGCGCCGCCGGGCACCGGAATCCGAAGCGCGCGAATCGCTTCCGGACTGCGTCGCAGCTCCGGCGCACCCCGCACGACCACGGCGAAGACGCGCTGCTGATCGTAGAACTCGCCGACCTTGGTCCCCTGCACCAGCGTGGTCACCGCGCGCCGGACGTCGCCGGGCGTGAGCCCGTACGGCGCGGCGAGGTCCGGCTGGAACTGCACCTCGACCTGCGGGACGAGGATCTGTGACTGCAGCTGAATGTCCGTCGTGCCCTCGACGCCCTCGAGCGCCTTCTTGACCGCCGCCGCACTGGACTGCAGCCGGTCGATATCAGGGCCGAAGATGCGGACGACGACAGTGGCGCTCGCGCCCGTCAGCACCTCCTTGATCCGCTCGCGGAGGTACGTCAGGAGATCGCGCTTGAGCCCGGGGTATCCGTCGACCACGGCCTGCACCTTCGCGACGGTGGCGTCGTAGTCCACTTCGGGGTCGAGACTGATCCAGAGCTCGGTGAAGTTCGGCCCGACGACTTCGTCGGCCACTTCGGCGCGGCCGATGTGCGAGCCGAAATTGCGCACGCCTGGAATCGCCATCAGCTCGTGGCTCGCCCGCTCGGTGACGCGCGTGCTCGCTTCGACGGACGCGCCCGGCTTTTCCACCCAGTGCATGAGGAAGTCGTACTCGCGGAAGTTCGGGAGCAGTTCCTCGCCGAGCAGCGGCACGGCGGCCAGGGTTCCGAGCAGCAACGTGATGAGCACGGCGCCGGACACGCCGGGCCGGTCGATAATCCTGACGAGCACGCGCTCGTACGAGCGCTTGAGGCGCGTGACGAGCGCGGGCTCGGTCGCTCGCGCCCCCTTGCCGGCGAGCAGGAGCAGCGCCATCGCCGGCGTGACGGTCAGCGCGACGAGAAGCGACGCCAGGATCGCAAACACGTACGAAATCGCCAGCGGCCGGAAAAACGCGCCGGAGAGGCCCTGCAGCGTGAATACCGGAAAGAAGACCGCGATCACGATCAGCGTGCCGTACAGCACCGCGCTTCGGACCTCGACCGAGGCCTCGAGGACCACCTGAATCGGGGCCCGCGGCGATCCCGCCTCACGATTCAGGCGCAGCCGCCGGACGATGTTCTCCACGCCGATAATCGCGTCGTCCACCACCTCGCCGAGCGCGATGACGAGGCCGGCGAGCACCATCGTGTCGAACGTGCCGCCCTGGTACTTCAGGAACCACGCCGCGCCGAGGAGCGAGAGCGGGATCGCGACGCTGCTGATGAGCGCCGTCCGCCAGTCGGCGAGGAACGCGATGAGCACGAGCACCACGAGGACGCAGCCGAAGATCAGGGCCCGATTCAGGTTCGCGAGCGACATCTCGATGAACGTCGCGGGGCGAAAGATCGTCGGATCCACCGCGATGTCTCCCAGCGCGGGCTTGAGGCTCGCGAGGGCGGCGTCGACGCCGCGCGTGACGTCCAATGTGTTTGCGCCGAGCTGTTTCTCGACGATCAGCAGGAGCCCGGGTACGTTGTTGATGATCGCGTCGCCGATCGGCGGCGGGAATCCTTCCGTGACCGTCGTCACGTCGCCCAGGCGAATCGGGGCGCTCGCGCCTGCGCGCACCGTCATGCGCTCGAGATCGCGGGCCGTCGTCACGGCGTTCCGGTGCGAGATGGCCAGCCGCTGGTTGGGCGTGTCGATGAAGCCGCCGGTCTCCGCCGACACGCCGTTGCGCGCGGCGGCCATCACCTCGGCCAGCGTCACCGCGCTGGCGTGCAGCCGGTCCGGATCGACGAGGACCTGGAGCTGGCGGTCGCGCTGGCCCCACACGGCCACGTTCGCGACGCCGGGCACGGCCATCAGCCGCGGCCGGACCGTCCAGAGCGCCACGGTCGAGAGGTCCATCTGCGACAGCGTCTTCGACGTCATCCCGATCTTGAGCGCGCGGCTCAGCGAGGACAGCGGTGAGAGCAGCACGGGCGCGTTCGCGACGGCGGGCAGGCCCCGGCTCACGCGCGCGAGCCGCTCCTGCACGAGCTGGCGCGCCTGCATCAGATCGGCGCCCTGTTTCAGAATCAGCACGACCGAGGACAGGCCCAGGACGGACTTCGATCGGATCGTCGCGACGTCGGGCACCCCGGTGAGCGCGCTCTCGATCGGCACGCTGACGAACGACTCCACTTCGAGCGCCGACAGGCCGGGCGCTTCGGTCTGAACTTCGATGAGCGGCGGAGCAAATTCCGGAAAGACGTCGAAGGGCACCGACCTGATGGCCCGCGCGCCCGCGACCGCGGCCACGACGGTCAGCGCGCAGACGACGATCGCGTGCCGCAGGGAGAGGGAGACCAGCCAGCGCAGCATTGGCTACTTGTTCACGTAGAATTCGGTGCCGTAGAGCTCCGCGGCCCCCACCGTCACGATCGTCACGCCCTCCGCCAGGCCTCGCACGACGATCACGTTCGGGCCGGCCGGGCCGCCGAGCTCCACGCGCCGCCGCGAGAACTGATGGGGCGCGCGTTGTTCGTACACCCAGGTCCCTCCCCCCACGTCGTAGATGACCGAGGACTGAGGCACGACGAGCGCGCGTTCGGTGGCTTTGAGCGCCAGCCGGACCGCCAGCCGTTCACCCGGCCGTGCCGGCCGGTCCTGGCTCACCGGCAGTTCAAAAAACAGATCCACGCTGGCGGCACTCGCGTTCGCCGCGGGCGGGCCGGTCACGCGTTTCGCCTGCCGCCAGGGCCCGGTCGTCTCCTGACCGAGGGCCGCGACCATCGCCGGCTGTGACGGATCGAGCGACGCCAGATCGCCGACGAACACCGGCGCCCTGATCCAGAGCGAGCCGGTCTGTGCGACGTCGGCGACGGGTGCGCCGGCGGCGATCGTCTGGCCGCTGGCGGCGCGGAGCGCGATGATGAACCCGTCGAACGGCGCGGTCAGCGCCATCTCGCCGCGGGGCCCGAGGGCCAGGCCGGCCGCCGATTCCAGCCGCTTTCGCGCCGCATCCACCGCGGCCGCGGCGACCGAGCGGTCCGCCTGCGCCTCTTCGACCGATCGCGCGCTGGCGGATCCTTCCTTCAGGAGCTGCTCGAGCCGCTGCGCCCGCTGTGTGGTCTGCGTCAGACGCGCCTCGGCCTCCCGCAGGGCCCGCTCCGCCTCACCGCGCACGTCGCGTTCCGACTGTTGCAGCGGCACGAGCTCGAAGATCACATCGCCGCGGCGCACCGGGCCGATGGCCGCCGCGCGCGCCGCCGTGAGAATGCCCGACGTCGGCGCCGTGACCTGGACCGACTTGCCCGGCGGCACAATCGATTCGCCGCCCACGGTGCGGGACTGGCTCACCGGCTCGATCGCGACCTTCATCGTCTTGATCGCAAGGTGCTTTTCGGCGTCGGCTGACAACGTGACCGTCGCGAGCTCGGACTCGGGCTTCGCGCTGTCCACTTTCGCGGCGGGCGCCGCCTTTGTCGCGGTCGCGGACCCGGACGATCCGCCGCGGCATCCCGCGGCAAGAACCGGCAGCACGCCGACGGCGATCCAGAGCAAACCGGAACGGTGCTTCATGTCCTCACTTCGCTCCGCAAGGTGTGCCGACGGCCTGTTCCAGACGCACGAGCGCCCGATGGACGCCGAACACCGCATCGAGGCGGGTGGCCTCGACGTCGATCAGGCGCTGGCGCGTTTCGAGAAGCGCAAGGAGCGAGATCTCGCCGGCGGTATAGAGCCGGTCGGCCTGCTGACGCGCGGTGGCGAGCGACGCCGGCACGTCTCCGCCGAGGAGTTGCGCGGTACTGCGCGCCTCCGTCAACTCGATGGCCGCCGCCGCGACCTCGGACGACACGGCGGCGCGCACGGCAAGATAGCGGCGGCTCGCCTGCTCGACCTCCGCGGCCGCCCGCGCGCGGCGGCCCTGATTCTGTGACAGCACCGGAATCTCGATGGCGATGCCCGGGCCCATCTCAAAGCCGTCGGCGCCTCTGGCGTTCGCGTCGAGAGAGGCCGTGAACGAGACGATCCGCGCCTGCTCGAGCCCCGCGCGCGCGCCCGCAGCTTCGATCTGCAACTCGGCGGCCCGGACATCCGGGCGCGCGGCCAGAGCAGTGCGAAACAGGTCCGCGGCGGTCCCGCAGCCGTCGCCCGCGACGGTCCCAGGCTCGGTCAGCCGAATCTCAGGCGCTCGAGGACCCAGACCGAGCAGCGTGCGGAGCCGCAGCATCGCGAGATCCCGCGCGGTCACGCGCGTCAGGCGCGAGGTTTCCAAACGCAGCGCATCCGTTCGCGCGAGCCGGGACTCGAACTCGCTGATGTCGCCCACGCGAAACTGCCCTTCGGCGATCTTCGCGGCTTGTGCGGCGACCGTCGCTTGCTCGGCCGCCAGCGTCACACGCCGGTCGGCGACCAGGACTTCGAAGAACGCCAGTCTCACGTCCGCGATGAGGCGCAGGCCCGCGCCGACGAGTTGCGACGCGGTCGCTTCGGCATTGAGCTGCGCGTCCTTGATGCGCTTGGGGCGCTGCCAGAGTTGATCGACGACAAACGTCGCCGTGAACTCGAGTTGTTTCGGTCCCCACGGAAAGAGCAGCGACAACACCGGGTTGCGGATCAGGCCCGCTTCGATCAGATCGGCGCGGGCGATCCCCAGCGTCGCGAGCGCGGTTTGAAAGTCCGCGTTGTTCCACAGCGCGATCGCGACCGCTTCGTCCACGGCGAGGCCATCGTCGAGGACGGCGCCGGGCGGTGCGGCCCACTCGCGGCCGGGGATCGGCAATCCACGCGCGTCGACGCCGGCCCGTTCCGAGATGCCGGTGGCAATCCACGCTCGATCGGGCGCCCTCGGGGTCGCGCACGCACCTGCGGTCAGCAGGGTGAATGCGAGTGCCGCGCCCCTGATCCGCATGTTGCTGCTACTTTACGTGTTTATCGAAAAACTTGAAGGTGAATGGCGCGCCGGCCTCGAGCGTCGAGCTGTGCGTGCCGCCCTTGATCTCGCGGTACTCGTACGTCATTTGCAGCTCTTTCATCTTCGCGGCCCACTGTCGCGTCTGCTGGACGGGCACGGCGGTGTCCGCGTCGCCATGAATCAGGATGAACGGCAGCTCCCTCGCCTGTTCCAGCTCGGCGGGCGCGTGCAGGTTGGCGCGAATCGCGGGCGCTGACGCCGACACGGCCGCCCACACGTCCTTGTGCTTGATGCCGAGGAACAGCGCGCCGGCGCCGCCCATCGAGTGACCCGCCAGATAGATGCGACGCTCGTCGATGTTGAATTCCTTCTTCATCAGGTCGAGGACGTTCATCACGTCCTGCTCGCTGAAGGCGCCGACGCTCGAGCTTCCGACCGGACGGCCGGGCCCGTTCGCGCCGTACCACCCGGTCACGGTGTAGCCCATGGGCGTCGCGACGATGTATCCCGCCGCCTCCGCCGCGTCCGTGATCCGGCCCAGCCACACGGCCGGGGGCGTGCCGAGTCCGTGCAACCCGATCACGAGCGGGCTCTTCTTCTCCTTGTTCACCTTGGTGGAGACGAAGACGGAGTACTCGATCGTCTCGTTAGTGTGGGTGAAGACGTACGACCGCTGCTGAATGCGATGGGCGGTCGAGCTTCGCGGCGGCGGCCCCGAGCGGCCGCCCCGTCCGCGCTGTGCGGATGCCGGCATCGCGGCCAGCACCATCAGCACGACGGCGAGAACGGCACAGCGGCGGCGCACGCGGGAATACTACGACAGCGGGATAGAATCGGCCCCACCGGGACACCCCAATGACCAGACGCCGCTTCATGCTCTTGTCGGCCGCCGCCACGGTCGCCTGCGTGGCGAGATCCCTGCGCCAGCCCCTGTCCGCGCAGACCGTCGAGGTGACCCGCACCGACGCGGAATGGCGCAAGCTCCTCACCCGGGATCAATACGCGGTGCTGCGGCAGGAAGCGACCGAGCCGCCGTTCACCAGCCCGTTGCTCCACGAGAAGCGGCGCGGCACCTTTGCGTGCGCCGGCTGCGCGCTCGATCTGTTTGCCTCGACGACCAAGTTCGACAGCGGTACCGGATGGCCGAGCTTCTGGGCGCCGCTGGACAAAGCGACGCGGACCAAGCGGGATACGTCGCTCGGCATGATCCGCGACGCCGTCGAGTGCCGGCGCTGCGGCGGCCACCTCGGTCATGTGTTCGACGACGGGCCCAAACCAACGGGATTGCGGTACTGCATCAACGGCGTCGCGCTGACATTCCGCGCGTCCGCCGCCGGCTCGAGGATCGCGTCCCCTAGCGCAGGTTCTTGAGATAGATATTCCGGAACTCGACCTTCATCGGGGCACCGACGTGCAGCTGGACGCCGATGAGCCCCTTCATCGAGCGATTCGCCTGGTCGTCGTCGACGAACATCGCCGTGACATGCCCGTTCAAGATGTGAATCAAGGTGTTACCGCGCGCGATGACCTGGAACTGATTCCAGTCATTGATCTTGATGATGGCCTTCAGCGCTTCGCCGTCTTCGACCTGTCCGATCTGGCCGCGCAGCGGCGCCGGCGGAGTCGGCGCCGGAGCGGCATCGCCGCCGGCACGGCCGGCGCCCTGCCCGCGCGGAGCGACCGGCTGCCCGCTGCTGCACTGCCCCTGCTTCACGTCGTTCGGGCCCGCGTATTGCACCGTTCCGCGCGGCGCAAGGAAGCCGGGACGGCCACGCTCCTCGTACAGCATTCCGGTGTAGCTGTTGGCGAAGTCGATGTCCGCCTGATAGCCGCAGAGCACCCACTTGCCGACGGCACCGGTGAGCTGGCGGCTGCGGTACTGCACGCCGCTATTCGTCGCGTTCATCCTGAACTCGAGCTTCAACTCGAAGTTGTCGGGCTCGCTGCCGCGATAGATCAGGAACGTGTTCTCATCGAGCGGCTTTTGCGCGGTGGTTTCGCCCACGATCGCTCCGCCCTCCACTCGCCAGAATCCGGGGTCTCCGTCCCAGTTGGTCAGCGTCGTCCCGTCGAAGATCTTGTCGAACCCGGTGAAATTGTCGAACGGGATCGGCGCCCCGCCGCGGCCGCCGCCTCGACGTCCCTGGCCGCCCGCTGGCGGCGCGCCCGTCTGTGTCGGTGGGGGCTCTTGCTGGACCAGCCCGTGAAGGACAGCGACCATCGCCAGCCCGCAGGCGACGACGACGGCCGATTGCTCTCTGATCCTCATGGTGTGCCTCGACACTTTCTCATCGCAGGAAGGCCTCCGGCAGGCCCCCGTCGACGGGAATCACGTGCCCTGTCGTCCGCGCGCTCAGGTCGCCGGCGAGAAAGCAAATCGCGTTTGCGCAATCGTCCGGCAGAATCGGACGCCGCGTGATCGTCCGCTGGGCGTAGAACTCAGCCAGTTTGGAGCGCAGCGCCTCGGTGGACTCATCCTCCGAATGGGCAATGCCGTACTTCTTGAGCGACACGAGGACGCGATCCCGCGGGAACATCGCCGATCCGGCCACGACGGTCGCCGGCGCGATGCCGTTGACGCGGATCTCCGGGCCCAGACCGATCGCGAGCTCTCGAATGAGGTGATTGATGGCCGCCTTGCTGACGTCGTACGGCTCGCTGCCATGTTTGGGGACGACGGCGTTGGCCGAGCTCGTGAGCACGATGCTGGCGGGCAGGCCCTGCGGCTTCAGGATCGCGGCGGCTTCCTGCGCCAGGACGTGATTGCTGGTGACGTTGATGCTGAGGGCCCGGCCCCAGACCACTTCGGCGGGCGTTCCTGGATCCGGCGTCGGATAGATCGCGGCGGTGTTGACGACGATGTCCAGGCCGCCGAACCGAAGCGCCGTGGCTTCGAGCGCCGCCCTGATCGACTCCCGCGACGTGAGATTGAGCTCGCACCAGAACGCCATCTCGGCGTTGGAGAGCCCAGCCGCCTCCTTCGCCGCGGCCTCTGCACTCGCAGGATTCAGGTCCGCCGCCACGACGTGCGCGCCCTTCCGCGCCAGCTTCAGCAGGACCTCGCGACCGATGCCGCTGCCGGCGCCGACCACGAGCGCGATCTTCCGGCTGAATTCCTTCTCCGGCGGCATGCGCTGCAGCTTGGCCTCCTCGAGCGCCCAGTATTCGATGCGGAAGGCTTCACCGCGCGGCAGCGCCACATAGTTGTGGAAACTGCTGAAGCCGCCGCGTTGCTCGGGGTGCCGGGCCTGCCAGAACGTGTCGCCTGCGCTGGCGGCGTCCTCCAGCGCGTTCGCTCCCGCCATCACCTGAATGGCGTTGACGAAGAACTCGGCGGTGATCCGCGCCTCTTTCTTATCCTTCGCAAACCCGAACAGCCCGACGCCCGGAATGACCACCACCGACGGATCGGATCCACGCTGGGCCGGCGAGGCCGCGTCAGCGAATGCGGAGTAGTAGTCGGCATAATCGCGACGGTATTGCTCGACACGCTGCGTGATCCGCTGCTTGAGCGTGTCGAGATTCTCGTGCTCCGGCTTCCAGTCCACGAACATGGGCGAAATACGCGTCCGCAGGAAGTGATCCGGACAGCTCGTGCCCATCTGGCAGAGATCGACGGCCCATCTCGAGTTGGCGAAGGCCAGGGCCTCGTCCGAGGTGTTGACGTGACCCACCACTCGCCTGCTCGATGACACCATGCCGCGCAGAAACGGCAGGATCGCCGTCGCCGCGGCTTCGCGATCCGCGGCCGGCTGGCCGATGGCCGCCCCGCCGAAGAGCGGCCGCCCGCTGCGCTGCTGGTGGTCGAGGATGAACTCGCCCATCTGCTCGATGGTCCGCAGGCTGTTGAGATAGCACTCGCGCTGCGTCCCGCCCCACGTAAACAGCCCGTGGCTGCCGAGAATGAGGCCATCGGCATCCGGCGCGGCGGCCACCGCCCGCCGCAGCATGAGCGCCAGCTCGAAGCCAGGCCGCTGCCACGGCACCCAGATGATGCGACGCCCGTACCGGCGGTTGAACTCCTCTATTTTTCTGTCGCCATTCGCACTGGCGGCCAACGCGATGGCCCAGTCGGGATGGAGATGATCGACGTGATCGAACGGCAGAAACGCATGCAGCGTCGTATCGATCGACGCGGCGACGCGGTTGTCCCCAAAGGCACAGAGCGGGTAGTACCCGACCATCTCGTCCTCGTGCGCCTCGCCGCGATAGCGATCGATGAGCTGCTCGAGCTTGTCGAGGTACAGCAGCGCGAACCCCGCCGTCGCCATCGACCGCAGATCGCCGCCGCTGCCCTTCACCGCGAGCACGCGCGCCGGGCGCCCGGACACGGGATCGGTCAGATCGAACTTCGAGCTCGTGTTACCGCCGCCGAAATTGGTGATGCGCAAGTCCGCGCCGAGCAGGTTGGACCGGTACCGAAGGAGCTCCAGGGGACGCGGCTCGAGCGCCCTCGCCTCCGTCTCGTCCCACAAGTCCTCCAGCAGCCCCGACGCCGCCGTTGACGAGCCCGCAGAGGCGGAGCCCCTCGGATCTTCTTTAGACACCCATGACCTCCCGGCACTCCTGCAACCTGCTGTAGTGCGCGGCCCAGCGATCGCTCGCA